>Ga0307374_10013840_pt1 | contig 11073 bp, 9 predicted proteins | sample OX3MG_FD_202532 | JGI IMG/M metagenome (GOLD analysis project Ga0307374, IMG submission 202532) | Soil microbial communities from Risofladan, Vaasa, Finland - OX-3 | ecosystem: Environmental > Terrestrial > Soil > Coastal area > Acid sulfate soil | place: Finland: Risofladan, Vaasa | collected... | reverse complement strand
CTCGTCCTCGCCGGCCTGGTGGCCGAGGGCGAGACCATCGTCACCGGAGCCGTCCACGTCGACCGGGGCTACGAGGACTTCGCCGGCAAGCTGAACTGCCTCGGCGCCGACGTCACGCGCGTCTCCGCCTGACTCCGGCTGATGGGGAGGGCCATCGGTCTGCCCACCGGTCGATTTCCCGACGCCGGTGGGCCTCTCCTACGCTCGGACGGCCGTGACGACCTCCTCCTCCGCCCCCGGCGATCCGGTCCCCGGCCCGCGTGGACCCCTCGATGTGGCTGCGCTGTTCGAGGCGGCCCGGGAGGGCGACCGGAGGGCTCTGGCCCGGCTTCTCTCCGCCGCCGAACGGGGCGGTCCTGACGGCCGGGCCGCCGCCGCCGTGGCCTACCGGCAGCCGACCGAGGCCGACACGGTGGGTATCACCGGGGCACCGGGCTCCGGGAAGTCCACCCTGACCGATGGGCTGATCAGCGCGGCGCGCGCCGGCGGGGTGTCCTCGCTCGCCGTGCTGGCCATCGACCCGACATCGCCTTTCTCGGGCGGCGCCATCCTGGGCGACCGCGTCCGGATGCAGGGCCACGACCTCGACCCCGGCGTCTTCATCCGGTCGATGGCCTCGCGCGGCCACCTGGGCGGGTTGGCCGTGGCCGTGCCCGAGGCGATCCGGCTGTTCGCCGCGGCCGGAACGCCGCTGGTACTGGTCGAGACGGTGGGGGTCGGCCAGGTGGAGGTGGAGGTGGCGTCGGCCACCGACACCACCGTGGTGGTGGTGAACCCCAAGTGGGGTGACGCCATCCAGGCCAACAAGGCCGGGCTCATGGAGACGGCCGACATCTTCGTGATCAACAAGGCGGACATGCCCGGGGCGGGCCAGTCGCGCCGGGACCTCGAGCAGATGCTCGACTTGTCGACCCCCGGACCATGGCGTCCCCCCATCCTGGAAACCGTCTCGACCACCGGCGAGGGGGTCGACGCCCTGTGGGCGGAGATCAGGCGGCACCGGGACTTCCTGGCCGAGACCGGGCTCCTCGACGAGGTCCGCCGGCAGCGGCTGCGGCGGGAGTTCCGGTTGGTCCTGCGGGCCCGCATCGAGAAGGAGATAGACCGGCTCGGTGCCGAGCCGCGTTTCGCCGAGCTTGACGACGACGTGGTGGAACACCGGCTCGATCCCTACCAGGCGGCCGAGGAGCTGCTGGCCCATGTGGGCGAGGAGCCTCCCCGGTAGAGGCCCGGACGGCCGGGAGTCGGCCGGGAGTCGGCCGGGAGTCGGCCGGGAGTCCGCCGGGAAAGGACAGAAAACAGCGCTTGGGGGCACCGCTTTGCTCGGCGTTCGGGGTACGGTGCGCGCATGACGGTCGATCGGTCAGAAGGGCCGGAGGACGATCTCGTCGTCGTCGACCGGCGCGACGACGACGTCGCCCTGGTCCGGCTCAACCGTCCCAAGATGAACGCGCTGTCGACCGGCATGCTGGCCCGGGTGGCGACGGTCATGTCGGCCCTGGCCGCCGACCCGCCCGGCGCCGTGGTCCTGTGGGGGGGCGAGCGGATCTTCGCCGCCGGGGCCGACGTCGGGGAATTCTCGGAGCCGGGGGTGCCGGCGCTGGTGGCCGAGCGCTTCCACCAGGCCACCTTGGCCATCGCCGGCTTCCCGGCCGTGACCATCGCGGCGGTGACCGGTTACGCCCTCGGCGGGGGGCTCGAGTTGGCCCTGGCCTGCGACCTGCGGGTGGTGGCCGAGAACGCCAAGCTCGGCCAGCCGGAGATCCTTCTCGGGATCATCCCCGGGGGTGGCGCCACCCAGCGGCTGCCGCGGCTGGTGGGCCCGGCGCGGGCCAAGGACATGATCCTGACCGGACGCCAGGTGGGAGCCGAGGAGGCCTTGCGGATCGGGCTGGCCGACCGGGTGGTGCCGGCCGGCGCCGTGCTCGACCAGGCCCTGGCGCTGGCCGGTGAGGTGGCCCGGGGGCCCCGGGTGGCCCAGGCCCTGGCCAAACGGGTGATCGACTCGTCTCTCGAGACGCCCCTGCGACCGGGGCTCGACGACGAGGCCTCGGCCTTCGTCTCGGTGTTCGAGACGGCCGACGCCCGGACCGGTATCGCCTCCTTTCTCGAGCACGGTCCCGGTCGGGCCATCTTCAGCGGCCGTTGACCGGCTGCCGGGGCGAGAGCCGACGATGACCCCCACCCCGCGTTCGCCCCGGTTGCGCCGGACCCCGTCGGGCCCGCCCAGCGTCCGCCGGGCCGGAGGCCCCCGGCTGCCGGGGATCCGGCCCGCGGCGCTGCCGGCCGCCGGGCCGGCCGACTGGTACCGCAAGGCCGTCTTCTACGAAGTGCTCACCCGGGGGTTCTTCGACGCCAACGACGACGGGATCGGCGACCTGGCCGGCCTGCGGGCCAAACTCGACTATCTCGAGTGGCTGGGGGTCGACTGCCTGTGGCTGCTGCCCTACTACCCGTCGCCCATGCGCGACGGCGGCTACGACATCAGCGACTTCTTCACCGTCCATCCCCAGTTGGGCAGCCTCGACGACCTGGTGGCCTTCTTGGACGACGCCCACCGCCGGGGCATACGGGTGATCGCCGACCTGGTGATGAACCACACGAGCGACCAACACCCGTGGTTCGTCGAGTCACGGTCCTCGCCCGACAACCCCAAAGCCGACTGGTACGTCTGGAACGACGACGACCAACGGTGGGCCGACGCCCGGGTGGTCTTCGTCGACGTGGAGACGTCCAACTGGACATACGAGGCGTCGCGGCAGCAGTACTACTGGCACCGCTTCTACTCGCACCAACCCGACCTCAACTACGAGAACCCCGAAGTCGAAGAGGCGATGTTCGACGTGGTCCGCTTCTGGCTCGAACGCGGTCTCGACGGCTTCAGGCTCGACGCCGTGCCCTATCTCTTCCAACGTGACGGGACCTCGGGGGAGAACCTGCCCGAGACGCACACGCTGCTGCGACGTCTGCGCAAGGAGATGGACTCGCTCTATCCCGACCGGGTGATGCTGGCCGAGGCCAACCAGTGGCCGGCCGACCTGGTGGACTACTTCGGCGACGGCGACGAGTGCCACATGTGCTTCCACTTCCCCCTGATGCCCCGGCTGTTCATGGCCGTGCGCCGGGAGCAGCGCTTTCCGGTGACCGAGATCCTGGCCCAGACACCGGTGATCCCCGACGGGTGCCAGTGGGCCATCTTCCTGCGGAACCACGACGAGCTGACACTGGAGAAGGTGAGCGAGGAAGAGCGCGACTACATGGTGGCCGAGTACGTGAAGGACCCCCGGATGCGACGGCACATGGGGATCGGGCGGCGCTTGGCGCCTCTTCTCGACGGCGACCGCCGGTTGGCCCAGTTACTCTACGCGCTGCTCTTCTCGCTGCCCGGCAGCCCCGTCATCTACTACGGCGACGAGTTGTTGATGGGGGACAACCTCTATCTCGGTGACCGCGACTCGGTGCGGACGCCGATGCAGTGGAGCCCGGACCGAAACGGCGGGTTCAGCCGGTCCGACTTCGCCCAGCTCTATCTGCCTCCGCTGATGGACCCCGTCTACGGGTTCGAGTCGGTCAACGTCGAAGCGCAGCAGCGCAACCCCAGTTCCTTTCTGCACTGGATCCGCAGCCTGTTGCAGACCCGCAAGCAGTTCCCCGTCTTCGGCACCGGAAGCTTCGAGGTGGTGCCCTGCGCCAACCCGTCCGTTCTGGCCTACGTCCGCAGTCCGGACCCTCCCAAATCGGACACCACGGTGCAGCCCTCCGAGAGAAGCGGCCGGGGCCGGATGGGCCGGGCCCAGCGGGCGGCGCAACTGGCGGGGTCGCGCCAGGCAGGCGGAGCCGGCGGGTCGGCCAATCCTGTGCTCTGCGTGCACAATCTGAGCCGGTTCGCCCAACCGGCCGAGCTCGACCTGGCCCGCTGGGCCGATCGGACCCCGGTGGAGCTGCTCGGCCGGGTACCGTTCCCGTCTGTGGGAGCGGCGACGTACGGGGTGACACTCGGGCCCCACGGCTTCTACTGGTTCGAGCTTATGGACCACGATCCCGCCGCCCACGGCGACCTCGGCGACGGAGCCGGCCGGTGAGCTCGTCGGCCACCGGCAACGGCGGTGGCGAGGGCAACGGCTTGACCGAGACGGGGCGCCAGGCCCTGGCCGAGATCGTCTCCTCGCATCTGGCGCGCGGTAGCGGTGAAGAGAGCGGTGGGCCGGTCGAGGTGATCGAGGCGGAGGTGCTCAGCCGGGGACGGCCCGGCATCGTCGATGTGGTGGCCCGGGTCGGTGGGCGGACCATCCACCTGTCGTTGGGTCTGCGCGAGCCGGGGGGCGAGACGAAGTTCCTGGCCGGCGACGAGGACCCCGTTCTCGGGGTGTTCGAGGACGAGGACGGACTGGCCGTGGCCTTCGACGCGCTGCACGACGCCGAGGTGGTGACGGCGCTGCTGTGGCAGGCGGTGGCCCAGGTGGCCGATCCCGGCCGGGTCCGGCAGATCCGCCATACTCCGGAGTCGGTGACGCTGGCCCTGGAGGACCGACTGGCCTTCACCGTCTTCACCGAGTTGGCCGAGGGACCCCGGCCCGGGCTCGATCTGCTGCTGGCGCTCGACGAGGTGGGCTTCAACCACATCGCCGCGCCGGTGGCCGTCTGGCGCCGCGGTCGGCACGACCTGGGCATCGTCCAGGAGTTCCTGGCCGGGGCCTCGTCGGGACGGGCCCTGGCCGTGACGTCGGTGCGCGACCTGTACGCCTCGGGGGGACCGCCCGAACTGGCCGGAGGGGATTTCGGAGCCGAGGCCCACCGGCTCGGGACGATGACGGCCCGGATGCACCTGGGACTGGACCAGGCCTTCGGGCGCAGGCCCGGGGACGTGAAGCTGTGGGCCGATGCCATCGAGGAGGCGGTGCGGCCCGTGGTGCCGCTGTTGCTCGAGCGACCCGATGTGGCCGTGTTGCTCGAGGAACTGCGGGGGTTGAGCGTCTCCTGCCACACCATCCGGACCCACGGCGACTTCCATATCGGCCGGGTGGCCCGGACCGAGCAGGGTTGGTACGTGACCGACTTCTCGCCCGGTGGCGAACCGGTGACGATGGCGGGGAGATCGGGGTCGGTGGCGGAGGACGGCGCCGTCTTCCGGTCCCCGCTGGCCGACGTGGCCGATCTGTTGTGGTCGCTCGGGGCGGTGGCCGAGGAGGCGGCGGACGAGTGGGACCCCGACGGCCGCGAAGGCCTCGGCGAACTGGCCAAGGCGTGGGAGCAGCGCAACCGGCTGGCCTTCTTCGCCGGCTATCTCGGAGTGGCCGGTATCAGTGGGCTGGTGCCGCCCGGTCGGGAGGCGGTACGGGTGCTCGTCTGCGCCTTCGAGCTGGAACGGGTGGCCGACCGGCTGGCCCGGCAACCGCACTGAGGCGCTGACCATGCGGATCGGGATCCTCACCGGAGGCGGCGATTGCCCGGGGCTGAACGCGGTGATCCGGGCCGTGGTGCTGACCGGAGAAGCCGTGTTCGCAGACGACGCCGTCGGATTCCTCGACGGCTGGAAGGGGCTGCTCGAGAACCATGCCGAGCCGCTCAGCGTCGAACGCTGCCGCGACATCATGCCCACCGGGGGGACCATCCTGGGGACGTCGCGGACGAACCCCTTCGGCCGGGACGACGGAGTGGAGAAGGTGCTGTCCACGGTGGCCGACCGGGGGATCGATGCGCTGGTGGCCATCGGCGGGGAGGACACCCTGGGGGTGGCCGACCGGTTGGGCGAGCACGGGGTGCGGGTCGTCGGGGTGCCGAAGACGATCGACAACGACCTGTCCGGGACCGAGGTGACCTTCGGCTTCGACACCGCCGTGCAGATCGCCACCGACGCCATCGACCGGCTGCGGACGACAGCCGAGTCGCATCACCGGGTGATCGTCTGCGAGGTGATGGGGCGGCACGCCGGCTGGATCGCCACCTATGCCGGGCTGGCCGGGGGGGCGGCGGAGATCCTCGTGCCCGAGGTGCCGTTCGATCTCGACGACGTCTGCGAGCGACTGGTCCGGCGGCACGCCGGCGGTCAGTTCTCGTCCATCGTGGTGATCTCGGAGGGGGCGGTGCCCGCGGCGGGGGCCGACCAGTCGTCGGCCCGGGGGGCGACGGCGAGCGACTCCGTCGACCCGTTCGGGCACGCCCGTTTGGGGGGGATCGGAACGTGGCTGGCCGAGGAGTTGGAGAGCCGGACAGGTTTCGAAGCCCGGGTGACCACCCTCGGCCATGTGCAGCGCGGCGGGACTCCGACGGCCTTCGACCGGGTGCTGGCCACCCGTTTCGGTGTGGCCGCCGTGCACGCTCTGCACGACGGTGCCTTCGGGACGATGGTGGCGCTGCAGGCGGGGGAGATCGTCCGGATCCCGATCGGCGCGGCCGTGGCCGAGGCGAAGACGGTCGACCTGGCGCTGTACCGCGACGTGGCCGGGGTGTTCCTCGGGTAGAGGCGACCCCGCCGGGTTCGCTAGTGGGCCGGGACGGTGACGCGGAGTTCTTCGGTCGCCTGTTCGGGGGCGACGATGTTGATGAGGACGCCGGTGCCCAGTTCGAAACCGGCCTGGGTGGTGAGCTTGGGCCAGATGTGGACGTGCCAGTGGTAGGGCTCCGGGGCCCGGTAGGGCGCCGAGTGGAAGACCAGGTTGTAGGCGACGTCGCCGCAGCGTTCGCGCAGCTGGGCCAGAACGGTGCGCAGGGAGCGGCCCACGGCCGTCAGGTCGGCCGGGCTCGAGCGGTGGAGATGGGGATCGTGGTTGCGGGGGATGACCAGCATCTCGAAGGGGGTACCGCTCCAGAAGGGGCAGATGACGAGGACGCGCTCGTCGGCGTAGACGACGCGATAGCCGGCGTCCTCTTCGGCGTCGACGGTGGTGCAGAGCAGGCAGCGACCGGCGAAGCGGGCGAAGCCGGCCTGCTCCTCGGCCAGTTCGCGTGGGACGAAGGACATGCCGAGAAGTTGGCCGTGGGGGTGCTCGATCGAGGCGCCCGCCTCGCGACCGGCGTTCACGATGGCCTGGCTGTAGCGCAGGCCCGGGACGTTCGAGTGCTCCTCGATGCGGTCGCGGATGGCCGCCATGACGAGGCCGGCCTGTTCGTCGGAGATCCGGTCCCAGCCGCTGGCGTGCTCGGGGGAGAGGACGAGGACCTCGTGGATGCCGCCCGCCGTGGCCTGGGTGTAGACGGGGCCGCGGTGCTCGACGACGAAGGGGTGGTCACCGGCGAAAGCGGGGTAGAGGTTGGGGACGACCCGGACCAACCAGGAGCCGCTCGACCCGTAGGTCTCGAGGGCGGGGGCGGTGGAGCCTTCGTTGCCGACGCAGAAAGGACAGGGACCCGAGGTGTCGGCCTGGACGGGGGCGGTACGGGGTGCGAAACCGGCGGGCCGCTCGGCCCGGTCGATGCTGACCACCACCCACCGGCCGGTGAGTGGGTCCAATCGAAGCTGATTCATCGCGCCGCCCCCCCCGGGGATGCGTGCGTGGCGGGGCTCGTCGGCCCGAATGTGGCGTTATCGCTCATCAGTGGCTTTCCGGATCCTCCGTTGTGTCGAGTCCGCACCGCACACCTCCACGCTAGCCGTCGGACTGCTACGACCGACACATGTCTCTGTTCTGTGTCTCGGCCGGACGGTGGGCTCGTGGAAGCGCCGTGCCCCTGGTTGTCTCCATGTTGTGAGAAGTCCGCCGTTGGGTGGTGGAATCGGAGGGATCACTCCGCAGCGTGGCCGTCCCCGGCGCCGGGGGCGGCCAGTATGCGGCCCGGCCCCTCCGACTTGGCGTCGGGCGGTGTCCGGAGGCGACGATGGCGGTCGTGACCAGTCCCGTGGGCCCGGCGGTGGTCCATGCCGTGCCCACGGGAGCGGGGTACAGCGTGCTGCTGCTTCTCCACGTCGGCTGCGCCGTGGTGGGTTTCGGCGCCCTGGTGGTGACCGGGGTGCAGGCCCAGCGGGCCCGGCGGGGACCGGACGGCCCCGGGGCCGAGGGGGTGCGGCGGTACTTCCGGCCCGGGGTGAACTGGGCCGGTCGGAGCCTCTACGGGGTTCCGCTGTTCGGTTTCGGGTTGATCGGGGCCAGCCACGGGGCCTTCACCGGCGGCGACGGATTCGTGGTGAGCGGTCTCGGGTTGTGGGCGCTGGCCGCCGTGGTGGCCGAAGCGGTGGTCTGGCCGGCGGAACGGCGGATCCAGGCCGTGGTCGGCGGGGGCTGGGAGCGGGCGGGGTCCGAGGGTCGCTTCGAGCTCGACTGCCGGCGGCTGACGTGGGCCGCCGGCGCGTTGGGCGCCGTCTTCGTGGTGGCCTTCGTCTTGATGATCGCCAAACCGTGACGGCGACGGTCAGGTTGGGCCACCGGCCGACGTAGCCTGAGGTGATGGCGGTCTACCTCGACCACGCGGCGACGACACCGATGCGACCCGAGGCCGTGGCCGCCATGCTGCCGTTCATGACCGAACGGTTCGGGAACCCGTCGGGTAGTCATGCCGTGGCCCGCCAAGCCCGGCGGGCGCTCGACGACGCCCGCCAGAGCGTGGCCGGTGATCTGGGTTGTGAGCCCGACGAGGTGGTCTTCACCGGCAGCGGGACCGAAGCGGACAACCTGGCCGTTCTCGGCGCCCACGCGGCCGTCGGGGGCGACGTTCTGTGCTCGGCCGTCGAGCACCACGGGGTGCTCCTGGCCTGCCGGTCGGTGGGGGGGAGGACGGTGCCGGTCGACCGGGCCGCAGTGATCGACCTCGAGGCGCTGGCCGAGGCGCTCGATGACGCGGTGGGCGTGGTGTCGGTGATGCTGGCCAACAACGAGGTGGGCAGTATCCAGCCCCTGGACGAGGTGGTGACCCTCGTCCGCCAGCGGGCCCCCCGAGCCGTCGTGCACACCGACGCCATCGCCGCGCTGCCCTGGCTCGACGTGGCTGGCGCCACCCGGTCGGCCGATCTGGTGTCGGTCAGCGCCCACAAGTTCGGCGGGCCCAAGGGAGTGGGGGTTCTGGTCGTGCGCCGCGGCGTCGGCCTCGGTCCGGTGGCGTACGGCGGGGCCCAGGAACACGGGCGGCGGCCCGGGACCCACGACGTGGCCGGGATCGTCGGCTGCGCGGCGGCGTTGGCCGCGGCGGTGAGCGGCCGGACGACCGAGGTGGACCGGGTCCGGAGGTTGCGGGACCGGCTGGCCGACGGGTTGACCGGCATCGACGGCGTGCAGGAGACGGCCGTACCCGTCGCCGCCGACGGGCAGCGGGACCGCCGGGGCAAGGTGGCCGGAAGCTGCCATCTTCTCGTCCACGGTGTGGATCAGGAGGAGCTGCTGCTGCTGGCCGACGACGCCGGGATCTGCGCCTCGGCCGGCGCCGCCTGTGCCAGCGGCGCCCTCGAGCCCAGCCACGTCCTGCTCGCCCTCGGGTTATCCCCGGCCGAGGCCCGCAGCGCCGTGCGGTTCTCGCTCGGGACGACGACGACAGAGGCCGACGTCGACACCGCGCTGGCTGTCATCGCCAAAGTGATCGAGCGGTTGCGCCGCTAGGCGGCAGGCACCCCTACGCTGGGGCCGTGCGAGTTCTGGTGGCCATGTCCGGTGGTGTCGATTCCTCGGTGGCGGCGTCGATGATGGTCGATGCCGGCCACCAGGTGGTGGGGGCCACCTTGAAGCTGTGGGGCGGTGTGTCGGACTCGGGCTGTTGCTCGGTGGCCGACGTGGACGACGCCCGGCGGGTGGCCGACCAGATCGGCGTGGCCCACCATGTCTTCAATTTCACCGACGATTTCGACGCCTCGGTGGTGGCCCCGTACGTCGAGGACCACGTGGCCGGGCGGACACCGAACCCCTGTATCGAGTGCAACCGGCACATCAAGTTCGGGACCCTGCTCGAGCGGGCCCGGCGGCTCGGCTTCGACGCACTCGCCACCGGGCATCACGCCCGGGTGGACGGCGGTCCGGGCCGGTGGCAGCTGCGGCGGGGGGCCGACCGGGCCAAGGACCAGTCCTACGTGCTGTCGATGCTCGGGCAGTCAGAACTGGTGGACGTCGTTCTCCCCGTCGGTGTGTTGACGAAGGCCGACGTGCGCGCCTACGCGGCGGGCAAAGGCCTGCGGACGGCGGGCAAGGCCGACAGCCAGGACGTCTGCTTCATCGGTTCGGCCGTCGGCCGGAGCGGATTCCTCGGTGAGCGGTTGGAGCTCCATGCCGGCGAGATCGTCGATGCCGAGAGCGGTGACGTGGTCGGCGTGGTGCCGGCGGTGGAACTGGTGACCGTCGGCCAGCGCCGGGGACTGGGTGTGGCCGTGGACGGTCGGCGGCTCTACGCCCTGGACGTCGACGTCGGGGCGCGGCGGGTGGTCGTCGGCCGGGCCGACGCCGCCCGGACCAAGACGGTGGCGGTGAGCCGGCCGACGTGGGTGGACGGCCCATTGGCCGTGGGAACCCCGGTGTACGCGCAGACGAGTGCCCACGGGCGCGCCGCCTCGGGCCGGTGGCTCGGCCGGTCGGTGGTCTTCGACGAGGCCGTGGCCCTGGTGGCCCCGGGACAGACGGTGGCGTTCTACGACGGCGACGACGGCGACTGCGTGGTGGGCTCCGCCGTGGCCGCCTAGGCACCGGTACGCTGCCGCCGCAGTGACGACCCCGGCCCCCACCCCCGACGCGGCGCCGAACCCGGCCGAACGGGTCGAGGAGTTGCGGGCCCAGATCGCCTATCACAACCAGAAGTACCACCAGCAGGACGCGCCGGAGATCGCCGACGCCGATTTCGACGCCCTGATCAGAGAACTGCGGGCCATCGAGGAAGAGCATCCGGATCTCCTGACGGCCGACTCACCCACCCAGCAGGTCGGTTCCGCCCCGTCGGTGCTCTTCGCCTCGGTGGCCCACCGGGTTCCCATGATGAGCCTGGACAACGCCTTCGACCTCGACGAGCTGCAGGCCTGGGTGGACCGGATCGGCCGGGTCGATCCGGCCGTGCTCGGCGCCGACTTCCAGTGTGAACTGAAGATCGACGGGCTGGCCATGTCGCTCACCTACGAGGACGGCCGTTTCGTCCAGGCGGCGACGCGCGGCGACGGGACGACGGGTGAGG
>Ga0307374_10013837_pt1 | contig 11078 bp, 6 predicted proteins | sample OX3MG_FD_202532 | JGI IMG/M metagenome (GOLD analysis project Ga0307374, IMG submission 202532) | Soil microbial communities from Risofladan, Vaasa, Finland - OX-3 | ecosystem: Environmental > Terrestrial > Soil > Coastal area > Acid sulfate soil | place: Finland: Risofladan, Vaasa | collected... | reverse complement strand
CATGGCAGTGCTTTTTGTGGATGGCAAGGACGAAAAAGCGGAACACTCGCTTTCGTTTCCGGGCGGCGAGCCGGCTACCCTCGGGAAAGACAAGCGGTACACACTCAATATCAGACAGATGTACCGCGTGGTGAAGCGTGAAGACGAGCGAGGCCCCTGGAAGGTTCAGACCACGGGCTACTTCTACGCGCTAACCGGTGAGGACGGTGCAACAATCCTTGAGTACCATTGGCACCCTGCGGGCTCAAGTCCGGTCGTTGTCCCCCACCTGCATTTGGAGAAGGGCGCCGGCAATCTCCGCGACGATCTTCACCGCGCACACATCCCCACTGGCCGCATTGCAATTGAGGACGCGATCCGCCTTGCGATTGAGGCATTCGAGGTCGAACCTCTCCGGGACGATTGGGACGCAGTTCTCAAGAGTTCCCAGGATAGTTTTGAACGGTGGCGGACCTGGGGAGGCTCTGGCCCACGATAATCCCATTGCTCCTCCGAGATCCGTTACGACCATTGCGGAGTCAGCGGAAGGGGAACCGCATCGCAAGACCTAAGAAGGGAAGGCGCCGCGTGCGACCGTTTGAGACCGCGTCGGAACCGAGCCTGAGATGGCGGCGCGATGTTATACCAGGGGATCTTATCGGCGTCGCAGTCGCCGCCGCAAGTCCTTGACGATGTGGTACACCGCGGGACACGTCAGCTCGTTGGCTGAATGCGAGTAGATCCGGTGGGTGAAGCCCTCCTTATTGGTATGGGGGTAATCACGACATGCCTCGGGCCTCACATCATAGATGGTACAGCGGTCGTCCTCGCCTAAGAATGGACACGGCGTCTGCTTCGTGAAGTACTCGCCCTCCGGAGGATCGGCTTCCAGGTGGGCCGCGATGAAGGCCTGCGGGGACATCTCCAGATGCGCGGCGATTCGTTCGACGTCCTCGCCGGTGAACCCGGGCCGTATCGTCTTGCAGCAGTTCGCGCACCGGGTGCAGTCGATTTTAGCGAAGGTTTCGTCGTGCAGTTCATGGGCAAGCGAATCGATACGGCCGGGATTGTCCGCCAGCTTGAGGCGGCGCAGGAAGCGGAAATCCGCATCCTCCTCACAGAGCGCGTTCTCTTTCCAGGCGCGGACCATCAGATCGTGGTCGTTTGACATGCTTCTCTCCCTGGGCTGCCGGCCGCCACATCCCATTGGTTCTTGTGGCGACAAGGGTACCGCCGCCGACCGTGCCCAGCCAATAGCGTAGGATACCGCTTGCTCATCCCATCTCTTGTTAGCGGAAAGTAAAGTATATCCTCTTCTATAGACAAGGAACCCTCCTCGCGGGGCCGAACTATAATAGCAGGCGGCTTTCTCCCGGCGAACTCTGCGCGGATTTTGCGAATTTTATCCAATATGATCAAGCCAGGGGCGCGACTCCATCCGCAGACCGTGTACGGCGCTGGCCGGTAGGAAGGCCGCAATCAGGGGTAATATCTCTGTGCAAGCGTTTTTCTGTCGCTGGCGCGCTGGCCGGCGGACGGGATTGCCCGAATTGTTGAGCGATGCAACTTTGATTAAGGATTCCACCTTTGGTTCGGCGGCGCCGGTTACGGGTGGGGGAGCCTCCGCATGGCGTTGGTGACGACGGAATCGCTGACCCGGCCCCCGGCCGGCCAGCGGTGGACGGATCCGGATCGGCCGGGCTCATCACGACTGGCCGCGCTGCGGACCGAATGGCGGAATCTGGGACCCGGCGATCGCCGGCTGGCGATGGTACGCGCGGTGGGCGTGCTGATCTGGATTGCAATCCCAATCTGTCTTTTCCTCTGGCCGCAGAATGGAATGGCCCCCTACGTCGAGTGGCCGGGAACGCGCATCGTCTGGACAATCATCGTCGCATTCCTGCCGATTGGCATCGTAGCGGTTGGCTACTATAACTGGCGACAATCGTGCCCCCTCATGTTTTTTGCGCGGATGAGCGAGTGGATCGGTTGGCCGGACCAACGATCCACTCCCGCCCGGCAGCGCCGACGGCGCTTCGTGCCGCCCTGGGTCGCCCGCAATTATCCACTGATCACGTGGGGAATGTTGTTTATCCTGCTTACGCTGCGGATTCTGGTCATCAATTCCGACACCCGCGCCCTGGCCTGGACGTTTATCGGGCTGCTCACCCTGGCGATGTTCGTTGGTTTTGTGTACACGGGCAAGAGCTGGTGCAACTTCTTCTGCCCGGTGAGCATCGTCGAGAAGATTTATACCGATGGAGACCGACCGCAGTGGCGCGAAAACTCACAGTGCCCAACCTGCACCCGGTGTAAGACCGAGCTCACCCGGGGCCTCTGCCCGGATATCAATCAGGAGAACGATTACTGGCAGGAGCTGAAGAACGGCGCACGGTCATTCGCTTATTACGCATTCCCGGGCCTGGTGCTTGGCTTCTACACCTGGTACTTTTTGCACCGGCCGGACTACTGGAATCAAATGCACGGCATCGCTGCGCCCGGCCATGAAATTCGAGGACACGACGGGATATACGACTGGGGTTACTACCTGAGCGGTGATTGGACTCGGGAGACGCATCCGCTGCGGCATCTCATGGATCGGGGGTTCGGTTTCAGCGGCGCGCCCTATATCCCCACCGTGCTGGCTGCGCCGCTGACCCTGGCGGCGTTCGCGCTCGTGAGTTATTTTCTCTTCAAGCTGGCCGAGAAGGCCTGGGTCGCGCTCCGGGTGAGCCAGGGCGATCAGCCCGACGCGGCCATCGATAAAGTTCGGCATCCGCTCTTTGCGTGGGCGGGATTCATAGCGTTCAATATTTTCTATATGTTCGCCGGCGCCCCTACCCTTCGCGAACTGCCGTTAGGGATATACGCGCTGCTTCAGTTTATTGTCATCGTCTTTTCAGCGTCGGTGCTTTACACGCGGCTCCGCGGCACGCGGATGAGACTCTGGAAGTTCGACCAGGCGCGCAAATGGCTCTCGCGATGGCCCTGGTCCGACGAGCCGCCGCCTTCGGACCTTGATGAAGCGTATAACGCCTATACCCTGCGCGCCAAGTTTTCCGAAGGGCGGCTCCAGGCGTTCAAAGACGTGGTGCGAGGCAGCCTGGCCGAAAACCTGGTGACTCCCACGCAGCTCGCCATGTTGGACCGGCTGGCGTCGGACCTGGGCGTTGACGAGGCGGACCAAAAACGGATTATGCGCGAGATTGCCCGCGAGTATCCGGAACTGCTGGATCCTACGACCGCCGGCTCTCTCGACGACCGTCTTCGACTTATTGGGTACCGGGGAGAATTGGAACGGGCGCTCTCCAGCGGAGCGCTGCCAACCGAGGCAGAGCTGCGGCAGATGCAGGAGCGCTACCGGGTGGATGCCGAGGAGCACCAGGAGATTATGCTGGAGGTGCTGGATCCGGAGGGTCTCCGGGCGCGGCAGCTTCGGGCCGAGGTCGACGAAATCCGCGTTACGCAGCATGACCTTGCGCTGCTCACGGCTTACCCGGCGCCGCCGACAATCTTCCTATCCCACGAGCTTCGAGACGACCTGGCGCATGCCCGCCACCATGTATTAGAGGTCGCCAATTTGTATGGCCCTCCGGGCGCGCTGGTTTCGATGGGCGAACCGATTCTTGGCGCCGGGCGAGGATCGGCTGCGAACGCATGTGATTGGATCAACTATCATTTGCCCGCTCAAGTTGCAGGGTTGGTGATCGACGCCCTCTTCCCCGAGGAGCCCGCGGACCGCGTCGAAACAGACGAGATGGCGTTCACCGAGACGCTGCTGAGGATCGGCCATAACCTGAACCGCTACACGAGCTCGGCGGCGATATGCGCGCTGGAGCGAGTGATTGACCAGCCGGACGCTTTGAACCGCGCCAGACTGGCTTTGCAGGACCCCGATTCACTCCGCCGCGAGGCGGCTATCGGCGCGCTCGGGCCGCAGTTGACGCCGGAGGAGTGGGAAGACGCCATTCATGATCCGTCCGCGGCGGTGCGAGAAGCGGCGCTGCTCAAGGCAGCGGCGCCACTTCGGCCCTCGCTCCGACCGCTGGTGGCCGGCGCGGCCGACGATCCCGATCACAATGTCGCGGCGGCCGCCTCCGCGCTTTTAGAAGACGAAGCCGCTGCCCGGCCTGCGGGCGCACATCGGTTGAGCCGGCTGGAAAAGGTCTTCGCTCTCCGGAACGTGCCGCTGTTTGAGCATCTTCCCGTGGAGCACCTCTACGATCTTGCCGCCCGCGCAGAAGAGGCGACTTTCGAGCCGGGTGACCCGATCTGCAGCGAGGGCCGGATTGGGGACGCGGTTTATATCCTCTTAGAGGGCCAGGCGGAAGTCCTGCAGACTCGGCGCGGCGAGCCGGTTCGTATTGGCATGAGCCAGGCCGGCGAATGCGTCGGCGAAATGTCGATCTTAGATCCCGGTCCGCAAATGGCGACGGTTCAGGCTGTCACCGTCGTCCGCACCCTCACCGTGCGGGGCGAAGCGTTCCGCTCGCTCATCGGCCGCGACCCCACCTCCGCGTTCAGCATCATCCGCCTCATGATCCGCCGGCAGCGGGCGACCTCGGAGCTTGCGGCGCGGGCGGAGGAGGGCGGACGGTGAGGGTGTGTGGGTGTGTGGGTGTGTGAGGGTGTGGGTGTGTGAGCCGGGGAACGGGGGACGGCGGCGGGAGATCGTCCGCGGCGGAGACCGATCGAGCAGATCGGGTAGGCCACGGTGTTAGCGGGGAACGCTGCCATTGCCTACAACGACCGTCATCTCCCGGCGACTTTACCCCCCGCCGGACGGCCGGCGTGCAAAAGCTGATCGGCGGTCGAAATACGCGTGATTCTCCGGGCATCGGCGTTTTATGCAGTGTTTGTGAAGGAACGGCGTGTGCTGGGAGCGAACTGTTTGGCAAGAACGCAAATGTTCGAGGCTCGGCCGGATAAAGAGGGCGCCGCAGGTCATGGCTCGGTTATGGGATATCAGGCTGCTGGGCGGCGTGGCTATCTTGAGCGGCGATTACTCCATCAGCCGCTTCAAAACGCATAAGACGGCGCTCCTCCTGGCGCGCCTTGCGCACGCGTGTCCCGCGAAGCTCTCCCGTGAGCAGCTTGCCGAGCAGCTCTGGCCGGAGAGTGACCCGGAGGTGGCGCGGAGCATTCTGCGCTCCATGCTCAGCTCGCTGCGGCGCCAGCTCGAGCCACCGGGCGTTATGACCGGCAGTGTCCTGACGGCCGACCGCATACACATCGGCCTCGACCCTGGCGCGGTCCTCGTGGATACGCGTGAGTTTGAACGGCTGGCGACCGCAGCCAACGACGCCGGCTCAACAGAAGCACGCGCTGAGCTGCTGGAACAGGCCTCGGAGCAATACGCGGGAGAGCTGCTGCCGGGGTTCTACGAAGACTGGATCTTATGGGAGCGGGATCGCCTGCAGCGACTCCATCAATCCGTGCTCTCTGGTCTCGCAGAGGCCCTCCAGGAGCTCGGTCGTCCGGATCGGGCCCTCCACCAGGCCCTCCGCGCCATCAGCGCGGATCCACTCAACGAGTCGGCGCATGGCCGCGTGATCCAGATCTATCTGGACGCCGGGCAGCCCGATGAAGCAAGGCAGCAGTACGACCGGATGTCAGCGACACTCTGGAATGAGCTGGAGAGCCGTCCGTCTCCGGAGGTATCCGCCCTGGTCGCTCATCTGTCGCCGACCGGCGAGACTCTCATTTTACCGCGGGATCCCAAACGGCAAGGCCGGCGGCAAGGGCGCACGACCACTCCCGATCGGACGTACCGGCCCCCCGCTGATACGGAAAAGAGCGGTTGGGAGCCCGGGCGCGGCCGGCCCGTGTTCCAACCGGATCGATTCTTTGGCCGGGAAGACGATCTGGCGCGCCTGGACCGGCTGCTTGTTCCCCCTTACGGCCGGCTTATCACGGTCATCGGGCCTGGCGGCGTCGGAAAGACGCGGCTGGCGGCAGAGTTCGCGGAGGCCGCCGCCACCACGCGCAGCATTCCATACTGGCTGGTACCCCTCGCCGATCTCTCCGACCCGGAACTTCTTTGGGAGGAAATAGCTCGCGTTCTGCAGTTCCCGTCGGTTATCGGCGCCACCCCATTTGAGGAGCTGGTCATTACGCTCTCCGGACGCCCGTCGCTCCTGGTCCTGGATAACTTCGAGCACCTGGTGGAGGGGGGCGCGGAGGCTGTGGCAGACCTCATGGCTGCGCTGCCCGATCTCTGCTGTGTGGTTACCTCGCGCCAGGCGCTGGAGATCGCGGCGGAACAGTTGTACCGGCTGGAGCCGCTGCCGGTCCCTGCCGGCCCGGAGCCGTCCGATCGCCTGGCGGAGTACGCCGCGGTCAAGCTCTTCGTCAGCCGGGCGCGCCGGGCTGTCCCGGACTTCCATGCCAATGAGCGGAATGCCGGCGCGCTCGGCGCCCTGATCGCGCGGTTGGAAGGGCTGCCGCTCTCCATCGAGCTGGCTGCCGGCTGGGCGCAGACACTGACCCCGGCCGCCATGCTGGAACGCCTGGGCAGCCGCTTCGACTTTCTCGTCAGCCCCCGCCGGGATATGCCAGCCCGGCACCGGGCGCTCAGGGCGACGCTGGACCGCAGCTACGCCTTCCTTCCGCCGGATCTCCGACGCCTCCTCGGGCAGCTCTCTGTCTTCCGGGGGGGATTTACGGTGGAAACCACGCAGGAAGTCTGCGCCAACTGCCGCGCCGCGGAACGACTTCGTCAGCTCCAGGCCGCTTCCATGGTATCCCCCGTAGACCGGGAAGGAGAGATCCGGTTCCGGTTGCCCGAGGCGCTGCGGGAATACGCCGGCGAGCAGCTCGGCGCCGCAGAGCACGAGGATCTTCAAAGTCGCCATCTGGGGTGGGTCCTCGGGCTGGCGCAAGAAGCAGAGAAGGAGCTTACCGGTCGCGAACAGGTCCGGTGGGCGGCGCAACTGGACGAGGAATACGAGAATATCCGGGCCGCGCTGGAGCACGCTCTCGCCAGCGATCCCACCGTCGCCCTCGATCTGAGCGGCTCTCTCTGGCGGTACTGGTACCTCCGCGGCCTGCTGCGTGAAGGAAGCCGGTGGCTTACACAGGCGCTGGATATTTGCGAGGCGCCCGCGCCGGCGCTGCGCGGCAAGGCCCTCAACGCCGCTGGCATCCTCACCGCGCGCCAGGGAGACACGGAGGGCGCCCGACGACTTTATGAGGAGAGCCTGATAGTGTTCCGCGAGCTCGGGGATCAACGGGGAATCGCGAACGCGCTCTGCAACCTCGCATCCACGCTGCTGACCCAAAAGCAGTTCAGCCGCGCCACCACGCTTTACGAGGAGGCTCTTTCCGCCTACCGGAAGCTGAACTATGATCGTGGAGTCATCCTCGTCACCGCCAATCTTGGAGTGCTCGCTGTTGATCAGAAGGAATACTCTGCCGCGAAACCGCTGCTCAAGGAATGCGCGCTCCTATCCCGCGAGGCCGGAAACCTTTTCTCGGAAGCCCTGGCGCTCCATAATCTGGGTGAAGCGCTGCGTGGGGAGCAGGACTGCGCAGGGGCCCGGACGCGTTATGGCCAGGCTCTCTGGATTTTCCTGGAGCTCGGTGAGCGGCATGTCATCGCGCATACCATTCGCGGCCTTGCGGCCATCTACCTGGAAGAATCCGAATGGCAGACAGCAGCCTCGCTCTTTTGCCTGGCTGACGAGATCTTCCGGGAGGCCGGTGTGAAGCTGGCGGCCGGCGCCGAACAGGAACTGGACACGCAGCTTCGAGCTCTGCGGGAACATCTCGATGCCGGGGATTGGCAGATGGCTCGAGAACGGGCCCGCACGCTCGATCTCCACGAACTGGCCTCATCGGCCCGCGCGCCCGACCACGCCCTCATCCACCTCTTCTGAAATCCTCACCAGCACCAACCAAGCGCGCGGCCAGTCCACGCACCCCTCTCGTATTTCTCGAGACCCTCCGCTTCGAGTGCTTTCGCGTGACTGACTCCAATCCTCAAACCGGCTCTCCGGGCCCCGATACGGCGGCGCTATCGAGTCAAAAAGCCAGTATTAAACATTCAACGTGTGATTACACACGTAAAAATGAGAAGTTTTTGACTCGCTACTGACTCGGTAGCCCTGTATCATCCCCTCACGGATCCTTTGATTCGCCCGGACGCTGTCCGGAAACTCAGTTACATCTGTTTTACGAGGAGGGGATACATGCGAACGTCATTGTGGGGCGCCGTTGGCGCGCTTCTGATCGGAACTTCAGTCATCGCCGCTGCAGGAGTTTCCGCGCGGGTCAGTCCCGGTAGGGCTAAAGCGGCGCAGCCTTCCAACAGTCTCAAAGCGCTCCGAAACATCCGGCCGCAGTACTTCAACACCGTATCGGAGCCCGCGGGGCTGGTTGCCAATCCCTCGACACTTGTCAGTGATCAGGGTTCGCTATGCACCTTGACGCTGGACCTCGCCTCACAAAGCGACCAGACTTTCATCGTCAGCACGGACCTGCCGGCGGCGTTTGCCAGCATCCCGGCGAGCGTCACGGTTCCGGCCGGACAGACCAGCGCGAGCTTCAACGTGCAAGCCGCTGAACTCTCGATGAACGTGAATCCGACGATCACCGCCAGCTTGAACAACACTTCGGCCTCCGTCACCGTTACGGTTCAGGCTGCCGCCTATTAAATCACTGCCAACCCGATGGCGCTACTGGCTTGAACATTCGTGAACAGCCGGCGCGCGAACGCGCGCCGGCTTACCAGAATAGGAAAGGAAGTAATTCGATGAATACGCAAGACTTCCACGAGTGGTCGCCCAGATCACAGGTTTTCTTGATTGACCCACCGGTCTGGCGCGTGGAACTGTTCGGGGGGCTTCGCCTTGCTCGCGGCGCCTTCACCCGGACCGACTTCCGCACGCACCGGACGGGCAGCGTGCTGGGATACCTCGCCTACTTCCGGGGCAAATGGCACCCCAGGCATCTCCTAGCGGAGCTCTTCTGGCCAGAGGATCTCCCTGAACGGGCGCTCCGCAGCCTGGAAACAGCGCTGCGAACACTCAGCCTGGAACTGGAGCCGCCCGGGATCGAACCGGGAACGATACTGCTGCAGGAGAGGGAGAGAGTCTGCCTTTCCGGCCGGGCGGTGCTTACGGACGTGGCTGAGTTCCGTGAGCGGATCGAGCTGGCGTGCCAGTGCCACAGGCGCGCCCGCCGGCTGCGGCTGCTTCTGGTGGCCGTCGAACAGTACCGCCCTGATCTGCTGCCAGGCCACCGCGACGAGTGGCTGCTGCCCGCCCAGGCGGAGCTGGAAGACCTGTACATCTGGGCGGCGCTCACGCTTACCCGCGACCTGAGCGCCGCCGGGCATCTGGATGAGAGCCTGCGCGTGGCGCGGCGGGCGCTCGAGGTCGATCCACTGGCGGAGAAGCTCCACCGGCAGGTGGCGCGCCTGCTGCAGCGGCGAGGGGATTTACCGTCCCCATCGCTGAACCGGCGGCCCGCGCAGGTAATCTCCGCCGCTTCGTCCGACGCCGGGGGCCCGGGCCCGTCGGGCAGCCGCCGCTTGACGGGGGAAGAGCCAGCATGAATCGGATCGCGGCTGCTATCGGCCGACGTGTTTAGGATCGCGCTTATTCGGGACACCACTGCAAATCCGGAGGAGAGTATCCAGCAAATCCGGCGCAATATGGAGCGCAGGCTCGTCGGTCTTTTGCTGGCGCAACGCAAATGTAAGGAGTAAACGAAGCAATGGAGACTATCGTGACACCACGCGAGTGCGCCCTGGCGCTCGCCATTCCGCTTACGAAGAGCGCTTTTCTGGCCGATCTCCACCGTCCGCACGTCCGTGATTTCGGCGCCAGCGTTCAGCGTCAGTTGTCTCGCGCATCCGAACAGCAGTTATGGAACTATCAACAGCCGCTGGCAGCCGCCGCCGTGCGCATCTCAAAAGAGGTGGAACGCCTCGGGGTCACCGTCTGCCGCGACGCTGCGCTGAGCGACTTTGCGCGGCTCTGCCGCTCGTTCGACGTGGTTACGCTCGTGACGAACTGGCGATGTCCGCCGGTGAGGGCGGACGATATCCTCGAACCTGTCGAGATTCTGGACGCTGTCCGACGCGTTCCTACCTATTCACGGGTCTACGCTGCGCTCCATGATCGGCTTGCGATCGACCATCCTGATTTGCTGGAACCCGGGCTTGTGCCGCCGGCGGAGGTTCTCAGACTGATTCTATCCGAGCAAATCAACTGCCTCGTTTCCACGGCGCATCAAGGATTCGAGATATCCACCGGCGACGCGGTACCGCCACCGATCATCGAGTCGGATGACGCCCCGACTCGAGCCGACTTCGAGCTGGCGTTTCCAGCCGCCCTCAGGGCTGGCAGCGCCATCGATTTTGGAGACGACCGGTATACCGCTGCGGAGTTCATTGACGCGATTCCGGAGTATTTCAGCGGCACATTGGACCTCACGGTCCGTTATTCACCGCTGTCGGCTGAATCGATCAAAAGGAGGAGGAAAAACTGCAGCGTCATCGCCGATCGCCGGTATCAGGGGCGCAGCGTCCGCCTTTCGCGTTACCGGCTGATCATCGGTGAGCTCGCGCGGCAACCGGGCGATTATATCGATACCGTTTACCGCGTCGACCCGGCGAATACTCGCCAGTGATGTCAATTTCGGTTTGGGGCCGTGCAAACGGCTGCTTCGAGCTCACGCGAGTTTTTGAAGTCACCAGCCGAACTCCGCGGCCCGGGACAGGACCGGCAGTGAGAGAACCGCGCCAATCGGTGAGCGGCGAATGAGCGCTGGACGTACCAATGAGCTGCCGATGGCAGCAGAAAGGATGAGAAGATGTCTCTAAAAAGCGGAGGGGGGACTTCCCCCGTTTCTACCCCTGCTGGAACGAGATCGGTGAAGCGCTATGGCTGGATCGCGGATTTGCCGGATCATCGGGACTACCTGTACGCCGCGCCTTTCCAGGAGATTGGGAACCTGCCGACGACCTGTGATCTGCGTCCTGGCTGCCCGCCCGTTTACGACCAGGGCCAGCTTGGCAGCTGCACCGCCAATGCGATCGCGGGGGCGATTGCATTCGAGCAGATCAAGCAGAGCGTTCCTGAAGACCAGCAGTT
>Ga0307374_10013835_pt1 | contig 11080 bp, 10 predicted proteins | sample OX3MG_FD_202532 | JGI IMG/M metagenome (GOLD analysis project Ga0307374, IMG submission 202532) | Soil microbial communities from Risofladan, Vaasa, Finland - OX-3 | ecosystem: Environmental > Terrestrial > Soil > Coastal area > Acid sulfate soil | place: Finland: Risofladan, Vaasa | collected... | reverse complement strand
GGAGAGCTGACTCGCTGGCTCGCAAGCCAGCCCGCACCGAACGGGGCCGGGCGCCGGGAGACCGCGACCGCGCGGACCGGAGCGTCGTCATGACCGCGACGATCCCAGCGGGCGTGGAGACGGCGCGAGATCTCGTCGGCCCCGGGATCGAGGCGGCGGTAGCCAGGCTTAGCCCCGACATCCGCCCGGTGGCCGCCTATCACCTCGGCCTCGCCGACCGGGACGGCACCCCGACGGGCACCCCGGCCGGAGGGAAGGCGCTGCGTCCCGCGCTGACGCTGCTGTCCGCCCGCGCCGCCGGGGCGACGCCCGAGCGCGCTGTGCCCGCCGCGGTCGCTGTCGAGCTCGTGCACAATTTCTCGCTCCTGCACGACGACATCATGGACGGCGATACCGAGCGCAGGCACCGGCCGACCGCGTGGACCGTCTTCGGGACCGGCCCGGCGATCCTGGCCGGGGATGCCCTCCAGGCGCTCGCGAACGACCTGCTGCTGGAGGGGCCGGCCCCGCAGGCCGTCTGGGCGTCGCGCTGCCTGTCAGCGGCCGTGCAGCGGCTCATTTCCGGCCAGGGCGCTGACCTTGCCTTCGAGCGGCGCGATGACGTGGGCGTGGACGAGTGCCTCGACATGGCCGCCGACAAGACGGCGGCGCTGATGGCCTGCGCGTGCAGCATCGGCGCCATCTACGTCGGCGCGCCCGCCAGCACGGCGATGACGCTGACCGCATTCGGGGCGTACGTCGGGCTGGCCTTCCAGCTCACCGACGACCTGCTCGGCATCTGGGGCGCCCCGGATGTGACTGGCAAGCCGGTCAGGTCGGATCTGCGCTCCAGGAAGAAGTCGCTGCCGGTCGTCGCCGCGCTGGCCAGCGAGAGTTCCGCGGGCCGTGACCTGGCAGCGCTGCTCGCGAGGCCTGACCCGCTCAGCGAGGACGAGCTGCTCCGCGCAGCCGAGCTCGTGGAGGCCGCCGGCGGCAAGAAGTGGGTGGAGGCCGAGGCGGACACCGCGCTCTCCTCGGCGCTGGGATGCCTGGCTGACGCCGAGATGCCCGAGGACGTGCGGGCCGAGTTCGCCGGCATCGCTGAGTTCGTCACGGCGAGGCAATGGTGAAGCCAGGCCCGGTGGTTCCTGACACAGTGACTGCTGACCCAGTCGGCCAGGGTGCCGGTTCGGGCGGCATGGCGGCGGCGCCGGCGGCCGCGCCCGGGCCAGCTGCCGTAGCCAGGGCAGCGCTGGATCGCGCGACCAGCCACCTGCTCGGTATCCAGCACGACCAGGGCTGGTGGCAGGGCGAGCTCGAGACCAACGTCACCATGGATGCCGAGGACCTGCTGTTCCGCGAATTCCTCGGAGTGCGGACCGTCGAGCAGACCGCGGCGGCCGCGCGGTGGATCAGGTCCTGCCAGCGCTCCGACGGGACCTGGGCGAACTTCAGGGGCGGCGACGGCGACCTGTCCACCACGGTGGAGGCCTACGTGGCGCTGCGGCTGGCCGGCGATCCGCCCGGCGCCAGTCACCTGGCAGCGGCGGCCAGCTGGATCAGGGATTCGGGCGGCATCGCGGCGACGCGCGTTTTCACCAGGATCTGGCTGGCGATGTTCGGGCAGTGGTCATGGGACGACCTGCCCGTCATGCCGCCTGAGCTGATCTACTTCCCGGCCTGGTTCCCGCTGAATGTCTATGACTGGGCCTGCTGGGCCCGCCAGACCATCGTCCCGCTGACGATCGTCGGCTCGTTCCGCCCGGCCAGGTCGCTGCCATTCAGCCTGGCCGAGCTGCACGCGCCCGCGGCCACGGTCCCGACCGCGCCCGCGGCGGACGGCTGGACCAGAGCCTTCCAGCGGATTGACCGCGTGCTGCACGGCTACGAACGGCACGTGCGGGGCCGGGCGCCCGCGGCGGCCGTCCGGACCGCGGCCATCCGGCGCTGCGCGGAATGGATCATTGCCCGGCAGGAGCGGGACGGCTGCTGGGGCGGTATCCAGCCGCCATGGGTCTACTCGCTGATCGCGCTGCACCTGCTCGGCTACGGACTCGATCATCCGGTGATCCAGCGCGGCCTGGCCGGCCTCGACAGGTTCACGATCTGGGAGGACACCGCGGACGGGCCGGTGCGCCGGCTCGAGGCCTGCCAGTCGCCGGTCTGGGACACGGTCCTCGCGATGATCGCGCTGGAAGACGCGGGACTGCCGGCCGACCATCAGGCACTGCAGTCGGCGGCCAGGTGGGTACTGGCCGAGGAGATCCGCGGACCTGGTGACTGGCAGGTGCGCAGGCCCGGGCTCGAGGCCTCCGGCTGGGCCTTCGAGTTCGACAACGACGGTTATCCCGACATCGACGACACGGCGGAGGCGGTGCTCGCGCTGCGCCGGGTCACGCTGCCCGGTGGCACCGGAGCGGGCACGGGCGCCCAGGCCGCCGAGGTCGCGGCGAGGGCCGTCACCTGGCTGACCGGCATGCAGTCCAGGGACGGAGGCTGGGGGGCGTTCGACGCCGACAACACGGCGACGCTGGTCACCAGGCTCCCATTCTGCGACTTCGGCGAGGTCATCGATCCGCCGTCGGCCGACGTCACCGCGCATACCGTGGAGGCGCTGGCCGCGGCCGGGCGGTCCGGAACCCGGGCGGCCCGCCGGGGAGTGACCTGGCTGCTGCGCAACCAGGAACCTGACGGCTCGTGGTTCGGCCGCTGGGGCGCGAACTACGTGTACGGGACGGGGGCCGTGGTCCCCGCGCTGATCGCCGCGGGCGTGCTGCCCGGCAAACCGGTCATCAGGCGGGCGGTGGACTGGCTGATCCGGCACCAGAATCCGGATGGCGGCTGGGGTGAGGACCTGCGCTCCTACGAGGATCCCGGCTGGGCAGGCCGGGGCGAGTCGACCGCCTCGCAGACCGCCTGGGCGCTGCTTGCCCTGCTCGCCGCCGGCGGCGAGGAGGCCATGCGCAGCGCGGACCGCGGCGTGGCCTGGCTGGCCGCCACTCAGCGCGAGGACGGGACCTGGGACGAGCCGCAGTTCACCGGGACCGGATTCCCTGGCGACTTCTACATCAACTACCACCTGTACCGGCTGGTGTTCCCGATCAGCGCGCTCGGCCGCTACCTCGGGGGAGCCCGATGAGCGAACACGTGATCTGTGCACCGCTGCGGGTCGAGGCCAGGGCACTGCGGCGCGGCCTGCGCGGCCTGAACGGCAACGGGTCAGCGGCCGTGCAGGTGCTCCGAACCGGCTACGGGCCGGCCAGGTCGGCCGCCGCGGCAGCCAGGCTCGAGCAGTCGGGCGCTGGCGTGGTGGCGGTCGGCGGGGTGGCCGGCGCCCTGACTGACGATCTGAGCCCGGGTGATCTGGTGGTCGCCTCGGAAGTGACCGGCGGCGGGGCGGCTGTGAGCTGCCTGTCCGCGCCGCTGCTCGCGGGCGAGCTGCGCCGGGCTGGCCTGCGGGTGCGGGTCGGTCCGATCGCGACCGTTGATCACCTGTTCGGGCGGGACGGGCACGCCAGCCTGGCTGCCGCCGGCGCGATCGCCGTGGACCTGGAGTCGGCACCGCTGCTCAGCGGCGCCGGCGGCGGCCCGTCGGCCGTCGTCAGGGCGATCTCTGATCTGCCAGGTCACTCGCTGGTCAGCCCGCGGACCGTGACCGGCGGGCTCGCCGCGCAGAGGTCGCTGCGACAGGCCGGGCCAGCCCTGGCGCGCTGGGCGGCGGCGGTGGGCTCCCGCCAGGTGATGATGGCCAGCCCGCGGTCGTTCTGCGCCGGAGTCGAGCGGGCCATCGAGATCGTCGAGCTGGCCCTTGAGCGGTACGGATCCCCGGTCTACGTGCGCAAGCAGATCGTGCACAACACCACGGTCGTCGCCGGGCTGGAGAAGCGTGGCGCGATCTTCGTCGACGAGCTGAGCGAGGTACCCGACGGCTCCGTCGTGGTGTTCTCCGCGCACGGCGTCTCGCCCGAGGTGCGGCGCGAGGCGGCGGAGCGCGGCCTCGCCACCGTGGACGCGACCTGCCCGCTGGTCGCCAAGGTGCACGCCGAGGCGCGCCGGTTCGCGGCCGATGGCTACCTGGTCGCGCTGATCGGGCACGCCGGCCATGAGGAGGTGGAGGGCACGCTGGGCGAGGCCCCGGCGGTGACAGCCCTGGTGGAAAGCGCCGACGATGTCGCCAGGCTCAGGCCAGCCGACCCGGACAAGGTCGCGTACGTGATGCAGACCACGCTGGCGGCGGACGAGGCCGGCGGTGTCGTCGACGCGATCCTGGACCGTTTCCCCGCGGCGCGGGGCCCGGGCAGCGACGACATCTGCTACGCCACAACCAACCGCCAGCGGGCGGTCCGTGCGATCGCAGCCGATTCCGACCTTGTGATCGTCGTCGGCTCGGCCAACTCCTCGAACTCGCTGCGCCTGGTGGAAACCGCTCAGCGGGCAGGGACACCTGCCCACCTGGTCGACAGGGCGGAGGACATCGAGCTCAGCTGGCTCGCCGGCACGTCGACGGTCGGGATCACGGCCGGCGCGTCAGCGCCGCCAGCCGTCGTGGGGCAGATCGTCACGGCGCTGTCCGGACTCGGCCCGATCGAGACGTCCGAGGTCGTCGTCGCGACGGAGGACGTGCAGTTCGGGCTGCCGAGGGAGCTGAGGAAGTCAACAAGCTGACGTGGCCGACGGGCCACGCCGGCAGCAGTAGCTGAGGCTAAGGACAGCCCCGGCGGGTGACTGACGACAAGAGAAGCGACTGAAGAGAAAGCTGGTGTTCAAGTGTCTATGCCGCTGCGCCAGAGCCTGCGGATCGGGGCATACCTGATTGGCCAGAAGCTGGCCCGCAGGGACAAGTTCCCGCTGCTCGTCGAGCTGGAGCCGTTGTTCGCCTGCAACCTGAAGTGCGCGGGATGCGGCAAGATCCAGCAGCCGCACACGCTGCTCAAGCAGCGGATGCCGGTGGAGCAGGCGATCGGTGCCATCGATGAGTGCGGTGCGCCGATGGTGTCCATCGCGGGCGGGGAGCCGCTCATGCACCCGCAGATCGACGAGATCGTCCGCCAGCTGATCGCCCGCAAGAAGTTCGTCTTCCTGTGCACCAACGCGCTGCTCGTCAGCAAGCACATCGACAAGTTCAAGCCGTCGCCGTACTTCGCCTGGGTGGTGCACATCGACGGGCTGCGCGAGCGGCACGACGAGTCGGTCTGCAAGGACGGCGTGTTCGACGAGGCGGTCGAGGCGATCCGCGAGCTCAAGCGGCGCGGGTTCACGGTCAACACGAATACGACGGTGTTCAACACCGACACCCCGCAGACCGTTATCGACGTGCTCAGCTACCTCAACGACGACCTGGGCATCGACCAGATGCAGATCTCACCGGCGTATGCCTACGAGAAGGCGCCGGACCAGGATCACTTCCTCGGCGTGACCGAGACCAGGGAGCTGTTCAAGAAGGCGTTCGCTGGCGGCAACCGCAAGCGCTGGCGGCTCAACCACAGCCCGCTGTTCCTGGATTTCCTTGAGGGCAAGACCGACTTCGGCTGCACCGCGTGGGGAATCCCGTCGTACTCGCTGCTGGGCTGGCAGAAGCCCTGCTACCTGATGGGCGACGGGTACGTGAAGACGTACAAGGAACTGATCGAGGCCACCGACTGGGACTCCTACGGCCGGGGCAAGGACCCGCGCTGCGCGAACTGCATGGCGCACTGCGGGTACGAGCCGTCGGCGGTGCTGGCCACCATGGGATCACTGCGGCAGTCCATCCGGGCCATCGCAGGGGCCTGACGGGTCAGACCGGACGTGCTCGCCCAGCCGGTCGTGCCGGATCGCGCCCGGGTCAGCCGAGCACGGACATCGTGATCGAGGCCCGGAGGCCAGGGCGTGTGATCAGCGTCTGGGTACTCGGCTTCGTCTCAGTCGCCAGCCAGGGGCTCTCCGCCGTCCCCGGATGGGGGAGGAATTCTGGATAGTCGCTGCTCGCCAGGTTGAGCCGGAGCCGGTAGCCCGGCCTGACCCGGTATCCGGTGTGGCCCATCTCGATCCGGACCACCGCGCCGCCTGAGGTGTCGGTCAGGCGGCCCTGCCCACGCACGATCATCCTGGTCGTGCCGTCGGGCGCGACGTCGAAGAGCTTGGTGAAGATGTCCGTCGACGGTGCGGTCGAGCTGACGCACAGCCACACGTCGACGGGGCCGGCCAGGTCAACCGGCGAGCCGGCCGGGCATGCGTGGCCGCGATCATCGCGTCCGCCGCTGTCGGGTTCTGGCCGGCGGCGGGATCGCCGGGCAGCGGGCGGGCCGCCGTCACGTTCTCCGGGGTGAATCCGGCCACCCACATGAGCGCGACCGCGGCGCTGACTGCCACCTCGTGGGGGACGAGAATCCGGCTCAGGATCAGCGGAGTTCGGCTGAACGTGCGCTGCCGGCTGGTCGTCCGCTCCCAGAGCGGCGGCACCGAGGTCGCCGGCATCTGGGACGCCTGGCGCCAGGGCGCGATCAGCGTCCCGGCCAGCGCCGCCTGGCGGCCGTCGGGTATCGCCATCATGCGGGTGATGGCGGGCACCAGGACCCTGGTGACGATGCGGGCAGGCTGGCCGTCCGCTCAGCCGTCCGGGCTGCCCGCTGGGCCACGGCGATCGCCATGACCGGCCGCCGGGTACTTCTCGCCGCCCGGATCATCGTGCTCGCCGGGCTGGCCGTGGACGCCTACGTGCACCTGGACCTGGCGTCCACCTACGCTGAGGCTGGCGGCGTGATCAACGAGGGCGTGCTGTTCTGCGCCGAGGCGGTGGCCGCCATGCTGGCGGCTCTCGTGGTCGCGATCTACGGCAGCCGGATCAGCTACCTGGCCGGCTTCGCCGTCGCCGCCAGCGCGCTGGCCGCCATCCTCGTGTCGCGGTACGTGGGCCTCGGGGCGATCGGGCCGTTCCCCGATCTTTACGACCCGGTGTGGTTCGGGGAGAAGATCCTGGCGGCGTGCCGAGGGCATCGCGAGCCTGGCGGCTCTCCTCGGTTTCACTCATGCCGGTATTGTCGCGAAAGCCGTATTCCCGCCCCGGCGGCGCGCCTCTACATATCGATAGCCGGAAAAATCAACTAGCCGGCTGGTCGGTCATTTCCGCCTGCTGGTCTCAGGAGTATTCGCTGGCCAGCGCCGCGAAATCCCGGTTAAGCGGATGAACGCCGCAGCGGGCCTGAGCGTAATACAGGCGAGAGCGAATAAAGGCGTTCGGAAGGAACTCGGTCATGATAAAGAGACTTCGCGCACCGAGCGCGGAGATGCGCTCCGACGGTTCATTCCTGAAGCCGGGCAGGCCGGGCAGGCCGGGCCGGCCCGAGGTGCTGGCCGGCCTCAGCACGATCGCCGCGGCCGGAGTCCTGGCCGCGTGCGGGTGCGCGGCGGGGAGCGGCGCGGCTGGCGGCGGCGTGTCAGGTGGCGGTGCGGGCTCCGGGACTCAGCACGCCACCTCGGCCCGCGGCATGGTGGTCACCGCCCGCAAGCTGGGCGGCATCGGCACCGTCCTGGCCGACCGGTCAGGGAAGATGATCTACTCGCCTCAGCAGGAGGCCAACGGCAAGATCCTGTGCAGCGGCAGCTGCCTGAGCTTGTGGTTCCTCGTGTCCGTCGCGCCCGGGTCGGTGCTGCACGCGCCTGCCGGCGTGTCTGGCGTGCTCGGCACCATCCGCCGGACCGACAACGGCCTGACCCAGCTCACCTATAACGGCGGGCCGCTCTATACGTTCCGGCTCGATCAGGCTCCCGGCCAGGCGCATGGCAACAACTTCAGCGACCAGTTCGGCAGTGCCTCCTTCACCTGGCAGGCCGTCACGACGGCCGGCACCGCCGGGGGATCAACGCAGCCGGCCAAGTCCGGTGGCGGTTACTCGTACCCGGCTGGCGGCTCGCCCGGGTACTGAGGCAGGATCGCGGACCGGGCGGGCACCGGAACGGGGCGCGCGAAAGCGAGGGGAGAACATGGGCCAGGCATGCGCCGGATGGCGCGGTGAGATCGGCGCGTACATCGTCGGCGCCCTGGATGCCGGCGCGGGCGCCGCCGTGCGACGGCATCTGCGGACCTGCCTGACCTGCCGGGCCGAGTACGAGGACCTCGTCCCGGTCCGCGACTGGCTGACAGTGCTCACCCCCGCTGACGGCTCAGGCGCCGGACGCCAGCCGGGCGGCCCGCTGCTGAAGCCGGTCTGGTCACTGCGGCTGCTCGCACGGCCGCGCTGGCTCACCGCGGCGGCGGCGGTAGCTGCCGCCGCCGCGGTCGCCGTCCTGACGGCCGTGCTGCCCAGGCCGGGGACGCCGGCCTTTCAGGCCGCGGACCGGGTGACCGGCGTGCACGGGCAGGCTCGGCTGCGCGCTACCGCCGCCGGCACGGAGATCGTCCTGACGGTCAGCGGCCTGCCGCCCGGCGAGCGGTGCGTGCTGGTCGCGGTCTCCCCGGACGGCACCGACGTCGCGGCGACGTGGAGCGCGACCTACGAGGGCACCGCGCGGATCACCGGCACCAGCGCCACCGCTGCGGACCGGCTGACCGCCGTACGTGTCGAGTCGGCGACGCACCAGCTGCTGCTGAGCATCAACGTAGCCGGGGTGGCCGGCGGCTAGCCGGGCCGCCGCGGCACCCGCCGGGGCCGGATCGCGCCGCCACGGCGCGATCCGCGCGAGGATGAACCGCCGGGCGGATCGTGCCGTAATACGATCGTGTGCGCCTCAGGCAGGGCAGTAGCCGCGTCCAGCGGCCTGCGCCGACCGCGGTGCCGAGCCTGGGTTGATGATCATGCTGGCTGGGGACCTACGTCACTATGCGCGCTGTTTACCCCAGCCGGCAGCTGCTGATCCGGCCAGGAACGGGGTGTCGGGATACCTGGACGAGCAGAGTTGGACAAATTTATAGTTGACCGATCGGAAAAGTGCAGAGCACGAGAGGGGACCAACGTGACGTCTGACGATCACATCCAGCACGACGGCCACCACGCTCATGAGCACGACCCCACGTTCTACCGCTCCCCGCGCGACGCGGCAGCGGGCCCGGCGGAGAAGCTGGCCTACGTCGCGGCCTTCTCCCGGCCGGCTGACCAGCCCGATGCGATCGCGGTCGTGGACACCGATCCGGCGTCAGCCAGCTACGCGTCGGTCGTCGGCTTCACCGAGCTGCCCAACAAGGGCGACGAACTTCATCACTTCGGCTGGAACGCCTGCTCGAGCGCGCTGTGCCCGACGGGTGATCACAACCACGGCGACCGCAGGTACCTGGTCGTGCCCGGCATCAGGTCGTCGCGGATCTACATCCTTGACACCAAGGACGACCCGGCCTCCCCGCAGGTGACCAAGGTGCTCGGTCCCGAGGAACTCGGCAAGCGGGCCGGCTACTCGCGCCCGCACACGGTGCACTGCGGTCCCGGTTACCTGTATGTCTCCTGCCTCGGCGGCGCCGACGGGCAGGAAGGCCCGGGCGGCGTGGCCCTGCTCGACCACGCGACGTTCGACGTGCTCGGCCAGTTCGAGCAGGACCGCGGGGACCAGTACCTGGCCTATGACGTCTGGTGGCACATCAACGACGACGTCCTGGTCACGTCCGAGTGGGCGACTCCGTCCATGATCGAGGACGGGATCGTGCCTGAGGTCCTGCTCGGCCGCAAATACGGTCACCGCCTGCATTTCTGGGACATGAAGACGCGCAAGCACGTCCAGACCGTGGATCTCGGCGACCAGCACCAGATGGCGCTCGAGCTGCGGCCCGCGCACGACCCGGCGAAGAAGTACGGCTTCGTCGGCGTCGTGGTCAGCGTCGAGGACCTGTCCGCGTCGATCTGGCTCTGGCATGAGGACAACGGCCAGTGGGCGGCCACCAAGGTCATCACGATCCCGGCCGAGGAGGCGCCCGCTGAGCAGCTTCCGCTGCTCCTCCAGGGGTTCGGCGCGGTACCGCCGCTGGTCACCGACATCGGCCTGTCAGTGGACGACAAGTACCTCTACGTGTCCTGCTGGGGCACCGGCGAGCTGAAGCAGTATGACGTCAGCGACCCGTTCCATCCGGTCGAGACCGGTTCGGTGCGGATCGGCGGTATCGCGGGGCGCAAGCCGCACCCGTCCAGGCCCGACCAGCCGCTGGCTGGCGGTCCGCAGATGGTCGAGGTCAGCCGGGATGGCAAGCGGGTGTACTTCACCAACTCGCTGTACGGCGCCTGGGACGAGCAGTTCTATCCCGACGGCGTGGGTGCCTGGATGACCAAGCTTGACGTAGGCGAGGGCGGGGGCATTAGCTTCGACGAGCGGTTCTTCCTGGAAGGAGACGTGTTCCGTGGCCGCCGCGTGCATCAGGTCAGGCTCGAAGGGGGCGACGCGTCCAGTGACTCCTACTGCTACTCGTGACCGCGCCCCGCGGGCCCGCAGCCCGTGGCGGTTAGCGGGCTAGCTGAGGCTGCTCGCTGGCGCCGGGCGCTTCAGCTCTGCCTAGCGTCGCTCTGGCTGCTCGACGGCGTGCTGCAGGTCCAGGTCTTCATGTTCAGCCACGGGTTCGCCCGGATGGTCGGGGCGGCGGCGCGGGGCAACCCGGCCGTGATCGCCGGCCCGGTCACCTGGGCCGGGCGGCTCATCGGCGAGCACGGGGCGCTGGCGACCTCGGCCATCGCGGCCGTGGAGATCCTGCTCGGGCTCGGCATTGCCTGGCGCCCCACGGTCAGGCTCGCCCTGGCGGCATCGATCGCCTGGGCACTGGGCGTGTGGTGGCTGGGGGAGGGCCTCGGCGGCCTGCTGCTGGCTGGCGCGAGCCCGGTCACCGGCGCGCCGGGAGCCGTCATCCTGTACGCGGCGCTCGCGGTGGTGCTGTGGCCTGCCGGCCCGGTCCGACCTGGTCGTGCGGCCGGCCAGGAGGCAGCCGGCATGGCTCCAGGCGGTACGGGGCCAGGCGCTACGGGAACAGGCCGCGCGGCGGCAGGCGGCGCGGCGGCCCGGATGCTGTGGCTGGTGCTGTGGGGCGGCCTGTCTCTGCTCTGCCTGCGCGTTGCCGTCTGGTCACCGGGGGCGCTGCGCGGGTCGATCATGGCGGTGGCCGGCGGCCAGCCGCAGTGGCTGGCACCGGCCGACGCCACGGCCGGCGCCGTGC
>Ga0307374_10013831_pt1 | contig 11082 bp, 6 predicted proteins | sample OX3MG_FD_202532 | JGI IMG/M metagenome (GOLD analysis project Ga0307374, IMG submission 202532) | Soil microbial communities from Risofladan, Vaasa, Finland - OX-3 | ecosystem: Environmental > Terrestrial > Soil > Coastal area > Acid sulfate soil | place: Finland: Risofladan, Vaasa | collected... | reverse complement strand
TGCCGCCCGGAATCTTTAATTATCTTCCCTGCGACGCCGCCGTCGGCGAGGCGCTCTGGAAAAACCCGTTGGCCGACGGCGTCGTCTTCACCGGCTCCAAGGCCGTGGGCCTGCGCATCTTCCACGAGTTCAGCAAGGACTGGGTCAAGCCGGTCTTGATGGAACTGGGCGGCAAGAACGCGGCTGTCGTCTGCGCGTCCGCGGACTTGGACATGGCCGCCGAGGGCGTGATGAAGTCCGCCTTCGGCCTACAGGGGCAGAAATGCTCCGCCTGCTCGCGCGTCTACCTGGACGAGAAAATCGCGGATGATTTCCTCGCGCGGCTGCTCAAGAAAACCGCGGCCATCGTCAAGGGCGACCCGACGCAAAAAGACGTGTACTTCGGCCCGGTCATCGACGCGCGGGCCGTCAAGCGCTTCGAGGACGCCGCGGCGCTCGCCGCCAAGACCGGAAAAATTCTCGCGGGCGGCAAGAAGCTTTCGGGCGGCGCCTTCGACAAGGGACACTTCGTCGAGCCCACCGTCGCGGAGCTGCCGCTGGGCTCCAAACTCTTCATGGACGAGCTGTTCCTGCCCTTTCTCACCGTCGGCCGGGTCAAGAATCTCGATGAGGCCGTCGCCGAAACGAACAAGGCCGAATACGGCCTGACCGCCGGGATTTTCACCCAGGACAAAAAAGAAATCGAGCGCTTCTTCGCCCACGTCGAAGCGGGCGTGTGCTACGCCAACCGCAAAACGGGCGCCACGACCGGCGCCTGGCCGGGCGTGCAGCCCTTCTGCGGCTGGAAGGGCTCGGGCTCAACGGGCAAGGGCGGCTGCGGGCCTTACTACGTCGCGCAGTTCATGCGCGAGCAAAGCCGGACCATCATGGAGTAAACTCATGCCGACAAAAACAGCTTCCAAGCCCGCCGTGAAAAATGGTTATCCGAAGATCACCGTCCCGCCGCCGGGGCCCAAGGCGCAGAAAATCATCGCGCTTGACAAGGAGTGGAGCTCCCCCTCCTACATCAAGGAATATCCCTTCGTCATGGCCGGCGGACAGGGCGCCATGGCCGAGGACGTCGACGGCAACCGCTACGTCGATTGGATGTCCGGCATCGCGGTCTCGGCCACGGGCTACAACCATCCCAAGGTCGTCTCCGCCGTCCAGGAAGCGGCGGGCAAGTTCCTGCACATCTGCGGCACGGATTTTTACTACGAGGGCATGGCCAAGCTCTGCGAACGCCTGGCCAAATCCGCGCCGGGACTGGGAAAACACCGCGTCTTTTTGACCAACTCCGGAACAGAAGCCGTCGAGGGCGCGGTCAAGCTCGCGCGCTACCACACCAAGCGATCGCACCTCATCGCCTTTGACGGCGCGTTCCACGGCCGCACCTACGCGGCGGTGACCTTGACGTCCAGCAAGGTCAAGTACAAAGCCGGCTTCGGACCTCTTTTACCAGAGGTCACGCACCTGCCCTACAATAACCCTTATCGCGGCCAAGACGGTCTGGCCGAGGCGGAGCATATCTTCAAGACCCGCGTCTCGCCCAAGGACGTGGCCGCGGTCATCATGGAACCCGTCCAAGGCGAGGGCGGTTACGTGTTTCCCAAGCCCGAGTTTCTCAAGGCTTGGCGAAAAATCTGCGACGAGCACGGCATCTTGCTCGTTTTCGACGAGATCCAGTGCGGCATGGGCCGCACGGGAAAACTTTGGGCCGCGGATTATTTCGGCGTCGTTCCGGACGTGCTTCTAACCGCCAAAGGATTGGGCTCGGGACTGCCCATCGGCGCCATCATCGCCAAAGAAAGCGTGATGACTTGGCCGCAAGGCTCGCACGGCACGACCTTCGGTGGCAACCCCGTGGCCTGCGCCGCGGCGCTGGCCACTTTGGATCTCGTTGAGAGCGAGCTTTGCGCCAATGCGCGCGCCCAAGGCGAGCGCCTGCTTTCGGGCCTGCGCCGTATTCAGCAGAAGCACTCCTCAATCGGGGATGTGCGCGGCGCGGGGCTCATGATCGGCGTCGAGTTCGTCAAAGATCGCGCTAGCAAAGAACCCGACCACGACTTGGTCGCGAAGCTCGAACTCGCAGCTTTCCGCAAAGGGCTCCTGCTACTGTCCTGCGGCCAATCGGTCATTCGCGTGGCGCCGCCCTTGGTCCTAACCGAGCACGACGTGAACGCGGGCTTGTCGGTTATGGACGAGTGCCTTTCGGAACTGGGGCGCTAAGCCCGCGGCGCCCGCGGCGAGGCCCGAAATCCGGCGGAAGGGGAGGGATTCGAACCCTCGAAGGGCTTGCACCCTTGCCAGTTTTCGAGACTGGTCGTTTCAACCGCTCACGCACCCTTCCAAGGAAAGAGCGGCGGGCACATGATAACTTTTCCCCCCGCCTTCTGACAACGCGCCTTAAAAGCGCGGCGGGACTAGTCGACCAGGGGTGAAGGCAGGATATAGCGGGCCTTGGCCTGTCCCGCTTCCTGCAGGACGGGATCGGCCGGGCGGCCCTTCTTGAGGACGAACTGGGTCTGGAGCTTCTGGTGGCCGCCGGCGTCCAAATTCATGACTAGATTGCCGGCCAAATCCATGGGATTGACCAGTTGAACGAGGACGCGCACGATATCGCGATAAGCCAACCCGCTCTTGTCGTGTCCGGAAAGGATATCCCGGAAAGCCGCCGCGCGCGCCTCCGGTGAAGACTGCGCGCGGACGCCGGCGATGTCTTTGACAATCTCGCGCGCCGCCGCGCAGAACGGTTGGATGACCTCGGAAGACGTTCGATGGCCCTGCCCGACTGTCAGGTAATCGTCCCATTCATTATTAAATTGGAAGTGATTGAAGGATATCCTGCCGTCCGCCCCGATGGTCCCATGTTCCAGAAGCCATTCCATTGCCTGTTTCTTAACGCCGTCCAGCGTCGCGACATAGCTCTTCACGACGGCGGCGGCGTCGGCCGACAGGATGCCGGCCAAAGCCTTGGGGGAAAAAACCAAAGCGAACGTCAGCGTCCCCGTATGATACTCGCTCGGCGCGTCTTTGCCGAGTTGGGAAAGTGCTTTGTCGTAGGGCACCGCCAAGCTCGGGTCGGGGACACCGTCGCCCTTGGCGCCCGCGGTTTCCATAAGGTCATTGACTTCGCGTAAAGTCCCGCGCACGCTTGAGGCCGACCGGTGGAGAAAGCCTTCCTGCTGAATGTAGACGGCCTCCGGCTCGGTCTCAGCCCCCGTCTTCGGCTTGTAAACAAAGGCCTGCACGCTGGAGTCGACGTTGCGCTTGATCATCTCGCCTTTAATCGGAATATTGAAATAGCCCGCGTTCTTCGCCCTGTCGGCGCTATACAGGATAAATTGTCCGCCCTGCGGGCCATAACGAACGATATGATCTAGAGAACGGGTCCACGAATCGGACCAGTTTGCTAGAAACGGCAAAATGAGGCCGAAAGCCTTCTGCTTATTTTTATAGAGATCCGAGCTGTCGTAATTGTAGGACGAATCAAGGCCGTCCTCCTGCCTCTTGACCAAGCCGCCGTAATCATCCATGGCGGCCGCTTGAGTGGAGTGGAGCGTCGTCACGCGCTTGGCCATCAGGATGAGTTCGTGGATGTCGCCGTGCATCACGCGGGCCAAATTCTCCATCTGCTGCCGGTTGTTTGGATCGAGGATAAACTCCACCAGCATTTGCTGGCCTTGGGTTTTCTGGGCCAAAATGCTCAGATCCGCCGTAAGGTACTGCTGGAGTTCGGAGACCGCGAGATTGTTGATTTCCGTCTTAATAAGGCCCTGCGGGTTGAACAATTGGAGCGCGGGAACGGTTTCGATAATTTGTCCCTGGGCCGTCTTAATTCGCGCATGATCGATGCGCAGGCGAAATCGCACTTGATCCTGCGAGAGGCGGTAAACCGTCATGATGGCGGATCCGGTTTGGCCGACCCCGAAAGAGATGGAATAATCGGTAATCGGCTGCGCCGCGACCGCGGCTGCGGCCGCTGGAAGCGTCAAGGATTCCGCGTGGGATATGGTCAGGACAAAAGGCATTTTCCAAAGCTCGCCCACTTCCATGGCGGAAAGCCTGGACGCCTTGAACGGCAGCACGGTCTTTACATCCGTTAGCTTGACCAGGCGCTTCAACTCATCGCATGAATCCTGGGTCGGGGTCGGGCGCACGACCATGGAGGTTCCCTGTAGTCCGGCCTGCAGGGTCACCCCAAAAGCGGCCTTGCCGATGCGGGCGACCTGGAACCAATGCGCCAAATTAACATCCAGGCCCTCCTCGTCCACCAAAGCGAGCCGGTTGTCCGGTAAAAGCTGCAGGCTGCGCTCAACCTGCGGCTGTACGCCGCCAAAATTCGAGTTGGAAATCCAAGGATGGATGCTAATCTGCAGGCCCCGACAAATCTGACTGAGCTGACCCTTCTGCATGACAACGTTGAGTTGGGCTCTTTCCGGATTGGTGAAGTATCCGCCCGGAACGTCGTCGCTGGGAGCGGTAAACGGCAGTTGCGACCATTGATCCGAGGATTGCTGTTGCGCGGCGCAAAAAATCGGAGTCACAGCCAGGGCCGCGCCAAGACACGCCGTGACGAATCTTTTCATCTCCGTTATCTTATCACCGCCGCCACTGCGCGCCCAGGGCCTCTTGGCCCAAAAACGCGCCAAGAGACCTATCTCCGTTTGGGTCCATCGCTATTTGCGCTCCTTCCCCCTATGTTTGGTATGTTTATAAGCTGCTTCTTTAAAAGGAAACCAATTTGATTACTTTGCGGAACGTCCACAAATCCTTCGGCCGACAAACCCTCTTCGATGGCGCCGATCTGCAAATCAACAACGGCGACCGCTTCGTTCTGGTCGGTCCCAACGGCGCCGGAAAATCCACGCTTTTCAAGATGCTGCTGGGCCGCGAAAGCGCGGACGCGGGGGAACTCAGCACGCGCCGAGGCGCCGTGGTCGGCTACCTGCCCCAGGAAAATCCTCCTCTCTCGGATGCGACGGTCCTGGAGGAATCCCTCAAGGAACGCCTGGACCCCGATGGGCGCACCGTGGCCAAGGCCAAGGCGATTCTGATGGGTCTCGGCTTCAAAGTCGCCGATTTTGGCAAAAAAATGAACGCCTTAAGCGGCGGATGGGCCATGCGGGCGGCGCTGGCCGGCCTTCTGGTGCAGGAGCCCGATTTGCTGCTCTTGGACGAACCCACCAACCACCTGGACATCGACTCCCTATTCTGGCTCCAGCAATACCTCCGCTCCTATCCCGGCGCGGTTTTCCTCATTTCCCACGACCGCGCCTTCATCAATGCGGTATGCCGCGCCATCGTCAGCGTCCAGGACGGCAAGCTCAAAATATACCGGGGCGACTACGAATTTTTCCTTCGAGAACGGCAGGCGGAACGAGAGCGGCTGGAAATGGCTTGGCGGCGGCAGCAGGAGGAAATCGCCAAGATGCAGGAGTTCATCGACCGCAACCGCGCCCGCGCCTCCACCGCCAACCGGGCGCAAAGCATGATTAAGCGCCTGGATAAGCTCGAGCGCATCGTGCTGCCGGCCGAAGCCAAATCCGTCAAAATAAGATTTCCCCAGCCCGCGCGCACGGGCGTGCGCGTGCTTTCCCTCCGTGACGTCTACAAGTCGTACGGCGAAACCAAGGTCTACCAGGGGCTTGATTTCGAGCTCGAGCGGGGCTGGAAAATGGCCTTCGTGGGCCACAACGGCGCGGGCAAGTCCACGCTGCTTAAGGTCCTGGCCGGCGTCATTCCGTTCGATTCGGGCCAGCGCGTCGTGGGAAACGACGTCAAGGTGGGCTACTTCTCCCAGCACCGTCAGGGACAGTTGGACCCCGAAAAAACGGTGCTGCAGGAAGCCTCGAGCGTGGGCCGCCTCAATCCCGATCTCCTCACGCGCACTATTCTGGGCACGTTCCTTTTCCCCGGAGACTCGGTGCACAAGAAAACCGAGGTCTTGAGCGGCGGCGAAAAAAGCCGGCTGTCCTTGGCCAAGCTACTCTTGGATCCGCCCAACGTGCTGCTCATGGACGAACCCACCACGCATCTGGACATGACCAGCGTGGACGCGCTCATCGAAGCTCTGCGCGATTTCGAGGGCACCCTTTGCTGCATCAGCCACGATCTTTACTTTCTCAACGCTTTGGCGGATCATGTCGTCCATATCGATCAGGGACGAATTACCGTCTACCCGGGAAATTACGAATACTTCAAGCGGCGTCAGTCCCAATGGCGGGAAGAAAACCCGCAGGCCGGGCCGACTGCGAAAGACGCCAGCGACTCCACGCCTAGTCGCCCACGCGAGAACTCGGAGGCGGCGCCTTCTCCCGAAGATCGCCGCCGTCAGGAAAAGCGCGCGGCCAAAATAAAAGCCGAACTAGAGGCGCTGCACGTGATTCTGGAAAACCTGGCGTCGCGGTTGGCCGACCCGGAGCTCTACGCCGATTACGAGAAAGTCCGAATTATCGGCGAGGAGATGGAATCCGTGCAGAAGCAAATCCAGGAGAAGGAAGCCCAGATTTCCCAGCGCGCCTACCGGGCCGCATTTAAGGAAGATTAGGCTGCGGCCCGGTAAGAGCGCACCTCGGTCGAGTCGGATTTCGGGTTCCAGATCGGCAGAAGAAAAGCGAACGTCGATCCTTTGCCGGGTTCACCCTTGGCCTCGAGGCTTCCGCCGTGGGCCTCGATGATGCTTTTGGCCAGGGCCAGCCCGAGGCCGAAGCCCCGCGCTAGTTTTTTACCGCGCTCCGAGCGGTAATAGACGGAAAAAATCCTTTCTTTGTCCTCGCTGGTCAGGCCGATGCCCGTGTCCTTGACGAAGACGCGCACGTATGCCGGATGGTCCGCGTCGCATTGGACTCCCGCCGTGACCGAACCGCCTTCCGGCGTATACTTCACCGCGTTGCTCAAGAGATTCGTGACGACCAGCATCAACGCGTCCGGATCGCCGTAGACGGGGACCGGCGCGGCCGGAAAGCTCAGCGAGAGATTTAATCCCTTATTCTCGCAGAGAATCTCCATCAGCTCGCCGCCAGAGCGCAGGACCGCCTCAATCTCCATTTTCTTCCTATTCAGCGCCAAATGCCCCGATTCCAGGCGGCCTATATTAAGGAGGTTGCCGATGGTCGTGCTCAAGGACATGGTCTGCACCTTTAAAATGCGGTACATTCGCTCCCGCCGTTCGTCTTGCTGCCCGGGCTCCGTGTCCTCCAGCGAGGCCGCCGCTGCATAGATGACGCTTAAGGCGTTGTTGAGCTCGTGGCTGACCATGGATACCATCTGGGATTTAAAGCGCCCCAGGTCTTTTTCCTTACGGTACTCCTCGTTCAAATTCGCCGTCAGGTCCCGGATGTGCTGCGCTAGGGAGTCTATTTCAGGGCTGGCCGTCGGGACGCTCAGGGCCCACGGCTGGCCCAGCTTCCAGCCGCGCGCATAGCTTGAGACGGCATCGATGGGATTGATGATGTAGCGCGAAAGAAAAAAGGCGCACAAGGCGCTGGCCAGAAGACCGATGCCCATCATCACGAAAAAAGCCCGCGCGGAGGCGCGGCGCGCGACCGCGAAGCGCCCTTGGAATGTTTCGATGCGCACGTCATGCATCGTCATCGCCATGGCCATGACGTTCTGGTAGTTTTCCCGGCCTTTGCGGATGCGCGCGATATCCTGCGCCGTCAAGCGGCCGGAAAGTTTCTCCCTGAGCCAGGGCTTTTCTTCCTTTAGATGCTTTTCGAATTGCGTCCGCAAATCCCGCAGGGCTTGTTGCTCGTCCCGCCCGGGCAAAATCGCGCTTAAGTCCGCCTCTGTTTTCCTGATTTTACCGACAGTATCGCGGCGCTCGTCGAGCCGGCGAAGTTCTCCGGTTTCCAGGTACTGCAGGGTGAGCATATCCATCTGCTGGAAGAGGGCTTTAAGCCGCGCGATTTTAACGGCCACGGCCAAGTCCCGGTGCAAGGACAAAGTGGCGCCCGTCTCGGCGTTGACGCGCAGCCATTGGGAGACTCCGGCGCCCAGGGAAAAGACCAGGACGAAGGCGATAACGACGTAGAACTGGGTTTTAAGTCCTATCCTTTGCATCGACGCGGGCTTCATTATATTAAATTTTTCCTTGACGACGGGGGGCTCGGCTGTTAGAATGAATTAGGAAACGCGCATGAAGATACTGCTTATCCCCGATCCATCCGCTCCCGGTGGACAAGACGCTTTTTGCCGCGAGTTCTCAAAGCTGGCGCGAGAACGCGGGCACGAGACCTCCGCCCAACCGGCGCCCTCTTCAGGTGCCGAGGGCGCGCTCAAGCGGATGCTTTCCGAGGGTTTCGCGGCCAAGGCCGACGTTGTCATCGTCAATGGCGTTCAGCCCGAGGTATTTGAGGCCGCCAAAGCCAACGGAAAAAAAACAGCCTTCCGCCTCGTTGACGTCTACGTTGGAGAAGACGCCGCGACACGGGAGAGAACCAGAAACATGGCCCTCGCCGCCGATCGACTCCTCCTCCCGAGCCTCCACTTGGCCGCCATCGCGCAGGGGTGGGGATGCAACGGCAACATCAGGCACGTCCCCTACGCCTATGACCGGATTGTGTTCGGGCAAATCGCCCTTTTGACGCCGCACGCGCTCAGACCCTCGGCTTTCCCCGTCGTCGTCTGCGCTCCTCTACGCCAGGAATCGCGCCCCGGGCTGGAAACCCTTTTCTTGGCGCTGGCCAAGCTGCGGTTGGATTATCATCTTTCCATCATCGGAGACGGCCCCCTGCTTGAAGCCCTGCGCGGCCGCTCCCGAGATCTTCAAATCGAGAAGCGGATTTCCTTCCTGGGCTCCTTGTCCCCCTCGCGCGTCGGAGACTGCTTGCGCGCGGCTAAAGCCTACATCGACCCGTGCGGCTCGGACGGATTCCCGAACGCCATTCTTCAAGCGCTGGCCGCAGGCTGTCCGGTCATCGCGGCCCGCTCAGGTGCTCTTCCAGAAATCATCCGTCACGAGCAAAACGGCCTCTGCTTCCCCGAGTGCGACGCGGCCGCCCTGGCGGAGGCGCTGGTCACGCTTTACTCTCTGCGCGGGCTTTCCATCCAGCTCATCGCCGAGGGCATCAAGACCGTGGAGAAGCACGACTGGATATCAACGGCGACGGCGGCTCTCTCGGCCGTTGAGGACCTAGCATGATCTGCGCCGTCCTAGTAGACTGGCTGCAAGCTCCGGATTTTCCAGACCAGGATGCTTCGGCCCTGGGACGTCCCTTGGCCGCCTATCCGCTGCTGGCCGCGAAATCATCCGCCCGCGTGCACCGCCGCTTCGCCATCTCGGCCATGCAGAGCGTCAAGTCCGCGGCGCTTCAATACGGCGCGGTCATTCTCGACCCTCCGCCGGACGAAAATCCCTCACCGTCGCGACTTCTGCGTTTCGCTCTGGAAACCGTCAGCCACGAGGCCGCCAAGGAAGGCGAGCGCCTGGAGCTTCTAGTCGCGCTTTCCGCCCAGGCTCCGGCCGTGACCGGGGCCGTCATCGATGAGGGCGTGGACGCCATTCTGGAAAAATCAGGATTTGATTCGGCGCTGAGCGTTTCCAAGCTGCCGTTTTGGATTTCCCGCGCGGCCCTGCGGGAAGTCCCGGACGGGGCCCTGGAGCTTTTCCCGGAATCCGGCCCGCCCGGCGCGCCCGCGCCTAGTTCAGAGATATGGCGCCCCAACTGGAGCCTTCTCGTGCTCAAACCGGAGCTCCTGGCCGCCCCTGACTCTCAGTCGTTTTCTTGGCTGGGAAAACGAAGCTTCGCCGTCAAGCAGCCCGGCCTCTGGCCCGTCGAATATCAGTGGCAGATTCCGGCGCTGGAAAACTGGCTCAAGAAGCACGGTGTCTCCGACGCGGCCTACGCTCCGGAACCGCAGCCGCAACCCCAGAAATCGGCTAAACCGGTGCCGTCTCGCCCCGTTCTTTAGGATTTTTCTCCTGGGCCCATTGGACGAGAAGAACGGGTCCTTTCGGCCCATGTGCCGCCCCTAAGCCGTTCTTATAATGGGGTCATGAAAAACAAAATACCGACGGTTCTTTCTTTCCTCCTTTTGTTGCCGTTGTCCGTGAATGCCGCTCCTGCGGCGCAAGCTATCTCCCTAGGAGAGGCCATGAACTCTTTGCATGGGCTTCGGTTTACGTCCCACTTCATCAACCCCAGCCTGCGCGGAGATCAGCGCGCGCTGATGAAGCTGGTCAAGAAAGTCGATCCGGGCGTCGTCACCGTGACCATCCACGTGACGGTCCAAGGCCCGCAGATCGCGATTAACCCGCCGACGCTTGGCGACATACTCTCCGGGAAGATTGATCCCAAGACCTACGACCCCAAGAAGATCGTCGAGAAGCAAACCGGAGACCTGGGCTCCGGCTTCATCGTTGGCAAGGACGACCTGGGTCGCCCGCTTATCGTCACCAACGCCCACGTCGTGGACATTCTCGGCCGTAATGGGAAATCCTCGGTGACATTCGAGGGGCAATCCGTCCCGGTGGGCGTCGTTTCCGCCACCGTCACGGTAACAACCGCGGACGGCACCACCTCCGCCGCCACGCTGATAGGATACAGCGACAAAACGCGCGGCTATGATTTGGCGCTGGTGCGGATGAACGCGCCGTGCCCGAACTGCCAGGTTCTCAAGCTGGCCGGAAACGACAAGGTCGCCGCGGGCGAGTTCGTCGTGGCCATAGGCTCTCCCCTGGGCCTGGACAACACCGTCACCTTCGGCATCGTCAGCAACCCCGACCGGCAGGGCGGGTTCGGCAGCTCCGGCCTAGTCGGCCAGTACATCCAAACCGACGCCCCCATCAATCCGGGAAACTCCGGGGGACCGCTCATCGACATTTCCGGCAAGGTCATCGGGGTCAATGAAATGATCGCGACGCTCAACGGCGGTTCGATGGGCCTGGGGATGGCCATCCCCATCCGCTTTGTCCACCAGATGCTCAACCGCTACCAATCGACGAACGTGTTCGACTCCGCGGATCCCGGCCTCTCGGTTCAAGCGACGGGCTTGAAAGTTCTGAAGATCACGGCCGTGAGCGAAAACATGAAATCCCAAGGACTTGCGGTTGGGGACCTAATCTCCTACGTTGACGGGAAAACGTTTGCCACGCCGATC
>Ga0307374_10013830_pt1 | contig 11082 bp, 9 predicted proteins | sample OX3MG_FD_202532 | JGI IMG/M metagenome (GOLD analysis project Ga0307374, IMG submission 202532) | Soil microbial communities from Risofladan, Vaasa, Finland - OX-3 | ecosystem: Environmental > Terrestrial > Soil > Coastal area > Acid sulfate soil | place: Finland: Risofladan, Vaasa | collected... | reverse complement strand
TAGTTGCGCTCCATCTCGTCGAGCTCTGAGAGCTGCGCGAACTCGCTCTGCAGCGAGGTCAGGTCGGCGACGATGCTCCCGGAGGAGTCGCCGAGGTCGTCCGCAATGTAGTCCCTGTCCTTCAAGACGAAGTCAGGAGAGCGCAATCGCATTAATAGGTTTGTGTATTGGAAATTCATGTTATGTTATCCCGAATTCGTTCCACCCCCTGCTCACCAAGCTGCACAAGCTGGTGAGGAAGACTAGACTGGGAGAGTTCTGGATATCCGTATGGAAGAGGTACGGATATGCCGTGGTGCTCGACCAATCACAGGTGGAGTGGGTCATCAAGGCTAAGAGCGAGGGCAAGCTGACGAATGAGGCGATTGCAAGGGCGCAGAGCATCTCCGTCAGCAGAGTGCAGCAGCTCCATAGGGAATGGAAGAAGACGGGCGCCATCCCAATCCTCAAGAGAGCCGGCAGGCCGAGACTGCCTGACACCTCCGAGCAGGAACGGGCCATCATCAAGCAGGCGTTCGGGAGGTTCAGGGCGTGCGCATGCTATCTCGAGCCCGTCATCTTCTTCCATTATGGGGTCAAGATCAACCACAAGAGGATACACAGAGTCCTCAGGGAGGAGGGACTGGCGCTGAGCGAGCCGCGCAAGTGGAAGAGGAAGAAGTGGATCAGATACGAGAGGGAGCACTCGAACTCGTTGTGGCACGCGGACTGGCACCAGATCAAGGACGCCAGGTGGAAGGGGCAGTGGCTCGTCTGCTACGAGGACGACTCGTCGAGATTGATCGCAGGCCACGGCGTCTATCCGACGCTCACCTCTCCGTTCTCCGTGGAGGTGCTCGACAAGGCCATCAAGAAGTACGGCAGGCCGAAATCGATGCTCTCGGACCACGGCTCGACGTTCTGCGGCGTGGAGTCGAAGGAGCGCGAGAGAGGGCTGACGGAGTTCGAGAAGTATCTCCTGAAGAACAAGATCAGGTTCATAATGGGGAGGCCATACCACCCGCAGACCAACGGGAAGATAGAGAAGTTCTTCGACATCTTCGAGAAGAAGGCGAGGTTCTTCCCCTCGATAGACGAGTTCATGACCTGGTACAACGAGGTGAGACCGCACGGAGCGTTCGACCTCACAAAAGCCCAGACTCCACTCGAGATGTTCCACAAGCGGAAGGCAGACCCTGAACACCTGGTGGACCCAGACGTGCTAACCAGGAGGGTGGAATGATTTGGGGATAAAACACGCGCCTACACCCACGCTGCCCGACGCGTAGGCTATGTGTGCTTCGAATCGAGGATTGCACGGCGCCTGGCGGCACTGAAAGACCATGGGTGCCTAGGGCTGACGATGGTGCGCGAGTGTCTAAGATAGGATCCGTGAGAGACTAGTTGCCGCTTACGTCTGGGGCCTTGTTCTCGGCGAACGAGATGACGAGCTTCAGGTTGACGTTCTCCCTTGAAACCGAGATGATCCTGTCTGCCACCAGATCCACCTTGCCTCCCTCCTGAGTATTACTATAGGAATTTAAGGCGTGCCAGCAAATGCACAACATAATTCGTGCATTTTTCATGTAGAAACTGAATCTAGATTCAGGGCACTGAAACGCTCGCTCGATGCGCAGGACAGTAACGCGTTCGTCGCAAGAAAGCGGGAGAAAATGGCTCAAGCATCAATTTCCGCTCGTGCTTCTCATGCGCATGGGAAGGAAAATTCATATCTCGTCCGAAAGTGTTCATACCAACGAAGAAAATGACCAACGACCTCCAAGACGCCCGCGCCTTCCCCCGCGGCGCTGCACGCCCTCACTTTTTCACAAACACGCACATATTATATAGGTAATTCGACCCGTGGGTGACTTGGATGCCAACCGACCTTACCAGACTGATTGAAGCGATAAACCGGGTGGGGATCCAGAACGTCTCGCTCCTCTCGCGAATGACCGGGATGCCCACCGAGACCATACGCTACACGATGAAGAAGAGGTTCCCCAACTTGGGCTTGACAGTGAGGACACCTCTTAATCACAGCGCTCTCGGGCTTGAGCGCTATTTCATAACCCTGCAATTGTCGAAGAGCGCAGCAAAATCGGGTGCGACCATTCTCGAAGCGCTGGCCTCCAACGCTTTCATGAACTATCGATGCCAGGCGCCCGTCGAACGACGACTGCTGACTTACTTCTCCGTTCCTGCCCTGCTCGCTGATGAGTTTCGAGCCTTCCTCGACACGTTGGTAAGGGACGATGTTCTGGCCGATTACACCTGCGAGAGGCTCGAGTGGTCGAGGCACCCCGAACTGAGGAGCGAGTACTATGACTTTGGGAAAGGAGAATGGTCCATAGACTGGGAAAAGGTAAAGAGACACAGGGAGGCGCCGCCCGCTCCGAACGAAAACAAAGAGCCGTCGATATCGCCCGAGATCGACTCCATCGATACGCTCATCATCAAGGAATTGGAGACCGATTCCTGGCGCAACATCGCCGAGATCGCGCGCAAGCTCAAGCTGAACGAAAGGACGGTTCGCTGGCACTATAGAAAGCATGTCGCAGATATCGCGCAATCAAGCTTCGTAAACTGGATTCCTGTCACTCCGAACGACTTTAGAAAATCCATTGGCCTAATCCATGAATTCGGCAGTATATCGAAGGAAAGGCTTGCCAAGCTGAGGCTCATCTTCAACAACTTCCCTTTTGCATGGTATGAGGCGGGACGAAAGGACGGCTATTATCAGGTCAATTCCGCATTCCCGGCAGACTACTTCATGGACTCGCTTCGTTACCTTAATGCAGGACTTGGTGACATCGTGGACAGCTGGAAGACTTGGACCGTCGATCTGTCGACCTCCTATGCCTACACCATTCAATACCAAAATTTCGACGACAAGAATGGATGGTTCTTCAACAAGGATGCAGCTCTCAAGGCCGTGCTGCCCCAAAAGCTGAAAATAAAGTAACGAGGGCCTTTGCAGGCCCTCGCATTCACAGAGAGACGCGTCCTAGCCGGGTGGTCCGGGACCTATTCCGTCGAGCACGCTAAGGTGAAGCCCGTGCGCGAGGAGGAAGAGAGCGGTGGTGGCCGCGACAACGAACGGCGCGTATTGGACGAATTTCTGCGGGAGTAGGTAATTCATCAGGCACGATAGGCATCGAGAAGTATTACCGCACTATGCAGGACCACGTTACTAATCCAGAAAGGATACGCACCTGAAGCGAATCCGCACGGTAGAAGCATCAACTTCTTCATGCGTTTTGGCCGAACCCCGCGTCCTGTGTTGCCGAATTCATAACTCCTATATACCATGAATCATGAATATGGATACAGAATTGCAATTGGAACCGGGAAGAGGAGAACGCCCAAAACGCCCCGAATTCGAGGCGATTCTTGAGCAAAGCATCGAGAACGGGCTGCGCAACATCCTGGGCGAAAGCGGGTTCCAGATGGTGATAAGCCAGTATCCGCTAAATCGCATCTCAACCGACCCTGCCATGTTTCACAAGATCATGAAGGACATCTTCATGGAAAGCGGGGCAGCAATCATCGAGCGCGAGGTGGCGAGGAGGTTGTTGGAGGGCGTCGGGGACGAGAGAAGGGCGAGAGGGCGCTCACATCATTCTTGGCTCGCCGCCGCGTCGAATGGGAAGGCCTCCGGGCGGGTCTCAAAGAAGGAGAAGGAAGTCCTCAGGCAGTTCCTTGCGCTGGAGTCGCTCTCCGAGGGCCACCCTGCGAAAGCGAAGGCCGAAGCCCCCCCGATGGACCTGACGGCAACAACGTTCGCGTACGCTTTCAAAAAGGGAACTTAGCGAGTGCACCGGTTCGTCGGTACTCTTAGCATCATCGTGCTGCTTCTTTTCGTCGCAGTGCTTTACGCGCTGAAGCCCGAGCCTATTTTGGCCGCAGAACTCATCTTCCCCATCCTGACCATCGTCTTCATCACTTCTTCCTCCGTGGTCGTCACATACGTGGCGGTCAAGGCCTACTCGCGCGAGCGTATGCTGAGCGTGCTCTTCTTGGGCTGTGGGGCCCTGGTGTTCGGCTGCACCACGCTTCTCGCGGCGCTGTTCCTCGGGAGCGAGGGGCAGAACTTCTCGGCGACAGTTCTCGCGATGGGAGCGGTGGTCTCCGGCGCGTTTCACTGTCTGTGCGCCTCCCTGACCTATCTGGGGGGCGCGCCCAAGCCCGGCCGAGGTCGAGCAGACACTCTGTGGGTGCCTTTCTCATCCATGGCAGTCGTCTTGATCGTGGTCGCCGCTGTCGGCGGCGTGCTTCCGGCGTTCTATGCGGCGGGGAGCGGGACTACCATGCTCGACAGGGTCGCGCTCGGGGCGGCCGCGGTCGGTTTCGGGAGCTCGGCCGCCGTGATCTTCGCCGTCTTCTCGTCGACGAGGTCGGTCGTCCTCTACTGGTACTCCCTGGCCTTGGCTGCCACGGCGGTAGGGCTCGTCGGAGTCGTCGTCTCGAACGGAGACATGAGCGCCCTGGCGATGCGGGCTGGATGGGCGACCATGTACCTGGGCGGCATCCTCCTGGTGACGTCGGTCCTGTCCGCGGAGAGACTCAGCGCCCTCTCATCTGGGAAGGAAGCGAAAAAGGATCTATGACCGCCGAAGGTCTTGTCCGCGGCTTCCCCCCGCATCGGCGGGGCCCCGAGGGGGCGCTCGCGTCAGCTCACGGGTGCCTCTGTCCTCGACTGCGCCGGTTATAAATGGGGATTGGAAAGGAGGAAGCCTCGTGTCAAACTACAAGGGCACAATGCTCCTGGAGGCTGACCCGTCGGTGAACTACGAGCGCGCGGTCAAGGAGTTCGCGCTGGAGATGGCATCGAGCGGGCGCCTGGTCTTCGCCTTCACCTCCAGAGGGAGCCCGGTCTACCTCCTCCTGAAGGACGTCCCCGGACTGAGGTTCTTCATCCTCTCCGAGAGCTCCTACCCGAAGTCCAGCGGAGGCTCGTCGGAGGTGATGGTCCCCCGAAGCGACTACTCCGTCCTCCTGAACGTGATGGACGAGGCCGTGACGGACAACCCCAAGCAAGCCAAGGCGGTGATATTCGACAACGTCTCGTCGCTCATCCTGGACGCAGGGTTCCAGGAGTGCTACAAGTTCCTCAGGCAGGTGAACGAGATCCTCAGCCGCGGAGACGTCATCTCCATCTTCCTAGTGCTTTCGAAGGCACACGACGAGAAGACGGTGAACCTGCTCAAGAACCTCTATTCCGGACACCTCAACTACGACTCGACAGGGCTGCACGTCATCAAGCAGGGCTGACCGCCCCGCCCGTCACCGGGCGGTCTCGGCACTCGCAAGAAACGCGTCGGGTGACTTCTTTTCGGCGTGCTTGCGGCCGAGCGTGAATCCAAGCTCGGCTCCCTCGAAGCGGACCTTCTCGACCGAATAGCTCGTGGCGAAGAGGCGCCCCGCCGCCCCCGCGATGACCCCTGTTAGGAAGTGGTCGTAGATCTTCGTCTCCGTCGCCTTGATTATCGGCTCCCTCACCCTTACCACGAACCCGTCCACGGTCGTCTCCATCTCTGTCACGCCCATCCCGGTAGCCCTGAGCATCACCTTCAGGTTCTCGATCGCCGTCTCCGCGCTCACCCTTTCGCCGAGCGTCGCCTGCAGCTGCCTCGCGTACTCCTCCCCGCATGCGACCCCGGCCTCGTGGAGAATCGCGAGCCCTCCGGTCCCGTACGTGAGCACGAGCCTGGTCGCTATCGACATCCAGGCGTTCTCGGTCATGAGGAAGCCCCGGACCTCGTCGTCGACCATTATCGGGAAGAGAAACTCTTCGAAGACCACCCTGTCCTTCACAGCGGCGTTCGCCTCTTGGACGAAGTCGAGCTCCTTGACCGAACGTACCAGCTCATCGATGGTCAGTCTGGACTCTCCCATCTCTAGGAAGGCCACGATGTCCGCCGTCCTGCCCCTGGTAGCCTGGATGTGCATCGAAAGTATGTCTATCTTCTGCTTCGCAAGAAACCCGGTGATCTCGTGCAGGACCCCGATCTTCGACTTTACGATGAGGTGGAGCTCGTAGGCGTCCTTGCTGGACGGGCTCGTCAGGTTGAGCATCCTGGGTCTCAAAGGGACATTCCAGAGGAAACGGCCCTCCGAACGATAAAAGTATGATGAATCCGGCATACACTTTCTAAATATTTGAGACCTTTCTCCGAGGTCATGGGATAGCGGTGGCCATGGACTTCGTCGGAACGCTGTGGGTCTATGCGTACCTCTCCCGACCTCCCGGACGGGGTCGGAGGCAAGAACGGTCGGCCCTGAAGGGCGTGATCCTGACTTGACGGGACGCGCGGCCCTTCTCACGATGGCCTTCGCGGTGCTCGCCGTGTGGACTCTCGTCCTTGTGTGCGCACCATCGGCGTCGAACGACGCCCACGCGGTCTCCCAGGTCGCGCTCACCGCGAGCTACTCGGTGATAGGCGGGAGCGGGACGGGCGTCCAGGACCTCCTGACGTACGTCAGCGGCGGGGCCCAGCTGGTGGTCCCTCTCACGGGCTCGCCGACCGTCTACATGGCGGACACGGGGACAGCGTGGAGCGCGCTCACGACCCTCAACGGCTCGACCTTCGCGGAGAGATGGATCACCACCCAGGACGTGTCCGGGACCATCGGGGCGGCGCTTACCGTCTCCTTCTCGTACTACCACCAGTATCTTGTCGATTTCAACTACAACGTTACGAACGGGGGCGGAGGCTACTCAGGCCCGGCCGTCAGCTTCAACCAGATGGGCTCCCCGGTCTCGACACCCGCGCCCGAGCGGGCGTGGGTGGACGCCTCGTCCCCCTATTCCTACGCCTCGCAGCTCCCGGGCTCCAGCTCGAACGAAAGGTGGGTCCTGAAGGCGGCAGCCAGCGGGACCATCAGCCAGCCGGCGACGTTCATGGAGACCTACTACCACGAGTTCCTCGTCTCCTCGAGCTTCTCCGTAGTCGGAGGCGGAGCTCCCACTCCTCCCTCCCTCTCGAGCACGACCCTGGGAGCGCCCAGCTCGGCGCCCATGACGTCCTCCGTGCAGGGGACCTGGTTCGACGCGGGAGCCAACTACACGTTCACCAACCCGCTGACCGCGTCCGGGACGCCGTCGGTGAACGAGACGTGGATAGGGACGGTCGTGGTGCAAACGCAGTCTGGAAACGTGCTTTCCATGGACAACAACGGGACAGTCCTAGGGCCCCTCTCGATCACCCCCGTCTTCTACCACCAGTTCTTCGTGAGCGTGAAGTTCAGGTTCGTCGGCGGGAGCCCGACCGGCCTCACTCCGCCCGCTTTCACCTACCAGTACTTCGGCAACAAGACCTCGGCGAGCGCCAACGCCACGGTGTGGGTCGATGGCGGCACGCAGTACGCGGTGCCCGGCGCCGTCTGCTGCCCCAACTCGCCCAGCGAGGAGAGGTGGGTGGTCTACAACAGCACGTCGGGCACCATAGCCTCCCCGACAACGATCCTCACCACCTACTTCCACCAGTACTTCGAGTCGTTCTCGTACTCGATAGTGGGGCAGCAGCCTCCCTCTCCCTCGGGGCAGCCCGGCCTGACATACCTCGCCGGAGGCAACGCCCAGCACCTGGCCCTCCTCTTGACGCCGCAGGCGGTCTGGGCAGACGCCGACTCCCCCTTCACGGCCGCGAGCACCCTCCCGGCCTCGACCGCGAGCGAGAGGTGGTTCGCCCCGTCGGGCACGGGAAGCATAGTAGTCCCAGCGCCCAACAACTCGGTCGACGTCGCCTACGACCAGCAGTACCTCCTCACCCTGGTCGGTGGAGGGCTGCCGACCGAATGGGTGAACGCCGGAGACAACGCCGCGGTGAGCATGCCCGGCGTCTACGGCCGCTCGCAGGGGACCGGATACAGAGTCGTCTCTTACCAGGTCGACTCCGGGGCCACAGTCCCGATATCCCAACCCGTCGCCGTGCTCACCATCCAGCTCTCGATGAACGGCCCCCACACGATAGGGTTCCAGTCGGTGACCCAGTTCCAGGTCTCGCTGGACGCGGGGGCGGCAGGGGCCGTCTACTCTATCACGCCACCGACCGTCCCGGGCGACAGCTTCTGGTATGACAACGGGTCGCCAGTCCAGGTGGCCCTGAACGGCACGTGGGGGCGCGCGAACGGGGTCGGCCAGCGCATAACCTCGATCTCAGCCTCAGGGCAGCCCACCGTCCACGTCGACACCGTGGGGACGACGCAGGCGTACTCGACGTCCTCGCTCGTGTCGCCGGTCTCGATCACGACCACGAGCACGACCCAGTACGAGGTCGTCCTCAACAGCGATGCCCTCGCCGCCTTCTCGTCCATCTCGCCGCCCTCGACGTTCCCGGGCGACACGTTCTGGTACGACTCCGGCTCTCCGGCCGTCACGGTGTTGCTCAACGGCGACTATTCGCGCTCCGGAGGGACCGGCCTGAGGACCTACTCATGGGAGCTCGACTCAGGGTCGGTCACGAAGGTTGCCCAGACGACCCCGGTAACGATACTCACGAAGGCGATGACCGCCGCCCAGTTCGTCAACGCCACCAGCGTCACCCAGTATCTGGTGACGCTCGACGGTGGGGGCGCGTCTGCCCTCGCCTCCATCACCAGCCCGACCATCCCCTTGGACTCGGGCTGGTACGACGCCTCGAGCCCGGTCGGGGCGGTCATGAACGGAGCGTGGGGCCGAGCGTCGGGGACGGGGCAGAGGCTCGCGGGCTACTCGCTGAACGGCGGGTCGGAGAAGGCCGTCGCGACGACGGGCCTTGTGGACGTGCTGAACCTGACCGGGATATCGTCCCCGGAGACCATCGCCACGAACGTCGTGACCCAGTACCAGGTCTCCCTGGACAGCGGCGCAGTCTCCGCGCTCTCCTCGATAACCCCGACGTCGATCCCCCTGGACAAGTACTGGTACGACAGCGGGTCGCCAGTCGCGGTGTCGCTTGACGCGGTGTGGGGGAGGACCTCCGCGACGGGCAGCAGGCTGCTATCATACTCGGTGAACCTGGGGGCTCCCACGCCCGTGGCGTCATCATCCCCGGTGCAAGCGCTCTCGGTCTCTTCCATCGCGGGGCCAGAGTCCATCTCCACGAAGACGTCCGCCCAGTACCACCTGACCTCGTCGCCGGCGGCTTGGGCCTCGGCGACTGACTCGACCCTCCCGGGCGACGCGCCCGGGTGGTTCGACGCGGGGACCAAGGTGAGCGTGGTCTTCGACTCTGTCTGGAACCAGACCTCGACGGGCTCAAGGGCGAGCGTGACGGGCTACTCGGTGGACGGAAACGGCAAGACCAGCGTGGCGCGCTCGGGGAACGGCACTTTCACGATAGCCCTCTCGATGACGCAGGCCCACAGCATCGCCCTCACCTCGGTGACCCAGTACCTCCTCACCGCGGTAGGCGTCCCGAAGGTGACCGCGAGCCCGCCCTCCCCGACAGGAGACTCCTACTTCGATTCGGGCTCGAAGGTGACCTTCACCGTCCCGAGGGCCTGGAACGGGACGTCCGGGCCTGGGACGAGGGAGACGCTCGCCTCGTACTCCGCCGATGGGGCGGCACCCATCGGCGTGGCCCCGTCGGCCAGCTCCGAGACGTTCACGACCGCCGCCCTGACCTTCACGAAGGCCCACGCCCTCGGCTTCGGCGCAGTGACGCAGTATCAGGTGTCGTTCCAGTTCTTCGACGGCCTCGGAAGGAACGCGATCGAGCCCAGCGCCGTCCAGCTCGGCGTCGGGAACGCCACGGTCGACGTCCAGGGGCCTTCCGCTTGGCTCGAGAACGGGACATCCTTCACGGTGGTGAACGTCACGTGGGAAGGCGCCAGCGTAGGGCCGGAGCCGCCTCCCTCGTACCAGGTGAAGGCGCCGCTGAACGTCACGCTCGAGACGGCGGTCTACCCCGCCTCCCTGAAGGTGGTCGACCTCCTCGGCCTCCCGGTCTCGGGTGCGCAGGTCTCGATGACCCTCGTGAACGGGACGACAGTCACGGGGACGACCAAGGGGGACGGCACCTTCTCCGTCGGGATGATACCCACGGGCGCCTACACCGCCACGGTCACCAGCCTGGGGACGAGCGTGAGGATCGCGGGCAACGCCGCCTCAAGCCAGCAGGTAGTGGTGGGGAAGGTCGCCCTCAGCCTGGTCTCGCTCTTCGTCTTGGTCGCGGCCGCCGCAGCGGCGGGCTCGGCCGGGGTGCTCTACCTGCGAAGGAAGCGGGCGAAGGGGGCCGGCGGAAAGGTGTCCTGACAAAAGTGACAACCCATCCCCCTAAATATGCTGCAAGCCGCAGGGCGAGATAGAATGAAGGGACGAGCGAGCGGAGGCCTGGCCTTCGCCTTGGTTGCCTGCTCGATGATGCTTCTCTCGACGCTCGCCTCCCCCGCCTCGGCCGCGTCCTCCACGACGACCAGCACCTCCGCCTCGTCCGCGCCGTCAACGACGCCAGGAGCCACGCCCGCGGCGCTGCTCCTCTCCGTCATCCCCCCGGAGCTGCCCGCCGACGGCGGCTCCTACCCGGCCATAGCGGTCTCCCTCCAGAGCTCCGCGGGGAAGGCCTCTCTGGCCCTCAACGACACCGTCGTCTACCTGACGTCCTCACAGGAGGGCGTCGGCACCGTGACCAGCCAGGTCACAATCCTCCGGGGGACGAGCTTCGCGGTCGCGAACTTCACGACCAGCACCACGCCCGGGGTCACCTCTATCTCGGCCTCCTCCAGCGGCCTCAGCGCCGCCTCCACGCAGGTCACCAGCCTGACCCCGAGCGGCTTCGCCACGGCACTCAGCATAATCCCGGTGCCGGGCTCTCAGCTCGCAAACCCGTCGGGCCAGGGGACCGTCCTGGTGGAGACCCTGGACTCGGCGGGCAACCCGGCCAAGGCCAGCTCCGACATCTCCGTCACGCTCTCCTCATCGAACAACAACGTCGTGAGCCTCCCCTCGAGCTCTCTCACCCTCGCGAGCGGGTCGGTCCTCTCGTCGGTGCCCTACGACGTCGGGGCATCGCCAGGCACCGCGACCATCACCGGCTCCTCCTCCGGGTTCAAATCGGGGGCCGGAAGCGTGACCGTCCAGGGCGCCTCGCCGTCCGCGCTGAGCATAATCGCGCAGCC
>Ga0307374_10013828_pt1 | contig 11083 bp, 12 predicted proteins | sample OX3MG_FD_202532 | JGI IMG/M metagenome (GOLD analysis project Ga0307374, IMG submission 202532) | Soil microbial communities from Risofladan, Vaasa, Finland - OX-3 | ecosystem: Environmental > Terrestrial > Soil > Coastal area > Acid sulfate soil | place: Finland: Risofladan, Vaasa | collected... | reverse complement strand
GCGGCTGCGGCGGGAGCAGCGCTTGCCGCGGCCTTGGCCGCTTCTTCTTTCGCCTTGCGCTCTTTGCGCGGGACGGCGCGCTGCGGGTTGTTGCGCTTCTCGCGCTTGGCGATGCCGGCGGCATCAAGGAAGCGCATCACGCGGTCGGACGGCTGCGCACCCTTGGCCATCCAGGCCTTGACCTTGTCGAGATCGAGCTTGAGACGCTCGGGCTTGTCCTTCGGCAACAGCGGATTGAAATAGCCAAGGCGTTCGATGAAGCGGCCGTCGCGCGGCGCGCGGCTGTCGGCGATAACGATATGATAAAACGGCCGCTTCTTGGTTCCGGCGCGGGCCATACGGATTACAACGGGCATTGTCTTTTCCTTTCGCTGATTAAATTCAGAATTTCTCGCGGACTAAAACGCGGCCTTTAGCACCGACGGCGGTCTCGCCGGTTTCTTTGCGGACACGGCCGCGCAAATCGATAACGTCGCCGCCGAGCCGAGGATTGTGCTTCACCGATACGACCAGCCATTCCAGGGTGATGGTTTCGTCGGCATAAACCGGCCGTCGGAACCGGACCCAGAATTCCAACCCAAGCATCGCGCCGCGTTTGGAGAAGTGCGACGCGGTCAGCGCCAGCAGATGTGCCGTTGTCTGCGGTCCGCTCGCGAGCAGCCGGCCAAAGCGTGAATTGGCTGCGATTTCGGCATCATGATGCAAAGGATTTGTATCGCCGACGGCGTGTGCAAATGCGCTGGTGGCCTCGGGCTGTAGTGCCACCACGGCAGAAAATCTTTCGTGTGGTTGCGCGTACATCACTTCTTCTTTCCAAAGCCCGGGAATCCCGGCGGCAGGCCGCCGGGCAGCTTGGGACCGAGACCCGGAAATCTGCCGGGAAGACCGGGCAAATTCGGCGGCAGGCCGCCGGGCAGCTTAGGACCGAGACCCGGAAATCCGCCGGGAAGACCGGGCAAATTCGGCGGCAGGCCGCCGCCGCCCGGCATCTTCTTGGCGAGGTCCGCCATTTGCTCGGGACTCGGCACGCCGCCAAAGCCAAGCATGTTGGCGAGCCCGGCCATTGGTCCGCGCTTGCCGCCGCCCATCGCCTTCATCATGTCGGCCATGGTGCGATGCATTTTCAGGAGCCGGTTGATGTCCTCCGGCCGGGTGCCGGAGCCGGCGGCGATGCGGCGCTTGCGGCTCGCCTTGAGTAGATCGGGATTGCGCCGTTCGGCCGGCGTCATCGAATCGATGATCGCCATTTGTCGCTTGAGCACCGTTTCGTCGAGATTTTTTTCAGCGATTTGATTTTTGATCTTGGCGACGCCCGGCAACATGCTCATCAGGCTGCTCATGCCGCCCATATTTTTCATCTGTGCCAGCTGTCCACGCAGATCGGCAAGATCGAAGGCGCCCTTGCGCATCTTCTCGGCGACGCGCGCGGCTTGCTCGACGTCGATCGTCGTCCGCGCTTTTTCCACCAGCGCGATGATGTCGCCCATGCCGAGGATGCGGCCGGCGACGCGCGCCGGGTCAAAATCCTCAATGGCGTCGAGTTTTTCGCCGGTGCCGAGGAGCTTGATCGGCTTGCCGGTTACTGCGCGCATCGACAGCGCGGCGCCGCCGCGGCCGTCGCCGTCGACGCGGGTGAGGACGATGCCGGTCAAGCCCACGCGCTCATCGAAGCTGCGCGCGAGATTGACCGCGTCTTGGCCGGTGAGCGAGTCGGCGACGAGAAGCACTTCGTGGGGCGACGCGGCGCGGCGCACCTCGGCCGCTTCGTTCATCATCGCCTCGTCGAGCGTCAGCCGCCCGGCGGTATCGAGCAGGACGATGTCATACCCGCCAAGCCGGCCCGCTTGCAGCGCGCGAGCGGCAATCTGTACCGGCGTTTGCCCGGCAATGACCGGCAGCGTGTCGATGCCGGTCTGTTGTCCGAGTATGGCGAGTTGCTCCATGGCCGCCGGCCGGCGCGTGTCGAGCGAGACCATCAGCGCTTTGCGCTTTTGCGTGTCGGTGAGGCGCTTGGCGACTTTGGCGGTTGTGGTGGTTTTGCCCGAGCCTTGCAGCCCGACCATCATGATGACGACCGGTGCCGGCGCATTGAGGTCGATCGGCTGCGCAGTCGATCCCAGCGTCTCGACCAGCTGATCGTGCACGATCTTCACTACCATCTGGCCGGGGGTGACCGATTTGATCACTTCGACGCCGACGGCGTGCTTTTTCACTTCGTCAGTGAAGGCGCGGGCGACGTCGAGGGCGACGTCGGCTTCAACGAGCGCGCGCCGCACTTCTTGTAGTGCGGCATCGACGTCGCCTTCCGACAGCGCACCGCGCCGGGTCAGGCGATCGAGGACGGCATTCAGACGCTCAGAAAGACTGTCGAACATGCGCTTCCCATAGTCTGCGTCACGCCCGGGCTTGACCGGGTATCCATGCAGCCTCACCGCTGCCTGGATCGCCGGATCAAGTCCGGCAATGACGAATGACGCCCGAGGGCGCATCGCGCTGTCGGGCGGGTGCCTCCGGTCTCATGGGCCGGTCGGCGATTCCAAGAACGTCAGGTCTTATTCGAAAGTGGACGGAAAATAGGTCTAGAGCCCGGTTCCGTCAACCGCGCCAATGCTGCCTTGCCGGAGGCGTCAGGCCGTATAGAAGGGCGTAAATGTCGCGCTATTACAACGGTCCCATCTCCGATCACTTCGATGGCGAGCGGTTTTTCGATCCCAACGCCGCGCCGCCGAAAGGCCGGCCGGACTTGTTGCGTTGGATGCGGGATCGGCATTTTCGCGGGACCAGGGCCAAGTGGCCGTCCTGGGCGCCCTCGCCTTATGCCGACCACCCGCCGGAGCGGATAACCGGCGCCGGGTGGCGTATCAGTTACATCGGCCACGCGAGCTTTCTGATCCAGGCCGCTGGTCTCAATATCCTGCTCGATCCGGTGTGGTCGGCGCGCGCCTCTCCGTTCCGTTTCGTCGGGCCGAAGCGGGTCAATGATCCCGGCATCGCCTTTACCGATCTGCCGCCAATCGACGTCGTACTGGTGTCGCACGCCCACTACGATCATCTCGACGTGCGAACGCTTTCGCGACTTGCGTCCGCGCACCGTCCACGCGTAATCACGCCGCTCGGCAACGACACGATCATGCGCAATCGCGATCCCGCTATCGCGGTTCAAGGTCATGACTGGCACGATCGGGTCGAGATCGGGAGCGGCGTTGCGGTCACACCGGTGCCGACCGGTCACTGGTCGGCGCGCAGTCTCTCCGACCGCAATATGGCGCTATGGGCATCGTTCGTGATCGAGACACCGAGCGGACGAATCTATTTCGTCGCCGATTCCGGCTACGGTGAGGGGCGGCATTTCCTCGCCGTCCGCCAACGTTATGGTCCGTTGCGTCTCGCCATTCTGCCGATCGGAGCTTACGAGCCGCGCTGGTTCATGCGCGATCAGCATATGAATCCCGCCGAGTCGGTGCGGGCCTTCATCGATTGCGGCGCCGAGCATGCACTCGCACACCACCACGGAACATTCCAGCTTACCGATGAAGCAATCGACGCGCCGCGCGACGCGTTGTCCGAGGCGTTGGTGGATGCGGGAATTCCCGCCCAGCGTTTCCGCGTCTTGCAGCCTGGGCAAGTGTGGGAGTTGTGATCCGCCCGGTGGCTTACTTCACCATCACATAGACATTGACGACCAGATGGTCCTCGTTCGTCGTCATCGGGTCAGTTTGATATTGTTCGATGAACATGTCTTTGGCCTCGAGCCGGTGCTCGTCGAGATAATTGGTGATCGCCTCGTAGGTGTTGTCGAGGCCGTCATACGACCCGCGATGGACGAATTTAAGCGCACGGCCTTCCGGCGACGTACCGACCGCGATGTCGCCGTGCGGCGGAGTCTTCGGCGGCTCGGCAACCGGAATGGCTGCTTCATATTGAAAGCCGGTGTCGTCGGTGGCGATGAACAGCGTCATCGGCTGGCCGTCGACTTTTAGCCCTTCCTTATCGACATAGGCTTTCACCGTTTTGAGCGATTTGGTTATAGTCTCGAACGCGTTGTCCCAATTGCCGGTGCCCTTCACGTAAACCATTGGCCTGGCGGTCAGCGTTGTATCCTCGCCGAACGGATCTCCCGGCTGGGCCGTTGCCGCACTCGGCGCGGCCGGTGCAGCGTTGGGTTTGTCGGTCGAAGACGGCGCCGGCGGCGCCATTTTCTGCGCTTGGGACGTTTGCAACGCGGCTGCGGTGAGGGTTGCGGCGACGAGCGTGATGCCGAGCGCAAAACGGCGGAACATTCAGACTCTCCCGTGTGCGAGGCGGTTTTTGATGCCGACCCTGGGCGTATTTCGCCCGGTTTGATTCTAGCACGGCCGCCGCGCTGCCGCCCTTACGGATACTGGCGCAGGAGCCCCAACACCTCATATAAGTCCCACACATTCGGGCATTATCATGAGCACATTGGCGGGCAAGGATTTCATCAAGATGAACGGTCTCGGCAACGAGATCGTGATTGTCGATCTCCGCCGCTCGCCGGGTGAGATCGCCGCCAACGAAGCGCGTGTTGCCGCGCGCCAGGAGCCTTACGATCAACTGATGGCGCTTTATCCGGGCACCGCCGTGACGGACGCGTCGATCCGCATCTTCAACAACGACGGCTCGGAGGCCGGCGCCTGCGGCAACGGGATGCGTTGCGTCGCTTCCATCATCAGCGCGGAGACCGGCAAGGCGAAGCTCGAATTCGCGACCACCGCCGGGCTGGTTTCCTGCTGGCGCAACGGCGATTTGTTTACGGTCGATATGGACAGGCCGCGCTTTCGCTGGGATGAAATCCCGCTGGCGCAGGAAATACCCGACACGCGCACCATCGACCTTTCATTCGGGCCGCCTGATTCGCCGATCTTGCGTTCCCCGTCGGCGGTGAGTATGGGCAATCCGCACGCCATTTTTTGGGTCGACGATCCGCAAGCCTACGATTTGCACATGATCGGGCCGCAGCTCGAACATCATCCGCTGTTTCCGGAGCGTGCCAACATCTCCTTGGCGGCGACACCGGCACGCGATCGCGTCATCATTCGCACCTGGGAACGCGGCGCCGGTCTGACCAAGGCCTGCGGGTCGGCCGCGTGTGCGGCCGCCGTCGCTGCGGCGCGGCTTAACCGGACCGGCCGCAAGGTGACGGTGACGGTGCCGGGCGGCGATCTCACGATCGAATGGCGGCAAGCCGACGATCACGTGCTGATGACCGGTCCGGCCGAATACGAGCACAACGGACGTTTCGACGCCGCGCTGTTTGCCGGCGCGGGCGCGTAATCCGATGAGTGTCGAGGTGGTCACCTTCGGCTGCCGGCTCAATGTTGCCGAATCCGAAGTGATTCGCCGCGAAGCGGAGCGCGCCGGCTTTGCCGATACCGTCGTGGTCAACACGTGCGCCGTTACCGCCGAAGCAGTGCGGCAGGCGCGGCAGACCATCCGGGCGCTCCGCCGCGAACGTCCGCAGGCTAAAATCGTCGTCACCGGCTGCGCGGCGCAAACCGAGCCGCACACTTTCGCTGCGATGCCCGAGACCGACGGCGTCCTCGGTAACGCCGAAAAGCTCAACGCAGCGGCGTGGAAGCAGGCCCATACTTTTGGCCTCGCGAACGCGCCGAAGACGCTGGTCAACGACATCATGGCGGTCAGGGAAACGGCCGCGCATTTGATTGAGGGTTTCACCGGCCGCTGGCGCGCTTTCGTGCAAGTGCAGAACGGCTGCGACCATCGCTGCACCTTTTGCATCATCCCGTATGGCCGCGGCAATTCGCGCTCCGTGCCGATGGGCGCGGTGGTCGACGATGTGCGGCGCCTCGTCGCCAACGGCTATGGCGAAATCGTGCTCACCGGCGTCGACGTCACGAGTTATGGCGCCGACCTACCGGGAGCGCCAAAGCTCGGGACGCTGGTGCGGCAAATCCTCAAGCATGTGCCGGAACTCAAGCGGCTCCGGCTGTCGTCAATCGATTCGGTAGAGGCCGACCGCGCGCTGATTGATGCCTTTGCCGACGATGCGCGGATGATGCCGCATCTGCATCTGTCGTTGCAGGCCGGCGATGACCTCATCCTCAAGCGCATGAAGCGCCGGCACACGCGCCACGACGCAATCACCTTCTGCGAGACTTTGCGGCGGCTGCGGCCGGAGATGGTCTTTGGTGCCGACATCATCGCCGGCTTTCCGACCGAAACCGAAGCCATGTTCAAAAACTCGTTCGATCTGATCGACGATTGCGGGCTGACGCATCTGCATGTCTTTCCGTTTTCGCCGCGGCCAGGAACGCCGGCGGCGCGCATGCCGCAACTCGACCGCGCCATCGTCAAGGAACGGGCGCGGCGCTTGCGGGCACGCGGCGCGCTTACCCTGCGCCGCCATCTTGATGCGGAAATCGGCCGCGAGCGCAGCGTGCTGATCGAATCGAACGGGCAGGGGCACACCGAGCAATTCACCCCGGTTTTGCTGACCCAACCGGGAACGCCAGGCACCATTGTCATGCGGCGTATCGCTGGACATGACGGCAAACAATTGCTGGCGGCATGAGTTAGAATCGCGCCAAACCGCGGAGAGCCCACGATGGACGAGAACGGGCAAGATCACACGATCACGACGACCGCACAGCTCGAGAATCTGTATTCCGACGCGCCTTATGGAGCCGCGGTTTTCAAGGAAACCGACCGCATCACGACGCAGTATCGCAGGCTGATCGAAGCCGCGCCGTTCTGCGTGCTGGCGACAAATGGCCCCGAGGGGCTGGACTGTTCGCCGCGCGGCGATCCACCCGGTTTCGTGCGCGTCGTCGACGCGCACACGCTGCTGATCCCCGATCGTCGTGGCAACAATCGCATCGATTCGCTACGCAACCTCGTGCGCGACCCGCGCATCTCGCTCCTGTTCCTCATTCCGGGCGTGGGCGAGACCATGCGCGTCAACGGCCGCGCCAAAATCTCCACGGAGCCGCAACTGACCGAAAGCTTCACCATCGATGGCAAGACGCCGAAATGCGTTCTGGTGGTGACGGTCGAGCGTGCCTATTTCCAATGCACCAAAGCGATCATCCGCGCGAAGCTCTGGGAAGAGGCGAGCAAGGTCGATCGCAAGACCTTGCCGACCCCCGGTGCGATCCTCACCGAGCTGACCGACGGCAAGATGGGCGGCCCCGAGCATGACCGGCTCGCGCCCGAACGGCTCAAGCAGACGATTTATTAGATTATCCGCTCCCCGCTTCGCAGGGGCTGATGCCGGCGCCGCTTACCACTTCGTCGTCTGCTTCATTCCAGCCGCACTCCGCCAACGCCTCGCGCATATGCGGCGGCACCGGCGCCACCACGCGGATAGGTTCGCGATTTTTGTACAGCGGCACCACGATTTCGCGGGCTTGCAGATGCAGGATAGGGCCGCCGCTCCGCGGCGCGTTGCCGTAAACCGCGTCGCCGCGAATCGGCCAGCCCATTTCGGCGCAGTGGACGCGAAGCTGGTGCGTGCGGCCAGTCAGCGGCTCGAGCGCAAGCCAACTCATGGCCGCAGTCTTGCCCCTCACCGTCCACTTGGTAACCGCCGGCCGGCCTTGCGGATCGTGCTTCATCCACCAGCCCCGCGTCGCATCGAGTCGGCCGAGCGGCAGCTCGATGACGCCTTCGTCGGTTTCCGGTGCACCGTCGACGATCGCCCAATAGGTCTTGCCGATGGCGCCGTTCCGAAACAGCTTGCCGAGTTCCGCCAGCGCCTTGTGATGGCGGCCAAGCACCAGGCAGCCGGATGTATCGCGGTCGAGCCGGTGCGCCAGCGCCGGCGGTCGCGGTAGGCCGAAGCGCAACGCGTCGAAATGATCCTCGACGCTTTCACGGCGGTTCGCACTGTTTATCGGGCCGGCATGCACCGACAGCCCGGGAGGCTTGTCGAGTACCAGCATCAGCCCGTCGCGGTAGAGAAGCCGCGACACCATCTGTTCCGGTGTCATGACACGGTCGCTTGTTGCTTCGCTTGGGGAAACCGCTATCACGGGCCACGCATGAACGACAGCGCCGCGGAAACAAAAGGCAATTGGTGGCAGCGCCTCACTGGCGGGCTCAAGCGCACGTCCTCGGCGCTCGGCAGCGCGATCACCGATCTGGTCGCCAAGCGCAAGTTCGATGCCGAGACGATTGCCGGCATTAAAGACGCGCTGATCCGCGCCGACCTCGGCGTCGGTACCGCCGAGCGCATCGCCGCCGCGCTCGGCGCAGGTCGGTACGAAGCGGGAATTTCGGCTGAAGAGATCAAGACGGTGGTCGCCGCGGAAATCGAGAAGGCGCTCGCCCCGGTCGCGCAGCCTCTCGCCATCGACCCGTTGATAAAGCCGTTCGTGATCCTGGTCGCCGGCGTGAACGGCTCCGGCAAGACCACCACCATCGGCAAGCTCGCGGCCAAGTTCAAGGCCGACGGCCGCAGCGTGATGCTTGCGGCGGGCGACACGTTTCGCGCTGCCGCCATCGAGCAACTGAAAATCTGGAGCGATCGTACCGGCTCGGCTTTCATCGCGCGCGCGGCCGGCGCCGACGCCGCCGGCCTGGCGTTCGATGCCGTGCGGGCAGCGAAGGAGCAGGACGTTGATGTCCTGCTCATCGATACCGCCGGTCGTTTGCAAAACCGCACCGAGCTGATGGAAGAGCTGGAGAAAGTGGTGCGGGTGATAAAGAAGGTCGATCCGTCCGCGCCGCACGCCGTCCTGCTCGTGCTCGATGCGACCGTCGGCCAGAACGCGCTGTCGCAAGTCGAACTGTTCCGCAAAGCAGTTGGCGTGACCGGACTGGTAATGACCAAGCTCGACGGTACCGCGCGCGGCGGTATTCTGGTGGCGCTGGCGGCCAAATTCGGCGTGCCGGTGCATTTCATCGGCGTCGGTGAAAGCATCGACGATCTGGCGCCGTTCTCGGCCGGGGATTTCGCCCGCGCCGTCGCCGGTATCGATTGATAATTTACGCCACCGCCTGGCCGCGCTACAGAAACATCCATCGCATGACCGACCCCGCCAAGCCCCAACTCAACCCTCTGCTCAAGCTCGCCCTCGACCTGGGCCCGCTGGTGCTGTTCTTTTTTGCCAACGCGCGCTACGGCATTTTCGTCGCCACCGCGACATTCATGGTCGCGGTGCTGGCGGCGCTGGCGGTGTCCTATCTGCTGACCCGCTCGCTGCCAATCATGCCGGTGGTTACGGCGATCATCGTCCTGGTGTTCGGCGGCCTGACCTTATTTCTGCACAACGATGTGTTCATCAAAATCAAGCCGACCATCATCTATGCCTTGTTCGGCGCGGTACTGCTTGGCGGACTTTTCTTTGGCAAGTCGTTTCTTGGCGTGGTGTTCGATTCGCTGTTCCACCTCACCGAGGAGGGCTGGCGCAAGCTGACGTTGCGCTGGGCGATCTTCTTCTTTGTGCTTGCCGTGCTCAACGAAATCGTCTGGCGCAACACCTCGACCAATGTCTGGGTCGATTTCAAAGTGTTCGGCTTTCTGCCGCTCACTTTCGTGTTCGGCGCGCTGCAATATCCGCTGCTGAAGAAATACGCGGTTGAATCGGCCGAGTGACGGTCACGAACCGGCTGCCAGCGCCTTGTCGATTTCCGGCTTGAGCACCGTGCCGATATTGTCCGGCGTGATCGGCCCGACCAGCTTATAGGCGATGCGTGCGTCGCGTCCGACGATGAAGGTTTCCGGCACCCCGTAGACTCCCCATTCGATGGCGGCGCGGCCGTTTTGATCGGCGCCGGCAGCGGCGAACGGATTGCCGTAACGGCCGAGAAAGCGCCGGGCGTTTTCCGGTTTGTCCTTGTAGTTGATGCCGACGAGGCGCAGGCGACTGTCTTGAGCCAGCTGCATGAGCAGCGGCGCTTCGTCATGGCATGGCACGCACCATGAGGCCCACACATTCACGACCGTCACCGCGCCCTTAAAGCCGGCGGCGACGATCCCGGGAACCGGATTGCCGTTGCGGTCGAGGTCGGCGATCGGCGGCAAATTGATCGCCGGCGCCGGGTGCCCGATCAGCGCGGAAGGAATGCGCGATGGGTCGCCGGAATAAAGGCGGGTGAGAAACAGCGCAAAGATCGCCAGAAAAATCAGCAGCGGGAGCAGCACCAGCACCCGGCGCCGGAATACATTCGCGCCGTTTTGGTCGATTGTGCTCATGTCCCGGCCCGTCCGATTGTTTCCCCCGATTGTGCCGCCGCCGAGCGGCGCTTGAGGCCGAGCTTTTCGAGATCGCCAAGCCTGCGCCGTTGCCTGCGGTAATCAAGCATCACCCATGCGATCAATCCGCCGATCACGGCACCGGCGGTGGCGTAAGCGGCAACGATGAAGCCGGTATGGCTCGCAGCTTCCATGCTCAGCTCGCCGTGCTCGCCTGCAGGAGCCGCAACGTCCGCACCCGCCGCCGCAGGATTTCATTGCGCATCGCCGCCAACAGCAGAACGGCGAACAACAGTGTGAAAGCCAGCGCCGAAATAAACAATGGGATGAGAATCGACGGATCGATGGTCGGAGCGCCGAGCCGAAGCACCGAGGCCGGTTGATGCAACGTGTTCCACCAATCGACGGAGAACTTAATGATCGGCAGGTCGAGCGCGCCAACGAGGGTGAGGATCGCCGCGGCGCGGGCGGCGCGCGACGGATCTTCCACTGTGCGCCACAGCGCGATGACACCGAGGTAAAGCAGAAACAGCACCAGTACGGATGTCAGCCGCGCATCCCACACCCAATAGGTGCCCCACATTGGCCGTCCCCACAGTGAGCCGGTGACCAGGCACATGAACGTAAAAGCGGCGCCGATCGGGGCGGCGGCCTTGGCGGCGACGTCGGCGAGCGGATGGCGCCAGACCAGAGTGCCGAGCGCAGCCACCGTCATAAGTCCCCAGCCGAGCATGCCAAGCCACGCTCCCGGCACATGCAGATACATGATCTTGACGGTAGCGCCTTGCTGATAATCGTCGGGCGCGTTCATCGCCCGACTGATCGCGAACGCGAACACGACGACCGTAAGCGCGCCGAGCCACGGGATGATGCGGTTGGCGAACGCGAGGAAGCGCGACGGATTGG
>Ga0307374_10013827_pt1 | contig 11085 bp, 12 predicted proteins | sample OX3MG_FD_202532 | JGI IMG/M metagenome (GOLD analysis project Ga0307374, IMG submission 202532) | Soil microbial communities from Risofladan, Vaasa, Finland - OX-3 | ecosystem: Environmental > Terrestrial > Soil > Coastal area > Acid sulfate soil | place: Finland: Risofladan, Vaasa | collected... | reverse complement strand
TCGGCCTGCGCGGCCAACCAGGCATTGAGCTGCGCGGGCAGCGCCTCGGGCTTGGCGCTCATCAAAAATAGCCTTCCTGCTTCTTCTTCTCCATGGAGGCCGAGCCATCCTGATCGATCACGCGGCCCTGGCGCTCGGATGTGCGCGCCACCAGCATCTCCTCGATGATCGCGGGCAGCGAATCGGCTTCGCTGTCGATCGCGCCGGTCAGCGGATAACACCCCAGGGTGCGGAAGCGCACCTTGCGCAGCCGCGGCTGCTCGCCCGCGGCCAGCGGCATGCGTTCGTCATCGACCATGATCAGTGCGCCGTCGCGCTCGACCACCGGGCGTTCCTTGGCAAAGTACAGCGGCACGATCGGGATGTTCTCCTGGTAGATGTATTGCCACACATCCAGCTCGGTCCAGTTCGACAGCGGGAACACCCGCAGGCTCTCGCCCTTGGTCATGCGCGCGTTGTACAACCGCCAGAGCTCCGGCCGTTGCCGCTTGGGGTCCCAGCGATGCTGCGCCGAGCGTAGCGAGAACACCCGCTCCTTGGCGCGCGATTTCTCCTCGTCGCGCCGCGCGCCGCCGAATGCGGCGTCGAAACCGTGGCGGTCCAGCGCCTGCTTGAGGCTCTGCGTCTTCATGATATCGGTGTGCAGCGCCGAGCCGTGGGTGAACGGATTGATGCCCATCGCGACACCTTCCTGGTTGATGTGCACGATGAGTTTCAAACCGAGGCGCCGCGCCGTCTGATCGCGAAACGCGATCATCTCGCGGAACTTCCAGGTGGTGTCCACATGCAGCAGCGCAAACGGCAGCGGCGCCGGATGGAACGCCTTGAGCGCCAGATGCAGCATGACCGAGCTGTCCTTGCCGATCGAGTACAGCATCACCGGGCGCTCGCACTCGGCGAGCACCTCGCGAAAAATATGAATGCTCTCGGCCTCGAGCCGAGCCAGGTGCGACAACTTGAGCATGCAGGGCCGTGGCGGTCAGGAAAACAATGGCGGCGCAACACGTTACGCCGATAACCACTTGATACCTCTTCAGATTCTATAGGCTTCCCCCCGTTATGTGCTTATTGCCGTCAGTGCTATTCGCTAGACTCGGCCGGTGGGAACCCATCTCAGCGATGCACTGACAGGCCGCGTCATCGCCATTGCCGAGACGCGCGAACTGGACCTGCTCGCAGGCCTGCTCGAGCGCCGCGGCGCGCGCGTGCTGCGCTACCCGTTGGTGCGGATCGTCGATGCGAGCGACCCCGCGCCGGTGCTCGCCTGGAGCAGACGCGTCGCGGCAGGCGGCTGCGATGATCTGATCGTGCTCACCGGCGAGGGCCTGCAGCGCCTGCTCGCCTGCATCGAGCGGCACGAGCCGGCGCTCACCGGCGCGTTCGTCGCAGCGCTGGGCCGCGTGCGCACGATCACGCGTGGCCCCAAGCCCGGGCGCGCGCTGCGTGCGCTCGGCCTGCGCGCCGATCTGGCCGCAGACCCGCCGACCACCGCCGGCGTAATTGAGACCCTGCGCCGCATTGATCCGGCGATGATCCGAATCCTCCGCTGATTGAGTTCCTGCAGGCCGCCGGCGCCACGGTCCTGCCGGTGGCACCGTACGCCTACGCCGAAGGCGCCTCCGAAAGCGCCGTGCACGAGCTGCTCTCGCGCCTCGCGGCCGGTGAGATCGACGCGCTCGCCTTCACCAGCAAGGCCCAGGTCGAGCGCCTGTTCCGGGCGGCCGAGCCCGCCGCGGTGCGCGCCGCGCTGGCGGCCACGCACATCGCGGCCATCGGACCAGTAGTCGCCGCGGCGCTCGCCGCCCACGGCATCACCGCGCGCACGATGCCGGCCGATGCGTGGTTCATGAAGCCGCTGACCGCCGCGCTGCTCGAGGCGCTCGGGGCGAGTGCCTGAGCCACCTCGCCCGCGCGGCTAATGAACCGAACGACGGTACCGGGCACGAGCAGTCCCAGTAGTGCTGAATCTTCGCCGGCTCATTCGTACATGCGGTGCAGGTAGCCCAGGAACTGCTCGAGTTCGGGTTTGTTGAAGCGGCTGGCCATGTGCCGCTCGAGCGCTCGGACCTGCGTCATCAGTGAATCGAATTCCTTCGTACCCGCATCGGTGAGAGAGATACCCTGGCGGCGGCGATCGCGCAGCGAGCGGCGCCGCTCGATCAGCCCGGCGCGTTCGAGCCGGTCCAGCAGTGCCACGATGCTGGCCTTGTCGACTCCGAGGTGCGTGCCGATTTCGATCTGCGAGATCCCGGCGTTGAAGCGCACCAGGCACAGCAGGCTGAACAGGCCGGGGCGGATCTTGTGTTCGCCGATGAAGCTGACGTAGGTGCGCCACGAGGCCTGGTTGGCGCGCCGCAGATTATATCCCAGCAGCTTTGGCAGCACGCCGAGGTCGACCTTGGCGCCGGCGGCGCGCTCGACTCTCTCGGCCTTGTCGGGCTTCTCGCCCCGATCCGCCTTGTCGCCCCGCTTCGATGCGACCGCGCGCTTGTCGCGGCGCCGTGCGTTGCTACTGCCCGTTGTTTCCATAGACCCTCGTTCTCCCATCACAGCGGACGCAAGGGCCCGTCGCTTCCGATCGGTACACGGCTACAATAGTATATTTTCGGTATCGTTCGCAGTGCAAATGGATCGATTTCAACCATGAGTCGCCAGCGGCCCGTACAGGTCGGGACGGCGGTCACGGAATACGAACCAGTTGTCGCGTGCGCGCTTGAGCTGATCCAGATCGAAGCTGGCGCTGATCACCGCCTCCTCGTCCTGCCCGGCCTCGACCAGCAGCGCGCCGCTGGCATCGGCAATGAATGAGGAACCATAGAAGCGGATGCGCAGCGTCGGGTCCTGCAGTGACTGCTCCATCCCGATGCGGTTGGACGCCACCAGCGGCATCAGGTTTGCAGCCGCGTGTCCCTGCTGCGTGCGCTGCCAATGCAGGCGCGAGTCCACCGGCGGCGCCGGTGGCGGCTCGCTGCCGATCGCGCTGGGATACAGCAGCAGCTCCGCGCCGGCCAGCGCCATGATGCGCGCACTCTCCGGAAACCATTGATCCCAGCACACCGCGACGCCCAGGCGGGCATAGCGGGTATCCCAGGCCGAAAATCCGGTGTCGCCGCCGGTGAAGTAGAACTTCTCCTGGTAGCCCGGGCCATCCGGGATGTGCGACTTGCGGTAGATGCCCAGCTGCGTGCCGTCGGCATCGAACAGCGCGAGCGAATTGAAGTAGACGTTGCCGGCACGCTCGAAGAAGCTGATCGGCAGCACCACCGCCAGCTCGCGCGCGAGCGCGCCGAACCGCCGCAGTATCGGACTGTCGGCCGCGCTGTGCGCCAGCTGCAGATGGCGCGCATCCTGCTCGATGCAGAAGTACGGCGTTGCGAACAGCTCCGGCAGCACGATCACCTGTGCGCCGCGGGCATGCGCGGCACGCACCAGGCGCTCGGCGCGCTCGAGGTTGGCAGACAGGTCCCAGCCGCAGGCGAGCTGGACCGCGGCAACCGTCACGCGCCGGCTGCCAGTGCTCATGCGCGCACGCGCGCGGTGATTGCGATGGCGGTCTGCAGCGCGCGCAGCCCGTCCTCGCCGCTGACCAGCACGGTGCGCTCAGCGCGCACGGCCGCCACGAAAGCCTCGATCTCGGCCAGCAGCGCATCGCCCTGCTCGAAGCTGCGCTCCTCGATCTGCACCGGCAATTGTCCGGCGGCTGCGGCGCCTTCGACCAGATCGCGGCGCTTGCGGATGACGGTCAGGATCTTCTGCTGCAGGTCGATCGACAGGTAGGCGTCGTCGCAGAATACGCGCAGCTTGCGCTCGGTCTTCAGGCTCACACGGCTGGCGGTGACGTTGGCGACACAGCCGTTGTCGAAGCGCAGGCGGGCATTGGCAATGTCGATTTCGCTCGAAAATACCGGGGTGCCGATCGCGTCCATCGCGACGACCGGACTGCGCACGATCATCTGCAGCAGATCGATGTCATGGATCATCAAGTCGAGCACCACATCGACGTCGGTGCCGCGTTCCCGAAATGGCGCGAGCCGCTGGCACTCGATGAAGCGCGGTGCCGACAGCAGCGGCTCGGCCGCCAGAATTGCCGGGTTGAAGCGCTCGAGATGGCCGACCTGCAGCACGCGTCTGTGCTGTTGCGCCGCGTCGATCAGGCTGCGCGCCTGCGCCACCGTCTCGGTGACCGGCTTCTCCACCAGCACGTGCGCCCCGGCCGTAAGGCAGTCCAGCGCGACCTGGCAATGGCTTGGCGTCGGCGTGACGATGCTCACGGCATCGACCTGGCCGAGCAGTTCGTGGTAGTCGCGATAGGCGCGTGCACCCACCTCGGCCGCAACGCGTTCGGCGGTCTGCCCATCGACGTCGACCACCCCGACCAGCTCGCAACCGGCCAGATGAGCATACTTCTGGGCATGAAAGCGCCCCAGATAACCGGCGCCGATGACTGCGGCTCTGATTTTCCTCATGCTGCAGCTATTATGCCTAAGCTGATGTTCGCGGGGTTGAAGCGTTGAACACTGAAATGATTCATCCATTGGGCCGTTATCTGCGCTCCCACGGCCTTGCCAGAGAGGCTCTGAGCGCGGCCGCCTGCCTGATCGTGGGCATCCTGGTGATGCCGTGCCTGATCTTTGTGGTCGGCCGCCTGAGCCTGGGACCGTATGAGCACGGGGGTGTGTTCGGCCTGTGGCGCGACTTTCTGGCCGGGCTGGGATCAGGCTCCGAGGCGTTCTGGTTCGTGGCATTGGGCCCCTACCTGCTATTCTGGCTGCTGCGGGGCGGCCGGCGGCTGTTACATAACTTCCGGCCCAAGAGCGCGGGAACGTGATGCGGCTCTCACTTCCTGCGCCGCGAGAGCGCGGGCGACAGCGCATATGACACCCTGTGATGACGGGGGCTCCTAACCGGACGCATCGCACCTGGCGATGCAGTGGACGATAGTGGCGACTGACGTAAAAAAGGGCGAATTCGTCGAACGGCGGCAACGGCAGCGGCGCAGTCGCGAGGAGATCATGCGGGAAGTCAAGCTCGCATTGACCATCGGCGACGGGCTGCTGCTGGACGAGGAGGCCGAGCACGCGCGCGGTTTCGATCCGTACGACAGCCACTTGGGCATCAAGCCGCGCGATCCCTGGAAGGTGCGGCGGCGCGGTTGACCCTTCCCCGGGCGGCCCCCATTTCGGCTGCGCCGCCGATTGATTGGCCGGTGACTGCCATCTAGCCTGCAAAGATGTCAGACTTGGCAACACCTTAGCCGCCATTGCCGAAAGGCACCTCATACAGCATGTCGCAAACGCCTCAGTCCTGGCGCAAACTCTCTGCGCCTTTCGCACTGGCCGCCCTGGCTTTCCTGGCGCTGTCAGCGGCAAGCTCCTCCGGCGCACCCGCCGCCACCGGGCTGCTGCCGGCCGGTGCGCTCGCGCCGACGACGCAGCAGCGCATGCTCGCGCCACGCATCGCGGGCATCCTCGAGCACAACCATTACCGCCATATTCCGATCGACCGGAAGCTCTCGCCGCTGGTGTACCAGCACTTTCTGACCACGCTCGATGGACAGCACAACTATTTCCTCGCGAGCGATATCACCGACTTCGATCGCTGGAGGTATCAGTTCGGCACCATGATCCACACCGGCCAGCTCGATCCGGCCTATTACATTTTCAACGTGTTCCAGCAGCGCAATCGCGAGCGCATTGCCTACGCACTGAAGCTGCTCGACACCGAACCGAACTTCGATACCAACGAGACCCTGACGGTCGACCGCACCCACGCGACCTGGCCGACCACGCAGGCGCAGATGGATCAGCTGTGGCGCCTGCGGGTCAAGAATGATGCGATCTCGCTGATGCTGACCGGCAAGACCTGGCCCCAGGCGGCCGATACGCTGCGCAAGCGCTACCAGAGCGTATTGCACCGGATCGGGGAGGTCTCCCCCGAGGACGTGTTCGAGGCGCTGATGAACTCCTACTGCGCCGCCTATGATCCGCATTCCAATTACTTCTCACCGCGCAGCTCCGAGGAGTATCGCATCCAGATGAGCCTGAGCTACGAAGGCATCGGCGCCTCGCTCGCCCAGACCGACGATTACGTCACGGTCACCGGCATTCTGCCCGGAGGGCCCGCGGCTGCGGACGGCACGCTCAAGCCCAATGATCGGATCACCGCGGTCGGCCAGGGCGCCAACGGGCCCATGGTCGATATCATCGGCAGGCGTCTGGACGACGTGGTACAGCTGATCCGCGGCAAGGAAGGCACGGTCGTGCGGCTGCAGGTCCTGCCGGCCGGCGCCACCCCCGGCACGACCGAGCGCACGCTCGCGCTCACCCGCAACAAAGTCACGCTGCAGAACCAGTCGCCGAAGAAGGAAGTGCGCGAGGTCACGCGCAACGGCCGCACCTACAAGATCGGCGTCATCACGGTGCCGAGCTTCTACAACGACATGGAGGACGCCGGCGGCGGCAACACCACCAACCGCAGCACTACCAATGATGTGCGCCGGTTACTGCAGCAACTGGCCGCCGCGGGCGGGGTCGATGCGCTGGTGCTCGATCTGCGCGGCGACGGCGGCGGCTACCTGCCCGAGGCGATCGGGCTGACGCATCTGTTCATCAATCATGGCCCGGTGGTGCAACTGCGCGACACGACCGGACAGCTCGAAGTGCTCGACCAGCCCGACTCGGGGCAGACCTATGCGGGACCGCTGGCCGTGCTGATCGACCGCACCAGCGCCTCGGCCTCGGAGATCTTCGCCGGCGCAATCCAGGACTATCACCGCGGGTTGATCATCGGCCAGACCAGCTTCGGCAAGGGCACCGTGCAGAGCGTAATCCCGCTGGATCGCTGGTCCTCGCGTCCGGTCGAAGGCCAGGTCACGGTCACGATCGGCAAGTTCTACCGCGTCACCGGGGAGAGCACCCAGTTGCGCGGAGTCACCCCCGACATCATGCTGCCCTCGCCGATCAGCGTGACCGATGTCGGCGAGAGCGTGATGGACAACGCGCTGCCGTGGGACCGCATCGCACCGGTGTCGTTCCATGCCCTGCCGCCGTTCGGCTCGCTGGTGCCCACGCTCGCGGCCGAGCAGGGTGAGCGCGCGATGCACAACTCCAACTACCAATGGCTGCTCGCCAGCCTCGCGGTGCTGGATCAGGCGCGCGACGAGAAAACACTGTCGCTCAATCTCGAGGTCCGCGAGCAGCAGCGCACCATGCAGGACCAGACCCGCCTGGTCGAGGAGAACCTGCGCCGCAGCGCCCATGGGCTGCCGGCGCTGAAGGCGGTCGCCGACATCAAGGTCGCCGACGAGCCTGACGTGATCCTGACCCAGGCGGTCGACATCATGGCCGACGACGTCGCCGCTCGCGCCGGCCTGCCCCCGACGACGTCGCCAGCCCCGCAGCTGCAGCAGGCGCGCCGGGCAGCGCCGATCAGGCACTAGAGCACTGCTGGCACACTGGCGTACTGCCGGCGCACCGGGTGCCTGGTGGCGGCGGCGCCGCGCGCGTGCGCTGTCAGCGCAGCAGCACCCGGTAGATCTCCCACAGGTCGTCGGCCAGCACCTTCGAGCCCTCGACGGGGGTGCTCAGGCTCTCGGCGGTCGGTACCGTGTCGGCCGCACCGCGATATTTCGCCAGTTCGCGCAGCCGCTCGGAGCGCTGCTTGATCTCCGGCGTCAGGCTGGCGCGTATCTGCAGCAGGGCACGCGCACCAGTGATGTCGATCATGGTCGCCTCGCAGCGCCCGCGGTCACCATAGTTCTCTCGCGGCGGCTCACGCAACGACGTGGCCTCGCGTGCCATCTCCAACAGCTGCGTTCGCGCCAGCCGCTCGCACAGCAGTTGGCCGTAGGCGATGGTCGCAATATTGATCGCGCGGCGCGCATCCACCGACAGCCCGGGGAATTCCGGCTGCGCCTCGGCCGAGAGCTGCTCGCAGGCGGCGCGTGCACCCTCCAGGTCCTGCACACACAACAGTGATTCCAGGCCCGCCGCCTGCAGGCGATGACGCAGCGTGCGGCGCCTGAAGTAATGCCAGAAGCGCCGCAGTCTGAGCAGCTCCTCGTCCAGCTGCGCGACCTGTGCGCGCGCCTGCGCGGCACGCCCTTGCGCATCGCGCAGCGCTGCCTCGACGCTCTGGCGGCGCGCGAACAGGCGGCGATTGTGCTCAGCGAAGAACGCGCGGCGTTCGCGCGCTTCCTGCTGCGCGGCCAGCTCGGCCACGAACTGCATCAGCAGGCTGCGACCCAACCCCCACAGCTCGCGCAGCTGGTAGAAAACCAGCGTCGGATAGGCGGTATCGGATTGACCCAGCCGCCCTTCCAGGCCGTGCAACATCTCCTGCACGCGCACGGTGGCGCCTTCCTGCTGCTTGATGCGCTCCTTGAGGCGATGCACCTCGTCCTGCAGCCCGCTGTAGGCTTTCTTCAGCTCGGCGCGGTTGCGGAACAGGTGCAGAACGCGGTCATCATCGATGCCGCGCCTGGCGGCGCCCGCTGCAAACCACGGGAACCGCACCAATTTTGTGAGTCGCGACATGCTTGCATGTCGGCCACCGTGTTGCGATCTCGACCGCCGCCGTCAGCCTGCTCTAGTCGAGGACCCGATGCCGGGTGAACCGATGGCCGCGCTCCACGCAGTATTCCAGCCATTTATTTAGCATCATGTTGCGCATCCAGCGGTGCTGCAGTTCACGTTCTCCCTGGCGGGCGCCCGGTGCGCGCGGCGAGCTTGGCAGATAGGGGTCGTCGACCTCCAGCAGGCGCGCATCGTGATAGGCTCGCAGCTTCAGGTCCGGTAGCCGTTCACGGCACGCCCCGGCGGGCAGATCTACGGCTGCGGGCAGCAGATAGGTCAGCGCCAGCGTGCTGGTATAGGGCATGTGGCCCAGCACCGAGAGCTGCAGTTCGCAATCGCCCTCGGCGCTCGAGACCAGCGTGCCGGACAGGCGCGCCGGCTCACCCGCCAGCTGTAGGAAGCGCACATGATTGCTCTCGTACAGGCCCATCAGCGCGACGAAACTGCGCGGTCGCGCGCGCCATGACACCCGGATGTCCGCGTCGCAAAACATGCCTCCGACTATAGCATGCAGCGCACGCGCGGCGAGTACAGGCGCACCGCCTGCGGGGCGGCGCACGCGTTTCAGGACGGCGTGACAAACATGTGCTGGCGATAATGGCGCAGTTCGCTGATCGACTCGTTGATATCGGCTCGCGCAAGATGCGCCGACTGCTTGTGCAAGCCGGTCAGCACCGACGGCATCCAGCGCCGTGCCAGCTCCTTGAGGGTGCTGACATCGAGGTTACGATAATGGAAGAAGCGCTCCAGCTCCGGCATCAGGCGCGCGAGGAAGCGGCGGTCCTGGCAGATGCTATTACCGCACATGGGCGACACCCCCGGAGGCACGTGCACGCTCAGGAACAACAGGGTCTGGCGTTCGGCCTCGGCCAGCGTCATGCGGCTGGAGCGCACCCGCCCGATCAATCCGGAGCTGCCGTGCTGGCGCTGGTTCCACGAATCCATGCGCGCGAGCACCTCTTCGGGCTGATGAATCACGAACTCGGGACCTTCGGCGATGATGTTGAGGTTCTTGTCGGTCACCACTGTGGCGATTTCTATGATCTGATCGCTCTGGGGCAGCAGCCCGGTCATCTCCAAATCGATCCAGATGAGATGCTCGTGATTCTGCATGGTGACTGCGCCCGTAGAGTTGGGGCATCATAGCAAGGAATGCCGGTGCGTTTGCCGCTCAAAGTCCCAGGCCGCGCCGAAGCCAGTGACGCCACCGTGCGCGCGCGTGTGACAGTCACGCACGGGCGTGCGCTGCGGGTGCGGACCGCAGCATCGCCCGATGCGAGCGCTCGGCCCGCGCGCCGCGATCTGCAGGTGGTATGCGGGGATTGGGTACGCCTGCGACGCGATGCACGCCACGAGGAGCTGCACGTGTTGTCCGTCGAGCCGCGCAGCAGCGCCATTTACCGCAGCAACGCCCGCGGCGGCGGCGAGCTCATCGCCGCTAATCTTTCGCTGCTGCTGGTGGTGCTCGCGCCGCTGCCGCGACCGGATTTCTTTATCGTCGACCGCTACCTGGCCGCGGCCCGCTGCGCCGGTATCGGCGCGGCCGTGGTGCTGAACAAGAGCGAGCTGCCGATCGGCGCGGACATCGCTCAGGCGCTGCGCGCGCTCACCGCGGCGAGCTATCCCGCCTACACGGTTTCTGCATTGCACTGCACCGGCCTGGCTACGTTGCAGGCCGCCCTCGTCGGCCACTGCGCCATGCTGGTCGGCCAGTCCGGCACCGGCAAATCATCGCTACTGCGTGCGCTGGTGCCCGACAGCGATGCCACCGTCGGCGCGTTGACGCGCGATCAGGAGGGCCGTCATACCACGACCGCGACGCGGCTGTACCAGCTGCCCCAGGGCGCAGAGCTGCTCGACTCCCCGGGCGTACGCGATTTTGCACCGGCGCTCGAGCGGCTCGAGCCGCGTGCACTGGGGTTCGTGGAGCTCGAAATGCTCGCCTCACAGTGCCGCTTCGCCGATTGCCGTCACCTACAGGAGCCTGATTGCGCGGTCCGCGCCGCTCTCGGCACCGCCATCGATGCGCGCCGCTATGAGAGCTACCGGCGCTTGCGGCGGCTGCACGACCAGCTGCGCACACACGTCACGCATCGGTGAGCAGCGCACGCCTTACGGGCCGGCGCGATCAGGACAGAGTCTGCCGCCCGGCCAGCGCGTGCGCGAGCGTACCGCCATCCACGTACTCGAGCTCCCCGCCCACCGGCACGCCGTGCGCTATGCGGCTGGCCGCAATGCCGCGCGCACGCACCAGCTCGGACAGGAAGTGCGCGGTAGCCTCGCCTTCGACGGTGGGATTGGTCGCGAGGATGACTTCCCGGATCGTGCCCTCATCGAGCTGCAACTGCAGCTCGCGCACGCCCAGCTCGTCGGGACCCACGCCGTCGAGTGGCGAGAGATGTCCCATCAGCACGAAGTAGCGCCCGCGATAGCCGCCGGACTGCTCGATCGCCACCACGTCGGCCGGCGACTCCACGACGCAAAGCGTGGCCATATCACGTTGCGGCTGCAG
>Ga0307374_10013826_pt1 | contig 11085 bp, 7 predicted proteins | sample OX3MG_FD_202532 | JGI IMG/M metagenome (GOLD analysis project Ga0307374, IMG submission 202532) | Soil microbial communities from Risofladan, Vaasa, Finland - OX-3 | ecosystem: Environmental > Terrestrial > Soil > Coastal area > Acid sulfate soil | place: Finland: Risofladan, Vaasa | collected... | reverse complement strand
ACGCGCCCTCGCAGGCGGCGTGCACCACGTCGTTCGCGACCGCCGGCACCTTCCAGCTCTACGCGAAGTACAACGGCGACGCGAGCTACACCCCGTCCACCAGCACAGCCGCGCCGCTCACCGCCGACTCGATCTCGATCCTGTCGGTCCCCACCGGTCTCACCATGGTGGCCCCGAGCGGCCAGATCGTCGCCAAGGTGCAGGGGACGCCGGACGGGGGCACCGTCACCTTCTTCAACGGCAACCCCCTCGCCGGTGCCGCTGCGCTCACCTGCAGCGGATCGGGCGATGGGGTGGTCAGCACCTCGGTGGGCACCGCGGGCCAGGCGACCTGTTCCACGACCTACTCTGCGGCTGGCTCGTACCCGATCTACGCCCGCTACAACGGCGACTCGAACTGGGCGCCCGTGATGACCTCCGCAGGGACCCAGCTCACCGTCTCGGCGCTCGCCACCCAGCTCTCGACGAGGCCTACCCCTGCGAGCGTCACCTACGGCAACCCCGACCAGCTGGCAGCGACGATCTCGCTCGTCGGAGGCGGAGCCCCGTCTCCGTCACCCGTGGGGACGGTCACCTTCACCGAGGGCACGTCTCCGGGGGGCGCGTTCCTCTGCTCGTATAACGCGCAGAGTTCATCGAGCTGCTCGACCCCGGTGCTCCCGACCGCGAACTACCCGTACCTCGCGAGCTACTCCGGGGACGCCAACTACGCGGCGTCGACCGCCACCAACTCGTTCACCGTGAACCAGATTCAGTCGAGCCTGAACGCGATCGCCACCCCGGCCAGCTCGCCCGTCGGCACGACCGTCCTGCTCGCTGCGACCGGTCTCCCGTCGAGCGCGACAGGGACGATCACCTTCACCTCCGGCGGCTCAACGCTGTGTAGCTACACCCTTGGGTCGGCCTTCAGTTGCCTCACGTCGAGCTCGCTCGCAGCAGGCGCCTATCCCGTCACCGCGCTCTACGGCGGTGACGCCAATGACGCCCCGGCCTCCGCGCAGACGAGCTTCACCCTCACCCCGACCGCGCCCCCCGAGGCCGGGACCACGCCCGTCGGCCAGCCCGTCACGGTCGCCCTCCCGGGTACTTCGGGCCGCATCACCATCACCACCCAGCCACCGACCAGCCAAGGGGTCTGCGCGGTGACCTCCAGCGGCGCGGTGATCTTCACCCCCGCCGCGGGCTACTCAGGCATCACCACCTGCTCGTACACGATGACCATCAACGGCGTGGTCTCCCCGCCCGCGGTGGTGACCATCACGGTCATCCCACTCGCCATCTCGACGACCGGTGTCGTCCCCAGCGGCGGTGGTGGTGTCGGACAGCTGCCCACGCCCCAGGGGGTCGGCCCGTTCACCTATGTGATCACCGAGCAGCCTCCGGCGAGCGAGGGAGTGTGCGCGATCACCTCCAGCGGCGCGCTGGCGTTCTACCGGTCCCCCAGGTACTCCGGGACGGCCAACTGCCAGTACAAGGTGATCGACGGCGCGGGGAACCTCTCGGCCACGGCGCTCATCTCGGTGCTGGTGAAGCCGACAGCCTTCGACACGAGCGCGTCGACGACCCCCGGGCACACCGTCGCCGTCACCGTCCCGCCCGCACAGGGCAGGGCGCCCTTCGTCTACACCCTCAAGTCCGGGCCCTCGCGGCACGTCGGCAGCTGGACCTTCAGCAGGTCCGGACGGCTCTCCTTCTACCCCTACCCCTCGACCCACGGCATCGTGAGCTTCACCTACACCGCGACCGACGCCAACAAGGCGGTCTCGAACGTGGCGAGGATCACGATCCGCGTCGGGACCAGTGCGACGATGATCCCCGCCACGCACACCGGTGAGCCCTGGTCGGGGAGCCTGTACTGGCTGCTGGTCTCGATGGTCCTCCTGGCGGGCGGCGCGCTGCTCGGCCTCGGGCGGCGCAGGGTCCGACGATGAGGCTCCGTTCGGCGGTGCGGCGCTTGCTCGCGCTCGGCCTCGGCGCGGCGCTGCTGGTGGTCGGGGTGCTGGGCGTCGGCTACCCGCTGTGGTGGAACCACCGTGCGACGACCGGTGGCGCAGCACTGCTCGCCGCCGCCGACGCGAGCGTCCTCACGGCCAGCTCGAGCTGCCCGACGAGCCCGTGGAGCGCCGCGAAGCCGGTCAACGCCCCCGGAATCCTCGAGGTCCCGAGCCTCGGCCTCGTCGCCCCGGTGCTCGACGGGCTGGGCGACAACGTCCTGAACGTCGCCGTCGGCCACGTTACCGGGGCCCCCTGGCCGGGAGCCCCTGGCGAGGCGATGGTCGAGGCGCACGACGTGAGCTACTTCGCGCAACTCGGCCACATCCGCGCCGGCGCCACGGTCGTGTGGATCACGCGTTGCGAGCGAGCCGAGTTCAAGGTGCTTTCGACAGCGGTGAGCGCGCCCGGCGCGGTTGTACACGCCCCCGTAAACGACGCGGGCCTGGCCCTTGTCACCTGCTACCCGACCAACGCGCTTTGGTGGACACCGAAGCGCTTCGTCGTGTCGACCGAGCTGGTGTCGAGCAAGGTCGGCCCGCAGACGCTGCCGCGGCTGCAGGGAGCCCTGAAGCTCAACGTCCCAGTGCCGCCGGCCCTCGCCGCGCAGGGGCTCTCGCTCAGTCAGAACCAGCTCGTCCTCGGGGTGATGCTCTTCAGCGGGAGCCCGAAGGCGAACTGGATCGAGGGCCCGGCCCCCCTTGACGTGGAGGCGGATGCGCTCACGGTGTTCTTCGGCGCCGAGAAGGCGGCACGGGCCCGCAACGCGGGGTGGTGGAGGGCTGTCGCGCCCGGGGTGGCGATGCCCTCGAGCTGGCCGAGCTTCGGCCCCGGCGCAGCGAACATCACCATCACCGTGCACGGCACCACCCCGACGTCGATCACCATCGCCTCGCCCTCGGCCTCGGCGACCGTCGTGGTCGACCACAACGCCCTCCACCTGGGAAGGATCAGCTGATGGGCCGCAGAGGCTCGAGGCCGATGAGCGGCGCACGGCGTATCTCCGTTGTCGCCACAGCCGCGCTGGTCGCGGCGGGCACCTTCATGAGCGGCGCGTTCCTCGTCGCGAGCGCGGTCCCGGCATCCGCCGGGCGAGTACTGCTGCCGAGCTCGTTAGCCAAGGTCCCGTCCGGTGCGGTCCGGCTCGGGCCGCTCGCCGCCTCCCGCCGCCTCCAGCTCGAGGTCGCCCTGAAGCCGTCGAGCACCGCTGCGGTGATGTCCTACGCCCGCGCCGTCGGTGATCCACACTCCGCCAGCTATCACCGATTCCTCACCCCCGAGCAGTTCGCCGCGCGCTTCGCCCCGCCGCTCTCGGTCGTCCGCTCGATGCAGCGCTCCCTTGCAGCGACGGGCCTCAGTGTCGGCGCGGCCGCCGCGAACCGTCTGAGCATCCCCGTCGCCGGGACGGTCGCGGCCGTGGAGCGGGCCTTCCACACCTCGCTCTCCAACTTCCGCCTCCGTAGCGGTCGCACCGCCTTCGGCCCCACCGAGACGCCGAGCATCCCGGTCGTCGGAGGCGCCAGCGTGCAGGGCATCCTCGGCCTCGACGACCTCGCCCTGCCGGTGCAGTCCGCCGTACGGACCTCTGCGCTCCCGGCCACCGCCGCGGCCCATCCGGCGGTCGCCGCAGCGCCGACGCCGCTGTGCAGCGGGATGTCCGTCGGCTACACCGCCGACCAGGTGGCGGCCGCGTACGGCCTGGACCCCCTCTACAGCCAGGGGGACTTCGGCGCAGGGGCGACGATCGGCGTCATCGAAGCGGGCACCTACGGCCGCCTCGCGACCGATCTCGCGCACTACGAGGTCTGTTATGGGATCGCCCCGACGGTGAACTACTACGCGTCAACCTCGAGCGACGGGGGCTCGCCCAACCCGATCCTGGCCTCTCAGGACGACGAGGTCGCCCTCGACATCGAGCAGGTGATGGGCCTCGCACCCCAGGCCACGATCGACGTCTACACCGAGACGCCCGACTCCGTCTCGAACCTGTACTGCGCCTATCTCGCAGCAATCACCGGCTCCGGGACGACACCCACCGGCACCTCCGGTTCGTGGACGCCGGGCTGCGGGGCGGCTGGGGCGCCGACGGGGAGCGCGCGCCCGAGCGTCATCACGACCTCGTGGGGGCAGTGCGAGGCGAACACCGCGCCGGCGCTGCTCTCGGCCGAGCAGGTGCTGTTCGCCGAGGCCCAGACCCAGAACCAGACCGTCTTCGCAGCGAGCGGCGACAACGGGGCAGACGACTGTGGCGGCGCGACGCTCGGGGTCGACGACCCGGCGGACCAGGACAACGTGGTCGGGGTCGGTGGCACGTCGCTCACCTATCCCGCCGCCAGCTGGACCGAGAGCGCCTGGAACCAGACCTCCCCCGCCAAGGCCGGAGGTGGCGGCTTTGACTCCTACGTCCCCTCCGCCTCCTTCGGCGGCCAGGTCCCGGCGAACCAGCCCACCGTGCTCCAGAACCCCGCGAACTGCTCGACGGCCTGCCGCGAGGTACCGGATGTCTCGGCAAACGCCGCCCCCGTCGGCTATGCGATGTACTACAACGGCTGGATCGGTCTCGGGGGCACGTCCGCCTCGGCTCCTTTGTGGGCAGCCGTCATGGCGCTCACGACGACCTCCTCGTACTGCAGTTACTACGACCCCTCGCCGAACAGCGTCGGGGGCCTCTCGGGATCTCTGTACGGGCTGCTCGGCACAGCGGACGTGAACGGCTCGAGCCTGTGGTCGGACAGCTTCAACGACATCACCACCGGGAGCAACGGCGGTTACCTCGCGACGGTCGGCTACGACACGGCCACTGGCCTCGGGTCGCCGGTCGCCGCCCGCAGCAACGCGGTGCCCGGCTTCGCGGCGTCGGTCTGCATGCTCGCCGCGCTGCAGGGCTCGCGGGCCCCGATCCCCAACCTCGCGAGCGTCTCGCCCACGAGCGGTTCGGACGCCCAGGGCACCACGGTCACCGTCCGCGGCTCGAACTTCCTCGCGATAGCGGGCGCCGACGAGGTGCGGATCGCCGGAGCGGGGATCACTACCGCCTACCTGCCCGCCTCCAACGTCACCTGCACGACCCCGATCTCCGCCCCGAGCGCCTGCTCGGCGACGGTGGTCATCCCCGAGCTCGACGAGCAAACTTCCAACGCGACGCTGCAGATGGTCGTTGAGCGCGCCCTCATCCCCTCGACGACCGTCGTCTTCTCGCCGACCGCCGGCGCGCCGGCGATGGGTGCGGCGGCGACGCCGTCGTCGATCAGCTACGGCTCGGCGACCGTGCTCACCGTCTCCTCGTTGCCGAGCGACGCGAGCGGGACCGTGACTTTCAGCGCCAATGGCTCGACGCTCTGTTCCTACCTGATCGGGGCGGCGAACGGCTGCACGAGCCCGATCTCGCTCGGCGCCGGAAACTACGGGGTCACCGCGTCCTACGCCCCCGCCGCCGGCGCGCCCTTCCTGGCGGCGACCGCGACGACGTCGTTCACGGTCTCGAGCAACCCCGCGCCGAGCTTCGCGGCGGTGGCGAGCCCCGCCAACGCGGCGCACGGCCAGGCCGTCACGCTCTTCGCAGGCGGCCTTGCGTCGAGCGCGACCGGCACGGTGACGATGACGAGCGGCTCGACCACGCTCTGCTCGTACCAGGTGACGAGCGCGTCGAGCTGCTCGACGGCGAGCACGCTCGCGGCGGGCAGCTACCCCGTCACCGCCTCCTACTCCGGTGACGGCAACTTCACGTCGGCGAGCGCGACGACGGGCTTCACGCTGACGGCGGTGACGACGCACCTCGTGAGCGAGTCCATCCCCGGCACGAGTGCCACCGGCAAGGCCATCACCCTCGTCGCCGCCGGGCTGGCGAGCGACGCCACCGGGACCGTCACCTTCAGCGCCCGGGGCAAGACCTTGTGCAGCTTCACCGTGGGGTTCGTTACGCGCTGTGTGACGCGCAAGACCCTCGCCGCGGGCACCTACGCGGTCGCCGCGCGCTATTCCGGCGACGAGAACTACACAGCGGCGAGCTCGTCGACGCGCTTCGTCCTGAAGAAGGCCCCGAAGACTCCGAAGAACGAGAAGTGCACCCCGCAGAGGCGCACCGTCTCGCTCCGCCAGACCGTGCTGAAGGGCGGGAAGCCGGTCTCCGTCGTGACCAAGCGGGTCGTGACCGTGCAGGTCTGCACCTTCGTCCGGAAGAAGGCCCCGAAGACTCCGAAGAACGAGAAGTGCACCCCGCAGAAGCGCACCGTCCCGTTCCGCCAGACCGTGCTGAAGGGCGGGAAGCCGGTCCCCGTCGTGACCAAGCGGGTCGTGACCGTGCAGGTCTGCACCAAGAAGTAGTCCGGCCCCGGCGACCGGGCGGTTGAGCGCCCCACGGCCCTTCGGGGTCGTGGGCGCTCTGGTGCTCAGCAGTCCTCGAGGACCTCCGGCTCGACGGCGGCGAGCGCCGCCTCGATGGCACCGACCAGCCGCCGGGCCGACTCGGTGTTCAGCTCGACAGCGAGGCGCGCGCCCGGTCCCGCAGCGGTGTCGACGAAGTCGACGATCAGTGCGTGGTTCATCACCGAGTGCTGCGGGTGGTCGAAGTAGACGTGGGCGTCGGTGAGGTTGATCCAGCGCCCCTCGGGTCCCTTGCCACTGCCGGCGACCTCGGTGGACATCGTCACCCAGGTGCACATCTCAGGACCGCCCGAGGTGCTGGCCGAAGAAAGTGAAGATCCGCTCCCAGCCGTCGGTCGCCGCTGCCACCCGGTAGCCGGGGACATCGACGGAGAAGAAGCCGTGGCCGGCATCGGGGTAGCTGTGGGCGGTGTAGTCCTTCCCCGCCGCCTTCAGCGCGGCCTCCGTGAGCTCGCGGTGCTCGGGGGAGGGGTTACGGTCCTCCTCGCCGAAGAGCAGCAGCAGCGGGCAGCTGATCCCCGACGTCTCGTCGATCACCGGCGGGCGTGCGGGGTTCACGTCGCCGATTGCGACGACCGAGCCGCCGTAACAGTCGACGACGGCGTCAACGGCGAGTTTGCAGGCGACGAGGTAGCTCTGGCGGCCGCCGCAGCAGTAGCCGATCGCGCCGACCAGGCCGTTGCAGCAGGGCTGGGCCCGCAGCAGGGCGACCGCGGCGTCGATGTCGCCGAGTACCTGCGCATCGGGGACGCCGCCCGCGGCGCGCGCCGCCGCCGAGGCGTCCTCGGGGTTGGTCGTCCCCCTGCCTTCCCGCGTGAACAGGTGCGGGGCGATCGCCGCAGAGCCGTGGTGCGCGAACTTGCGGGTGATCTCCTTGGTCGCCTCGTCCCAGCCGGGATTGTGGTGGATGACGACGACCCCGGGGGAAGGGCCCTCTCCGAGCGGGCGGGCGTAGTAGGCGTCGACGAGGTCACCCTTGTCGCCCGCGTACCGCATGCCCTCCGCGATCTGCCCCTCGTACTCCAGCACCGTTCCTCGCTTTCCGCGCCCGCGGCGCGCTCGCTGTCGCTCAGCGCTCCTCGTCGACGCAGGTGTTGACGCACTCCCCGAGGCCCTCGACCACGGTGCGCACCTGCTGGCCGGCCTTCAGGAAGACCGGGGGGGTGCGCGCCCAGCCGACCCCGCCGGTGGTGCCGGTGGAGATGAGGTCGCCGGGCTCCAAGGTGATGATGTCGCTCGCGTAGGCGACGCACTCGGCCGGCCCGAAGACGAGCTCGGAGGTGCGGTCCTGCTGCATCACCTCGCCCTCGACCTCGCAGCGCACCTCGAGGTCGAGGGCGTCGCCGACCTCGTCGCCGGTGACGAGGAAGGGCCCGACCGGCGTCGTCTGCTCGAAGGTCTTGCCCTGCAGCCACTGCAGCGTGCGCCGCTGCCAGTCGCGCATCGTGATGTCGTTCACGATCGTGTAACCGGCGATCGCGGCGCGCGCCTCCTCGAGGCCGGCGTGGCGGACCGCCCGCCCGACGACGACGCCGAGCTCGACCTCCCAGTCAGGGCCCGTCGCGACGTGCGGGAGCACGATGTCGTCCTGCGCGCCGATCAGCGCGCGCGAGAACTTGGCGAAGAAGGTCGGGTAGTCAGGGAGCTGGTTGCCGGTCTCGAGGATGTGGCTCCGGTAGTTGAGGCCGACGCAGAGGATCTTCTCGGGGCGGGGGATGAGCGGCGCGAAGTCCGCCGCCGCGAGCGCCACCGAGCCCCCGGCCTCGTCGTGCGCCGCGGCCTCGAGCGAGTCGGCCTCGAGGAGCTCCTTCACGCTCGGCGCCTTCAGGAGCACGAGGTCGTCACCCTCCCGCCGCACCGCCCGCGTCCCGTCCGCCGCCCTGATCGTCGCCAGTTGCATCGCTACCTCCTGCTCGCCTCGGTGGTGGCGATGCTAGGAGTGCGCGAGCCCCCCTGCCCAAAGCGGCAGGGGGGCTCGTCGCGAGACGGCTAGCGGGGGCGGCTCAGCCGGCCGCCGCGCTGCAGACCGTCTCGGTGATGAGGCGCGAGACGACGTAGGGGTCGACGTTCGCGTTCGGGCGACGGTCCTCGAGGTAGCCCTTCTTGTCCCGCTCGACCTGCCACGGGATCCGGATCGAGGCGCCACGGTCGGAGGCGCCGTAGGAGAACTCGCTCCAGTGGGCGGTCTCGTGGGCACCGGTGAGGCGGTCCTTCAGGCCGTAGCCGTAGTTCTCGATGTGCTCGTCGACGCGCTTCCCGATCGCCTCGCAGGCGGCGATGATCGGGTCGTATCCCTCGCGCATCGCCTTGGTCGAGAAGTTCGTGTGCGCGCCGGCGCCGTTCCAGTCGCCGGGGATCGGCTTGGCCGCGAAGCTCGCCTGCACCCCGTAGTCCTCGGCGATGCGCAGCAGCAGCCAGCGCGCGATCCAGAGGTGGTCGCCGATCGCCGGCGGGGCGAGGATTCCGATCTGGAACTCCCACTGCCCCTTCATCACCTCGGCGTTGGTGCCCTCGATGCCGAGACCCGCCTCGATGCAGGCGGCGGTGTGGCGCTCGACGATCTCGCGCCCGACCATGTACTGGCCGCCGACGCCGCAGTAGTAGGGGCCCTGCGGGGCCGGGTAGCCGACCTCGGGCCAGCCGAGGGGACGGCCGTCCTTGAAGAAGGTGTACTCCTGTTCGATCCCGAACATCGGCTCCTGGTCGGCGTAGCGCTCGGCGACCTCGACGCACTTGGCGCGGGTGTTCGTCGCGTGCGGCGTGAAGTCGGTGAGCAGCACCTCGCAGAGGACGAGGATGTTGTTGCCGCCGCGGAGCGGGTCGGGGACGACGAACACGGGCTGGAGGACGCAGTCGGAGTTGCTGCCGGGGGCCTGGTTCGTGCTCGAGCCGTCGAAGCCCCAGATGGGGGGCTCCTTGCCGTCGGCGAGGACCTTGGTCTTGCAGCGCAGCATCGCGGTCGGCTCGGTACCGTCGATCCAGATGTACTCAGCCTGGTAGCTCACCTAACTACTCCTCACGGGGTTGATCGTCACAGGATGACTCACGAGAGGAGCCCCATCACTCCCGTCGATCGTCCGAGCCGGCGGTCGCCCCGCCCACTACGGGCAGAGAGCCTTGCAGGAGTCCGTTTCCCACCCGTAACTGGTTTGTTAACGCTGGGTAAACGTGCGCCTCACTGGTCTCAGCGGCGCCAGCACGAGCAGCTCAGAGGGCATCCGCGGCGATCCGCCGCAGGCGCTTCTCCTCGTACATCGCGCGGTCGGCGCGCCGGATGAGGTCGCGGGGGGTGTCGCCGGGGAGGTGCACGCTGGTGCCGATGCTGGCGGTGACGGCGAAGCCGAGCGCGCTCGCCCGTCGGGCCACGGCGGCCGCGACCCGCCCTGCGAGCGCCTCGAGCGCGCCCGCTTCCTCGACCTCGGCGGCGATCACGAACTCGTCGCCGCCGAAGCGGCCGACCTCGTCGGCGGGGGAGAGCTCACCGCTGATCGCGTCGGCGATCGCGACGAGGAACTCGTCCCCGACCTCGTGGCCGTGGGTGTCGTTCACGAGCTTGAAGCCGTCGAGGTCGATGTAGCAGACCCCGACCGGTCGACCCGGCGTGGCGAGCCGGCGGCACAGCGACTCCTCGATCTCGGAGCGGTTCAACAACCCGGTGAGCGGGTCCGAGATCGCGCGGCGGCGCAGCTCGGACTCGGTGAGGTGGCGCGCGGTGATGTCGACGAGCGTGACGACGAGCGCGAGCACCCGCTCGCCCTTGCCGAGGCCGCTGATCTGGGCTTCGACGACGCGCAGCTCGCCGGTCGCACGCTGACGGAAGATGAGCGAGCGCTCGCCCGGCTGGTGACGGAGCGCCTCCACCGCCTCCTCGATCTGTCGGCGCTCCTCGCCGTCCGCGAGCGCGCCGATCCCGGAGGCGAAGACCTCGTCGAGCTGCGCGGCGCACATCTCACGGGCCGCGTCGTTCGCGTAGTAGAGGCGCCCGTCGGAGCCGATCAGCAGGATCGGGAGCGGCATCGCCCCGGCGAGCGACTCGAGCTCGCGACCGAGCTCGCTCGCGAACAGCGGGTTCGTCGCCTCGGCGCGGCGGGGGAGCTCGCGCAGGCGGAGGATGAAGCCGTCGATCTCGGGGTCGTCCTGATGGTTGGCGACGCGGATCTCAAAGGCGCGCACCGTGCCGTCGCCACAGCGCAACGGGACGTTCCAGGTCGTCTCCCACCCCGGCGAGGAGCCGAGGGCCTCGACCGCGAGCTCGAGGGCGCGAGGCAGGTCGTCGGGGGCGCAGTACTCGAAGATGTGGCGGCCGACGACCTGGCCGATGCCGACCGCTCCGGAGGGGGGCCCGAGGAGCGAGCGCACCCTCCCCTCGGCGTCGACGACGGCGACCGACTCGCTCAGCTCGCCGCGCAGGCGCTCGAAGAGCCCGGGCGAGAGCCCGCCGTAGGCCTCCCCGCTGCCGAGGGGCCCGTCGGTCGGCTCTCCAGCTTGCGGTTCGATCATGACCCCTCGAAGAGTGCCGACTGGCGCCGACTGGGTGCAGCGTAGCGTCAGGTCCGCTCAGATGAGCACGGTGCGTGGTGGTACTGCCACGTTCTGTGGTAGTTCGCTTAAGTACGGTGCCCTCTCGATGCCCCACCGATAGCCTGCGGCGGCAGCACACCCGAGAGCCCCGAGGCGGCGATGGCGCAGCTCCGCGACACGGTCTTACTG
>Ga0307374_10013825_pt1 | contig 11085 bp, 13 predicted proteins | sample OX3MG_FD_202532 | JGI IMG/M metagenome (GOLD analysis project Ga0307374, IMG submission 202532) | Soil microbial communities from Risofladan, Vaasa, Finland - OX-3 | ecosystem: Environmental > Terrestrial > Soil > Coastal area > Acid sulfate soil | place: Finland: Risofladan, Vaasa | collected... | reverse complement strand
CTACAATGCCTATGAAATATCGAAGCAACACCGAGATTATTGACACAATGCTGCACTCGATAAGATCCGGGGCGACAAAGACTAGCATAATGTACAAAGCCTACATGTCCTACGCCCAATTGAAGGAGTACCTCAAACTCCTCGAAGCAAGACAATTGATAACCTTCGAAACCGAATCTCAATTATACCATATCACCGAGAAAGGGGTTAGATTCATGAATGCTTATGAGAAGATTAGCGAACTAGTTCCCAGCGTAACTGAAACAAAATCAGCCGAAAACAGGGCACTAGGTAATCAAGCGGCACTAAAGGCCCAGATTTTTGAGTACTAGCTGTCCTTAGATCGTGTCAATCCATCAGCTCTGGAGTCTATCTGGAGCTTTTGGAATGCATGACCTATGGACACTATTTGTAACCGCCAGAGTTCCTACCAGTGCGCGGACTAGTAACAAGCCGAGTTCGATGCCCTTCGAGCTTTTCAGATAGCATGAAAATACCCTGGTTTTAAACTGATCAGAAATCCCCGCACCCCGTCAGCGATTGATATTTGCCAACAGTCTTGCATTTCATCGATGTTTCCGTTCTCACCTAATTGGGGCCGTGTATTTTTTCACAGCGTTAGAAAATATATCCGCCAAAACTTCGATGAAATCGTAGGCCGAAGCGATAACGCATTTTAGTTGGAACGGAAGGTCCAAGTTTTACTTCATGCATTATTTTTATCTGTGTTTATTTTGGCTACGTGCAATGAAAAAAATCATTATGTTTCGCTTTGGAGTAAAATTTCAATTTCTCATCTGTTAATGTCGGCATGGTAGAAAAGTCTAGTTTCCCGCTGAATGAATCTAGAGAGCTCTGCAATAGATAATCCGTAATCGACTCTCTAGAGCTTCGATTCACCTACTCTGAGGTCAAACGCAAAATATCGAGAACCAGACAGCCCTTTCAGACCTGTCAAATGGGTCAAAGAGAAATTGAGTAGCTATTGATGGCTCAAATTACTTTTGCTCCCCTGGTCCGACGAAGGCCTTGAACGAGACATCAATAGACACTCCGTTCTCATTTTTCTCGACCGCAAACCTGTAACCTTCGACGCGTGCGTCCACATTGTCTAGATAATCTCTCAGCTGATTTCCATATGAGTTCAGATGACTCACTATGGCATCCATCGAAGGATTTGTCTTTTCTTCCTTATTCTCCTTTTTTTCTTTGAGCATTGTAGTGGCCATAACATTCACATTAAATATGGATTGGTATCACCATCTCATATGACTAGTGCTTTACCATTATGGAATATTGTTCTATGCAGATCTCCAACAGTGGTTGGTGAAACACACTTCCCGAACCGAGAAAAACCCGACTTTGCAGATAAGAGATTTCAATTGAAAATACTGCAGGAAAGATTGCGAACGCAAATAAGGAATATGAAATAAATTATTGCGAAGATCCACGCGCGACAAGCTTATTTCTTCCGAAATTGGAAATACTGATTCCGTCAGTGGTGTGCATGGGTCCAACCATAAGATCCGAGTTATGTGTGTAGATGATGACAAGGAAATAATGGCCATTTATGCGACAATTTTTCCCCGAAATGGTTTCACTCTGTCTCACACAGCGTACGATGGGGAAGTGGCTAGTCAGATCATTGAGCGGGCTGATGATACCGATGTGCTGATCCTCGACGAAAGAATGCCAAAGATGAGCGGGATAGACCTCGCGAAGAGAGTCAGAATGATCAGGCCAAACATAAAGATTGTGTTGGTTAGTGGGCGTGACATACCGCTCTCAGAATCCAACCTTCTCGACGAAGTCCTGACGAAACCTGCGTCTACGAGAGAGTTAGTTGCTGCAATTTGCAAAGTGGCAAAAAATGATTCAAGGTAGATTACAGAAACATAGACGTGAATGGTACAATCCACGCATATATTTGCTTCGACAGAGTGTGGAGTCGAAATGATAAAGGCACGTAATTTCATCTCGCCTATTCGGATAGCTTGTTCCATAACTCGTTAATAGGGACGACTCCGAATGCGGCCACCAGAATTGACAATGGACATAGACTTGACTCCGACGCAAAACAAGATTGGCGAAGCTCTCAATCTTCAGCAAGTTAACATCCTAGAAATCGAATATCTAAAGCAGGACATGGAAGAATCGAAAGAGATTATTCCAGAGCGCTTGAAAAAACCCTTAGAACGCCTCCTTTCGCACTCGGTCAAAACTTCTAGAATCTTGCAGGAATTAAGTCAGATAGAGTTCAATTCGTTAGAACTCGCTCCCGGAAGTAAGTAACTCCTCGAAATGTAAAAAACATGTTGCAGGATTATGTTTTGAGCCAAGATGGTTTCAGGAAAGGATGGTTACTGATACAGTCAAAACAGTATGGAATCCAGCCTGCCTTATTTTCTCTCATTGCAATCGTGACTACCTCTGACTGGTTCTTGATTATTTGAGGTTCGTGTACTCTTATTTCCCTGTCTACTGTGATTCCACATTTGACGCATTTGAAATTAGCAGGCGTGATCTCCAGATGTTTTGTATTGGTAGAACTGAACTGTGAAGCTCTCTTAGAGGCTCCACCAACACTGTGGGAATTGAACTGTACGGGCATATCAGTGTGATCGGTGTTTTAAAGCGTGGGATTATGGCGCTCCAAAAAGTCTCGATAAGAATAGCCTCATCATAGCTCTGTTGCTTGGCTAGGTTTCCCGCAATATCACCTATCACATTTAGACCCCCTCTTCTTCCTTTCTTCTCTGCCAAAAGTGCAACTTGATCCAATTTCTTCTTTACGAATGCTATGATTACGTCTACCTTTGGTTTTAGGAGCAATGCGTCGATAGGTTCCAAAATGAGTTCTTTATTTAAGACGAGTTTGTCGGTATCTAGGCCGGCTTCCTTCAGATAGGAGATGTATCTTTCTAATTGTCCGCTAGTTGCAAAAAACAGGTTGATTGCACGGTGATTGAGACCTCTCTCAACAAAGGCCGAGATAATTCTAGCCAGTTGCAAGTCATCACCATATGTGACTACAGGATGATCGCGCTCCATCAGAGCGGCGACGACATGCTCTTGTTCTGTCCTTTTGTATGATTCAATCTCTTTGACGGTATTCATATGATATCGCTTACGGTCAGTAGTTGGTTCATCAATCTTTGAAATCAATTGTAAAGTACGTCGTATTTCAATCCTGGAAAACATACACTCCGTGTTCCAGTCTGCAGTTCGTGCATTCTAATTGGAACCTATCAGATTCGGCATCAAGAGCAAAGTATCCAATTTCTCCTCTGGAGATCTGTCTTCCACACTGCTCGCATCTATTGAGGGCGCGGGGTGGTGAACCAATTGCATCTGGACGGATTAGAGTTGTGGGAGCTCTTGTTCGCAATCTCTCTCGCCTAAACACATAGGCGGGCTGAGGTAAGTCATTTTTGTAAGAATATTCTAGAAGATGCGTTAGGTCCTTTTACTCGTTGGGCCAAAATTATCTGGTTTCTGTTCGCGATTACTTGCCGTCTTTTTCGCGTATTTTGATTGCCAAGTCGCTGGCAGAGATCGGCTTTCTTATGAAACTCTTTACGTTAAGATTCGGAAACATTTTCTTGAATTCCTCGTAGTAGACTTCAAAAGCTGTCAGAAACCAAACATTTGCATTTGGATCCATTTTTTTTATCTCTCGAACAAGTTCGAAGCCACTTAGTTTTGGCATTCTGATATCAATCAGCAAAAGATCATACATGTTCGCCCTGTACTTTGAAAGCGCCTCTTTAGGATCTGTAAAAGCATCAACATTGAACCCCTTCCTCTCAAGTCCAGCTTTCAACGAATTCGCGATGTCTGCTTCATCGTCAACGAGGAAGATTTTTGTCATATTCTGTTGCGCACTCGAGTGTTGAACCAGTCTTTAAATGATTATGGAAGTATCCTAAGAAATCCGCGCTAAATCACTCTTGAGATTTCTTTTTTTGCTTTTCTTGTCGAAGGAGCTTTTGTAGTACCACTGAAGATTAGATGAATACGGTCTAACAATTATATACAATACAGTTGGAAATAGCACCTGGTCTAGTATTTGTCAAGTAAAGCAGTGGATGCATTTTCAAGTCCACAAAACATCCCAGAAGAATTAACCCAATTTCTCCAGCGAGAAGCATTCTCATTGGTCATTAAAGGGAAGGCTGGTACCGGCAAGACTTCTCTGGCCCTCGCCATTCTGACTCGGTTGATTCAAAAACAAAATTGCCTTTACATTTCGAGCAGGCTAGCTATTCCTGAGCTCTTTCAGTACCATAGGTGGCTTGATGAATTTGTGCCAGACTTCAAGCAAGCTCGTTCGTCAGAACCTGAGGAAGTGGTCCAAGTAGGACCATTCGTTGACGCGAGACTAGACGAGCCAACAGCTTTCTTCGAAAGAATTACCAACGAACTCATGGATATGAGTTCGCCCCTAATTATCATAGACACATGGGACGCGGTGGGAGATTTCATGGACAAAGAAGCTCTCTTTACAAATGCGAAGATACTTCAAATTTGGCGGCAACGAGCCAAAGCCAAACTAGTTTTCGTACTCGAAAACGTTGAGGACAAAACGTTTGACACATTGGTGGATGGAGTTATCGAGCTTGAAGAAAAGTACATCGACTCGAGAAAGACGAGGAGAATCCATCTATCGAAATTGAGAGGGGTGAAAATCAACAGACCTTTGAGCTTTTTCACACTAGACAAAGGGTTGTTTCACGGCTTCAGATCTTTCGACCAAACAGAGCCACTGGCTCTAGCGAATGTAACACGAAGGATAGGTGGAGCAACTGACCTGTCCACTAACGATGAAAGCGCGAGTTTGATTGAGGATCTCCTAAGGGGACTGCTTCCCGAACACTCAGTAGTGAACTTGGAGCTCGAACCTTCAGTCAGCACCAAGACTGCGCTTGGCTTTTCGATAGGAATCGTGTCGGGCTACGCTAGGAGAAGTAACATAATCTTATTGCCACCTGCAGAAATTGCGGATGTTTATGTCAAACAGTTTTCGGGCATCCTCCATAACCGCGGCCAGGTTAAGGTTCTCAAAAACCCACCATCGAAAGTCCTACAACCTAACCAGCTAGTTGCCAGTTTGGAAAAAGCAATTTCTCAGGTTAGAGGAAAAGGTCAGAAATCTCGATTACTGGGAGTGTTCAGCCTCGGATCCAACTTCAACCAATCGGTAGATCTGGAATCTCTGGAGAGAACGATTACATCAAGTTTTGATGCATCTGTCTTCATCACTCATTCAAATGATAATGTTGCAGAAAAGATCGCGGAGATCGCGGACATTAGGTTGAAAATGAGAGATCTCGAGGGGACTTTGTTCATACAGCCAGAAAAACCCTGGGCCAGCTTCTATGCAGTTGAAAGTGATGAAACTAGATCGGGAATCTCAGTAGAGCCAATGGTATGACCTTGAAATCTAATTCGTCACTGTAGCATGCGAAGCTCCTACGTCCAGAATTTCCTGTAGCTGATCATATTTTTGCATGAACGTTTTCCCCAGATCAGTGGTGTAATATCTCGCGGTAACGTAGTACTCTTCTTTCCTCGCTTCCAGAAAGCCACACTCAACCAAGAACTCCATATATTGGTGCATCTGCTTGGAGTTTAGGTTGCAGGCGTACATTATTCTAGTTTTTACGGATCCCTTGATGCAATTTGATAGGATGAGCTCAATGATATCGAGCCATCCGCGCTTTTTCTTGCTAGTTTGAGAGCCCTCTTCAAAGAACATGAATGCCGCACTCTTTCCACCATTACCAGCAAATTCCGATGTCAAGTTCCAGGAATTATCTCCTCAAGGCTTATTGCAGACTCTACCATTCTAGGCAGTCTTTCGATTGGCACCTGGGCCAGTCCAAGATCCTTTGTCAAACAAAGCTTGAGCACCTCAAACGCCTCGACGTGGTTTGCTGATACGTTCAACCTGCTTTGAAGAGCTCGGTACTCTGCGAGTCCCTTGATTGCATTAGCTTTCAAATAGAGCTTCTCTTGCTGCGACCAGAAAATTTCTATCAATCTGACTTTCTTGTCGATGACATCCGAAACATCGAAGAACACCTGAGGCGTGAAATTCTTTGTCAAAGGTATCTCGTATGAGAGAATATTCGAGAAATATCTTCCAGCTTCTACGGTCGCGAGAGCTATAGCCCTATGGTCGTGATGGGTATCCTTGTCGGAGTGCGTGAGAATGAGATCAGGTCGAGCTCTGTTTATGATGTGTTCAATGTGGTTGATCAAATCCTCGGTTACAGATAGCTTCGTGTCTTCAAAGTTGTCAATCCACAGATTCTTTGCCCCGATAAATTTTGCAGATTCTTGGAGTTCATGTGTTCTCTGAATAGGGTCTCCCGATGCAGCACCACCTCTCGTCACAGAATACATGTTCACGTTGTGACCCTGGTCCGCACATTTGATCAAGAGCCCACCGCAACCCAATTCAATATCATCGGGGTGAGCGCCTATTGCTAGGATATTCACGAACATCAATATGGCGCGTATTCGTTATATGAACAAAGGAATAATGTTCCATATTTTTTTCTCGGAGATTCCTAGAGAATTTGGGTGTTACGTCATATCTTGGTTAGGATCGAGAGAACGTTGCTTTTCGGTTTATATCCATTAATTGTATTCCACCTACGATGGCCATTCCGGAATCAAGCACCAGAATTGGAAACGACGCGTAGGTCGATTCGCTTGACCTGGCTAATTGAATTGAAGTGGTTGAGACAGTTCCGCTGGTGGAATTGATATTCAAACTGGTGGAATTTGTTGTTTGACTAATTGACGATTTTGTCGTTGTTGCCGAGTGAGAACTCGAAGTTGATGATGTCCTAGATGTTGTATATGAGGAACTTGTTGCCGAGTTTGATTTTGTTGAAGAGCTTGATGTTGTCAAGAAGCTTGACGTTGAAGTCGATGGCGTCACGGTGCTTATGGCGGTTGTCGTGTAAGTAAAAGTCACAGTAGAGGTGTCAGTTGAAGTAATGATCATGGTTGACGCTGATGAAGAGTTGACAATATCAGAATATGAGCTGGACACGCTCATGATGGTCGTTGTAACAGCATTCGTCGAGTTGCTATCGCGTGGAGGTGATGTTGTAGACACTTGTTCGTGTGCAGCTAAACCCCGGACAAAGAAAACACCGGTGACCGCTACGACAACCAGCAAACACATCAATAGAACCGTAAATAGCACTAGTATTCCGTTCTCCCGGTCAGTCTTTCGATTGTACTGTCCCGAAGATGCTGTCATTCCAAGTAAAATAGTATCATCTTTCGATTTATCTGAGCTGGAACTTTCTTACAGGTGTATTTTAGCGAGTGAATAGAGAATCTCGGAGGGTTATTTTTAATTAATAGGGCCAGTACAGAGTCTAGAACAATTCTCCGTTATGCTTTTATGATAAAACCTTATGTATGCGACCATGAAATATAGAAGTAGCACTGAGATAATTGATACTATACTTCGTTCCTTGGATTCAGGCATAACAAGAACACGAATAATGTACAAGGCTTATCTCTCGTATTCACAGCTAAAGGAGTACTTGGCTGTTCTTCAAGAAAGAGATCTCCTAAAGTATGAAGACGGCACTCAGCATTATACTATTACAGAAAAAGGGCTCCGTTTCATAAATGCATATGACGAGATCAGAGAGCTGGTCTCAGGAGGCACTGAAGAAAATTTTCAAAAAAAAGAGAGTCTGGGAATGACTTCTCAGGCTAGCGAATCTGAAATTTTCAACTAATCTCAGAAGCTACCAAATCCTAAACGGCGATCAGATCCGTTTCTTATCGTAAAGACGGCCAACATGAGGATTGAATAAGTAAACCGGTTGGCACATCTTAAAGAAAGGATCTAGAGGATTTTACCATATAGTTAATTAGACGATTTTTCGTTCATGCATATTGTCAGGTAAATGCATTCAACAACGAAAGGTTGTAAACCCTGTAGTTACCGACTGATGTAAGAGTGGAAGGGTGATTGCAACCAACTGGGAATGAGGAATATGAATACCATGTTGATGTGATTGCTGCAGAGGCATTTAAGAATCTCATTAGTAAATTTGGAGTCGCTATCGGTTACGATAAGGGCCAGATTGACTTTTAGTTTAAAAAATCGTCTTGACATGAAGAGCCTAAAAAAGAAAGGCCTCATTCGCTCTTACAAGATTATCAGAAAGTTGAAAACCGATGAAGTAGTTGAAGAAGGTTAGTCGTGAAGATTGGCTCACGAGAAAACATCTAGATTTTCAGATATATCGGGAATGGTCTGAATTTTTCCACGTGGGCGGAAGTTAGAGTATATCCAATATTTCTATCAAACTGCTTATCATAAAATCAGGTACTGAATTGTTTTTTTCCATCATTCTATTCAGCATATCAGTCATCTGACCAATGAGTACGGTCTTGCATCCTGCGGCCTTCCCGGCTTGCACGTCTGTAAGCGCGTCGCCTACAAAAAATGATTTGTTCAAATCTAGATCGTGCTCTCTGGCAGCTCTCAAAATGAGCCCGGGTTTCGGCTTTCTGCAATCGCAATCCACCCTGTATTTTCTTATCAGCGCTTGTGGATGATGAAGGCAATAGTACTCTCCGTCAAGGACGGCACCTCCCTTCGCAAGTGCTCGCTTTATCCTGTTGTTCATTCTTTGCAGTTCCGCGTAGCTGAATTGTTTTTTTGCTACTCCCGGCTGGTTTGAGATCACGATGGCTTTGTAACCCATTTTGTGAATTTTCTTGATGCTCTCTGCAGCTCTAGAATAAACCACGAGCTGCTTTGCGCTGAAAGGGCTGCCAACATGTCCATCTTTGTAATACACGAGTTGGTTCAGCACACCATCTCTATCGATCAGGACGGCTCTTTTTTGTACCATTTTTTAGAAGCCACTCACGAGCACGTCTCTCGCGCTGCCAGTTTTTTGCATATTCATTAAATCTCTTTCTGTACTCCGGATTAGATAATCTCCTTGCTTGAGCCAGTCTTCTAAGCTTGTTGGATCGGTTGCGATACCTCTCATTTGACATAAGACGCCTTCTTCTTTCACGGTCTCGATTTTGCCTTCTGTCCTTGTAGCTATCGATTAGATTATTGTTTGATGGTTCGAGAAAGCTCATTTTATATCTCATACAATCGGGCAAATTATAGCGAACGAATTCAGGGTGAACTAGTTCTAAGAAGCTTGGAAGGATTTTAGAGTTGAAGAAAATCTCATTTTCGGGGGTAAGCTTGCCCTCGATCCCAAACTTCCGTTCAAGTTGGTAGATGATTGCTAGGTTCTCATCTCTTGAAAATCCCACTGTGGCAAGTTTTCCATTTCCATCGTGAAGCTTGGCTGATCCGTCATCAAGCCAAAATATGAGCAGACTGAGCGGATCTAAGTTTTTCAAGCATTCTTCTCGAACCGATTTTTTCCCATTCTTGTAAAAGAGTCTAAAAATCTCGACGTTACGGGGATTGTTAACCCATAAAGATTCCTGAATGTAGAACTTCCCTGTTCGTCGGTCAAAACTAGAATATTCTGCAACTGATCCTCCAAGAAAATTTTGCTTCCAAAGAAGATAATCTCTTTGTTTCGGTCCATGTGTTTCTCGATATGTTGGAGTCTTAGCCCTTCCTCGAAGAATCATGTAGCCATCGCCAAGCAAGCCTCCGGCAACAATTTGGTTGTATGGCTCTGACCAATCTATATTCGGCCGCTCGACCACTTGTTCCATTAGAGTGACTTTGAAGAATAGACTCTATTGTTGCTTAGTATTCTTTTCTAATATTACGATGAATTTGAAACAAGCCATCTTGGAGTGTAAAACCTTCTCTTAGAGAAAGTGCAGAACAGCTCGATTCTTACTCATAGCTAAGACTTCCCGAGGGTTGCTGCTGGGTGACACAGTGGATTCCCCCAAATCCATAAACAAGATCCCTACAATTTATGCCGACGATTTGCCTCTTGGGAAAGAGTTCTTCCAGTTTTACAAGTACATCCTCGTCCTTTTTCGCGTCGCCGAAGATTGGAACTAGTACTGCATTGTTCCCTACGTAGAAATTCGCATAACTAGCTGGGAGTCTGCCGTCTTGTGTCTCAAGTTTGTTCGGCATATTAATTGGGATTACTTCAAGAAGTCTTCCGTCTTGGTCCTTAAACTGTTTCAAGAATTCATAATTTTGTTCTAGAATGGCATAATTGTCATCACTTTTGTTCTCTTCCACCATGCAAATGACAGTATTTTCATCCACAAATCGCGCGATATCATCGACGTGTCCGTCGGTATCGTCACCAGAGATTCCCTTGGAGAGCCAGATTGTTTTCTTTACGCCCAGAAAGTCATGGAGATACTTTTCAAGCTGCGCAGCATTTAGTTTTGGATTCCTGTTTTTGTTTAGAAGACACTGCATCGTCGTCAAGCACAACCCACTTCCGTTAGCATCAATTGAACCTCCTTCGAGGACGATACCTGGCTCGAAAACTTGAAGCTTCGTCGCCTTGCATATCTTCATCCCAGATTCGTTGTCTCTCAGTAGTTCATCATATTTCTTACCCCAGGCGTTGAAGATCCATTTCGTTGCTGCAATTCCGCTTGAATTTTTCACAAAGATGGGGCCATAGTCCCTGATCCACACGTCGGCTGATTTGATCTTATGAAATTGCACATTATTTTTTGATGAAAGTAAACCAGTAACTCTCTCCACAGTCTTTTGGTCGTCAACCAGTAAATCCACTCGCTCCCCTTTTTGGAGAGTCTCGATCATTTTGACGTACGTTTGCTCCACTCGATCTATGATATTCTCAGGGAATGTTAGCGGATCTTTTGGCCAGGAGAGCCATGTTGCTTCGTGCCTTTCCCACTCGGCCGGCATACTAAAACCGAGTTCGAACGGCGTCTTGTTTTCGTTCAACGTTTTTCTCTTTTCATTCCACGAGCTTTGCGTAAGTCTCGGGTCGGCGGTTTCTCAAAAAACCCCAGCCTTCTTCGATCCGCTTTCCGAGATTTAGATCGCATTCCACTATGATGACTTCTTCTTTAGCTCTGTCTCCTCTTGCAAGCAATTTGCCGAACTGGTCG
>Ga0307374_10013824_pt1 | contig 11085 bp, 13 predicted proteins | sample OX3MG_FD_202532 | JGI IMG/M metagenome (GOLD analysis project Ga0307374, IMG submission 202532) | Soil microbial communities from Risofladan, Vaasa, Finland - OX-3 | ecosystem: Environmental > Terrestrial > Soil > Coastal area > Acid sulfate soil | place: Finland: Risofladan, Vaasa | collected... | reverse complement strand
TACGGACATGACAGCACCATGACCCCGTGCCTCGGGTGGCATGTGTACGGCGGGCAAGGCTGGCGCCGGTCCGCCCCGGCAGGCGCGAGCGGCATCGCCTGTCTTGGCGTAAGGAAGCCATCCGCATCCGTGCGCACGTACAGGGACCACTTGGGGACGCCCTGGTGCGGATCTGCTCGCACTACTTCGCCCGCGACGCCTTCCTTGAGGACGGCGTACTGATCCGCGAGGCGGGCAGGCTGGCCAGCATTCCCGGCATCCTGATCCACGGCCGCAGCGACCTGGGCGGCCCGGTGATCACCGAGCGGACGGCGATCAGCTAGGTCGCGTCACAAGGTGCCGGTGGGGCCGCCTGCTGAACCTGCTCATGGACGGCCTGCGCGCGGGGGACGCGCGGGATACGCGGGACGCGCTATTCAGCGGACCGTCATTGGCTTCCAGGTAAGGCCGTCGTTGTAAGTGAGCCAGATCTGGCTGAGGGACGGGCTGCTCTGCAGGACGAATGCCTCCTTATTAGAAATAACGGTGGCGGTGAGGCCGTCGCCTATATCGGCGCTGTTAAGGCTGGGACTGGTGCGCCAGCTCCGGCCGCCATTGCGATACATGTAGACGTCGCTGCGCTCACCGGACAGGAAGATTGTTCCGGCGGGCGTGATCGACACCTGGCCCAGGTAGCCGCCGTCCGGCGGGGCGGGGAGCTCACGCCAGGCCCGGCCGCCGTCCGCGGACAGGTAGACCTTCCGGGCCTGCGAGCCGGCTCCCGGCTGGCTGGCGCACCCGAGGACCAGGGTTCCGGGAAGTGTCGCGCCCAGCGCGAGTCCGTCGACGCCCCAGACCTGGCGGCACGGAACCCGCACGGCCTGCCAGTGCCGGGCGCCGCTCACCGGGCCGGCCAGGACCCTCGGGCGGCCGAGGGCGCCCGCAGGTCCGACGCTGGCGTAAGCGAGCTTCCCCGCCGTGATGACCGTCGCGGATCCGCGCCCGGCCGCGCCGGGCACCGGCCGCCAGTTGTCCCCGGTCGCCGCCGCGGCGTAGACCCGGAAGCTGGGCCTGGCGCAGGTGGCCGATGGCTGGCACGGGCTGAATACCGCGACGGCACGGCCGTGCGAGGCTGCCAGGCTGGTCACGGCCAGGCCATGCGTGCTGACCTGGTGCCAGCTGGCGCCCCCGTCGTGCGTAGCCCACAGGCCCGGATCGAACGCCCAGCCGTTAGCCGAATCGGCGAAGGTCACCTGGCTCACCGCGCCGGGATTGGCTTTCCCGGTCAGCGCGGGAGCGGGCGGGGCATTTACCGCGACCCAGCGCCGGCCGCCATCGGTGGTCTTCCGCAACTGGATCGCGCAGGCCGGGCGGCCGCAGTCCGTCATGCCCAGCAGCCAGCCGGTGGACGCCGAGATGAAGGTCGCCGACGTCAGGCCGATCAGCGGCCGGGTCCGCCGGGCGGCGGCCTTACTTGCGTCCAACTGGGCCCGTTGCTGGCCCTGCTGCTGGCCCTGCTGCTGGCCCTGCTGCTGGCCCTGCTGCTGGCTGCGGTGCCCCGAATATGCCGTCGGGCCGGCCTGGGAGGAGGCGCTGGTCCCGCGTGCTGCCAGCGTGCAGAGTCCAGTGATCAGGCTGACGCCGATCAATGCGATTCGCGTGCTCCTGCGGGTGCGCCTGAGGCGCGGGAAGATGTTCGTCATGCCCTGGAGACGCTGCTTTCCTCCTGCCGGTTGTGGCCATCATGAAATGGCTAAGAATTGTCCTCGACAGCCCGCAGCAAGTAAGCGACAACGTCCGCGGCGCCAAAGCTCGTGCCCACGGCGGCCACGAGCCCGGGCAGGAAGCTGAGGTCCTGGCCGAGGGTGACGAGCGGCGGCTCGACGGGCTCACCCGTGCGCCGCTGGGCCAGGCCGATCGTGGCGGTCAGCCCGTTGCACAGGCACCGGCGGCCGATGGTGTCCTCGATCGCGCCGCCCTTGCGCAGGTAGGTCTCGACGGGCTCGGCCGGGCAGCGGTAGCCGATCCGGTCATCGGCGCGCTGGTAGGGAGCCCGCAGGTAGCCAAGGTCGCACAGCCGGGTCCGGGCCGCGTAGACCTGGTCATCGGCCAGCGTGCCGGACAGCTGGGCCACCTTGAACGGGAATCCGGTGGGAGAGCTGTACGGCTCGTTGCGGATGGCCAGCGTGCCCGCCAGGGCCTCATCGACCAGCCGACCGCGCAGCCCGGCCTCGATACCGGACTCGCGGCACAGCGCGAACGCGGTACCGACCTGGATCCCGGCCGCGCCGGCCGACCTGGCCCGGGTCAGGAGGCCCGGCCCCGCCTGGCCGCCGGCGAGCCAGAAGGGCAGCCCGAGCGCGGCTACCTTGGCCAGGTCGATCTCGTCGCGCGGCCCGTAGACGGGCTCGTCTTGGGCGTCGAGCCGCAGCCGGCCGCGCGGCGGCGCGCTGTGCCCGCCCGCGCCGGGACCCTCCAGCACGAAGCCGTCCGGGGTGGAGGCTGGGCTCCGCGCCAGGTACCCCGCCAGCACGGCGGAGGAGACGATCGCCAGGAACCGCGGCCTGGCCAGCGTCGCCGGCACCTCGCCGAACAGGGCTCGCGGGTCGATCCGGACTGTGTGCCGGGTCCCGGCGGGTGCGCCGGCCACCGTCACCGTCAGCTCGCCGGGCCCGCCCGCCGCCAGCGAGTCGAGCAGTGCGGGAATCTCGACCGGAATGCCGGCGCCCATCAGGACGTAGTCCACGCCGGCGAGCATCGCCCCGTACACGGCGGCCGGAGTGGCCAGCTGGACCTTCTCCAGGTAGTTGATGCCCACCAGGCCGCCGTGGCCCTCCCTGGCCAGGTAAGCCTCGACGAAGTTGCCTGCCACCGCGAGGTCGGTCCCGGCCGTGCTGGGGCGCAGTCCGAGCCGCGGGATCGGCCGGAACGGCTGCCCGGCGCCGATCCCGCCGGGCACGAAATAGCGCCGGAGGATCCGCTCGGCCACCCCGGGCAGCGGAAGCTGGCCCAGCGCCCGGCGGGCGTCCCCGCCGGGGTCACCGCGCTGCAGGCGGCGGGCCAGGACGGCGTCGAGCGCGACGCCGGATACCACGCCCAGCTGCCCGGCCGCCGCCACGGCGCTGGCCAGCCGCCAGCCGGACACGGCCACGCCCATGCCGCCCTGAATCACTTCCGGCAGCCGGGCGGCGCGGGCCGGGCCGGGAGGCCCTCCGCCCGCCGGCCCCGGGGCAGCCCGGTCCCCCTCATCAGATCGCGGCGAGGTGGCCATCAGCTTGCCTTCCGTCGGGTGCCGGGCGGGGTGCCAGGATTCCAGGCGGGGTTCAAGGCCGGGTGCCGGGCGGGGGGTCGAGGTGCCGGGCGGGCTAGGGCTGGTACGGGCACGCCGGATCCTCGCCGAGCGGGGCGCCGCTCGTGGCATAGGCGCGGGCGCGGGACCCGCCACAGAGGTCAGCGTACTCGCATTTCCCGCAACGGCCGACGAAGCGCGCGGCGCGGATGGCGCGCAGCAGCGGGTCGTTACGGTAGATCTCGCGCAGCGGCCGGTCGCGGACGTTGCCCAGCCCCAGCGGCAGGAATCCCGCCGGGTACACCTCGCCGTCGTGGGCGACGAAAATGATCCCCTTGCCGTCCCGGGTCGGGGTGGCATGCGCGCTCGGCGCCCTGGTCGCGGGGCCGAGCACGTCGTCAAGGCGCCGTGCCATGCCGCGGTACAGCGCGCTGTCCGGCGCTGGCGCTCCGGCCCGGCGCAGCTTGACGACGCGGCGGAAGAACGGGGCCTCCACGGTTCGCACGACGAAGCCGTATCGCGACGCGTCGTAGAGGAAGTGGCAGACATCGTCGTGATCAGCGGGCGAGATCGCGCCTGCCGCGACGCCGCGCCCGACGTGGACGAGGAAGAAGACCTCCCACATGTGCGCGCCGGTCGAAGTCATCAGGCCGGCGATGTCGGGGAGCTCGTCCAGGTTGGCACTCATCACCGTCGTGTTGACCTGCACGGTCACCCCGGCCGCCACGAGCGCGCGGATGGCCCGGATGGTCAGGTCGAAGTGGCCGGCGATGCCGCGCACGCCGTCATGAGTCGCGGCGGTGGCACCGTCCAGGCTGACCGACACGGCCCTGACGCCGCTGCGGGCAATGCGATCCACCATGGCGTCGGTCAGCAGCGGGCTCACCGACGGGGACAGGCAGACCGGCACGCCCAGCGACACCGCGTACGCCACGAGATCGAACAGGTCGGGCCGGAGCAGGCAGTCACCGCCGGTGAGCACCAGGATCGGATACGGCCGGCCGAACCCCGCGACCTGCTCGATGAGCCCGCGGCCGGCCGCCTGGCTCAGCTCGCCGGGTGGCGCCTGGAGGGTAGCGGAGGCGCGGCAGTGACGGCACGCCAGCGGGCAGGCGCGGGTGGTCTCCCAGAACACGAGCATCGGCCGCTGGCCGAAGTCCACGGTGGCCCGCGGCCCACCGAGGTCCGCGGTGGTCCGCGGCCGCGACGGGCTAGCCACCAGAGCGGAGCCAGGGGCCTGGCCGGTCGCCCCTCCGTCAGCGGTGGCAGCCCGTCGGGCGCGGGTCATGGTGGTCTCCTTCGTGTCGTCGCGTGTGTCGGCAAGCACATCCTGGTCTGTCCTGGGGTAGACGGCACAGGGCCCTTGGTCCCTGGCCCGGCGCCGAACGGACCGCGCCGCCCATGGCCGGCCATCCGCCCTCGGCCGGGTGCTGCCAAGCCTGGCCGGGCTCGTGGAGATACCCGACCGCGCGGCTCGGCTGCCAAGCCTGAGCTCCCCGGGTCGGATGGACGGCTTAACGGGTCGTTGGACCCTAGTGACCGCCCGTTCACCGTGATGGCGTGGAAGGACACGTCTCCGCCGGTCAGGCGGGTGACTCTCGGGAAGGAGGCGCCAGTTATGACAGGCTCGACGCTGGCTGTCATCATCATCCCGATCGTGGCCCTGCTCGCCCTCGGGTCATGGCTGGGCCTCGTCTACTACGCGGATGCCCATCCTCAACACCAGCATGCCGGTGCCCGCCAGGCCGATCTCGCTCCTGGGCTGCCCGCCAGCGACTCGCGCGAGGGCGTGACCCGGCGGGAGGGCGTGACCCGGCGGGAGGAAGTGACCCGGCAGGAGGGCGTTTCCGCGGCGGCCAGGACTCCGCGTCCCCGCCGCGAGACAGCCCCTGGCGAAGCGGCCCCCAGTTTCCCGGCCCACAGTTTCCCGGCCCACAGCGGCGCGGGTCGCGGCGACGCTTCCCAGTCAGGCCCGGACCTGCCAGGTCGGCACGCGGCCTGATTCAGGACGACCGGAACCTCCGATGATTGACTCATTTCTGTGCTTGAGCCCGGAGAGCTACCACAGCCCCAGCAGGGAGCCGAGGACGCGGGCGGCCTGGCCGCCGTTGTCCTCGGCGACGTCCAGCGCGGCGGGGACGTCGAGGTCGCGGGCCAGCGCGGCGCGGACGGCGGTCACCGCCGCACCACTTGCTCCGGCTGGGCTGCGGTCGGGGCGTCCGGCAGCGGTCTGCAGCCGCTCCAGCCGGGCCGCCGCGCCGTCCAGGCCGGCCCGCTCGTAGTCCCAGTCCTGGTCCCACCGGCGGTCCAGGATCAGCAGCCGCACGGCCGCCGCCGGGTAGTCTGCGAGCAGGTCACCGACCAGGACGAGGTTGCCGACCGACTTGGCCATCTTGGCCCCGCCGACGCTGACGACGCCGACCTGGAGCCGCGCCCGGGCGAACGGGGTGATCCCGGTGAACGCCTCGGCCAGGGCCGCCTGGCAGGCGTGGTGCGGGAAGCGAAGGTCACCGCCGCCGGCGTGGACATCGACGGCCGGGCCGAGCTCGTGCAGCGCCATCGCCGCGCACTCGGCGTGCCACCCCGGGCGGCCGGGCCCCCACGGGCTCTGCCACGCGGGCCCGTCCCCTTCCGCGGCCTGCCAGACCGCGATGTCGAACGGGTCGTCCTTGCGCGGGTCGTCCGGCCGGTCCCCGTACTCCGCGGCCAGGGCCAGGGCCGCCGGGCGGTCCAGCCCCGTCTGCCGGGCGGCGGCCGCGCCCCGGAAATACACCTGGCCGTCCCGCTCGTAGGCCACGCCGCGGGCGAGCAGGCCCGCGGCCAGCGCGATCACCTGCCCGATGTAGGCATGTGCCCGGGGCTGCAGGGCCGGCGGCCGGACGCCGAGCGCGGCCATGTCCTGGTCGAAGTAGAACTGATGGATAACGGCGAACCGGCCCTCCGGCGATCCGGCCCGGCCCGCGGCGGCCAGCAGCACGTCATCGACGTCGGTGACGTTCCGGCACACGATCACCTCCGAGCCGGCCGCATGCAGCACGCGGGCCAGCGTGTCGACCCAGACGAAGGTCGCGGCGTGACCCAGGTGAGTAACGTCGTAGGGCGTAATGCCGCAGGCGTAAACCCGGGCGCGCCCGGCGAGCGGCAGCATCCGCCCGCCCAGCGTTATCACCGAAGATGGGGTAGCGGTCAGCGTCTGTGCCATGGCCGCAGGCTACGCCCTGTCGCCGGGTTGCCCGGCGGCTGATGGTCACCGGGACCTGGGACTAACGCCCGTTACGCCATCTCGGCCGCCGGCCACTCCCGGTCACGCACCGCCGGACGTGGCCTCCTGGCGATCGGCCTGGTCGGCCCGGTCAGCGATGCTGCGGCGCACCTCGTCCATGTCCAGCTCGCCGGCCTTGGCGATCAGCTCCTCCAACGCCGCCGCCGGCAGTGCGCCCGGCTGCGCATACAGGATGACGCCATCCCGGATCACCATCAGCGTCGGGATGGAGGAGATCCCGAACGCGCCGGCCAGTTCCGGCTGCGCCTCGGTGTCGACCTTGCCGAACACCGTGTCCGCATGCTGCTCCGACGCCCGCTCGAAGACCGGGCCGAAGGTCCGGCAGGGTCCGCACCACGATGCCCAGAAGTCGACCAGCACCGTGCCCTCGCCGGTCAGCGAGTCGAAGTTTTCCGCCGTCAGCTCTACCGTCGCCATCCCGGCGCCTCCTTGCCCGAAGGGCATCCCTCTGATACCCACTGGGGTATCAAACTGACGGCCAGGCGCCCGCATTCCCCGGCCGGGCCGCCATGGGCCGCGAGGCGCCCGCGCACGGGGGAAAAATACCCAGTGGGGTATACTCGACGTGGGCAGGCATGAAGAGGCAGCGCAGGGACGATCGAGGAGCACCTCATGGACTACGGCATCAGCATCCAGATATCAGCGCCATTCGCCGAGGCGGCGACGAGGACTCGCGAGGCCCTCAAGGCCCAGGGCTTCGGCGTGCTGACGGAGATCGACGTGCAGGCTACGCTGCGCGACAAGCTCGGCGAGGACATGGAGGACTACCTCATCCTCGGCGCCTGCAATCCGCCGCTCGCCCACCGGGCACTGGCCGCCGACCGCAGGATCGGGCTCCTGCTCCCCTGCAACGTGGTGATTCGCACCGAGGCCGGCCACACGATCGTCGAGGCGCTCGACCCGCAGACGATGGTCTCCGTCGCGGAACAGCCGGCGCTCCAGCCGGTCGCCGACGAGGCCGCCGCCAGGATCAGAGCCGCCCTCGATTCCCTGCGCGACGGCGCTCCCGCTGTCGCGTAGGCCACCAGGACCAAAGACCCGGCCTGACGTGACCGTTGTCCCTACCGGATTACCCCTGGGGGTATTTAACTCGGAGTGATGAGAGCCACTGTCACACCGAGGAGCGCCGATATGGAACAGGGATCCGCGACGGCCACCCTGGCCGCGGACCAGGACGTCCGGTCGATGGACCTGCCGATGGACATGTCGATGGATATCAGGTTCGTCGCCGGCGAGTCGTATGAGGTCGCGGTACGCGGGCACCGGGTCCTGGTGGACCAGCCCGCCGACGCGGGCGGGCTGGACACGGCGCCGACACCGACGGAGCTTTTCGTCGCGTCCCTGGCCACCTGCGTCGCTTTCTACGCCGGGCGGTATCTCACGCGGCACGGATATAGCCGCGATGGCCTGGCGGTATCGGCCGGCTTCGACATGGCCGGCGACCGGCCTGCCCGGGTCAGCGGCATCCGCCTGACGGTGCGGGTCCCGGCTGACCTGCCCGACAGCCGGCGGCCGGCGCTGCAGGCGGTGATATCGCACTGCACCGTGCATAACAGCCTGGCCGCCCCGCCGGCCGTGGTCATCGAGCTGGCACCGGCGCAGGCCGCTTAGCCGCACAGGCCGCTTAGCCCGGCAGCCATTCCAGGTAAAAGATGCCCAGGCCGAGCGCGACGAACAGCCCGGAGATCAGCCAGAACCTGATCACGATCGTCGTCTCGGCCCAGCCGCTCAGCTCGAAATGATGCTGCAGCGGCGCCATCCGGAAGACCCGCCGGCCGGTCATCTTGTAGAACCCGACCTGGATGATCACCGACAGGGTGATGATCACGAACAGCCCGCCGAGGATGACCAGCAGCAACTGCGTCTGCGTGCAGACCGCCAGGCCCGCGAGGACCCCGCCCAGAGCCAGGGAACCGGTATCGCCCATGAAGATCCGGGCCGGCGGCGCATTCCACCACAGGAAGCCGATGCACGCGCCGAGCGCCGCCGCCGCCACGACCGCCAGGTCCAGCGGGTCGCGGACGGCGTAGCACTGCGCGGTCACGAACACGCCGGTGCAGGCGTTGCGCACCTGCCAGTTGGCGATCAGCACGTAGGCGGCGAGCACCAGGATGGCCGCGCCGGTGGCTAGTCCGTCGAGGCCGTCGGTCAGATTCACCGCGTTCGACCAGCCCCCGATCAGCAGCACGATCCACACGACGAACGGCACTACGCCGATCACCGGGCCGATGTCGCGCAGGAAGGAGATATACGCGCTCGCCGGGGTGATGTCATAGAAGTTCGGATAACGCAGCACCTCGAGCCCGAACGCCACGGCGACGATGGACTGGCCGGCGAGCTTGGCCCCGCTGCGCAGCCCGAGGCTGGTCTGCTTGTAGATCTTCAGGAAGTCGTCGACGAAACCCACCAGCCCCAGGCCCGCCATCAGGCCGAGGACCAGCAGGCCGGAAGCCGAAATCGAGAACGCGGTGGCGTCGTGGCCGACGAAGTAGCCGACCACCGTGGCGATGACGATGACCGTGCCGCCCATCGTCGGCGTGCCCCGCTTGGTGGCGTGCGCCGCCGGGCCTTCCTCCCTGATCAGCTGGCCGTAGCCGCGCCTGGTGAAGAGCCTGATCGCCAGCGGGGTGCCGAACAGGGCGATGAGCAGTGACACGGCGGCCGAGACAAGGACGGTCCTCACTGCACCAGCCCGTCCCGCCGGCCGACACGACGGGCGTCGCGGGCCAGCTCGCTAGATCGCCATGCCATGCCCACACCGTATGAGAACCCGGCCACCGACCGGGGTATATCGCCCGCATGCCTGCCGCGCGCCAGCGCTTGTCCGTGCGGCGGCGGCCCGCCAGCTCGCACAGGTCGGCCAGGGCGCCGCGCGGCCAGCAGGCCAGCCGCGGGTCACGAGGGCGGGCAGCCGATGAGCGCGCCGAGGCTGGCCAGAGCGCCGGCGCGGGCGCGGTAGTAGACCCAGACGCCGCGCTTGTCGCGGTCGAGCAGGCCGGCCTCGTGCAGGATCTTGAGGTGGTGGCTGATCGTCGGCTGGGACAGGTCGAAGGCATCGTTAAGGTCGCAGACGCAGGCCTCGCCGCCCTCGTGGGAGGCGACCAGGGACATCAGGCGCAGCCTGACGGGATCGGCCAGCGCCTTGAGCAGCGGCGCGACCCGCTCGGCCTGCTCGGCGGACAGGGGCTCGGCGGACAGCGGGGAGCAGCACGCCGCGGAATCCGCCGGGCTGAGCACCGGCAGTGAGATCGACATGCGTCTATATTGACAGCTCACGATGTCTTGTGGCAAGGTCGGCTGTAGATCAGACATCGACGAACATCGAAGTCTTGACCACCCGGAGGTTCCCGTGTCCCGTGTCCAGCTCGCCCTCAACGTCAACGACATCGATGAGGCCGTCGGTTTCTACAGCAAGCTATTCGGCACCGAGCCCGCCAAACGCAGGCCCGGCTACGCCAACTTCGCGATCACCGAGCCGCCGCTCAAGCTCGTCCTGCTGGAGAACCCAGGGCAGGGCGGCAGCCTCAACCATCTCGGCGTCGAGGTGCCCGACATTGACACCGTGGACGCCGAGCAGACCCGGCTGGCCGAGGCCGGGCTCGCGTCGACCGACGAGCGGGCCACCACCTGCTGCTACGCCAAGCAGGACAAGTTCTGGGTGCAGGACACGCCGGGCGGCGAACGATGGGAGATCTACACGGTCCTGGAGGACAGCCCGACGTTCTACGGCGAGGACGCCGCGGCGGCGGCCCGGTCGGGCTCCTCGGCTGCGCCCTGCTGCTAGGCCGCCCGACGGCCAGCCGCCAGCATTGTCATCCCGCACGTGCCCGGCCACGCCGCGCCGCCGCCCGGTCAGGCGGCTGATGGTGCCGGTTCGGTGGCCAGCTCGATATCTAGCGAAAGGCCGTTGTCATGACGGAGGTTCCGCGTGTGCTGTTCGTCTGCGTCCACAATGCCGGCCGGTCTCAGATGGCCGCCGCGCTGCTTGATCATGAGGGCGGCGGTCGGGTCCTGGTGACGTCGGCGGGGTCTGCGCCGGCGAGTGAGCTGAACCCCGCGGTCGTCGAGGTGATGGCCGAGATCGGCCTGGACGTGTCGCGGGAGTTCCCCAAGCAGCTGACCGGGGAGAAGGCCCGGGACGCGGACGTCGTGGTCACGATGGGCTGCGGCGACGCGTGCCCGGTCTACCCGGGCAAGCGGTATCTCGACTGGGAGCTGCCAGACCCGGCGGGCCTGGACGCGGCCGCTATCCGGCCGATCCGCGACGACATCCACCGCCGCGTCCGGGCGCTGCTCAGCGAGCTGACCGCAGGGTGATCGCAGGCTGATCGCGGCGCGACCGGTTCGTCCTCGGCTTTGAGCTTCCCCGGCTCCTCAACCGCTCCAGCCAGGTCGGTGCCATGAAACGGGCGCTGTGCTCGGGCGTGGACGCCCACGTGACCGGACACGGGCTGTGCGTCCGGCTATCGCTCCTGGAGAAGCTGCCGTTCCCGGCCCGCTCGCCGCTGGAAGACATGCACTACCAGGTAGGGGT
>Ga0307374_10013822_pt1 | contig 11086 bp, 10 predicted proteins | sample OX3MG_FD_202532 | JGI IMG/M metagenome (GOLD analysis project Ga0307374, IMG submission 202532) | Soil microbial communities from Risofladan, Vaasa, Finland - OX-3 | ecosystem: Environmental > Terrestrial > Soil > Coastal area > Acid sulfate soil | place: Finland: Risofladan, Vaasa | collected... | reverse complement strand
GGCTTTGTCGTGGTTAGACAACGGGGTTCGCACCGCCGTATCGGCATGCCGACGGGCGTTGCACCACGCTGCCATTTCATGCCGGCCGCGATATTTCCCCGATCCTCATGCGCCAGATCGCGCGCGATATCGGCGTGACGATTAACCCCCTGCTCGCGGCGAAACAATGAATGCCCTCAGATGCATGGACCCGGTTCGGAGGTGTTTGAGATTGCTCTGCCGTTTCGTGGGGACGCGTTCCGCGTAGTCTATGCCGCGCAGGTTGCCGATGAGAGTAGGTTTCCGGCTTTCATCTCCTTGGTACGGTGTGCAGCGGGCGAACTGCGTCATAACAATGGTGATGCCGGCAGGTATCGCGAATGAAAAGTAGAAAGCTTTTATTTTTGGTGTTTAATGCGCTGCTTGTGCTTATTTGCCTGATCATCGGTGGCTACGTTTCCCTGCATCTGGGGCAAGATGCCAATTTCGACTTGACCAACTACCACATCTATAACGCATGGGCGTTCTTGCATGAGCGATGGAAGATGGATCTGTTTGTTGCGGGCATTCAGGGATATTTCAGTCCGTACATTGAATTGCCATATTATGTTCTCGCATTCCGCTGGCTTCCGGACTATCCAAGGACCGTTGCCTTTCTCATGGGCTTGCCTTACGGCTTGCTTATATATTTCACCACGTTAGTTACTTGGTTCGTGCTTGAGGATTACAGCGTCAAGCCGATACCACGTGCCATAGTTACGTTGATCGTCGTGATTTTTGGAGTCACCGGCGTAGCCGTGGTATCGCAAGTTGGTACAACCTTTAACGAGATTCAGACAGCCGCACTGGTTATTGCCGGTGTTGCTTTATTGACTTATGGGCTGCGGGGTGACAAAGGTCATCTCCCGATTGCGGCAAGCGGCACAGGAGGCTTATTGTTCGGCTTGGCTGCCGGGCTCAAATTTACCGCAAGCATATATGCCCCAGCCGCGGTACTGGGTATTTTTATCGTTGCGCGAACCTGTCGGTACAAAGTCAGCGGTATCGCATTGTTTGCTTTTTCCTGGTTTGTTGCGTTTCTCGTAACCTATGGATGGTGGGGTTGGCACCTCTATGCCACAACGGGAAATCCCATGTATCCCATGTTTGACAACGTGTTCCACTCGCCGTTTGCACCACCACTCGATCTGGTTCACGTATACCACGTCTTTAAGCCGCATACCTTGGTTCAGTGGTTATTTTATCCGTTCTTTTGGCTATCTCGGCAAGCTAGCGCCATCGGGATCGGGTTTGCAGACCCGCGATTTGCGGTTGGGATGTCTGCAGTATTGCTATTGGTGTTGCTGACTATATGGAAGTTGCTAAGAGCAAATCAATTTGCCGCATCTGTGGGCCGCCGTGAAATACTTGCTCCAAGCGCGCTGTTCGTCATTGTTTTCGTCGCCACAAGTTATGCGGAATGGCTGCGAGTATTTTCCTATTTGCGTTATGCGGTGCCAATTGAGGTGCTGCTTGGTGTGGTAGTGATAATAGCGTTGCTGCAGATATTCCCTCGCAGGCATAGTGCGGTGGTGCCGATCACGATTGTCGGCATGCTGGCAGTGCTGGGCGTGTCTGTTGCCACGACTGTCTATCCGGATTTCGGACGTCTTGAGTACGGTGAGCGTGTATGGAGCGTGCAGCCGGTGCAGCTGCCGCCCCACAGCCTGATTATCATGTTTGGCGGGCCCAACGGGTATCTGGCGCCTGCAATTGCAGAACAGAATGTCGATGTTGTATTTGTAGGCGACCCAGGTTCTGGTTATACCAATAAGAAGTACAAACTAGGTAGAGAATTTTTTAAAAAGGTGAATGAGCATAACGGGCCCATCTATGTGTTAAAACGGACCGACATGGACACCTATAGCGCGCATGCGGGCCGGGAACAGGAAATGGATGGCATATTGAAGGCGTGGGCGGTTAGTGTTTCCCCCGCCCTGTGTCTGCCGTTCTCGTCAAACATGGATTGGGATCTGGAGATATGCTCTGCGCACAATGCTAGCAACACTACATGGGCACCAGCGCCACGCAGTCCCTGGCCGGGCACACCCTCGGTGCCGACTGTGCCAGCGCCTGACCAGCATACCCCGTCCTTCACCGTCCGCTGGACGGGTGCAAGCCTGGGCGGCGCTGCAACCGGTGAACGCACCTACACGCTGCTTATGGCCCATGGCGCTGGCAGCTTTACCCAAGTCTATTCGGGGCCATCCACTGCTGCGAAAGTAACGGTGGATTATGATGGCACGTATTCGTTCAAAGTTAAGACTTGCGCGCAGGATGCCTGTTCAGGTTTCAGCGATGTGTCCAGCAGTTATGACACCTACATAAAGCCGAGCGAACCTCAAGAGCTTAGGGTGACATCTGTTAGTACACCTATCGCCGCGCCGGCAGCCTATACTGTGAGCTGGAGCGTGCCGCTCGTGCGGGGGACTCGTCCCAGTTACAAGTTACAGGAAGAATCCGGGCAAGGTAATTTCATTACCATCTATTCGGGGGTGAATACATCCTACAGCGTGGTGCATGATCGTAGCGGCAACTATAAGTATCGAGTGATAGCTTGCGATACATTTAAAGCCGATTTATGCAGCGATCCAACAGCAAGCCATGCCGTAAGCGTCGTTTTGTCTGCAGCCCGTACAAAATAGTCTTCTGCAACATTTAAGAATGCGAGATGAGCAAGCTCGTACGTGAGGATAGATGGAATCGAACGTATCACAAACTCAGCTATTGTTGAACTGCACCATCGCCGTTCTTATCCCTTGCTACAACGAAGGGCTGACCATAGCAGGTGTAATCGCGGATATGCGGGCCGCGCTACCCCACGCACGCGTATATGTTTACGACAACAATTCCACGGATGACACGATTAGCCGGTCCAGGGCCGCAGGCGCTATCGTGCGTACTGAGCGCAATCAGGGTAAAGGCAATGTCGTTCGCCGGATGTTTGCCGACATCGACGCGGATGTCTATTTGCTCCTGGATGGCGATGGTACCTATGACACGGGGGCTGCACCGGAACTCGTGCGACTGATTTTGGAGGGGGGTCTGGACTTTGTGAACGGTAAACGACAGGAGTCGTCGGACCAGGCCTACCGAACCGGGCATAAGTTTGGCAACCGCCTGTTTACGGGTTTGGTGCAGAAGATTTTTGGCTACGGGTTTGACGATATGCTTTCCGGTTATAAGTGTTTTTCGAGGCGTTTCGTCAAATCGTTTCCGGCCATGTCACGCGGGTTTGAGATTGAGACGGAAGTTATCATTCACGCACTCGAATTGCGCATGCCCTGCTGTGAACTGATGACGCGCTATGACAAGCGTCCTCCCGGCTCGGCCAGTAAATTGCGGACGTATCGTGACGGCTGGCGAATCTTGATGATGATTCTGCGGCTGGTGAAGGAGGAACGACCGTTGCAGATGTTTTCACTGATAGGTGCAGGTTTAATGGTCATGGCAGTCGTGCTGGCATTGCCACTGTTGTTCACCTATCTGCAGACCGGGCTGGTCCCAAGGTTTCCAACAGCGATTTTGGCGACCGGCTTGGGGCTGGCCGGTGGTGCCTCACTCTGCATTGCCATTGTCCTGGATAACGTACTGACCACGCGCCGCGAACTTAAAAGAATCGCCTACTTGAGCATTCCGCTTGTGAACGCCAATCGCGATATTCCTGACCAGTCATGACACGGTTCCTGCGCTTTTGCATGGTGGGTGCGGTCGGCTTTGTAGTTGACGGTGGAATTCTGTTATTGCTAACACAAGGGCTGGGGCTAGGCCCGCTTCGTTCACGCGCGATTTCCTTCTCGGCGGCAGTGATTACCACCTGGGTGATAAATCGCATTTGGGCCTTCCGGGACCGCCCACAAGCCAGCATCTCCCGGGAATTATTTGCCTATATTTCGATGCAGGTTTTCGGTTTGGCAATCAATTTTTCGTTATATACCTATTTGGTGTTGTACGCTGAGGTGCCTTTCAACCACCCTCTCATCGCATTATGCATCGCGACCGGCGTCTCACTATTATTTAATTTCGCTACGCTGGTAAAGTTTGTTTTTCCGCACAAGGATGGACCGGCGCTGTCTAAGAGTGGTCAATATTCCGGCACCGACAATCTTGAAACGATGTCAGATGCCAGAAACTACAATGGGTATCTTGCCTCTCTCATATTTGCCCAAGCTGACCGGCACATGAGCATTGTCGACTACGGCGCGGGCATTGGCACGTTCGCCAGAACCTGCGCCGAACACGGCCTCAGTATTCGCTGTGTGGAGCCGGATATCGAGCAATCTAAAATCATCAAAGCATCCGGTATTTCTGTGTCTCCAACCCTGACAGAAATACCCAATGAGAGCGTTGACTTGCTTTATACATTGAACGTGCTAGAGCACATCGAGGATGACCAAGCTGCGCTGTTAGATATATACACAAAACTGAAGCCGGGCGGCCGTTTGCTGATTTACGTTCCGGCATTCCAGATTTTATACTCGAGCATGGACAGGAAAGTCGGTCACTATCGGAGATACACGCGAGCCGAACTAATCCGCAAAACCACAAATACCGGATTTGTAGTGCTTAGAAACCGGTATATCGATAGTTTAGGATTTGCTGCCTCACTACTATATAAGATGGTTGGATCCGATTCGGGCACTATCGGTCGCAGAAGTATATTGATTTATGACAGGCTGATATTTCCGGTCAGCAGAGTGCTTGATCGATTATTCAGTGGTCTGCTGGGAAAGAATGTATATCTGCTAGCACAGAAACCGACCGGCCGAGAATAATAATTCATCACTGTCGAGCCTCTGCCTTCATCATGGCCTGATCGGGCCTCGTTTTTCTTCCGGCTGGTGCTACATCCATGGATGATTGCTGGGTTATTGAGCGCGGTGGTCGCGGCATTTGCGTGGATATTGGCCATGACTCGGCTACCGATCAACGTGCCTTATCCAATAATGTCGTTGACTTATCCTCTTGTCTTTTGTCTGGGCTGGTTGCTGTTCGGCGAATCGCTGTCGCTATGGCGTGCAATCGGAATTATTTTCATACTTATTGGCGTGGGCTTCATCGGTCTGAAGTAGCAGGCGATTTACTAAACCGCACATACGAGAAGGTAGGTCGAACTCATTACTCGACTATAATTATCATCTGCTAAATGAGATCCACATGGGAGTAGAGGTTTTGTTGTTGAGGAAACCATGTGATGTAAACATTTCCGAATACAAGAGATCCGCAATTAAAAGTTGGGGCTGGCGTGACCTGTCTGCATCACTCAGAACGATGTTTTCCCTCTTGAACAAAACTCCAGCGGTACACTTTATTTGGCCGTTGTCGCTGCCAGGAATTCATTATAGCTACGGATATAATCATTCGTGTCATAGTGCTCAGAGGCGAATACCAGTAATACCGCATCGCGCGCAAACTTGTATTGTATGCCCCATACCATGGGCGGAAGGTGGACTCCGATGGTAGGACGGTCAAGTATGAATTCCTGCCTGTTGGCACCATCATCAGCAATCACAGAACATGCTCCATGAGCACAGGTCAGAAATTGATGGCACTTTTTATGCGCGTGCTCACCGCGAATATTCTCACTAACTACATTGTAAACCAGGAAATACCGTTTAGGTAGAAACGGCAGGTCTGTTTCAAACTCGCCCACTGAAAGATCGCCACGCAAATCTGGAAATTGACGTATCTGATAATAGCGTACGCCGCGTACTCTGGATTCCTGTGAATATTCTGCGGATTCTTGTTTTATAGTCGGTAGCACGCCTGGATCGGCATCCACGTAACCAGTAATTGACGCTTCTGAGCCCCCGACAATTGCATAGGGAGGAACAGACATCATTACTCTTGTATTCGGTAATACACAGGAGCCGATCTGCAAGATGATACCGTCATTTATTACTGCATTGGCCCCAATCGTCACTTTATTGCCGATAGAACATCCAGAACCAATTCGCGCACCCGCGCCGACTCTTACAAGATCTCCAACCCGGGTATTAGCGGCAATAGTCACGTTGTGAGAAATGCTTGTGCTCCATCCAATGATTGCATTGTGCTCGATGACACAGTAAGCGCCGACATCTGTATCTTCTCCTACCTGGTCAGGAGAGCAAAGCGCTGTTGGATGAATACGGGCTACCATAGTATTTACTCAATATTAATGAAATTCAGCTAAATATTCAGATTTCACTTTGTGTCATTAGTCATATGGATTTACGAAGAGTCTCCACTACATAACTTGTTTCGATATCTGTCATTTCTGGGAAGCAAGGTAACGTAAAAATCTCTTGACAGGCTTGCTCGGCGACAGGCAGTGACACAGAGGAAAATTGTCCGTCCCATAGAGGTTGACGATGATCCGGAATCGGGTAATGGACGTCAGTGTCAATCCCATGACCCGCCAGTCGCTGACGCAGCGTATCACGGTAAGCTGAACGAACCACACAAAGATGAGCAACAAAATCTTCTCTGGTATGTCCTACAAAGCGCAGCCGATTACCTATTGAATCCCGGTAATACTGCCATATAGCTTTTCGGCGCGCATTCCGCTCGTCGAGTTTTGGCAATTTCGCCAGAAGAAAAGCGGCCTGTAATTCATCCATGCGGCTATTGCGGCCATGCGGTAGCTCAACCTGATACTTTCTCGACTTCCAGCCATACTGACGGATTGCTCTGGCGGTTTCTGCAAATGCGTGGTTATTGGTAACTATGGCTCCAGCATCGCCTAATGCACCGAGATTCTTGGTGGGATAGAAGCTGAAGCAGGCGATATCCCCGAGGGTGCCGGCAAATCGCCCAGCCTTCCGTGCTCCGTGTGCTTGAGCGCAGTCTTCTATAACCAGTAAATTGTGTTGCGACGCGACCTCCAGGATTGACCCCATGTCCGCCATTTGACCATAGAGGTGCGTAACAACCACGGCCTTGGCATTTGCGGTTTCCGCCACCTTGCCAAGCCCTTCAGCTGATATGCATAAACTGTCGCCATCCACGTCTGCAAAAATTGGTTCAGCATTTGCTCGCGATACGGCAATAGTTGCGTACATACCTGCATTGGGTGCGACGATTACCCTATCCCCTGTTTCAATGCCGCTACAGTAAAGAGCGAGTTCTATGGCATCGGTGCCATTTGCCAGCGCGATGCAGTTACCCACTCCCAAGTAAGCGGCGAATGCCTGTTCAAAATCACTCAATTCCTTGCCCATGAGAAACCATCCGCGCTTAAGGACACGAGATATAGCTGCTTCTAAACTGGGCAGATTTTCGGCTGTTTCTCGACTCAGGTTGTTTAAGGGAATTTTCACGTTTCACTTCCAGTGAATGGATGCCACTATTCAATATCGGCACCATTATTCTTCGATATGATTATCTCGCGCACGGTGCTTTGGGGTTTCTTGTTGAGAGTCAGAAAAGTACGTCCAACATATTCACCCAGAAGACCGAGTACTAAAAATTGAGTACCCGTAAAAACCAGAAGCATAGTAGCTAACGATGCCCAGCCACTGACTCTTGGACCCGCTATTAATGTTTGAATGACGATATCAATCGCGCCCACCATTCCTAGCAAAAACATTCCCAAGCCTAGGATTATGCTCAAACGTAACGGCTTAACAGAAAAATTCATCAAGATAGTTAGCCAAAGATGGATGAGCCGCCTGAGCGTATAATTTGTACGGCCGGTTCGGTTAGGTAAGTGTTGCACTATGACGCTGTCTGCCTTGACGCTGATCTGAAAAATCAAGCCATCAATGTAAACGAAAGGCCCATAATACTGAATCAAGTTATCCACCAGGAAACGATTCATGCAACGAAAAGTCGATAGATAGAGGCCGCGTGGCTTATCGCTGATCCAATCAGCTACTCGATTCGCAAATTTGCTGCCGAGGTTACGCCACCAGGCGTGCTGTTTTTTGGCATACACACCATAGACAACATCAAGATCGCTGCTGAGCAAATGGTTATAGAGCTTTAGTATCTCGCTGGGGGGGTTCTGAAGATCGTCATCCATGGTGATGATGTAATCACCCTTGACGTGACGCAGACCATCCATGACGGCATTATGTTCACCGTAATTCCGCGAATGGTTAATAAGCGTCATCGGGATTTTGGATTTTTCCACCAAGGTCTTCATTATTTGCCAACTATTATCCTGGCCACAGTCATGCACCAGAATCATCTCGATCCCGCCGGGCACTTCTAAAGCACTAACTGCCGCAACAAGCTCTCCGATTGTCTTGGCACCGTTGTAAACGGGAATGACAATGCTAAGAACCGGAGAGAGATTATTGGCCATGTTGACTTCCTATGTGGTGACATCCATCCTGCAAAATTCCCAATTTGGAATACAGGAAACAAAAGTTGAATCTGTATATATGGTAGCGTGGTTACCCCGAACTGGTACCCAAGTTGATAGCTCGGCTCTTAGTCAACGGAATAACTGCGAGTTATCAAGCATATGGTCAGCAGAGAAAGTATAAGGTAGAACCAAGGTGCAATAAAGAAGCCGTAATACTATGTCCCGGTGTGGTCTCGTTTCTGAGGATCGGTAGGTGTGGAATTGTGTTTGCTTCCCCGAGCGCCCGGACCTAATCCGCTCGAGAGTACCAGCCAGCCGAGCCCGCCGAAAAGCAACTCTTGCACGATCACCGTGACTTGGAAAACGAGAATCAGTGCGATGGCCTGGGTCTGGTTCATGCCGAATGGCACCAGCACAGAAACGGCGACAAACTGATATATGCCGATATAACCTGGGGTGGAAGGGATGGCGCTTGATAGTCCTAAGCCGGCCACAAAAATCATCGCTTCAGGGACCGACAGCCGGTCGCCGAGGGAATTGGCGAGACTCATTATTGCTGCGGCATCCGCTACCCAGATCGCCATTGTAAGTCCCAGATATGCGGCAAACCGCTGGGGATGTCCGATAAAAGCTTGTGCACCTACTGATATTTCCTTGGGCAAATCGGCAATCTTGTCCAATAGTCGCCTTGGAATCGGCAGCTTCTGTAACCAGGGAGTTATGATTTTGTTGAAGATGCCAAGGAATGAAATGTTCACAAGAACAACGATTCCAATTATGAAAAAGACTATGGCCGCTCCGATCAGCCAGTCCGGAGATTGTGGAACCAGCAGCGTCATCGTAAAGGCAATCAGTGAGAGAAATACAGCGTCACCGACGCGCTCGGTGATCGCGGTGCCGATAACAAAGGGAATCCCGATATTCAACCGGCGGGCCACCATAAGCGTGCGTGCGGCTTCGCCCGCGCGGGCCGGAAGAAAGGTGTTGCCGAGATCGCCGATGATCTCACCGACAAAGGCGATAAACAGGCACCGCCCGGCTTGAGGCTGGAGCAATAAATTCCAACGGTAGGCTCGAGCCAACAACCCTGCCAACTCGAATACCAGGCAAACACCCACCCAACCCGTGTTCATCGTGGCGATTGCCCTGATGAACGCGGACCAGTTCACCCCCGAGAGCGCCAGGTACAGCAGGATGAGTGCGAGGCAAAAGAACAACAGTCTTGTTGTCAGAGTCACCAAGAATTGCCTTCTGTTTTTAGCTTGGCAAAAAAATAGGATTATTTGAGCTCATTTAGGTTACTGAAAAAACTATAATAGTTGATCTCGATAACACATGTTCTATTTCATCGTTTGTCTGGTAGACAATGACAGCGCGCTTAAAGCAAAGCATGATATCCAGTCATGGTTTCAAACAGTTTTCTGATAAACAGCAAATACTGAATTGCCGAATGGCAATCGTATTCCGCGTCGTATCAGGCTGTTTTCAAAGGACGACATTGCGTAGAAAAGACGATTCAGCCAAGGGGAAATATCCCTAACATCACTGCCTTCGTGTCTGGCTGGCAGCAGCTTGCGTTTAATCACCAGTGGCAGGAACAATGCCGCATTCCAGTAAGTGCCGTAAAGCCGCTGGAAGGGATGTTTTGCCAGGGCAGTCGCAAGAGAAGCAAGGGTATAGCGTCTAGCAGTTTGCATGTGCTCGTCGTGATAAGATCGCAGCCATTCATAGGCAGGTAAGTTGAGTATCAGCAACCCACCTGGCCGTAAGATGCGGGCACACTCTGCCAACATGCGCTGTGGGTCCACCCGCTGGTGATACATGACATCCAGGCTGACGATCACATCGAAATAACCGGGTTCATAGGGCATATTTGTTACGGAGCCCTGTAATATCCTGGCTCGTGATATTTTGTGTGCAATGCTCACGGCATAGTCGGATGCATCTATCCCATGCAGCGACCAAACAGGGAAAACGATTGCCAGTTGCTTCAACAACCCTCCCGTTTCGCAGCCGGCATCAAGAAGCGCGATGCTGTCCTGCCTGTCGCGCAATTCCCCGAGGGAATTGAGTACCTTGTCATGCAGTGAGCGAAACCACCATAAAGTGGATTCAAGTCGGGCCATGGCCTTGTATTCTTGTATTTCCATCTCGTTGAGATTGGACGATGGTATTCTATAGAATATCAGATTCACCGTACTATCATTTGGCACACGACGTAAGTACCATGCGCGATGTTGTTCGCGGCTTGGTCGAATAATCCAGAGGCTATGCCAATGAGCTTCTTACGGAAGCACCCCAAAGAGCCGATCAGCCAGCGGATTTTTGTGTCGGCCAGGATTTCCAGTAGCTGGATATATGGCGTTACCGGCGCAGTACTCATTCTTAATTTTTTGATGCTTCTGTATTACCAGCATTATATCGCTGGGGACTTTCCATTTCAGGATGAATGGGGCTACGTGCATCGGTTACAGGAATTGCAAAATACCGGATTTCTTCGTTACCTGTTTGACCGGTATCAGACTTATTACATACCCATCTTTTTTTTCGTCTGGTATTTATTCTATGCCCTGGCACACCTGGATTTCATGGCGATCCGCTACGCGGGTGCCGTGATCAGTTTCTTGGTGTCGCTGCTTCTGTGCGTGATGCTGTATCGCAAAAAACGACAGCCAAACCCCCTCATATGGCTGATCATACTGTGTGGACCTTTCATAGTTTGTTCCTATGTTCACTGGGCGACATATAACCAGTCCATCGAATCGGTGGCTGAAT
>Ga0307374_10013821_pt1 | contig 11087 bp, 6 predicted proteins | sample OX3MG_FD_202532 | JGI IMG/M metagenome (GOLD analysis project Ga0307374, IMG submission 202532) | Soil microbial communities from Risofladan, Vaasa, Finland - OX-3 | ecosystem: Environmental > Terrestrial > Soil > Coastal area > Acid sulfate soil | place: Finland: Risofladan, Vaasa | collected... | reverse complement strand
CCTATCCAACAGAGTGATAGCAAACAATCGTTTATGTTGGTACTGATGGGGATGGGCGTGGTACGGGGCGCCCGGCGGCGGCTTTCACGTTCTGAATCTATTCAGCGTTCGCTGCCGTCCATTCACATTGTAGCGGATATACGGCAGGACGAAGGACGGAGGACGGAGGATGAACGATGAATCGAGCCAGCGCATTGCCCGGCCGTGAAGTCCCGGAGGGCCAAACGGGGTAAAGGATGAAGGGTGAAGGATGAAGGATGAGTCAAGACTACGGATTGGCCGGCCGTGCAGTCCCGGAGGGACGACCGAATGTAGCGAAGGGCTTCAGCCCTGGTAAAGAGCCCGGGCGTTCGTGTACCCCGAAGTCCTGAAGGGACGGCCGAGCTTTAGACGCCGCGCGTGAGATTCTGCCATTAACGGGGCGTTCGTGTTGGGCCGGGCGTAGGGGCGAAGCATTCGCATCAGATCTCTCGTGCCCGTAACCCCTCCGGCGAATGTTTCGCCCCTACAACGATACGGGTCGACCGGGCATGCGTTTTGCGGCGAATGCCGGTGGCCGTCCCTCGCGCCCGATGGCGCTCGGGAGCAGTTTGTCGTATAATAACCTTGGGTAGCTATTGCCCGCGAACTTCCCGCGAAAAGACTGATACCGCGCGAGACGAACAGCGATGGCTGCGCCGCCGGCCGAAGTGGTCGCGTGGACAGTGCGTCGTTCTGAGCAGGAAGTCAGTTTCACGGGTACTGGACGGGCGACACCCGCGCTCGGTACGGGAAGAATAGAGTTGGAATTCAGCCACGCGGAATTTAACAACTTTGTGCTCATCGGTTTGGTTGGCGTCGTCGTCGCGTCCATGTGGCTCTTCATTCCGGGACGTGACTCCAGATCAGTATGGCGTCAGGGTTTAGCTGCCTACACGGCCGCGTATTCACTCCTGATTGTCGTCACAGTGATGCGTCTACCGGACAGCCCGAATCACCGTCACTTGATGACGGTCATGGCATTCGCCTATGCAGTGGCATTATTGTTGGGCCTGTTGCGGAGACGGCGGTCGGGGCGTACCGGAGCGGCTACGTTGCAGCAAAGGCCGTGGGTTGGTAGCGCCGCGCAGCCTGGGATCAGGCCCGAGAACGATAGGTGCGATCCGTCCGGAATGGGCGCCGTTTCGGTGAGCGACGAGGAACGTGCTGCCTTCTGGACGAGCTAACCCCACCGTGAAAGCGCGTTAGAAGAAGTGAGCTAACTCTTTCTGGAGTCCCGCTTCCCGAAAAGAGGACGCATATTGGCCGCTGCCGTACCGCGGTGGAGTAAGCGCCGATGTCATCCAAATCGAGTTATGCGCCATCCGGAGCGCCGGTGTTCATTATCGTGGCGCTTTTGAGTTGGTTTCCGATCTGGTGTTTCCTTCTGCCGGGCAGTCGAAGTGATTTCGACCCGGTCTCGTCATCCGTCCCGGCCCTGGGTCTGCTGCTGTTGTTCACTTACGTCGATTTCAGGGATGGCGCCCGACTCTCATCACTGTGCTACTCTGGGCGCCCCGCGCTCTGGGCATCGCTGCCATTGTGGGGGCAGCGAATGCTGCTGCTCCTCGCCCTTTGCGTCCAATTCACGCTCCTCTGGGCGCGGAAGTACCTCTTACTGACCGACGGTGGAAGCGTAATATACTGGCTCGGCGTGATATCGGACGGATACGCGATTTTCGTACTTTTTTGGATCTGCGGCCGCCTACGAGCCGGTAATCCACGTTGAACGGACGAGGCAGAGTATGGCGGCGCGCGAAGATGAACAGGTCCAGGACGGTACAGAGGTTTACTGGAAGTTCTTCGAGCGAGTAGACCGCGCGCCAAATGATGAGGACGCTCGCCCGGTCGAAGATGAACGCCAGGGGTGAAAACATTGAGGGAGTGAGGATGAATCTCAAACCCGGCATACGTCCCCAAAGTCGCATATCCGGCAGTGGTCCCCGCGCTGGGTTTCGATGCGGCAGTCGGCGATGCGGCCGGCAGCGACAATGACGGCGGTTGTCGCGGTCTTCAGCAGCTCCTCGTACTTCGTTCCCGGTAGGATGCCGCCGTTGGCCTGGCTCGGCTGCGTCATGATCTGTTGGACGTGATCGCTCCGGATGATGATGGTCCTCTCGTTGCGATCGAAGCAGTCGTAGAACGCCGCAGCGGCTTCCAGATTAAATACCTTTTCCATCGCAAGAAAATACAGCGGGATCTGCAGGCTTTTGCCCTCCTGCATGTCTTTGAGCGTCCGGGCGGCGCCGAGCTTGTAATCCATCAACGCCGCCGTGCCATCGGGCGAAAAATCAACCCGGTCGATCCGGCCATGAATGCGCACCGGTTCGGCGCCATCGGCTTCGATCAGCAGCGGAGCGGAGCAGGAGGCCGAATCGGGCGTCTCTCCCTCTGCCGCCGCATTGGAGCTGTTTCCAAACGCCAGTTCCCACCGGCCCGGTTTGAGCCGGGTATACTCCCGGTACGCTTCTTCCCGATCCACGAAGGCCGGCAGCAGCGCCGCTAAGGTGAGCCGTAGCACCCGAATTTGATAGGGCTGCGCCTCTCGCGGGAGATCCGCCAGTTCTTCATCCAGCAGGGCTTCCAGGCGAACGATCGCTTCGTCCTTTGGAGGCAGCGGCGCAGCCCCAAGCTCCTCCAAAAACCGGCGGACAATATTATGCATCACCGCTCCGCCTTCCAGTCGACCGGGCGCGTCTCGGTCCGGGCTGAGCCTGAGCCGCCGGCTGGCAAAGAATTGATAGGGACAGGTCGCGAACGCTTCGATCTCCGAAACTCCGAAAGATCGCTGCTGATCGTACTGGCTCCAGCCGCATTGAAGCTGGTACGGCGGGGTCCGGTCAACACCATCCAGAAGCCGCGCCAGCAGCGCCGGCTCGGCCGCCACCAGCTTGTTGTAGAGGTCGAGGCGCTCCATGAACCCGTCGTCGGCGGTCTTTCGCCAATCGCCTGCCGCTATCGCGACCGCGCAGGCCTGATCTCGCTCCGTGATAACTTCGTCCGGTTTCGGCGCAACCTCGGAGAGCGTGCGTGAGACCGTGTATCCGGTCAAATCGCCGACCACGGCCTTAACTTCGTCCAGATAGAACGAAGGCAGGCTCTCCTTGCCCTCGTCGGTGACTCGGGGAAAGGTGAGGAAAAGGCGGTCACGAGCGGCCGTTACGGCGCGGTAGAATAGGATCCGCTCTTCATCGGCGCCCTCTAACGCTGTGCTCAAATGAACGCCGTGGGGCCGCAGCGCCTCTCGCTCATCATCCCGGAAGAACGGGTTCTCCGGAACCCGACGGGGGAATGAACCCTCCAGCAGACCCGAGACAAAGACCACGGGAAACTCCGCGGGCGATAGCGCATACGCGTCAAGAAGCTGAACCGCGTCTTCCTGCGAGTGAGAGGGCGCGTAAGTCGCGTGCTCCCACAGCGCCAGCAGGTCTTCCACGATCTCCACTGCATTCACCGGCGCCGATTCGCTCTCTACTTCGGCGTCAATCGAATCGGTGTTAAGGCGCCGGACGCGCTCCATTTCACCGGCGACGTGAGCGGCTGTCAGCAGCGCGGCCCGGTCGGTGGGCGACAGCCGGTCCTTGAGTCGCTTCGAGACGCTGCCCACCTGCGGCGCCAGTTCTTCCGGCGCGTCCGCTTCCCCTGCGCTTCCTGGAGCGGCGGGACCAAGCAGGCTGAAAATCGCGTTCCTGCGAAGCCACACAAGCTGCTCGCGGGCGCGGGCGGGCCGGGCGACCTCACTCCTCCACTTCACCAGTTTGCCCACGAAAACGAGAAGACGATGATTCCCTTGCCGGGCCGCCAGGGAGAGCCAACGATCGGGATCTTCGATGGCGCCCTCGCGCCGAGCCGCACGATCCAGCCTGTCTACGGCGTGCAGATCCAGCCCCAGGTAACTCGAATGGAGAACACGGATCAGATTCTCTCGCGTCCAGCGGCCCGGTATCAACCGGAACAGCCGGCTTAAAAACTGTACCGCCGGGTTCTGCATCAGCGGCTCCAGCGTAGTGGCCGCCAGCGGCACGTTGAACCGGTGAAATACACATCGCAGGCGTGCGGCGTGTTCGCCTACACTCCGCACCACGACGGCGCAGTCGCGATAGGCCACTCCGTCCACGGCATGGAGTTGGTGAATCCGGAGCGCAATCACCTCCGCCTCCACGTAATCCCCCGGCGCCTCCAGAACGGTGAAGCTGCTGCCGGCTGGAGGGACGGGATTCATCGATGCGCCATTGGGAAAGGGGACGGGGGCGAAGAGTGAACGCTCCAGCGTTTGCAGCAGCGGGGCGGGAGCGATCGTAGGGCGCTTTTTCACGGGCGCCACTGGTTGCTCGGCAATTGCCTGGAACTCGGCCAGGAGCCTCTGGAGCGTTCGCCCGGCTGCGGTGAAGAGGATCGGCCGGCTTTCGTCGTATAGCAGATGAATGCGAACATCCACGCGGGCCGCGGCCAACCCGGCCAACAGAGTCAACTGGGCTGCCGTGAATTGATAAAAACCGATCACGTCGAGCGACTTCGGCAGTTTTGAGACTTCCCGGCGCCGGAGCGCGGTCAGAGCCTCGGGAATCAGGTCGTCTTCATCCAGCAGCTGCCCGGCGCGCTGGCTCTCCTCAACCGCCTGGTAGAGGCGGACAATTTCGCGGCTTTTATCTCCGAACCGGGCGTCGGATTCGGCTTCCAACATTGCCGAGGCCGTCTCCGTAGCGCGCTCCAGGTCCTTTGGGTTGACACACGCCTGCTTGAGCTCCCGGATCAGCTCTGTGAGTGCGGCCGGAAACCCGGCGGTGTCACGCACACGACCGAAGTAGTCTTCGGGGCCCTGCCTGAGAACCCGCTGGATCGCCGCGCGGGTGAGCAGTCGGCGGAAAGTGGAGCTGATGGGCTGCGTCTTGCCGTTCGGATCGCTGCGAGAGCGGTTATCGAGCAGGATACCGGGCACGGACCGGAGCGAGATAAGACCATCGCCAGCGCGATTCGTTTTCACGGCCGGTGGCGCAATGCCGGCGGCGCTTCGAAATGCGTTTACCTGTCGCTCGGAGGGCCAGGCGATCCAGCGATCCGGCGCGGGCGGCTCGCACGAATCCCACAGGGTCGAATAGGTTACCGGATCAGGCGACACCAGTACGCGGAGGTGGGACACGGCGATTCCTGTTCGTTGAGAAAATCAGACCATCAGTCCCTCTCAGAGCTGACCTTTCCATTATCCTTCACCGACGCCAGGATCTCCTTTAGCTGGAGCGGGTCTATCGGCTTGGTGAGATGAACGTCGAATTCGTCGGGATAGGGATGTGGCGAGGCTGCCGTCCGGGTATAGCCGGAGATCGCGATGATACTGGCGCTCGCGGTATCGGGATCCTTTCGCAGCGCAGCGGCCACCGCATATCCGTTCATACCGGGCAATCCAATATCACACAGCACCGCGTCGGGGCGCGTGCGCCTCGCTTCCTCGACTCCGGTTGGGCCGGAGGTGGCCACCGTCACCTGGTGTCCGAGAAGCTCGAGAAGATCGCGTAGAGTCTCAGACGCGTCGGGATTGTCTTCGATAATCAGTATTGAGAGAGGTTGGTCCCCATCCACCGCTGGAACCGAGGCCGGCGCCGTATCCACTGGCGCGGGCTGCTCCGGGATTGTAAAGTGGAAAAGGGAGCCCTTGTCATGTCCCTCACTGAAAGCTCCGGCATGGCCTCCATGGCGCTCCACAATACCCTTTACAAGCGCAAGTCCGAGGCCGAGGCCACCCTGCGTACGATCCAGGCTCCGATCCGCCTGCACGAACGGCTCAAAAAGCTGGGGCAGAATTTCCGGATTGATTCCGATGCCCGTATCCTGCACCTCAACTTTCACCATTGGAATCTTTGATTCCATCTTCCCGCCTGTCTCGGATTTCTCATGCTCCGGGGATCCGGATGATTCTCCGACCGCGCTCATATTGGGGCCGGGCGCCTCGGTCTCGTCCAGGCCCGCTCGGACGCAAACCGAGCCGCCGCTGTTGGTATACTTCGCCGCGTTCTGGAGAAGGTTACCAACAATCTGCCGGAGCCGGGTGGGATCGCCGTCAATCCAGAGCGGCCGACTCTTGATTTCCAGCGACAGGCTGAGACCGGCGGTTTGGAAGATGGCGCGATGGTCCTCAACCGTTGCCTCGATCAGCGCGGCCAGATCCAGCCGGCGGATCTGAATCTTTATCTTGCCTCGTGAGATGCGCGAGACATCTAACAGATCATTCACAAGGTACGACATGTGTCGAGTCTGCCGGCTGACCACGTCCAGGGATCGCCGAAACGCGTCCGTCGCCGGTGCGGCGGTCTCCAATACCTCGGCAGCGTTGTTGATCGCGTGAATCGGGTTGCGCAGCTCATGGGCCAGCATAGCCAGAAACTGGTTCTTACGACGATCTTCCTGAGCCAGCTCATCGGCCCGCTGCCAGAGCTCCTGATACAGCTCCGCCGTGGTGATTGCAGAGGCGGCGATGTTCGCCAGGGCGCCGGCGATTTTCAACTCGGTGGATCCGAACTGATGCGGCGCCCGGTGATAGAAAACGAGCGTGCCGGAAATGGCGCCGCCAATGTCCAGTGGCAGCACCAGGAGCGACCGAAACCCCTCGGAGTGTAGAAGGTCCTGGTGCCGCGACATGATCGGCTCGTTCTCAAGATCTGCAATCGCCATCACCCGCTCCGGCGCCGGGGTTGAATGATCCAGTAATTCAACGACTTCGCGCTGATACTTTTCGGACAATCCCCGGGACGCCGCGGTGCGCCATTGGCCGGAACCATCGTCCATCCGCCAGATAGCGTAGGCATCTGCGCCAACCAGCCGGCCGGCCAGGTGAATGATACCTTGCAGCACCGATTCCTGATCAAGACTTCCAATCAGAGCCCCGGTCGCTTCGGTGAGGAGAGTCAGTTTCTCCTCTACAAATTGGTGCAGCCGCACAGCCTCCGCGCTGGCTGCGAGCGCTGCTTGGGCTTCCGAATAGAGCCGGGCATTATCCACCGCAGCGCCCGCGCGGCGGGCCAGTTCCTCGGCAAGAGTCTGATCCTCGGCGGTATAGCGGCGGTCTGATTCGGCGTAGATCAGCGTAATGACGCCGAGAGTGCGTCCCCTCGCGAGCAGGGGAACTATCAGCGCGGACTTAAGTCCAAGCTCCCGCGCGATCCGGAGATGTTCCGGATCCTGCGCAGATTGCTCCAGGATCTCATCGGGTACCTCGGGATAGACCTCGGTTTCACCGGTTCGCATGACGTGGGGAGTCCCGCGCGGCGCGTTCGGATCGACCGGATAACGCCGATCCATTTCGTACGCCAGCTCGACCTTCGCGGGGTCAGGATGAACCACCGCAACCCGCTGGACCTTGCCGTCCTCGTTGAGCACCTGCACGGCGCACCAGTCAGCGAGCCGCGGCACGGCGAGCCGCGCAACCTGATTCAGCGTAGTGTGATAATCGAGCGAGGCGCTTAGTATTCGGCTTGCCTCCGAAAGAAAACTCAGCCGGGAGCTCGAGGCTTCGGCTTCGGCGCGGGCCGACTGTTCCTTTTCAAGAAGGCGGGTACGTTCATGTTCCACTGCGCGGCGTTCGCTGATATCCCGAAACACCAGCACCGCGCCCAGCAGATCGCCGTCCTCATTCCTGATGGGCGCGCCGCTGTCATCTATCGGCCGTTCAGCGCCGTCTCGCGCAATGAGCACCGAATGATTCGCCAGTCCCACCACGGTACCTTCACTAAGCGCCCGGTCCGCCGGGCTTCGAACTCCCTCTCGCGTCGCCTCATTGACCACCCGAAATATGTCGCCGCAAGGAGTCGCTATCGCATCTGATTCACTCCATCCGGTCAGACGTTCGGCGACGCTGTTCATGAAGGTGACGCGGCCGTCGGTATCGGTCGCAATCACGGCATCGCCGATGCTCCGGAGCGTGGTTTTTAAGAACTGTTCACTGGCCATGGCGCGCTGATTTGACCGACGCTGCGATTCGCTGATCAGCGCCGTCGCGAGGCCCACGAAAATATAGATCCCCAGCTCCCAACGATCCTGCGCGCGCGGCACGGCGAGGGCGTACGTTGGCGGCATGAAATAGAGGATGGCGACCAGCGACCCGAAGACGACAGTGAAAATTGCCGGGCCCAGACCGCCATACCACGCCGCGACCACGACCGCCGGAAAGTAAAATATGAATGGCAGCCTGTCACCCAGATAGGGCGCCAGAATGGTATGGGTAACCGACGCGATGATAATGGAGAGCAGCGCGATCCCGTATCCAATGACAGACTCGGGAATTGGCGTGGGCTGTGGCTTTGCACGCGGATGCGTGCTCTCATCCGCGCTCATTTCTCGCCCCTCACGCCCTACTCCTTGCCAACGTCGTCGTCTTCGTTGTTATTACCACAGGATTATGACTCCAGCCGGAACCGAGCTGTGCCGAAGGTGATTTCGTCGCCGGGATGCGCCGTTTGTGTGGTGATCCGGGCGCCATTTACAAAGGTGCCGTTGGAACTGCCGAGGTCGCTCACCAGATAATCGGCGCCCTGCGGCGTCATCGAGGCATGGCGGCGAGAGACCGTGGTATCCCGGATCAGAGCGATCTCGTTGCCAGGGTCCCGGCCAATGTTGATCACCCCGCCTGAGAGAGCGAATACCTCGCCTGCGTGAGCGCCAGAGAGCGCGATCAGGTGAAGAGCGCCGGTTGTTGAAACAGGTTGTGAAAATGGAGACGATGTTGGAGGGAACAGGGTCGAGGGGCCGGATGACGGCGCGACGCTGCAGGCGCACGCGCCCGTTGCCGGGTCGCGGCGTTCTCCGCAAAATGGGCACACTCCGTCGGGAACCACCGGGGGCGCCGCCGGCGCGGCGTGCGCCAGATCCACCTGCCGACGAACCGGGCCGGCCGTCGCTCGCTCATAAAACATGACCTGTGTATTACCCACTTGTATCAAATCACTATCCCGCAAAAGGGTGGGCGCCGCAACTTTTTGACCATTGACACTGGTTCCAACGGCGCTTCCGCCATCGACCAGCGTATATCGCCCATTTTGACGGTGAATTTCGGCGTGGTTGCCAGCCACGAGGCGGTCCCGGAAGATGGGAACCTCCGCCAGTTCACTGCGGCCAATATGCGTGGTGGCGGTTTCTATGATGATCTCCCGCCCTTCGTTCCGGCCGTACACCACGAACACCCACGCGGTTTTTAGCAGCAGCGTTACGAGCGCGGTGAAGAATCCGATAAAACCGCCCAGGATGATCCAGCCAACCAGCCGGGCGATCCGGTCGGGGGAGCTGATACCGGGCAGCAGGTTCGGAATCGCAAAGCTTAACGGATTGAAGATGAGGCCGCCAATAAAGCCCCCAATGGCGCCGCCGATGGCGCCGTTGCGTCCCTTTGCAGTCCCGGAGTCGAACCAGCCGTAGAGCCATCCCAACAAACAACCAAAGACGAGCCAGCCGAGCGCGCGTATGAAGATCTGCTGGAGAAATGAGCCCAGTCCTCCAACCGACAGGTCTGCTTGCCCATGAAGCTGCGTAAATATGACGTTGCCGACGTTCATGCCAATGGCGCCGCCCAGAAAGCCCGAGAGCGCCCCACGAAGGCAGCGGCGGACCAGGTGTACTCGGGTCGCCGCCGCCAGGCCATCCGCGGCGCCCAGCGCCAGCCCGATACACCCGCCAATCAATCCGCCATACGCGAACTGCAGCCCCATGGAGGCGTGGAGCATCTTTTCCGGGTTACTGGGCGGATTAAAGAAGAAATCCGTGCAGATCCATGCCAGGGCGCCGCCAACCGCGCCTAAAATCAGTCCAAGTAATACTCTCGGAGCAAGCTTCATGATACTTCATACCTGAATCTTGAGTGACCGATCTGAATCTCGTCGGAAGGCTGCAGCGATTGCCGGTTCACCCGCGATCCATTCACAAACGTGCCGTTGGAGCTGCCCTCATCCACTACTTCCACGAGTCCTTCGCTGGACGTGAAGCGGGCGTGATGACGGGAGACGGCGGTGTCGGCGGGAAGTGGAATCGTGTTGGTCGTATCCCGGCCAATCGTAGTGTCGCCATTCAGATGGAAGATCTGTCCGCGCGCGGGCCCATCCAGAGTTACCAGCCGTGGGCCGGCCGCAAGCGACGTGGATACGGGAGCGGGAGCGCCGCTGCCCACCCCGGCGGGCACCAGCGTACACGCGCAAGATCCCGTGGTGGAATCTTTGCGCGTGCCGCAAAACGGGCAGATAGAAGGATCGGTGGCTGCGGCGGATACCCGGCCCGCTCGGGCGCCGGGCGCCGCGGCCGCCGCTTCGGGGTCCTCGGGCGGTGTCATGTGAATCCCGATCCGCTTCAACTGTTCATCGGCGATCTCGTGGAACCGCGGATTCTTGTACAACATCAGGACGATATAAAAAATGGCCGCCAGAACCAGCAGCGCCGCGATCACATCCAGAATAACCGATCCTCCGGACCCCGATTTCTGAGACGGCGCCGTGACATGACGGGGCCTCTTTGCCGGTGTTCGGCCGATCGGGGCAGCTAGCGCGGGCAGCGCCGACGCGGCTGCCGTGTTGATCGTGATGGCCGCCGTACCCGCGCCGCCGAAGTCTAGAGGAATACCGATGCTGTTCGTAAGACCTCCGGGCGTCGTCACCGTAATCGTGCCGGGCGCCGCGACGTTGGAGAAGACCGCATCGCCCTCGCTGCCCGGCGTTAGGGTCTCGGTGTCGGTGCGGCCATCGGCGCCGAGATACTCAACCTTCCCTGTTCCCAGAGGCTTCTTGGACCTGTCCAGGACATGCGTCACCAGACGGGGAAGGAGACGATCGGTGAAATCGGCGGCCGCAACGGTGGTAACCGGGCTCTTCGCTTTGATAATAGCCAGCTCGTTGGTGGCCGTGTTATCAATCCAGATTTCGGCTGCGCCCGGCGCCGGAAGGACCAGCGCGGCCGAGCCGTTGGTCGCCACTTCAGGCTCGCTGGTATTCGCGCCCTGCCGCACCCACACCAGATACTTGCCGGCTGGAAGACTCACTTTTAGCGCGCTGCTACCAGCGGCCGGTCCCGCCGGCGCAGCAGCCGGCGAAACCTTTGAA
>Ga0307374_10013819_pt1 | contig 11088 bp, 9 predicted proteins | sample OX3MG_FD_202532 | JGI IMG/M metagenome (GOLD analysis project Ga0307374, IMG submission 202532) | Soil microbial communities from Risofladan, Vaasa, Finland - OX-3 | ecosystem: Environmental > Terrestrial > Soil > Coastal area > Acid sulfate soil | place: Finland: Risofladan, Vaasa | collected... | reverse complement strand
GCAAAGGGCCAGATGCTGTGCACAAGCGGGTTCGTCGTTCGCAGAGAGTGGCTTGACGTCACCAGAAAGGGACTTTGATGAAAGACGAACAGGGTTCTTTGCGCCGGCACTTGCTTGATCTGCTTCGTGGCGGCGGCGCGCACGTTGATTTCAATGCCGCTATTGCGAGAATCCCTCCGAAGCTGCGCGGCGCCAGACCGCCAGGCGTTCCGCACACGCCCTGGCGGCTGCTTGAACACATGCGAATCGCCCAGTGGGATATTTTGGAATTCAGCAGGAATCCCAGGCACGTTTCGCCGGACTTCCCGGGTGGGTACTGGCCGAAGGGTGATGCGCCCTCCGATGCGGGCGCCTGGACGCAGTCCGTTAAGTCATTTCGGCGTGACCTTAAGGAGATGGAAGCTTTGGTGGGGAGCCCTTCAAGCGATCTTTATGCCCGCATTCCTCATGGTGATGGGCAGACCCTTCTGCGTGAGGCCTTGCTGGTTGCGGATCACAACGCCTACCACCTGGGAGAACTGGTCGTGGTTCGGCGTCTGCTGGGCGCGTGGCCGGAAGGATAAAAGTCCTGTCGATGTGATCTGACGGAAGATGATCGATCTCGGAGGAGCCGCCGGCAAGGAGCGAGTGCCTCGTCGCGTTAACTGCCTACGGGAGCCTTGGAGTCAGTGGTTTTGCTTGGAGAGCTGGAGGACTCCGCGGATGACGTGGACTTCGCCGTAGGACTGCTGCTCGACTTGCTGCTTTCCCCTGACGAGGATTTCTTGGCGTAGTCTGTCACGTACCATCCAGTTCCCTTGAACTGAATCATGGGAGCCGACAGCAGGCGAACCAGCTCTCCACTGCATTTTTCGCAGGTTGTCAACGGGGGATCGCTGAACTTCTGAATTTTCTCAATTCGCGAGCCACACTTTTCACATCGATACTCGTAGAGAGGCAAGGTCACCTCCTGACCCTATAGAAACTCATTATAGCAGATGGGTCCATGCGCGGGTCAAAGATGTTGTGCGCGCACTGCGGAGCGCGTAACGTGGCCTGGGTCATTCCGGCCGGTCCTGGACGGGCCGGACGGCGTGCCGCCATTCCTGTTGCCGGCGGAACCGGTTGTGTGGCCGGAGAGCAATTGGTACACTGAAGTCCGAAGCATAGCGGTAAAAACTCCGAAGCGAGACGATATGAACAGACCCAAGCTTTCCGATCGTTACTTATCCTCGCAGCTTTCGGCCGGCCGGCTGTGCGTTGTGGGGACGCCTATTGGAAACCTGGAAGACATCACCCTTCGGGCGCTAAATACCCTCAAGACGTCGGACCTGATTGCGTGTGAGGACACACGCAGGACCCAGAAGCTTTTGAACCACTACGACATTCGGACCCCGATGATCAGTTATCACGAACATAATGAGATGACCCGCGCGCCGGAGCTTGTCCTTCAAATGGAGCAGGGGAGCGTCATTTCGCTGGTATCGGACGCGGGCACTCCCATTCTTTCTGATCCTGGTTTTCGCCTTGTTCATTTGGCAATCCGGCACAAGATATCCGTCGTTCCCGTGCCAGGGCCGTCCGCCCTGGTGGCGGCCCTCACCGCGGCCGGCCTTCCGATGAATGAATTTGCCTTTGCAGGATTTTTGCCCTCGAGGAGGTCCGCCCGTCGCAAGGTTCTGACCGGGCTGAGCGCCTTTGAAAAGACGGTTGCTTTCTATGAGGCTCCCCACCGCATTATCGATTCCATGCGGGACATCCAGGACATTCTGGGCGAGCGGGAAGTGGTTGTCGCGCGGGAAGTAACAAAGATTCACGAGGAATTCCTTCGAGGCCCGGTCGCCGAGGTTCTGGATCTTTTGAAGAAGGAACCCGTCAAGGGTGAGCTGACGGTCATTCTGGGTCCCGGAGGTGCGCGGCGGGAAAGCGCGGCAGGCGGCTCCACCGTTCAGGCGGAGGTTGAAAGGCTCAAAGCGGCGGAAGGGCTTGATGAGCGGAGCGCTCTGAAGGTGATTGCGCGGTCCCGGGGCATTTCGCGCAGCGAGGCCTATCGGCAGCTTCAGTTGGAAAAGACCCAGGAAAAGCAATTGTCCTGAGTTTTAAAGATTTCCGTCCGGGTTTGACCTACGAGAGGGCTGCCTGTTCGGGAGTGCGCTCGGGGCACATTTTTCCAAAGAAGTCGTCCACGCGGGCGAGCACTTCCTGAGGGCTCTGGACGCTCTGGACGCTGCGGCGCAGTTCCGTCCCGTTTCTCACTCCATGGGTAAACCAGCTTGCGAACTGCTTCATCTTCCCGAGGGCCCCCGGCGTTTCTTCCTCGATCAGCATCGCGTAGTAGTCTCGAATCAACTGGTACCGGTCCAGGTCTGACGGTTGCTCATAAGCACCGGTGCGCGCGAACGATTCGATCTGCCGGAAGATCCAGGGATTGGAAGGCGCGGCCCGGCCGATCATCACAGCGTCGCAGCCCGTCTGTGTCCGCAACGCCAGTGCGTCCTGCGGAACCATAACGTCTCCGTTCCCGATCACGGGGATTTTCACGCGGGCTTTAACTTCCTGGATGATCTCCCACCGAGCCCGCCCGCTGTAACCCTGGAGCCGGGTGCGAGGGTGGATGGCAATTCCTTCCACGCCGGAGTCTTCCGCCAGCCTGGCAACCTCGTGGGCTACAATTTCATCGTCGCTCCAGCCGGAGCGGATTTTAATGGTAAAGGGAATGCTGACCGCAGCACGGATCTTCTGAAAGATGGTTTTGAGCAGAGGCAAATCGCGCAGCAGGCCTGAACCTCCGCACTTCACAACTTTCTTTGCAGGACACCCCAGATTCAGATCGATGAGGTCGAATCCCAGGTCCTCGATCATACGGGCGGCATCAGCCAGGCGTTCCGGGTCTGCGCCGAAAATCTGGGCGGTGATCGGACGCTCCTCTTCAGTGTAGAAGAGGTAGCGGCGGGACTTCAGATTCTGGCGGATCATGGCCTCGCTGGAAACGAACTCGGTCATGATCAGGCCGCAGCCGCCCAGACGCTTGATAAACCGGCGAAAGACGGTATCCGTAATGCCCGCCATGGGCGCCAGAATGTGGGCCGGCCGGATTTGCACGTTGCGGATCTGGAGTTGTTCAAACAGCATATGCAGGCTATCTATCCAGTATACTGGCGCGGCTGGCGATTGCAAAGCGCATCTGCCCGTCCGCAATCAGCTCGTCTCCAAGGTAGGCTGAGCCTCGCAGTTCACCGAGAGACTCCCGCATTTTCAGCACCCGCGCCTCGAATCGCACGGTATCCCCGGCGACAACCGGCTTATACACGTGGGCAGAGGGAATCTGCAGGATCATGGCAATCTTATCGGCCATTTCAGGCCGTTCGAGCACCAGAATGGCTCCCAGTTGCGTGACCGCTTCCAGCAGAATGCCAGTCGGCACGATGGGCAGGGAAGAGGAATATCCCAGCAGCATCTCTTCATTTGCGGTGAAGTTTTTCACGCCGCTGATTTCGACGCCGGGGGTAAACGCGGTGACTCGGTCCACAAGCAGGAACGGGTAGCGGTGGGGCAGGATGCGATGGATGATCGATTCGAACCCCGGCTTTGCTTCTCTGGAGGGTTGATGTTCCATCAGGTTGATACAGGGTCACCCTTCTCTGCCGGCAGGGCGGTCGCTTGTGATCTCCTGATCGGCTCCCGCTTGATTCCCAATCAGCTTAGACTTTCGAAGGACTGCCTTTGGGAGGAGCGGCCACGGCCGCCGAATCCGTCAGTGGCTTCAGCAACTCCCGGCCCAGCGGCCGATTGCGAGCGGTGAAGTCGCCGGGACGATCCTTGTCCGTTTCATATTGTTCGCGCATGGCCTCGAGTTTTGAGTCCAGATCGTCCATATAATTGACCGCGAGAGCTTCCATGAACATCGGCTCCTTGGGCGACCCGAATTCCAGCTTGCCATGGTGGGAAAGGATGATGTGCTCCAGGCGGTCCCACAATTCGGGCGGGAAATCCGGGATGAGGCGCACCTTATCGCGGACCATTTCAACGCCCATGCTGATGTGTCCCACCAACTGGCCGCGTGTTGAGTAGGTAAATCCGCGGCTGAAGTTAAGTTCCTCGATTTTGCCCAGATCGTGCAATAGCAGTCCGGCAAGGATCAATTGGCGGTCCAGGAAAGGATACTGGTCACAGACCCGGTCGCCGAGCTGCACAAGCGAACTCACATGCTCGATGAGCCCGCCGAGGAAGGCGTGGTGATAGCTCATGGCGGCGGGCGCCAACTTATATTTCCGGGCGACTTCCGGATCGTTGAAGATATTGAAAAGGAGTGTTTGCAACGGACCGGGCGGCATCCGTTGAATTCGATCCAGCAGACCCGCAAACAGTTTTCCGGGATCCTGCGCGCCATGAGGCAGATAATCCGCAAGCTCGATCTCCGCATCGCGGCATTTCACGATCTTGCGCAAAGAAAGCTGGAGCGCTCCTTGATAGACTTCAACTCCCCCGGACACGCGAACCACATCATCTGCTTCAAAAAGCAGGCTGGAGCTATCGCAGTCCCAGAGCTTTGCCTTGATGGTTCCGCTGGAGTCCTGAAGTTCGAGATCGAGGTAGGCGCTTCCGTTGCGCGCGGTTTTGCGTTCCTTGGTCCGAATGAGGAAAGTGGTGGTGACGGAACTTCCGGGTTTCAGGTCGCCAACGTAAGTTTCTTTCATCAAGTCCTGCCTGTGATGGTCAGTCGGTCCTGTCGCCTGCAGGAGGAGCGCCCGTATCCACGAATCCTGGAGCAAGGCGGATGGAGCTTTCGGTTCGCAAGGTCGTCAGGAAGCCACGCAATGCACCCTGAACCTTTTGATCGTAAAGGTAATTCATCACCTGGTTTGCGACCTGCTCAAAAGTTGGCGTCTTCCCCACGCGCTTTTCGAGAACCTTGAAAATCATGTATCCGTACTGTGTTTTGATGGTGCTGCTGACTTCGCCGACATCAACATTGGCGATGGCTTTGGCGATCTCTGGAGCGATCGTTCCAGCCTTAAAGAAACCGACATCCCCGCCATCCTTTGCGCTGGGAGCGTCGGAATACTCTTTAGCGACGTCTGGAAAGCGCGCACCACTGTCGAGTTCTCCCATGGCTTTTTTCGCCAGTTTCTCGGCTTCCGCGGGAGAATGCTTTTCGGTTGAGACCAGGATTTCCGCCAGATGGACTCCCGGCGGGGAATCGAACTCTTTCATGTGAGCGTCAAAATACTTGCGGGCGTCGGCCCGTGAAATAATGATCCGCGACCCGACTTCGCGGGCGATAACTTCGCGCATGAGCAGCTGGCGCTTGATCTGATCCTTGAAGTCTTCCCAGTTCATCCCATCTTTTTCGACGCCTTGCTGAAGCGCCTCCAGTGACGGCAGATTGTATTGTTGCCGGACCTCATCCAGGCGCTTGATGACGTCGGTCTCCACGTTAATGTCATCATCGCCGGCTTTTTGGACCAGCAGGTCCTGGTCGATCATATCCCGGAGCATGTCCTTGCTTTTGAGCTTAAATTCCTGTTCAAGCTTCTCTCCAGAGTATTGTTGAGCCAGTTGTTGATGCAGGGTTTCCCGTTCCTTGTCGTACTGGCGTTGCGTGACGATTTTGTTGTTGACGCGCGCAATGATGCGCTCAATCAAAACAGTCCGCGCATTCGTCATGGGGGCTGTCCCCACAAGGGTCAAGGCTGCCAACCCCAGCCACGTCAATAAATTAAAGGTTTTCTTTGCCATAACGTTCACCCGAATGGAGATTTCCCCGAAATCAACAACGCCGCGGCGGCCTGCGCGTGCTCGTGTTAAGTGCAAATGCCGCCCCAACAAGTTATGTTAGCTCCCCGGCTGCAATTCCAGCAAGATGTTTTCAACTTCTCTTAGCACGTCCCGCCCGCCATTCTGAACCCGCATCCGCAGAACGCCATCGGGCTGGAAGGTCATGCCACGGTGGGTCTTAACCATTTGCATCAACTTTGCGGGATTGACCGGCGTCTGTTCATTGAATCGCATGCGGACTTCATCACCCTTCCGTTCCACGGTCTGAACCAGCAATTGTTCAGCCTGGGATTTCACCACCGCATAGCTCAGGAGCTGTTTGACCGGGGCTGGAATGGGACCGAACCGGTCGGCCAGTTCGCTTTCCAGGTCCTGGAGCGATTCCACGGTTTTGAGCGTGGAGATTCGCTTGTACATTTTCAACCGCTGGCGTTCGTCGGCAATGTACGCTTCCGGAATTTTGATGTCGATGCCCAGGTTAAGGGTCGTGCGAACCTCAATCTTGGGCAGTTCACCTTTCAGTTGGTGGACCGTCTCTTCCAGCATGCGCAGGTAGAGGTCGATGCCGATTGCGTTCAGGTGTCCGTGTTGCTGGTGTCCCAGAACATTTCCCGCACCTCGCAGCTCAAGGTCCAGCGCGGCCAGGCGAAAGCCCGCTCCCAGATCGGAAAATTCCTTCAGCGCCGCCAGGCGCCGCTTGGCGATGGGCGTGAGCGTGTCAACCGCGGGAACGAGGAAATAGGCATAAGCCCGGCGGTCGGAGCGGCCCACCCGGCCGCGAAGCTGGTAGAGGTCTGCCAGGCCAAACCGTTCGGCGTGATTAACGACCATGGTGTTGGCCCGCGGAATATCGAGGCCGTTTTCGACCAGCGAGGTCGCCACCAGCATGTCGTACTTGCCTTCCATGAACTTCAGCATCGCGCGTTCCAGCTCACGCTCGCCCATCTGGCCGTGCGCAACCCCGATTCGTGCTGTTGGGACCAGCCGTTGGAGCAGGGCGGCGATGGTGAAGATTGATTCCACCCGGTTGTGAACAAAGTAGACCTGGCCGTTGCGTTCCATCTCATGCAGAATGGCGGACTGCACAAGGCTGTCGTTGAAGGTGGCCACGGTGGTTTGAATCGCCAGGCGGCCTCGGGGTGGGCTCTCAATCACCGACAGGTCGCGCACCCCGCCCAGCGCCATGTGAAGCGTGCGTGGAATGGGCGTGGCGGACATCGTCAGCACATCAACGTTCGCTTTCAGTTTTTTTAGCCGTTCCTTGGCGCCCACCCCGAAACGCTGCTCTTCATCCACGATCAACAGTCCCAGATCCTGGAATTGGATGTCCTTCGATAGCAGCCGGTGAGTTCCGATGACGATATCGACTTTGCCCGCCTCCACATCGGCCATGGTTTTCTTAATCTCCGCCGGGGACCGGAAGCGGCTGAGCATTTCAACCCGGACGGGGAAGCGCGACATGCGCTGCCGGAAAGTGGTGTAATGCTGGAAAGCCAGAACCGTGGTGGGGGCAAGCACGGCAACCTGCCTGCTCTCCTGGACAACTTTGAAGGCCGCACGCATGGCCAGCTCGGTCTTGCCGTAGCCCACGTCGCCGCAGAGCAGGCGGTCCATCGGTTCCGGGGATTCCAGGTCCTGCTTGATGTCGGCAATAGCGGTCAACTGATCGGGTGTCTCTTCGAACGGAAAAGAGTCTTCGAATTCCTTCTGCCAGTTATTGTCCGGCGCGAAGGCCGTCCCTCCGAGCATTTTCCTCTCTGCGTAAAGGCGCAGGAGCTCTTCGGCCATGTCCCGCAAGGCATGCTGGACTCGCTTTTTGGTTCGCTGCCAGGAGGTTCCTCCCAGGCGGTCCAGACTGGGCTTGACCCCCTGGCCGCTGGAACGGTATTTTTCCACCAGATCGAGCCGTTCGAGGGGAACGTAGAGCCTGGCGTCATCCTGATAGGTGAGGAGCATGAAATCACGGGTTGAGCCGCCAACCGGGAGTTGCTTCAATCCCTGATAGACGCCGATCCCGTGATCGACGTGGACGACATAGTCCCCCACCTTGAGGTCGCTCAAGTCGGAGAGGAAACTTGCCGCTGCGTTTTCCCTGCGGCGCGAGGAACCCCACGCAAATTCGCCCAAAAGGTCGCGTTCGGAAAGCAAGAGAAGGTGAAGATCCGGAAAAACGACTCCGGCCTCAATCTCGCCTTTGGCGATCATGACGGCGTTGGTCGCAACATCTTCGCGGGTGGTAGAGGAATCCTCCACGCCGGTCTTCCCGCCCGTTCCCGGCCAGGCGACATTTTCAAAAGGGATTTCGTAATCAGAAAAGATCTCGCGCAACCGGTCGGCCTTTGCGGCCGTCGGAACGACCAGAACGGCTTTCTCACCATTCTGAATCTGCGCTCGAAGATGTTCAGCCATCACTTTCAGCGAGCCTTGATATTTCGGTACGGGCTGCGTGTTTAGAGAGAATGGATCGCCCGTCGGCGGGTGTTCAGCAGCAGATTCTTGAGTGCCGGGGCCTTCTTCGATGACAAGTTCACTGAGCGAAACGGCCGGAATGCCGGCAGACAACTTCCAGAATTCCTCTTCGGTCAGGAACAAGTCGGCGGGCTGGGGCGGCTGTGGAGCTACGTCTCTCACTGCGTCAAACCCGGCGTGCAGATTTTCCATGACCGCCTGCACCTGTCTTTGGCGATCGCCGGGTTCATCCCAGACAATCACGGGGCGTTCAAGAAGAGAAAACAAGGTGTTGGCGTGGGGCTCGACGAGCGGCACATAAAACTCCCAGCCAGGAAACGGCCCGGAGTACGAATCAGCCCAACCCGTCCGTTCTCCTTTTCTCTCTGGGTTTCGTCTGGCCAGCACGTCAACAAGCTGATTGAAGAAATTGCGCTGCGGTGCTGCTTCATTCAGCGGAAGGATCAGAGTGTTTGAAATGTTTTGCCTGGACCGCTGGCCGGCCGGATCGAACTCCCTCAGGGACTCAATGCTATCCCCAAAGAACTCGATGCGTGTGGGCCAGGCGGCTTCAGGCGGGAAAACGTCCAGGATGCCTCCGCGGATCGAAAACTGCCCCACGGTGGAGACGGGCTCGGCGCGTTCGTAACCCACCTGGATCAAATGTTCGGCAAGGTCATCCGGAGCCAACTCGTCGCCACCCTTCAATTGAAGGGCGAGCGAATGATAGAAGGGGATGGTGCGATATCGCATCAGTGCAGCCGGCAATGGCACACACAGAACGCGAACCTGTCCGCAGGCAACCCGCCACAAGGCTACGGCGCGCCGTTCCAGGACGTCGGGGTGAGGAGACCGGGCTTCATAGGGTGAACAATCGAATGCGGCGAGGGAAATAGCAGCATCGCCTGTGCCGGGTTCAAGCCAATCGAGCACGGTGGCGGCCGTTTTTGACAATCCCTCCGCCGCTTCATTATCCGCCGTGAGCACGATCAGGGGCCTTGCCAGTTGATGGGCGAGAAGCGCAGCTGCAATTCCCTTGGCCGGGCGTGTTAGTCCGGAAATCAAGATCCTGCCTGCAGCCTCGGTGGGTCGTGCTTCCGTCGTCCCGCGCGCCGCCCGGAACCCAGGGTGTTCGAGAATGGTTTGGAGTAATGGTCGAATGGAGGACATTAAGACTGGGGGCTCTTAGCCATAAATCTTATGGACGGCTTCCACGATAGCCGTCGTCGAGATTCCGGGAACTGCCGGCATTGAAATAACTCGACCGCCGGCCGCCTCAACTTCAGCGCGCCCCACAATCTCATTGGGTCGCCACCCGGCGCCCTTCACCAGAATCTGGGGCAACATGCGGGCAATCACAACCTGGGGCGTGGAGTCGTCGAAAATGGTGACATAATCAACGGCCTCAAGCGCTGCCAGAATTTCGGCGCGTTCCTCCTGCGGGAATATCGGCCGCCCATCACCTTTCAGGGCACGAACGCTCCGGTCGCTGTTGATGGCAACGATCAGAAGGTCGCCGAGCTTCCTGGCTTCCGTCAGATAGCGCGTGTGGCCGGGATGCAACAGGTCAAAGCAGCCGTTTGTAAAAACAACACGGGCGCCGCGGGCTTTGTGACGATCGATCACCCGGTACGATTCGTCCAGCGGCAGAATTTTAGACAGCGCAACCCGGCTTGCCGGTCTCTCGGAACTCACCAGGTTATTTTAGCATGTATGGAACCGATGTTTCCGAGCGCCGAATCCTGTGGAACTTACACTCAGCAAAAATCTCATGATATTCTGAGCGTTTAGTGGGAAAGGCGGCCGGGCTGTGAGGACGATCGCCATTCTTGGCGGAGGAGCTGCAGGCGTGATGACCACAGCCTTCCGAAGTCCCTTGTGGAGATTGCACCACACACTCTACTGGACGGGTAGATTTCCGATCTGCGAGCTATTGCTAAGACGGGATTCACTGGCAATTCGCCAATTCTGATCAGGATGGTTCTATGCGCGAGAAATCTGAAGAGCTTTTCCGTAAAGCAGTCAGACTGATGCCCGGCGGAGTGAACTCGCCGGTGCGGGCATTCCGTGCCGTGGGGGGCACGCCGGTTTTTATAGCCAGCGGCCGGGGCGCTCAGGTCACCGACGTCGACGGCAATGAGTACGTGGACTTTGTGCTTTCCTGGGGGCCTTTGATTCTGGGCCACTGCCACCCGGAAGTCATGAAGACGCTTGCTGCGGTTTTAGAAACGGGAACCAGCTTTGGCGCCTCGACTGCCGGCGAGGTGGCCTTGGCGGAAGAAATCATCAAGGCGTTTCCCTCCATTGAACAAGTCCGCCTGGTGAATTCCGGAACGGAAGCCACGCTCTCGGCTCTTCGGCTGGCCCGCGCCGCCACCGGACGCGAGAAAATCCTCAAGTTTGAAGGCTGCTATCACGGCCACTCCGACAGCCTGCTGGTTAAAGCCGGCTCCGGAGTTGCCACTCTGGGCCTGCCCGACAGTCCCGGAGTTCCCCGTGCCTTGGCGGAATTGACGATTACGATCCCCTTCAATGACTTCGAAGCTCTCGAAAGCGCCTTCAAGGTTTACCACGATCAACTGGCTGCGGCTGTGATCGAACCTGTGGTGGGCAACATGGGAGTCGTTCCGCCGAACTCCGGTTTCCTCGAGCGGCTGCGCGCGCTGACCGAAGAGCAGGGAACCGTTCTGATTTTAGACGAGGTGATGACCGGCTTTCGGGTGGCTTACGGCGGGGCGCAGCAGCTTTATGGAATCCGCGCGGACCTGACGACTCTCGGCAAAGTGATCGGGGGTGGGTTGCCGGTTGGCGCTTATGGAGGAAAAGCCTCGCTGATGGACAGGATTGCTCCCAGCGGGCCGGTTTACCAGGCCGGAACCCTTT
>Ga0307374_10013815_pt1 | contig 11094 bp, 10 predicted proteins | sample OX3MG_FD_202532 | JGI IMG/M metagenome (GOLD analysis project Ga0307374, IMG submission 202532) | Soil microbial communities from Risofladan, Vaasa, Finland - OX-3 | ecosystem: Environmental > Terrestrial > Soil > Coastal area > Acid sulfate soil | place: Finland: Risofladan, Vaasa | collected... | reverse complement strand
ATTCCTTCATGCCGTAGCTGCGGATGGTGGTGCCCATCGCGCCGTCGATGATGGCAATCCGGCTCTCGAGGATCTTATCGAGCGAGGTGTGACGCACTGAGTTCATCGTGTCCTATGGGCCGGCGGTCTCCGGAAAAGACGTCAGACCCGCCGGCGAAGTGCTGGCCTGTTTCCATTCTACGGAATGATGGCGAAGGTTCTTTCGCCCGACGACGAATCGCGCCCTTGGTAACAACCGCGGGAAAAGATTTCTTTCAGGCCGCGAAACTTTCCGCCAGGGCCGGGGTCGGGGAGTGTAGCTCGATCTATCCACTCGCCGGGTTTTATCTACAACTCAGTCGGGCGCGGCTCCTTGCGGCCTGCGCCCATTCGGAGGCAGGGTATGAAGCGCACTGCGATCGTGGTCCTCTCCGTCCTGCTGGCGCCGCCGCTCTTTGCGGACGCCGGACAACACCTGATTCCCGCCGGCACCCTGGTTTCCTGTAACACCGGCGACGCGCGCATCTCCTCCAGCAGCACCGCGGTGGGTGACCCCATTCTGTGCAAGGTGGAGCGCCGCTTCGGCAACATGACCCTCCCATACGGCAGTGTGCTCGGCGGCACGTTCGCCGACTTTAAAGATCCCGGGCACTTTGTGGGCAAGGGCTACATGCAGCTCGACTTTGACCGGCTGTATGTAGAGGATACGGTGATTCCGATCGAGGCCAAGGTGGTGGATGCGCCCGGTTACAGGATCGATCCGCATGGACGCATCCTGGGCAAGGGCCACGCGGTGCGCGACACCATCACCTGGATGATCCCCATTCTGTGGCCGATTGACCTGCTTGAGCTTCCGCGGCGTGGTCCTCGGGCCACCCTGAAAGCCGAGACGCAGCTGACTTTGCGCGTGATGGAGGATACTGAAGTGCCGGTCACGCCGGAGCCGCAGCGCGATCCCTATGGCTTGATCCCGCGCGGCGGGCAATCGTATGCGCCGCAGCCGGATCAGCCGGCACAGGAGCCGGAATCGCCGCCGCAGTTGTCCTATGCGCCCCAGTATGAGCCGCCCGCGCAGCCGTATTACGGCTATGTGCCTCCGCCTTCGCCCGCGCCGGTGCTGATGGCGCCCATGGTGGTTGCACCTCCGCCGATGATCGCATACGGGTCGTACTACGCTGGACCGGGGTGGTTCGCGCCGCGCGCGTGGTACGGCTACCGGGCAGGATGGGTGGCCACGCGCAGCTACGGCTATCCCTATGGATACGCTGGAGGGCGGATGCGGGCCTACGGCGGCTCAGGACGCATGGCGGGGCGGGGAATGGGTTACCGCACTGTTTATCGCGGCCGCTGAGACACGGTGAAGCGGATGCGGCCGGAGCCGGCCCCGGCCGTTCCGCTTGTGCTTTCGGCGGGAACAGACCTAGCTTTTGCGCGAGGTGACCGCGGAAAATGCTTCCACGCGCTGGGTCACGTTCTTTCCGCCGCAATGGGGACAGGTCAGCCCGCCCTTTTCAAACTCCGAGATGAGCAGTCTCTGTGAGAATTCGTGGTTGCAATCGAGGCATAGGAATACATATTGCGACATAGGCTCTCTCCGCCCGCCATGATAGCTCCAACGGCGCGGCGGGGCAAAAAGAGAACCGGACGCCCCGGTTTGATTCACCGAAAGCAACGCTCCCCTGCCGAGAGCGCTTCCTACTTGCCAGCCGCGCACCGCCGGCGCGGGACTCCTGGGGCGCCATGGACATTGCCGCTCATCTGCATCCTCGCATCGCATGGCCGCACTTTCGTCTTTCCCGCTTTGCGCGCCGGTGTGTAAATGCCGGCGGATTGGTGCTGCTGGCCGGTGTGATGATCGGCATCTGGTTCGTGGGACAGAACTGGCCCTTCCGCTATCGCAAGATCCATCCCCTGCTGGAGGACGTCTTCGGCAGCCAGATTCACATCGCGCATTATCGCCGCAATTACTTTCCGCATCCGGGGTTTATTGCCACCGGGCTCACGCTGCGCCCCCGAACCGGCCCGGGCGAGCACTCCATCGGCACCATTGGCACCCTCTATGTGCAGGCCAACTGGATTGACATTTTTTGTCTGCGCGATCGGCTTCGCCTGGTGGAGGCGACCGGCATGCACATTATTCTGCCGCCGCCCGGCAGCCGCCAGGCGCAGCAGGACTATCCCTCGGGGAGCGGTAGCAGTTTTACCGGCCCCACCGCCGTGATCGAGCAGCTCTTCATCCATGCCTCCACGCTCGAAATCCAGCGCAAGAACGGCAAGCGCTTGACCTTCCCGGTGCACTGGCTGCGGGTGTGGGACCTGCACCGCGGCGCGCCCATGACCTTCGCCGTGAATATGGACAACCCCTTGCCTTACGGCCATCTTCTCGCGTCAGGCAGCTTCGGGCCGCTCAACCCGCGCGCCATTCAAGAAACGCCGGTCTCCGGCTGGTTCAAATTCGAAGATGTGAAGCTCTCCGATGTGGGCGAGTTGAAGGGAATCCTTGACTCAACGGGGAGCTTTCACGGGCAGCTCGGCGCCATCGACGCCACCGCCCAGGCCAAGGTGCGCGGCTTTGCGGTGAAGAACGGAAATGAAATTCCCGTTTCCGGATCGATCCAGTGCACCGTCAACGGCATGAATGGAGACGTGGTCTACCATGCCATGGAAGCCCGTACCGGCTCCTCGCTCGTGCAGGCCACCGGCAGCACCGCGGGAACGCCGGGGAAAGCCACGAGGCTCGATCTTGTGGTGCGGCAGGGGCGCGCCGAGGAGATCCTGCGCCCGTTTATCAGGAAGCCCGTGCCCATCGCCGGGGCGGCAGCGCTTCACGCGCATGTCGATCTCGATCCTACTCAGCCGGACCACGGCTTTCTCGATCGCCTGCATGTGACCGGCGCATTCGATATTCCGGCTGAAGAGGTGACGAAGCCGGATCTGCGAAAGAGCTTGTCGGCCTTCAGCCTGCGCGCTCAGGACAAGAAAGTGCCCGATTCCGTCAAAGACCTGCCCGGGCCTGCTGCCGGCGCTATTTCTTCGCTCCAGGGCCCGGTGACCATCGAGAAGGGCATCGCGCGTACCCCTGACCTCAGGTTCGAGGTGCCGGGGGCGCAAGCCCGGCTCAGTGGCACATTCAACTTCAGGACCACCGCCGTTCATCTAACGGGAAAGCTGACCACCCATGCCGATCTCTCCGACATCACCAGTGGGTTCAAATCGGTCCTGCTGGAGGCCATCGATCCGCTCTTCCGGCATCATCGCAAGCACGGCGCTGTGATTCCCGTTGCGCTGACCGGGACTACGGACCACTACAAAGTGACGCAGAACTTTGGGCACAAGAAATAACGCCGCCTGTCGCGTCCCCAGCGCTGCCTCACCGACTCGCCGACCCGCTATCCCGCCTCCACCAGCCCATACCGCCGCTGGTAAGTTCTCTTGAGGGTTTCAAACACTCGCCGCGCCTCCGCTTCCGTTGCATCCTTCCACGGATCGTCCAGGAATTTCGCTGCCTCGGCCTTCGCCAGCTCAATCATGTGCCGGTCGCGCAGCAGGTCCACCACGCGGAACTCCGGCAACCCCGCCTGGCGCGTGCCGAAGAACTCGCCCGGCCCGCGCATGCGCAGATCCAGCTCGGCCAGCTCGAAGCCGTCCTGCGTGCGCACCATCGCGTTCAGGCGCTCTTCGGCCTCGTCGGTCACGCGCGCGCCGGTCATCAGGATGCAATAGCTCTTGGCCGCGCCCCGCCCCACGCGCCCACGCAGCTGGTGGAGCTGCGCCAGGCCGAATCGCTCCGCGTGCTCCACCACCATGACGCTGGCGTTGGGAACATCGACTCCTACTTCGATGACCGTGGTCGCCACCAGCACGTCAATTTCGCCGCGCTGGAACCGCCTCATGATCACTTCTTTCTCATCCGCGTCGAGGCGGCCGTGCAGCAGCCCCACTCGCAGTCCAGCCAGTGGCCCGGTGCGCAGCTTCTCGTGCATCTCCACCGCGGATTTCAGCCCGGCGCGAGCCTGCGGATTGGCTTCTTTCACCGCATCCGGAAACAGCTCGCCCGTCTTGCCCCTTCTGATCGTAGGTGCCCCCGGTCTCTCGCTTTTGGAGACCGGGGATGGAAGCTGATTCCCACCACCACCGAACACCAGTTGATCATGCGCAAAATCGAACTCCGGCTGATCGTCCTTCGCGCCCTCGATCACGGGATAAACCACGTACGCCTGCCGCCCCAGCTTCACCTGCTTGCGCACAAACTCCCACACTTCGCTTGCGTGCTCGTCCGGCACCCGGCGGGTTACGATCGGCTTGCGTCCGGGCGGCAGCTCGTCCAGCACGCTCACGTCCAGGTCGCCGTAGAGCGAGAGCGCCAGGGTGCGCGGTATCGGCGTTGCCGTCATCACCAGGACATCCGGCTCCGGCTGGTTCGGCTTTTTCATCAGCTTGAAGCGCTGCATCACGCCGAAGCGGTGTTGCTCGTCCACCACCACCAGGCCGAGCCGGTCGAACTCCACTTTCTCTTCGATCAGCGCGTGGGTTCCAATTACAAGCTGCGCCTCCCCGCGGTTGACCAGTCCACGGTTATAGCGCTTGCGATCTTCATCCAGCGAACCGGTGAGCAGAACAATGCGATACTTCCGCGAAGATTTTTCCAGGAGCTTTCTTGCGGCCAGGTAATGCTGCGTGGCCAGGATTTCCGTGGGCGCCATCAGCGCCGCCTGGTAGCCGTTCTCGATGGCCACCAGCATTGCCTGGAATGCGACGATGGTTTTGCCCGAACCCACGTCTCCCTGCAGCAGCCGCCGCATCGGCGAGGGCGTGCGCATGTCCGCGACGATCTCGCTCAGGGTGCGCTTTTGTGCCGCCGTGGGGTGGAACGGCAGCACCTCGCGGATGGCTTCGCGGACTTTGTCCGTGGTGGCAAAGGCCACGCCCGCCCGCTCGCGCATCTTGCGCCGCTTCAGCTCCAGCCCCAGTTCCAGGAAAAACAGCTCCTCGAAGATCAGCCTGCGGTGCGCCGGCGTGGCCCACGCCTGCAACTGCGCCATGGGCGCGCCTTCCGGCGGGAAATGCGCCTCGGCAAGCGCCCGCTCACGCTGCGGAAGCGAGAGCCGCTCCAGCACACGCCGCGGCAGGCACTCCGGCACGGCCCCCCGCAGGCTCTCCAGCAGGTGGAAGATGACCTTCCGTTGCCAGCGCGAGGCCAGTTTTGATCCACCCAGCGACTCGTACACCGGCGTAATCCGGCCCACTTCCAGCATGCGGGTCTCGGCGTCCTCGCTGGCGTCCGGCAGAATCTCGTACTGCGGCTGGATCATCTTCAGGTTCGACGACGACCGCGACGGCTCCAGCCGCCCGAATACGGCCACGGTCTGCCCCGAGTGGAACTTGTCCTTCAGCCAGGTGCCGTTGAACCACAGGCACTTCATCGCCATCCGGCCCTGGCCCAGCGTCAGCTCGAACAGCGGCATCTTCCGCGTGCGCAACAGCGCCGCGCCGCGCACTTCGCCGATCACGCTGGCTGTCTCACCCGGTTTCAACTCGTCCAGGCTGCGCGGATTCTGCCGGTCCTCGTAGCGGAAGGGCAGGTGATAGAGCAGATCCTCGGCAGTATGAATGCCCTTGGCGGCCAAAAGCTCCGCCACCCGCGGCCCCACACCGCGCACCCACTTCACTTCCTCTTCAAGTCCGGGCACAACAAGAATGCTAAAGCAGCGAACAGGGGAGGCGATTGCCGGGGATCGAGGCAGGCGCGGATCGGGTGAACCAGAAGGTATGTAGCCTCCCGCCGGCGCCGCTCAATGAACCTGTGACTCCAACTGCTGCAATGCAGCCGCTTCTCGCGCTTTGAGATCCGCCGCCGCCATCCGCGCCGTTCTTACCTCTGCCGCCAGCACTTTCAGGATCATCGCGGCAATGCCAGGTTCTGAGAGCATCAGGCGCGCGAACTCGTCCCGCGGCACGAAGCCCACCTGCGCTCCCGGCTGCGCTATTGCGGCCAGGGAATATACCCCGCCGCCAACCAGCGCGGGCAGGCCCAACAGCGACCCAGGCTGCGCTGGAAGATCCATGACCAGTTCCTCTGTCGGGGAACGCATGGTCAGGGCCACTTCTCCGTCGATGACAATGTACAGCCCATCCGGAGACTGATCCTGCCGGAACAGCACGCGTCCTGCGCTGCAATCCAGAGGCATGGAGTGGCTCTCCAGCGCGGACACCAGCGGTTCTTCGCCCACAAAAGCATTGGAATCGAGTTTCATGTCGGCATTATCAGACCGAAGTTGTCCAGAAAAATGTGAGCCCGATCACAATTCCTAGTTCATCCCGAACAAAGAAGCCGGCATGCTCCTCAATCGCACACCAGCGCGCCGTCTGGATAAGCCTCCGCCTCCACCGGCTCGGCTTCGGCAGCCGCTCCCCCGGTCAGTTGCGCCGTGAAGAAGGCGTCCACCTGCTCCAGCACCGCCTCGCCCGTTTTCGCCTGGTAGATCGCCGCCCGCAGCCTTGCCCCGCCGGGCACCCCGTGCGTGAACCAGGAGGCAAACTGCTTCATCTTGCCCGCAGTCTCCCGAATGGCTGTATTCCGGTCATCGGCGCCCAGTCCCGCTTCCTCCAGCAACATTTTGAAGTACGCGCGGATCATGCGGTAGCGGTCCTCCACCGTGGGGCGCTCGTAGGCGCCGGTGGCCGTGTACTGCGCAATCTGGCGGAATATCCAGGGGTTGGCCGGCGCTGCGCGCCCGATCATCACCGCATCGCAACCGGTTTTGGCCACCATCGCGGCCGCAGCTTCCGGCGTGGTGATGTCGCCGTTGCCGATCACCGGAATCCTGACCGCCTGCTTGATGGCGGCAATCCACTCCCAGCGCGCCTGCCCGGTGTAGCCCTGCTCGCGGGTGCGGGCGTGCAGTGCCACGGCATTCAGGCCTTCGGCCTCCGCCATGCGCGCCAGATCCACGCACACAATCTGGGCATCGTTCCAGCCCAGCCGGTACTTCACCGTAAACGGAATCGACACCGCATTTCGAATGGCACGGAAGATCTCGCCGATCTTGGGCAAATCCCGCAGCAGCCCCGAGCCGCCGTTGCAGCCCACCACGCGCTTGGCCGGGCAGCCCAGGTTCAGGTCCACCGTGTCAAAGCCGGTGTCCTCCACAATCCGCGCTGCTTCGGCCAGCGTCTGCGGGTTGGACCCGAACAACTGCGCCCCGATGGGGTGCTCGTCATCGTAGTAGGTAAGGTAGCGCTTGCGCTTCGACTCCCGCATCCGCGCCAGCCCGTCCGCCGACGTGAACTCGGTCATCAGCAGCCCGCAGCCGGACTGCATGTTGGTAACCGTGGATTCGATCTCGGCTTCGGTCGTGCCCTGATCCCTTACTTCCGATGCCTGACCCCTGGTGAATACGCTGGCGTGCCGGATGAACCGCCGGAAGACGGTGTCGGTGACACCCGCCATGGGAGCCAGCACCGTGGCTGGCTGCACCAGCAGGTTGCCGATACGCACCTCCGCCGGCACCCGCGCATCCGCCGGCATGGCGTGCTCCACTGGATTGTCCCAGTGCTTCTTCACCGTGAAGTGTTTCAAATCCTGGTCTCGATGTCCGGTCTGGCATTTGCCAGGAACTTATCGATCTTTTGCATAGCCGCGGCTGGAACACGGTATCGTTCAGGCTGAATGGCAAGCTCTACTCGGGGCAAACCCGATTCAGGCTCGCTCAAAAGCAAGATTCCTACGCGGCCAATTCCGTCCGAAGAAAACAGCTGTAACCTCGGCAGCAGCGCTACAAGCTTTGGGGTGCTCGGCAAGGCCAAATACCGGTAGTGTGCTGGCCATGCCTTCAATCGCGCCACATACGCTTGCAGAGTTGGAAGGGACGACACGAAGTTATTAGGAATTTTGATTTCCGCGCCATGAAGGTCGCCACTCCCGGCGCGATCCACGGCCAGCAGGTCAATCTGTTGAGTGGCCGGCTTGGGGTCGAAATATATGTTGGGTACGGAGAGTTTTGAGCGGAAGAATTCGGCAACGGCATTCATGGCTCTGCCGTGGCGGGTCCTGCTGGTCAATCCGGTGTGCTTAGCCTCGATCGTAGTCATTTTTACTCTTTTCCCCTCTCGGCAATGCGTTTTTCGACCCACGCCTGAAATCTGCCAGCGGTGATGCATAGCGCTTTGGCCCGTTCATCATCTACCTGCTGATCGCCATAGGAGATGTTTGTTTTTGCATTAAGCAGTTTTTGAAAATGTGCAACGCCTTGCTGGTCGATTTTCGCACTGGTGCATGCCATCTTTAATGTCCTGACAGCGTCCCGGTGGTTCTCACCATGCGACCGTCTACTGGTAAGCATTATCAATAAGGCATCGCTGTATGAAATGGCGCTATGCACGGCCAGCAGCGCCGCAGCGGAAGCATACGCTGCCATATCGTCCTGGCAGAGCCTCATGGCGTCAGCGAGTTGGATCGCCCGGCGATAGTAAACATCGAAACGCGCGTCAGCCATGCACCACAATCATTGCACGATGAAAAAGGCCCCCGCCGCGGCGGGGGCCTCTAGCCTGAAAACCCTTCCGCAGCAACTACTTGGCGGCCGCCTTGCCGGTCTGCGAGTCTGCTTTTGCATACTTCCGGCGGAAGCGCTCCACCCGGCCCGCCGTGTCCACCAGCCGCTGCTTGCCGGTAAAGAACGGGTGGCAAGCCGAGCAGATTTCCACGTGAATGTCGCCCTTGTGGGTCGACCGCGTCTCAAAATGGTTTCCGCAGGCGCATAACACCTTCACCGCGGCATAGTTGGGATGAATCTTCTCCTTGGGCATCTCGCTCGAAAACACCTTTCCTGCAATCCTTTTATTTTAGGCGACTCCATCGCCATTGGCAATTGCAGCCATCACTCCCCAGCGTGACATTTCCGGCCTATAATGGCAGGCGAATTCGAAATCCAGCTGCTCGATGCCGCGTTTCCCCACGACACCGGCAACTGAGGAGACCACCATGCTGAAGCCTCTGCTCCTCTCGCCCGCCATTCTCCTGTTGACCCTGCTCCCTGCGGCCTCCGGCCAAAAACCGTCGCACAAGCCCGCCAAGGCTGCCGCCGAGCCGGAAACCATCCAGGTCCAGCCCGCCCGGCCGGCCATCAAGCAGATTTACAGCTTCGACTGCGCCATTTGTCATGGAGCCACCGGCAGCGGCAAGACCGATCTGGCCACCAGCATGCAGCTGACCATGCCCGACTGGACCAATCCCGCGACCCTGACCGGCATGACCGACCAGCAACTCTATGACGTTATTCGCAAGGGCAAGGACAAAATGCCGCCCGAAGACGCCTCTCGCGCCAAGGATGACGAAGTCCGCGAGCTGGTGAAGTACATCCGCTCCTTCGCATCGGCGGCTCCGGCCACCACACCCGCTCCGGCCGCAGAGCCAACCAGCGCCCCGGCCCCTGCGCCGTCTCCTACGCCGGCAACCGCGCCGAAATCGCCCAGCGCGAATTAGGGCATCTTCTCATTTGCCGTAGCCCTTCCGTGCCCCATCCATTCCGCAGTTTCATCGCGCAATGGGTGGGAAGGTTCCACACCGTACGGTCAGAGACCTCCCGGTCCTGGGAACCTGCTCCCTCACTCCACCTTCGCCAGCCCCTCTATTGCTTCAGCGCCTTCTCGATCCCAGCTTCCGCCAGCGGCGCCATAATTGCGTACCCGGCCGCATTCGGGTGGACCCCATCGTGGCTCAGGTTCGCAGGCAGCCCGTCGCGCGCGTCCTTCAGCGCCGAATGGTAATCGACGTACACGTAGCCGTTCTTTGCGGCGTAGTCCTTCATCCAGGCGTTCAGGGCGTCGATCTTCGGCGCCGGTTGCAACCCGGGCGCCCAGGGAAAATCGTACGCCGGCGTCACCGAGCACAGCACCACCCGGATATGGTTCGCCGTGGCCAGTTCGGCCATGTCCATCAGGTTGCCCTCGGTCTCTTCCGGCGTCATCGGGCCGGTATTTCCGGCGATGTCGTTGGTTCCGGCCAGGATCACCACCACCTTCGGCTGCAAATCGATCACGTCCTGCCGGAACCGCAGCACCATCTGCGGCGTGGTCTGCCCGCTGATGCCGCGGTTGATGTACCCCTTGCCCGGAAACCCGCTGGGCTGGTCGAAGTGCCACCCCTCGGTGATCGAATCGCCCATGAACACCACCCGCTCTTCGCCGGGCTTGGGCGGGCCCAGTTGCATGTCGGCCTCCTTGAAACGCGCCAGCCAGCCGAAATCCATAAGCAACTGCTTGTCGTGCGCCGTCCAGTACGCATTCAGCGGATGGCCTGAAGGCGTGGTCTGCGGCGCGGTTTGCGTCGGCTTGGGCGCTGCCGTCTCCGGCCTGGTCCCCGGCTCCTGTCCGGCCATCATACCGGCCGCAATCCCCATGATCGTCAAAACCAGAATCCGTCTCACTCCCACCCCCGTCGCAGCGCTTCGATTTGGGAGCAGTCTTCCAGCCTCCCATCGCACCGTTGTCGATTGTAAGCACCACCCTGCCGATACCTGAAACTTGAGGTCTGAGGCGTCAAGCTAGGAGCTAGAAGCTACACGCAACGCTTCATTTCCACATTTCCGCCCCACTCATCCACCGCGGCTCCTGCGCTACGCTGGAAGCACCCATGAGCACCTGTCCCATCTGCGGCGGCATCGGCCTGGTCCGCGTCAAGTCTTCCGCCGGCCTCTGGGTCTCCCGCGCCTGCGAGTGCCAGGACCTGCAGCGCGAAGAGCGCCGCCTGGCCGCCGCCCGCGTCCCGGATCGCTACAAGGACTACGATCTCGATGGCTTCCACATCCTGCACGAGTCCGACCCCTCCATCGCCCGCGCCTACCAGTACGCCCGCAAATTTGTTGAGGCCTATCCCGTTGACACCGCCGGCAAGGGCCTGCTCTTCACCGGCTCCATCGGCGTGGGCAAAACCCACCTCGCTGTCGGCGTGCTCCGCCGCCTCATCCGCGAACGCGGCGTCAAAGGGCTCTTCAGCGACTACCGCGAGCTGCTCAAGAGCATCCAGAACAGCTACAACCCCCAGGTGGCCACCACCGAGCTCGAGCTGCTCCGGCCCGTATTCCATGCCGAAGTCCTGGTCCTCGACGACCTGGG
>Ga0307374_10013814_pt1 | contig 11095 bp, 16 predicted proteins | sample OX3MG_FD_202532 | JGI IMG/M metagenome (GOLD analysis project Ga0307374, IMG submission 202532) | Soil microbial communities from Risofladan, Vaasa, Finland - OX-3 | ecosystem: Environmental > Terrestrial > Soil > Coastal area > Acid sulfate soil | place: Finland: Risofladan, Vaasa | collected... | reverse complement strand
CGTCTTTTTCACTGCAAGCTATTGATTGCAATACTTCGCAATTTATAACATTTCCTATGACAATAGACGGTAAAAGGAAAGGCCAACCTGCCGTAGACCACTTCGAGAAGTATCCACCAAAATCCTCTATAGAATTTATAGCAAAACAGATATGCAAATAATTATTTAGAGGTCCATATGCATAAAAGAGTTAAATTATATTTGAGATTAGCTGTTTTAATAATTATAGCCTCTACGGGAATGGCGTATATGAATATGAATAACTCACCTAATTACATACATCCAGTTGCTTTTTTCTTAGGGACCGTTATTGGTTACGCGTTTTTCCCGCTTCTGATATTAATTATTATAGCCGTATTTACAAAATATACAGACTCTTAAATTAACCTAAACTGCCGAATGTACGCTGCGACTGTGGATCTTATTCTAATAAGAAGGAGTACGTCGCAACATATACTTATCAAAAGTATCAGACATACTTGTGCGTGTCGATATGAAAATCACTGCGATGTACGTTATAACGCACGTATGCGACACGAAATGTGGTCTCTGCGAGTTTACTGAGCACAATGCGATGACTGAGACGATTATAAAAATGTTCAGCAATCCCATTGAAATATGATTTACATCTACTATGCTCAGTGCAACAAGGCGTCAGTAATGGTGTTTTAAATGACTCCATTTGGCACACTGATTCGATATTTGCGCGAAGACCGTGGTTTTAGTCAGCAGGACCTGGCAGATCAGTCAGGCGTGGATTCAAAGCTGATCTCGTCGTTCGAAACCGGACGGCGCCGTACGCCTAATAGTGAGGTTCTGGAGAAGATTAAGGCCACACTTAAATTGACCGAATTGGAATCTCTGCAGCTTCAGGAAGCCGCGAATAATTCGTCTTACATAATCCGATTTCCAAGGGAAATGCCACCCCGGAAATTGCGATTACTGCATACCTTGGTGCGATCCCTCAGTGATTTGGCACCCGAACAGCTTTCAGCAATCCAGCACGAAATTAACGGGAGGCGCTCCCAAGAGCGTTAAAACGTATGGCTAGATAAAAAAACCCGGAGTCAGGCAGCAACCCGACCCCGGGCTGGCGTAGGTACTACTAATACCCACTCCGCAAACAGTTAAGTATTAGATGCTCCTCCGCCGTTCGTCAAGGACTGCCTGGCCCCGGGTTGTTTTTGACAACCCGCCCCTGATAGGGCCAACGAGAGGAGCATTTCCGTGCTTACCGACGAGCAGCTTAAAGCTTTATACGATCGATTAGGTCTGCCACTTGTAGCGCGCAACCGCGTCGATGAAATCCGCTCCAGCCAACCGGTGCGCCGCGTCAAGGGCGGTGGCGGCAATTTCTGCATTCGCTTTCCATCCCGCAAGATGAGACGGATCATCCAGGCTGAAAGTCGAACCATTGAATTACCTTTCCTGATTTACTGCGAATTCGATCCCTCTGTCTATGAGGTATGGGATCAGCCCACGTATCTACGAAGGTCGTACGAAACCTTGGGTGGGCGACGCATATCAGGAAGTCACATTCCGGATTATCTGGTCATCCGGGACTGCGATATTGAATTTGTCGAATGCAAACCACTGGTGAAACTGGAAGGTTATCGCGCTAAGTTCCTCGATTTGTATGCACGCGACGATAACGGCCTCTGGACCAGTCCCAGTGGTTTGCGCGCAGCAGCTGAGATCGGACTTGGATACCGTGTTTGGACCACGAATCTCGTCACTGTCACGTTCATCCGCAACGTGGATTTTCTTAGCGATTATCTCAACGCCGACAAAGACGAACCATGAACGCTGACACGGCGAAAGCGGCGGACATCGTGGCGGATCGCAAGTGCATTCGCCTCGATGAACTTATCGAAGAAGCAGGCAACGCGGACTCCGTGTTTTTCGCGATTGCCCGTCAGGAAGTGTACTTCGACCTCGAGGGGCAGCTTCTGTGTAAACCTGAATCGGCGTATGTGTGCAGCGATCCGGCGTATGCCACGGCGATTAGTGTAGCCCAAACTTCAGCCGTTCCAATTGAGCTCAACACCGTGTCTCTGGCCGTAGGAGCATCAGTCAATTGGGATGGAGCAACACACCGTGTCATCAATGTGGGCGAGGGACATTACACACTGCAGCACCCGGACGGCCGCATCGCTCGGCTTCGTGACGAGGAAGTATCCATACTAGTACGTGATGGCGTCATGCGCAGTGTGCCGGGAAGTGAAACCAATGATGAGGCCGTAGCACGGATCATGATGGCATCGGTGGATGCCATAAACAGGGCAATTCTGCGCGCACAGCTGATTCAAGCCTATGAAGAGTCGCGGTTGCCGGAAGGCATAAAGGCACGTACGGTTCGATACTGGAAAAGGAAGTGGAAAAAGGCCCAGGAAAAATATGGCAATGGCTTCATCGGTCTTTTAGACAAGGTTTTCAATAGCGCTAATAGTAAAAAAATCAGCAATGACCAAATCAAAGTACTAGAGCTTTCGATTGATGAAGATTATGGCGATGGCCGTAAAACCACCCGGAAAAAGGCCCATGAAAAATACATTGGCCGCTGCAAAATAGAAGGCGGCCCGCCAGTGTCATATAACACATATGGTGAGCACATTCGTAAGCGCAGAGCGTATGAGTTGGAACTACGACGCAGCGGTAAACGCGCGGCTTATCAGATTCGAAGTCCATTGAATGATGGAAGCCAAGAGATATCCGATCTGTATCCCACTCATGGGGATCGGGCCTGGGAACTCGCGCATATCGATCACACCCCGTTAGAGATCGAATTGGTGTCAGCACTGACCGGCAAACCGCTGGAACAACTGTATCTGACGATGATGATCGATGCGTACACTCGAGTAGTCTTGGCATTTGTCATCTCTTTTGAGCGTCCCTCGTCACGTACGATCATGTTGGTGATGCGCGAGTGCGTGCGTCGCCATGGCAGGCTGCCTGCAAAGATCGTCGTTGACCGTGGCGCCGAGTTCATGGGCACCTACTTTGAAGTGCTTGCGGCCCGGAAAGTGATCACAAAGATCGAGCGTGTGGCTGGGGAGCCGCGTGGCGGAGCGCCGATGGAACGCGCCTTCGGGCGAAATGACACGCAATTGATCCATGACCTGTTGGGCAATACGCAGGCCCGAAAAATGGGACGGTCCATGAGTTCCAGCCATGATCCCAAAAAACATGCGGTTTGGACGCCGGACGCGTTCGAGGAAATATTGGCGGAATTTCTATACGAGATACAGCCGCAAACAATTCATCTCGGCATCCTGGAAAAACCGGCAGAGCGTTTGGCGCGCTCGCTGCGCGAATCTGGCACCCGGCCCCATACCCATATCCCCTACGACAAAGTGTTTTATGTCGGCACGCTGCTCACACCGGATGTCCCGACCCGCACCGTTAGGCGTGGCGACGTCAAGGTTAACCACATCTATTACACGTCTCCCGAGCTCGCGCGTGTGCGCAACAAAACAAAAGTCAGAGTGAAGTTCGATCCCTATGATATCGCGCACATCTATGCATATGTCGAGCACGCGTGGGTACGTCTCACGACGACGCACCACCTAGTCCGTGAGTTTACTGAGCGCCAGATTCGCCTGGCACACATGGAGGTCATGGCGCTTGCCGTCAATGCACAGCGTGAGTATCTGGGCGTCTCAGATCTCATTCTTAAATTCCTTGCCGATGTCAGTGCTCGCGAACGCATGCTCGTGGCGCAGCGCCGTGACCTGACGCAGGAAATGGATGCAGGCATGAATACGCAAGACCCGCATATGTACGAACCGGTTTCACATGTCAAAACACATTCGATTCCCAGCCGCAATCTACCCACAACGAGGAGTATCACATGACAGCCATCAAAGAAAAATTGATCGCGTTTGAGGATTTGATCGTCGAGCATCGTCGCTTTAGAGAAGCCTACGAGGAGTTATTGGATTGCATTCAAAATCCGGTACGCGGAATGATTATCATGGTAGTCGGGCCGACTGGCGTCGGTAAGACACGACTTAAAGAATTTGTGAATGCTGTTCTTTGCGAATATGTTTCCAAATTCCCAGAGATGGAGTTATCCGCGCCGCTTCTGATTGAAGCCAAACGACCGGAAGTGGGGGAATACAACTGGAAAACCTACTTCGACCAGGGGATGCGCGGATTGGCGGAGCCCGGCCTTGGGCGCAAAACTAATATTAACGAAGCATTGGCACGTATCCGCAGCGGTAATCGTGGCTATACGTACCGGGTGATGACCACGTCAGAGATGCGCGAAATGTATGAACAAGCCATGGATCAGCAAAGGCCGATTGCCACACTTATAGATGAGGCGCAGAGCATCGGACACTGTAACTCAGGGGATCGGCGGATGGCCAACATGGATGTCGTCAAGGGACTCAGCAATTCTGGGAGGACGGTGTATGTGCTCTTCGGCACCTACGAGGCTCGCAACATGCTGCGGAACACAGCGCAACTCGCACGCCGCGTTCATGTGATTGATTTCGGACGCTACATAGACACCGAGCTTGACCAGGGGGAGTTTCTAAGTATCGCGCAAGCAATCACCACAGAAGTGGGCTTCAAAATGGATGAAGACGTCGCGACCGATTGGGCGTATTTCTATAACTACACACTCGGTTGTGCCGGCATCCTGTCGCAATGGTTAGCGCGTGCGCTGGCTCACGCATACAAAAACAATCATCTTCACATCGAACGTAAAGACCTTGAAGCGGTGCGATTGAGTGATCTCAATTTACAGGCAATCGCATCTGAAATCCGTTCCTTCGAGTTCGAGAACGCAAATTCCGAGCCGTTCAGCGTGAAAAAGTTCTTCGCCGTGCCTTTGAAAGATGAGTCCAAGCCACAACCGCCAGATGTGACGGTAGGCAAGGGACGCAAGCACCCGGGCGCCCGCGATCCGTTCAGGGATCCTGTGGGCACGGACTCCCCGTAACACGCATTACTTGTAACTACAGAGTCGCCGGATCATGCGTAGTAAGACAAAATTCAAGACATTGACTCGCGTTCCATTAAGAGTTCGTTTGATTCCACGGACTTATCCCAATCGTATGGGTCACGGTCGACATTTGAGGATGGAGGTCGCTGGATGGGGCACCTCTGAACTGGAGGCGTTGAGCAGCGTTTTTTGTGCGGCAGCCGATCGCCATTGGATGTACCCCGTGCAGTTTCGGCAAGCGCTGATTGAGCAACTTGGTGTTCCGGTACCGAACAAGGTTATGACCTATCCTCGGTCTGCGTTATGCATGATGAATGGCACGGGAGACAAGGCCAAGTTGGAGTCGGAACGCCTCTGCCAGATCTTCAATGACAAGACGCTAAGTTTTCTCACGTTTCTGCCTTGGCGTGAAATCCTGGATTCACGTGGCCACTTTCAGATCAAAAAGAAATTGGCCTGGTGTCCGGCGTGCTGGAAAGAGGATCGAGCCATCGGTAGACGTTGCTACGTGCGGCTACTCTGGCTCGCAGTTCCGGTCAAAGTCTGTCCCAAGCACCGTACTTCTCTGCAAACGACATGCCAATCCTGTCATGCAACGCAGGAAATTGTCCCGATCATACCGCGGGAATGGATCTGTCAGTCCTGTGGCAAGGACCTGGTCACACAGAAGGTCAGTAACAGGAGACATGATCCTGACGCCAAAGTCGTCTGGGAGGCAGCTGCCATGGGGGCGTTGATAAGAAGGACCTGCGCCAGCGCCACCTCGGTTTCCGAAGGAGCCTTTCGCCGTGTACTCACCGACCTGGTTGACCACCATTTTTGCGGCCGTGTCTTCGCGTTCGCAAAGCGCATCGGATTGACTCCCAAAATGATTCGGGGTTGGCTGCACGGATACCACAACCCCTATCTCAGCGAACTGATGGAATTCTCGTATCGAATCGGCGTGCCGCCGGATGTGCTGCTGTTGGACGGCGCTGGGTTAATTGATCCCTGTCAGTGGCGCAAATGGTCAAAGCCGCGATTTGTTAAGCGCGGCAAGAATCTTACCAAACTGCAACTTGCACGGATTCAGAAGGCACTGATTAAGGCGCTTGAGGCCGATGAGGCAAAAGTAATGACGCTTTCAGAATTCGGCGAAAAGTACGGCATCTCCTATATGACAGTCGCTCATCATTTTCCGAAAGAGGCCGCCCAGTTGCGCGATCGTGCACGGACCGTCAGGGAAGCACGCCAGCACGAACGCGCGAAACGGCGATTTGAGTATGTGCTGCAGTCTGCACATCAACTCATCCAGCACCATGTGTATCCGAGCGATCGTGCATTGAAAGACCGTTATGGCCTGTGTTCCAGTGATTTCCGACGTAGCGAAATTGTGAATGCACTGCGCGAGATGCGAAAAGCTGTGCTGGCAGGCACTTACAGGCAAATTAGGCCGAAGACAAGTGTTACTGGCTGATGTAGGGCGTCAATGTGTCCCGAGCTAATTAAACGGCAAATTGTTAGTCAATATTTCTGTGAAGCAACACATATGAGGAGACAGTCATGAAAAACCGTAGCGGCAAAAATCAATCCGTCTATTTCGATCATACTCAAGCCGACATAACTCTTAAAGACGGCACGCGGCCCCACATCATGCTGGCTATCGATGAGATGACCCGTTGCATAGTCGGTTATGCCGCTGCCAGAAATGCGGATGCGAAGTCGATGGCGAAATTTCGTAAATCGATTTTACGCAAATCCGCTCATTCATTACCCCCAATCACATCACGCCATCAGCGGCGTCCTCCTAGAAAGTGAGAGTGGGTCGTTGATCATGACTCGTAAGGTTCGCCGAGTTGGGGACTTCGCGTATGACGCAGTGAAGGCTCTTAATGAAGCACGCAAGGTCTTCGGTAACAGCGCGGACGTCAATGTATGGCTTAACTCACCTCATGCCGCATTAGGAGGAAAGGTGCCGGCCGCGCTTCTCTTTACTGCACAAGGCGCTGACTTAGTTTTGCAAGAACTCGTCAGGCTCAAGACCGGTCAGCAACTCAAGAAGTGAGTTTAACCAGTGGATTTTACTCAAGAAGCAAAAACCATCGTAACGCAGCTTCGATCGCTTGAAGCTCAATATGAGTACGCATCAATCAGAGCGTTTCGAGTCCTGAAGCAACATGATCCAGAAACCTTATCTCTTGCCCTGGAAGCTTTCGGCAATCGTAAAAGAGCGGCACGATGGTTTGGGCATCGTAACTGGGTGTTGGGTGATAAGACGCCTTGGGAGTGCATGGCCGAGGGAGGTGTGGAACTCGTCAAGCACGAACTCGTTAGTATTATTCATGGGCTCCCCGTATAACGGTATGCGTATATTTGGAGTTTATTGCTGCGTTACCACCGTTTATCAGGGAGTAGTGCTCGCACCTGTGTCGGTTCAACATCATTAGAGCTGGAGTGAGATGATCGTGCTGAAGATTGGAAACATCGGGTTGTCATATGACAGTGATATCGAAGGTACAGAATGACCCTGGATAAAACGGATCAAGAAGAACCGCGGATTTCCATAGGATCGTTGGGTGAGTTCGAGATGTACGGACTTTTATTACCCGAGAACCTAATCTACAGGGGAGCAGGAAACCCGTCGGATGTCATCACAATGCCCGCCTCAATGGCGGTGCGGATGACGTTAAATATACTGAAGACTTGGGATATCTCAGCGGATGTCTGGGGATCAGTATTGGGAGTGACTCCCGAACGGGTTGAAGACTACAAAAAAGGATCCTTTCCAACAGAGGCAGCGCAATTGCAGCGCCTGGAGGATATTCTCGCAATCTACAGAGCATTAAAGGTTTTGATACCGGATGACAGCTTAGCAAATAGTTGGTGTTCAACGCCGAATGGATTCTTCGATCAACGGCGGCCGATTGATGTGATAGTGGCGCAAGGTACTCAGGTTGTCAGGCGTTTTTTGGAAGGCTGGCTTGGATGAATATTTGTTGGGAGCCCAATGTCCGATCTGTTGAATGGGAGCAACTTGCATGTCATGCGCGCTCCATTGATCACCTTCACCAATATCGTGCCTAGCACAGATTACGCTAGTTGGAAGAGTATGAGTTACATAGGATCATTATTTCTGAATTGTAACTTAGCACAAACATTGACGGTCATGACATTAATACTGGAGGTAAGTTATGCGCGTTCCCATATGCAATGCAGATCTGCCACTGGGGTTTAATAAGCTTGCCAAATATATCGGCCGTCACTGGCCTGATGGGCGACTGAAATTATCACAATCCCGAGAGCGTCTTGCCAAGATGTTGGGCTATTCGAGCGCATATGCAGTACTTCGCGAACTGGTGCCTGAGGAAAGTGTACATGCCTTAGAGAGAGCAGACATCGTCCAGATTGTATGTGCGAACACAGACCCGGGCTGGAACGTTGATCCAGCAGCATTTGCCGCGCTCATGCAACGCTTACCGTGGCATGACATTAAGGCGGGGCGGTCAGATGTGAACGGTAATCGCTAAACTGTATGATCCATTCAACCAAGCGGCAACATTCAGAAGAAGTGGGAATAGGAAGCACCATACCAGAATCTGGCATTGTGTGGAGCTAGATAGTACGCTTGCGGACATTATTTTGTCAGATGGCAAGCGACCCCTCTTCGAAGGGGGCATCCACTCTCATTCGCGCCAAATTATTGGGCGCAAAATCCACGCCAGCGTCAGCAAAAAGGGCGGCAGGTCGAGAGGAGATCCGAGTCGGTAATGAAAAATCTGCCGAAGCGGACGAAGTGATGCAAGTGGACGTGTTTACACCGCTTTCGATTCGTTTACATAACATCATTTTAGGCGCGGAATGATTTGAACGTCTGCTCCAAGAACAAATGCAGCCCTCAATATCCGGCGTTTCTGAATCAGCTCCTTCTACTTCTCCTTCCGACCCATAGCGGTACTTGGGTTGGCCTAATTATTATCGCTTGAGTTTCAACAATACCAGGAGCATTCCATTTTTATAGTCACTTTGTTGCAGGGGTATTTATTCAATTGTTAGATTTTCGATAAATCATCTCCAACAGTTTCATTAACTATACATTTAGGTATAGCCAAAGTAATCACAGTCATAATGGTTGCGTCGCAATTGCTGCCATTGAATAATGCCTTAGTGAGCAGACCTAGAACATGGCCACGCGGCACGTTCCGCTGTGATTACCAAATCTACATCCGCATCATTCAGTGTCGCTGGATTATTCTGTAGGTATTTGGACACAATAAGAGCACGCTGTTCCCTGGTAACATTTGACGGCATACAAATGCGTGTAATTTTGCTCACTTGCTCTTGCGTGACCATGTGATGTTCTGCAATGCTTGCCAGAGCGTATATAGACCAGTCATAACCTCTATTCAGTGCATACACTTCCATAATACATAAGCCCCATCGCTCATTCTTGGCTGCATAGTTTTGCTGATTGCAATATTGACGTAGTTCATTGCCAGTACCCTGCAAATCATCCGCCCATGCAAGACTGGTCATACACAAGGACATTACAATAGCAAGCGCCACAAGTAATAATTTCAGTGAGCTCATTGACGTTAGCCCCTAAACTCGATCCTTCTTTGCTTAGCTACAACGCCCGCTTCTGGCCGGAAGCAGTAGCTCACAATAATGAGATACATGTTTGCGGTATTAATGTGCTTAATCTACTTAAATACTAGTGTTGTACCACCCTCGTTTAAAGTTATTTGAATGGATAATACATTCCCATTTTCATCAATCTGATAACAGTCAGATTCTGAAAACGGACTACCATTCATTGTTCCCGTATAGTTTAAACAGCCCAACGCGCTGGTCGCAGTATCTGCTTCTAAAGACCATGTGACCGTGGCAGTTTCGTAGACCGTAGTTCTTGTATTGTCCGTATATGTTGTATAAGTATCGAATGGGCCTGTCTGTCCAACTGTCGCCAAATCCGGGAGCGACATCTGATTTGCATCGACCTCAACTTCACCATTCGTGCTTATTCCTCCTAACTGAGTATAAGGGCTGATTGTGAAATAAAACGTTACGGTATCCGTACCCTGTGAAACACTATTTTCATATAACGTGATTGTTTCTGTTGATGTTAATGCAGCCATCCCATCGAACGTTGACTGTGCCCCAGGTACAAAGCTGATTTGTAAAGTGAATGTGTTACCACCAGAGGTGGCAGATAAATTGTAATTATGGTTCATCTGTTGAAATGTGCTTATAGCGCTATCAAGCGGATATTGTGGAGGAGGCGGAGGCGGTGTAGAACTACTGCCACCACCACAAGCGCATATCAGTGTCATTAGGCACAATATAAATATGGATTTCATGAAAGTATTCTCTTGTTAAAAATCTTGAGATTTCCTCCAATTATGGCCCATGGTCTACATAGATCCAACGCCCGCTTATGGCCGATAGTGGAAGTCTAATTTTCGGTGCGATGTACTGCGATCATCTCAGATAGGTGAAGCGTTGTCTTGTGTGAGACCTGTGCCTCAATATCCCAGACTTCAGTATGAATTACGTCTGGGGAACTCAATGTAAAGTCAGATACATCGATATAGCCCAATCGGTCCTGGAGGTCAAAGATCTTATTTGCGGTGCGCGAATAAGCAAACGTAGGGCTATTAACTGCTTGGTGACCTCCAGCATGCCAAGTGCTATATACAAAAAACTGGGAGTCTGACGTCCATTGCGCCTGCGCCAGAGTGAGTCCGCCGTCCTGATTGATAGATGTGTAATCTTTCTTAAACAAGACATGCTCAGCGGAATCACGCACTTCCAAAATGAATTCTGCCGATTCATTGGCGACGAGGATTACCGCCTCACACTTTCGGTCTGGCGATTCAAAGATCTTTTGATTCGGAGTTTTAGGTACGTTAGCAGGTGCAGCGGATAGCGGCGCTCCAATGAGCACACCTGCAATGAGAATTAAAAGTGAGGTAAACCGACGCGTACGCTTGAACATAACCCATCCCTTAAAATCCTAGTTCCACTCGTAGTTCCGCTTATGGCCGGAACCTGCCTTTAATTTCTGCTATCCGTGATTCTACTACTTCTACTTCTGCATCCAACCCTTAGCGGTCCTTCGTGGTCGCACGATAGGTAAGAGCGTGCAGAAAAAATCCCAAGGGAAAG
>Ga0307374_10013811_pt1 | contig 11099 bp, 7 predicted proteins | sample OX3MG_FD_202532 | JGI IMG/M metagenome (GOLD analysis project Ga0307374, IMG submission 202532) | Soil microbial communities from Risofladan, Vaasa, Finland - OX-3 | ecosystem: Environmental > Terrestrial > Soil > Coastal area > Acid sulfate soil | place: Finland: Risofladan, Vaasa | collected... | reverse complement strand
GGCCGTGGAAGGCGAGCGGGTAGTAGTCGAACGTCCAGTCGAAGTTGAACGCCACGGGGCTCGCCCCCGGGTTGTAGGGGGAGACGCGATAGACGACCTCTCCCTGCCGGGCCAGTTCCCGGTAGTAGGCGATTGCGCCGGGCACTCTTCGCGGGTCGGCGTACGCCCGGCCCGCTTGGGTGTAGCCGCTGATCACCCAGCAGTAGCCGTGGCGCTCGTAGTAGGAGACTAAGGGTGCGCTCAGCGTGCGCTCGTAATCTTCCACTTCGACGACCCGATGCGCCGTTTCGGGTCTGCCGGTCGCGGGGTTCAGGACCATCCTCAGCGCCGGGAACTTGATCCAGCGTGCCCGCGCCGTCCCGCCTGCGCCGCCGCCGGTTTCGTCCAGCCAGGCGTTCGGGACGACCGGCTCGAGCACGATCTTCGCGCCCGCGGGGATGTGCGCGACCGCCCATGCCCGCGTGAGGTTGCGCGTGTCCGGGCGCGAGAGCGCGAGGCCCGAATGGATGCTGTACACGAGCCCTTGCGCCGTCAATGCGATCACGGCCACGGCGGTGATGGCCACGGCGGTGAGGGTGGCTCGGCCGGCGGGTCGTCGCGGCGGACGGTCCACAGGTGGCGTCCCGCCCACACGCGACGAACGGCCCACACGCGGCAGGTGGCCGGCTCTCAATCGCTCGACGCCCCGCGCCGCCCAGCCGGCGCATTCCAGCGCGAAGCTCGCCGCCAGCAGGCAGGCGATCGGAAAGATCGGCAACAGCCAGCGGCCGAAGTAGCGGCCCTGCAGGCCGAGAAACAACAGGTACAGCACGGCGACCGGCACGAGCACCCAGCCGACCCGGCCGTCCCTGCGCCAGATGCTCACCGCCCCGCCGAGCGCCGCCAGCGCGGGGATCCAGCCGAGGCCCCACGTGAACGACCACAGGTAGTAGACGAGGCTACCCTGCCGCGGGCCGCCGAGCCACGAGGCGCTCGACTGTTCGGTGTATCGCGATTGCAGTTCAAGTTCCGCTCGGAAGGCGTGGAAGTCGAGCAGCGAATATGGGTTCGCGATCAGGTACGCCGCCAGCGCCGCCAGCAGGGCCACGCCCGTGCCGATCGCCACGTTCCGGCGGTGTTCGAGAGGTCTGTCGCGGTACCGAACCACAACCGCGGCGAGCAGCGGCAGCAGCACCACGCCCGCCGTGTACTTCGTCGCGGCCGCGAGGCCCAGGCCGACCCCGGCGAGCAGGTAGTCGACCATCCGTCCCCTGCGCAGGACGCCCGCGGTGCCGAGCAGCGAGAGCGTCACCCCCACCAGCGTCGGCACGTCGTTGAGCGCGAGATGGCCGTAAAAAACCGGCAGGAACGCCACCGCCATCACGGCGCTCGCGAGCAGCCCGACCGCCCGGCTGAAGAGGCGCGCGCCCACCAGGTAGAGCAGCCACACCGAGGCCGTGCCGAGCAGCGCCACCGTCACCCGCGCCACGAGGAAGAAGCGGTCCGGATGCAGCGCGAATTCGTGCGCGACCGAAACATGCGGGGTCGATCCAAAGACACCGAACCAGACCCCAAAGACGACGCGCAAAAGATACGTCAGCGCAGGGGGATTGACAAAATAGTGGGGGTTCAGGCCATGCCCGAACATCCGCACCGCCTCGGGCACGAAGTGTCCATGCTCGTCGACGTCGTACACGTACGGCAAGCCCTGCCCGATGCCCCACAGGCGCAGGCCGAACGCTACCACGAGCACGATCGCGAGCCCTCCCCAGTAGCGCCGGCGCCCGTTGTGCATCGCCGTCCATCCTATGCCCCGCATCGGCCCCCGCAGCGGCCCCCGCAGCGAGGCGGCCGCGGGGCATGCGGGCAGCGCAGGGAACGCAGGGAAACGCAACTTTCCGCCGTATAGGCTGTTTCATGGCCGTGCTCACGACCCTGCGCCAGATCGCCCCGCGCCGCCGCCTCGCGCTCGCCGTCGTCTTGCTCGCCTGCCTATCCGCGCTCGTGTTCGGCGGCGGAGCCGTCGGCGTGCCGGCGGCGCTCTCGGCCGCGGCGAAGAAGAGCCAGTCAAAGGCTCACGCCGCCCCGTATCTGACCGGCATCGCCGACGAGGAGACCGAGATGTTCCGCGATCCGCTCTGGAAGCAGCTGCACACGCACATCACGCGCTATATCGCCCCCTACGACGCGGCCGTGCGGCCCTACTCGCTGACGCGTGCCACGCAGTGGATCCGCGCCGCCGAAGCGGCCCACCAGCAGGTGCTCGTGTCCTTCTACCACTCCGAGTACACGCCGACGAAGATGCCGAACATCAGGACCTACGAACAGGACACGAGGAAGTTCATGAAGGACTTCCCCAACATCCATCAGTACCAGCCATGGGACGAGACCAACCGGGGCAACGTCCGCTACAGCTATGAGAAGTACAACAGCCCGACGGCGGTCGAATCGGCCGAGTACTACAAGGCGCTGCGGCACGTCTGCCCCAAGTGCACGATCCTCGGCCTCGACATCCTCGACCAGAACGCGGTCGGTCCGACGATCGCCTACATCAACCAATTCAAGAACGAGATCCGCCGCCTGCGGATGCCGATGCCAACGCTCTGGGGGCTGCACAACTACTCCGACACGAACCGCTTCTCGAGCGAACGCACGCGCGCGATCCTCGCCGCCGTGCCCGGCGATGTCTGGCTGACGGAGACCGGCGGGATCGTCAAATTCGGCGGCGCCTTCCCGAACGCTCGCGGCGGAGGCCTCAAGCGCGCGGCGAAAGCGCTCAGCTTCATGTTCGCGATCGCCTCCGCGCACGCGCGGATCAAGCGCCTCTACGTCTACCAGTGGACCGGCGGCACGTCCTCGACGATCTTCGACTCGGGGCTGACCGACGCCAAACACAGGCCACGCCCCGGCTACGCGATCGTCTGTGCGCACCTGCACGGTGCGCACTGCAAGGTCAAGGTCAGCTCGCAATAACCAACTTCCCCGTCCTGCCTTAACGATTGAATCGAGATCCAATGTCGCGTATCCGCATCCTTCTCTGTGCTTCCCTCGCCTGCTCGGCGCTCGTCTCCGGTGCGGTCGGGGCCGGCCAGGCGCAGGCCTCGACCTCTCAAAAGCTCTACTTCGAGGGCTCGACCGAGCTGCTCAGCCCGGTCACCCGCCCCGCGGCGCTCGCGCAACTGCAGACGCTCGGCGTCAAGGCCCTGCGCGTCGAGCTCAGCTGGTACTCGGTCGCCCCGGCCCCCACCAGCGCCACCAAGCCGAGCTTCGAAGCGACCAACCCGGGCAACTACAACTGGGGCCAGTACGACATCCTGATCGCCGAAGCCAAGCGGCTGGGCTGGCAGGTGCTGCTGACCGTCACCGCCCCGGTGCCGCGCTGGGCGACCGCCAACAAGAAAGCCCCCTACACCTACCGGCCCGACGACCTCGCCTTCCAGGAATTCACGACCGCTGTCGCGCAGCATTATGCCTCGCAGGTCGCGCTCTACTCGATTTGGAACGAGCCCAACGAGCCCGCCTATCTGACACCGCAGTGGACCTCCAAGGGCAAGCCCGCCTCCGGGCGCATCTACCGCGGCCTCTACCAGTCCGGCTACGCGGGGCTGCAGGCGGGTCTGAAGGCGGCCGGGAGCTCCCGTGCGCCGCAGGTGCTGTTTGGCGAGACGGCGCCGGTCGGCGACGACACCGTCAACGTCCGCAAGGAAAAATCGCGGGCGCTGACTCATCCCGTCGCGCCGCTGGCGTTCATGCGCGAAGCGCTGTGCCTGAACGCGAAGTACAGGAAAGCGGGCACCTGCGGCGAGCTGCAGATGGCCGGCTACGCCCACCACGCCTACTTCCCGGCGGCCGGTCCCAAGTACGTCTGGAAACAGAAGGACAGCGTCACGATCGCCTCGCTTTCGCGCCTGTCGAACGCGCTCAACCTGGCCGCGCGGGCGCACGCGATCCCGGGCGGCGTGCAGATCTACCTGACCGAGTTCGGGGTGCAGAGCAAGCCGAACAAGTACGAAGGCGTGTCGGCCGCCAAGCAGGCCGAGTACTACGCGATCGCCGAGCACATGGCCTACGACAACCCGCGTGTGGCGGCGTTCTCGCAGTACCTGTTCAAAGACGACCCGCTCAGCGGGCGTCTAACGGCTAGCGGTGCTGTGGGCTTTCAGACCGGCCTGGAGTACGTCAGCGGCGCCCGCAAGCCGCTCTACTACGGGTTCCCCGTGCCGCTCACGGTCACCAAGCGCGGGCACGGCTTCGCGCTGTGGGGTCTCGTGCGGCCGACGACCGGCGTGACAAGGGCGACGGTGCTCGTGAAGCGCAAGGGCGCGCGCAGCTACCGCACGCTGAAGACGGTCACGACCAACGGCGCCGGCTACTGGTCCTTCAACTCGTCGGTCAAGGGCGTCTCCTGGCGCGTACGCTGGGTGAGCCCGGCGGGCGTCAAATACGAAGGCCCCCCGATCGGCGCCTACTGATCCGCGTCCGTCGTCGCTCCTCGGCTCTCCCGGCGGGCCGGCCGAGGAGCGGACGCGGCTTTCGGATAGCTTCTCCGCAATGAACTCGAGCGGCGCCGAGCGGGTCGGTGCCGCCGTGCGGCAGCAGGCCACGCGGCGGCTCAAGCGGCGCTCGCGGCTGCTGATCAACCTGGTGACGGTCCTCGTCACCGTCCTCTTCTCCTACATCGCGCTCAACGGCATCGACTTCAGCGAGGTGTGGCTCGCGCTGCGCACGAGCGACTATCTGTGGCTGATCCCCGCGCTGCTCGCCTTCGGGCTCGGCAGCGTCGCCCGCGGCCTGCGCTGGCGCTCGCTATTCGCCCCCGGCCGCCGCCCGCCCCGCGGGGCGGTTCTGAACGCGACGATGATCGGCTACTTCTACAACTCGATCCTCCCCGCCCGCGCCGGCGAAGCGGCGCGCGTGCTCGTGCTCAACCAGCGCTCGACGACCGCGGCGGTCGAGATCGTCGGGACCGTCGTGATCGAGCGGCTGTACGACCTCGTCGCGATCCTCCTGATCTTCTTCGCCGCCGAGCCCTGGCTGCCGCACGTCAGCTGGTTCGGCGCGGCCGCGGTCGCGGCGGTCGTGCTCGCGATCCTGATCGTCGCCGCCGTGGTCATCCTCGCGCTCTACGGCGATCGCTTTCTGCGTCTATTGCTCTGGCCGCTGCGGCGCTTCTCCGCCTTCTCCGGCACGCGTCTGGACCGCACGGTCGAAGAGCTGCGCCACGGGCTCAGCGGCCTGCGCCATGGGATCGTCGCGCTGGAAGCCTTCCTCTGGACGGTCGCCGCCTGGATGTTCTCGGCAGGTTGCGCCTACTTCGTCAGCGTCGCCTTCCACCTGCACCTGCCCTTCGTCTGCGGCGTGCTCGTGGTGGTGGTCGTCGGCCTCTCGATGATCCTGCCCTCGCCGCCGGGCGCGATCGGCGTGTTCGAGGGTGCGGCGCTGATCGCGCTGAAAGCCTATGGCGTGCCCCATTCGGAGGCGCTTCCCTACGCGCTCGTGCTGCACGCGGTCAACCTCGTTCCCTACGTCGTCGTCGGGCTCCTGCTGCTGCACTACAACGCGCGGCATCCGGGGCCGAAAGGGACGCTCAGCCTGGAGGTTCCGGAGGGGGCCGGTTAAAGGCCGGATCCTCGCTCCGCGGGAAGCCGTCGGCAACCTCGAGCGCAAGCTGAGGGTCCGCGGCAGGGCGGCGCCTAAAACGAGCTCGGCCGCGCCGTCTGGATCGACCGGTGGAGCGCTCTTGCGACGGCGAACAGCGCCTGCCGGGCGACCCCGTTCGCGGCGATCAAGCCCGCATCCCAGGTCGCCTTCTTCGCCGACCGCGGCGCCCCCGGGGAGCGCCAGTGGTAGTAGTAGACGCGCGTGATGCGGGGGCTGAGGGAGGCGAGCCGGAAGATGTTCTCGGTTGATCTGACCGCGTAGCTCTCGCCGTGGTAGATCAGCCGGCCGCGGAAGCGCCACCAGACGATGCCGCCGACCTCGCTGAACCAGACCTGGCCATGGACGTAGTCGAGCATTCGCCGGATCGGGCGGGGGTTGTCGGTGGCGACGCTGATGTAGGGGTTCAGCGGCCAGACCCGGGGATATGGCCGCGCGGTGCGCAGGAACCGGCCGATCCAGGCCTCGATGTCGCCGTCGGCGTCGAGCGTGTCCGGGGCTGTGATCGTGCAGCCGGGGCAGTGCGAGCTCATCGCGTTGTAGTACTCGGCCGCGAGTCGCGGCCGGCGCGCGGTCGGCTGGCCGGCATGTGTGGCCTCGTCCCAGGGGCAGTACTCGGTGACCCATCCGAAGAGCGCGCGGAAGCGCAGGAAGTCCTTCAGGAACTGGGCCTGAGTGGGCGCGCGATCGTTGCCGTCGGCGTGCTGGAAGGTGATCAGCGGCGTGATCCCGGCGCGCTTGACGGCCGCCAGCCAGGCGGTCACGGCCGCGAGGTCACGCGGGCTGGAGACGACGTTCCAGGGGACGACGTCGCGGGCGATGTGGATCCCGAGCTCGGCAACGCGCGGGTCGGAGAACGTGGCCGGTTCGTAGTCGGCGAGGCCGAACTGGAAGCCGGCGGCGGAGGCCGGGGCCGGGGTGAGGACCGTGGTCGCCAGGCCAGTCAACGCGAGGCAGGCCGCCAGGACGGCGAGCGCCGCCTTCGTGGGGATCGAGAGCATGGCTATGCCTTCAACAACGACGCGCCCCGTTCGGAGCGGTTCCTGCCTGCGGGCTCCTTTGCGGAGAGCTCCATCGTCTGCTCGCCCCCCGCGCCGAGCATTCGCTCGAGCAGCAGCCGCGCCCCGGCCTTGGAGAGCGGTTCGTTGAGGTTGCCGCACTTCGGCGACTGCACGCAGGAGGGGCAGCCGGAGGCGCAGGGGCACTCGGCGACGAGGCGGTGCGCGTCGTGGCAGAGCTCCTCGAAGCGCTGGAAGGCCGTGCGCGTGATGCCGATCCCGCCGGGATGGCCGTCGTAGATGAAGATCGTCGCGCCGCCGGTCTGGGGGTGGAGGTTCGTCGACAGCCCGCCGATGTCCCAGCGGTCGCACATCGCGATCAGGGGCAGCACCGCGATCTGGACGTGCTCGGTCGCGTGCAGCGCGCCGAGTAGCGCCTCCAGGGGGATCGTCTCGCCCAATCCCAATGCGGCCGAGGGGAACTCGAACCAGAGCGCCTGCGTGGAGAAGCTCGTGGGCGGCAGGTCGAGCCCAACCAGCTCGACGGCCGCGTGATCGGCCAGGCGCCGGCGCTGGTAGGCGAGCACCGTGTCGGTGACGGACACCTCGCCGAAGCTGAGCGTGACCCCGAGCGTCTCGCGACGGTCGAGCAGGCGCTCGATCGTCGTGTCGGTGACGCGCTTTGGTTGTGTGTACCAGTCGCCGTCGAACGGGGCGACGAGCGCGCGGCGGCGCGGCAGGTCGAGTTCGCGCACCTCGAAGGAGCGCCCGAGGTGCAGGTAGATCGCGCCCTCGTGGACGGTCGAGTGGGCGCGGGCGGCCTCGGTCGAGCCGAGCAGCTCGCCGGAGGCGACGTCGACGATCGCGAAGCTGTCGGGGGAGGCCGAGCGCAGCGAGACCTCCCCGGCTGGGTAGCCGCCGGAGTCACGGGGGACGTAGGTGCTGAGCGCCGGCCGGGGTTCGCCCGGATCGGCCCGCCCTGGCACGACGGTTGGCCCGACCCCGCCCGTCCGGTGGCGCAGCTCGCCCGCGCTCTGCAGGATCTCGGCGTGGGCCTCCCAGCGCGGGCCGAGGAACTCCGCGTCCTCGCTCGACAGCGGCCCCTCGTGCGCGGCGCAGAGGAGGTGGGGGCGGAAGATCTGGGCGTTCTCGTGATCGAGGATCGCGGCCTCGACTGGGCGCTCCAGGAAATCGTCCGGGTGGCGGCAGAAGAACTGGTCGAGCGCGTCCTCGCCCGCGACGTACATTGCCAGGCCCCGCCCGCGCCGCCCGGCGCGGCCCCACATCTGGCGCAGCGATGCGACGGTCCCGGGGAACGTGACGACGACCGCGGCGTCGAGCTCGCCGATGTCGATCCCGAGCTCCAGCGCGTCGGTCGTGATCACCGCGCGCAGCTCGCCGCGGACGAGGCGCCCCTCCAGTTCACGGCGCTGCTGGGAGGTGTAGCCGGCGCGGTAGGGGGCGACGAGCCGGGCGAGCTCGGGGCCCGAGAGTGGAAGGCCATCGTCGGGTAGCCCGGAGGCAGGGAGGCCGGAGCCCGGCGAGTCGGCGCTTTCGAGGTCGGCGACGAGCAGCTTGTGGAGGACCTCGACGCCCTTGCGCGACTTCATGAAGCAGATCAGGCGCGCGCCGTCGCGGACGAGGCGCGCCAAAAGCTCGGCGGCCTCGGCGAGCGCCGAGCGGCGCTGGCCGAGATCCTCGTCGGTGAGCGGCGGGTTCCAGACCGCGATCCGCCGCCCGGGCGCCGGCGAGCCGTCGCGGGCGATCAGGCTGAAGTCCTCCAGCCCCGTGAGGCGCTCGGCCAGCTCGACGGGGTTGGCGATCGTGGCGGAGGTGAGCAGGAAGCGCGGGGAGGTGCCGTAGGCGGCCGCGATCCGGCGCAGGCGGCGCAGGACGTTGGCGACGTGCGAGCCGAAGACGCCGCGGTAGACATGAGCCTCATCGACGACGACGACCGCGAGGTTCGCGAACAGCTCGGCCCAGGCGGGGTGGTTGGGGAGGATGCCGACGTGGAGCATGTCGGGGTTCGTGAGCACGACGTTCGCCCGCCGGCGGATGTCGGCGCGCGCCTCGCGCGGGGTGTCGCCGTCGTAGATCGCCGGACGAACCTGCTTGGCGAGACCGAAGGCGGAGAGCGCGCGCGCCTGGTCCTGGGCGAGCGCCTTCGTCGGGTAGAGGTAGAGCGCGCGCGCCCGCGCGTCGCGACAGAGCACGTCGAGCGTCGGCAGGTTGAAGCAGAGCGACTTGCCCGAGGCGGTCCCGGTCGTGACGATCGTCGGGCCCTCCCAGGAGGCGTAGACGGCTTCGGCCTGGTGGGAGTAGAGGCGCTCGATCTTCATGCGGGAAAGCGCCGCGAGCACTTCGGGGTGAAGCTCCTCGGGTGGCTCGACCAGCCGAGCCTTGCCCGGCCCTTCGCGTGCCTCGCGCACGAGCCGGCCGTCCTCGCGCGCCTCGTCCAAAAGCGCGCTCCAGGGCTCGATCGTGCGCGTGAGGCTCACCGCTTGCGATAGTAGAGGCCGATGGAGCCCCTCAGCATCCCTCGCGGCGGCGAAGACCCCAACGACCGTCTTTCCGCCGTGCGGCCGCGGTGCATGTACGTCGATCTGGACGGCACGCTGCTCGGGCGGGGCGCGTCGCTATTGAGAGACGGCGAGGGGAACGCATCGATCGAGGGCGTGCGGGCGATCCAGGCGTGCATGCGCGCGGATGTGGAGGTGGTGCTGATGTCAGGGCGCAGGCGCGCGCAGGTGTTCGAGGACGCGCGCCTGCTGGGGCAGAGCTCGTTCATCTACGAGGCGGGCGCGTGCGTGGTGCTGGACGGGGAGGAGCAGTGGCTGACGGGCGAGCTCGTGCCGGGCGAGCTGAGCATCGCCGAGCAGATCGAGCGCTCGGGGGCGCCGGCGCTGCTGCTGGAGCGCTACGCGGGTCGCCTGGAGTACCACGAGCCCTGGCACGTCGAGCGCGAGGTCTCGCACCTGTTTCGGGGTCTCGTGGACGCCTTCGAGGTCGACGCGCTGCTCCAAGAGCATGGCCACGGAGACCTGCGGCTCGTGGACAACGGCGTCGTCAACCGCCGCTCACCGGCGCTGGCGGATCTGGAGCACGTGCGCGGCTACCACCTGCTGCCGGCGGGGGCGTCGAAGGCGGGCGGGGTCGCCTGGCACCGCCGCGCGCGGGGGTACAAGCGCGAGGAGACGTTCGCGGTCGGCGACTCGCGCGAGGATCTCGCCTGCGCGACGCAGGTGGAGACGTTCTGGCTGGTCGCGAACGCCGTCACGCGCGATCCGTCGATCGAGGAGGCGCTGGCCAAGCACGAGAACGCGCGTGTGTGCGAGGCCGGACACGGGGCGGGCGTGTATGAGGCGGTCGTGAGCAGTTTGATGGGTTGATCTTTGGGATCGTCCACGTGTCGTCGTTGACGTCGATGGGGCGTGGGGGCGGGGCCTCCATGCCCCGCCTCAGGGGCTGGTTACTTTTCTAAAGATGCCGCGAAGGACGTTCCTCTTTTAAAACTGCGTGACACCATAGTTACACGCAGTTTTAAAAATATATGTCCCCACCCACTCCTTTATCTTCCCGACACAAATTCATCTCACTTTCGATGCGATTGCGTTGCACCGACGTCACGATTTGATGATTCCCTCGCGCTTCTCCTCCTCGTAGAGGCGTTCGACGATGAATTCCTTCAAGAGTGTCTGGTAGCCGGTGTTGCGCAGCGCGGCGAGCGGCGCAGGATCCGGAGGTTTTCTCCCGGCCAGCCCGACTTCGCGGGCTTATCGGCCGTGAGAAAATCCGGACCTGCTTGGCCGAGAACTGCTTATCCGAGAACTGCTTATCGGAGGCTCCCACGATCCGTCACGGTTTGATGATGCCCTCGCGCTTCTCCTCCTCGTAGAGGCGTTCGACGATGAATTCCTTCAAGAGTGTCTGGTAGCCGGTGTTGCGCAGCGCGGCGAGCGCGCGGAGGCGTTTGAGCGTGAACTGGTCGAAGCGCACCGCGATCGGCGTGGTGCGTCCGGGGCGGACGAGCTCCTGCATGCGCAAAGCCTTTTCGCGGCGTCCCTCCTGGGCGAGAAACTCCTCGGCGTCGGAGAGGTCGAGTTTCGCGGTGGGGTCGAACGCGGGCTCGGCCTTGGCGTTCTTCTTGGCGGGCTGGGGCATATACGTATCTCCTCCTCCTACTTGGGTGCGCTATAGCATATACCTAGTCGCAGACGCCGCTCGGATCAGCGGTCGGTGCGGCCGAGCGTCCGTCGCCAGAGCCGCCGCCAGAATCCTGGCCGGGGCCGGGGCGGACGCCAGCGCGCAGGCGGGGGCACCGTGGCGCGCACCAGGGCGACCCAGTCATCCAGCGGCAACTCGCCCGAGATCAGCCGCCCGAGCGCGGTGGTGACCGGCGCTCGCTCGCCGGCTGCGATGGCGCCATCCGCCGGCTCGCCGGCCTGGCCGTCGGCGGTTTCACCG
>Ga0307374_10013809_pt1 | contig 11100 bp, 10 predicted proteins | sample OX3MG_FD_202532 | JGI IMG/M metagenome (GOLD analysis project Ga0307374, IMG submission 202532) | Soil microbial communities from Risofladan, Vaasa, Finland - OX-3 | ecosystem: Environmental > Terrestrial > Soil > Coastal area > Acid sulfate soil | place: Finland: Risofladan, Vaasa | collected... | reverse complement strand
CGTCCTCGTAGTAGTCGAGCAGCGTGGGGGCGTCGGCGGTCACCAGGGCGACCGTCGCCGGATCGTGGCCATAGCCGGTGTCGCCGGGGTCGAGGGGGAGGGCGAACCGTTCGACCCAGCCCTGGGTGGTCCACCGCTGCCTCCCGTCGTCCAGCCCGGCCACGTGATCGTCCTGGATGCGGGTCAGGTGCCAGACCAGCCAGGCGATGGAGTTGGACTCGGCGTCGGGCCGGAAGGCCAGCTCGTCGGGCGCCAGACCGTTCACCGCAGGGTGCACCGCGTCCCGGACCCTCTCGAAGGCGTCCGCCAGCAGGTCGCTGCTCGTCACCGGCACTCTCCTCTCCGCTCAGACTGTAGACGCAGCCGGACCCGGTCGGCCCTCTGGCCGGGTGGCCGGCGGGCGGGTCCGGGTCGGTCCAATCCGATTGGGCCAGATCCGGCCGGCGGCGTCAAGTCGTACTGCACGGTGGGCCGCGGCGCGGAGCTGGCGCGCTGGGTGGGTGTTGCTCCACCGGGGATTTGGGTAGAGGGTGGTGGCAGCCGACAATGCGAGGTCCACCATGGCGATCGCCACCGTCAACCCGGCCACCGGTCAGACCGTCAAGTCCTTCTCCGAGCTCACCGAGACGGAGCTCGAGCGGGCCCTGTCCCGGGCGGCGGCCACCTTCCCCACCTACCGGAACACCACGTTCGCCCAGCGGTCGGCGTGGATGCGTCGGGCCGCGGAGATCCTCGAGGCCGAGGTCGACCAGGTCGCCGAGACGATGACCACCGAGATGGGCAAGACCCTGGCCTCGGCCCGACAGGAGGTACTGAAGTGTGCCAAGGCCTTCCGCTACTTCGCGGAACATGCCGAGGAGTTCCTCGCCGACCAGCCTGCCGACGCCGACGCCGTGGGCGCCACCTCGGCCTACGCTCGCTACCAGCCGCTCGGTCCCGTCCTCGCCGTCATGCCGTGGAACTTCCCCCTCTGGCAGGTGGTGCGTTTCGCCGCGCCGGCGCTGATGGCCGGCAACGTGGGCCTCCTCAAGCACGCCTCCAACGTCCCCCAGACGGCCCTGTTCCTCGGCGAGCTGTTCGGCCGGGCCGGGTTCCCCCACGGTGCCTTCCAGACCCTCCTGATCGGCTCGTCCCGGGTCGAGGCGGTGCTCCGCGACGACCGGGTGGTGGCCGTCACCCTCACCGGTTCCGGCCCGGCCGGCTCGGCGGTGGCCTCCGTGGCCGGGGAGGTGGTCAAGAAGTCGGTGCTGGAGCTGGGTGGAAGCGACCCCTTCGTCGTGATGCCCTCCGCCGACCTGCCCCGGGCGGCCGAGGTGGCCGCGGTCGCCCGCTGCCTGAACAACGGCCAGTCGTGCATCGCGGCCAAGCGGTTCATCGTCCACTCCGAGGTGGCCGAGGAGTTCGAGCGGCTCTTCGTGGGGGCCATGGCGGCGCGAGTGGTCGGCGACCCGATGGAGGACGGCACCGACGTCGGCCCGCTGGCCACCGAGCAGCAACGCGCCGACATCGACGGGCTCGTCGAAGACGCCGTGGCCCGGGGTGCGGTGGTCCGGTGCGGGGGGTCGGTGCCCGATGGGCCGGGGTGGTTCTATCCTCCGACCGTCCTGACCGGCATCACCGCCGAGATGCGGGTCCACACCGAGGAGGTCTTCGGTCCGGTGGCCACGGTGTACCGGGTGTCGACCATCGACGAGGCCATCGAGCTGGCCAACGTCACCGAGTTCGGCCTCGGGGCCAACGCCTGGACGACGGTCAGGTCCGAGCGGGACCGGTTCGTGGACGAGCTGGACGCCGGCATGGTCTTCATCAACGGCAACGTGACCTCCTTCCCCGAGCTGCCCTTCGGTGGGATCAAGTCGTCCGGCTACGGACGCGAGCTCACCGCCCACGGGATCCGTGAGTTCTGCAACCTCAAGTCGGTGTGGGTGGGTGAGCCCGGCGACTGAGGGCCCCGCTCAGGCCGAGCGGATCTGCTCCAGCAGCCCGGCCGGGTAGGGCGAGTCGTAGGGGGTGATCCCGTAGGTCGTGCGGATCTCGGTGACCGGGCGGTCCCAGACCTCCTCCCACGCCACGCCCAGCAGGGGCGGTGTCCGACGACCGTGGGTGTACGCCGACAGCACCGTGTCGAGAAGGAAGCCCATGGCTTCGAACGGCTCCGAGAAGGCCACCTTGGTCAGCACCACCCCGAGGAACATGGAGGAGTACTGATGGCCGAACTGGGCCATCTGGAAGCCCGAGATGGCCACCTCGTGCAGTCCGGTGGTCTCGTAGCCGGCGACCAGGTGCCAGACGTCGTGGCACTGCAGGATGCGGACGTTGAGATAGTCGAGGGGAGCCGGGAGGTCGGCGAGGTCGAGGGCGTCGCGATCGAGGACCTCGAGATCGAAGCCGTCGTCGACCACCAGCGAGTGCAGCTGACCGCCGAGCGATCCGGCCGGACAGGCGGCCAAGGCCTCGAGCGAGAACCGGGGCGGCACCCCTGAGGCGGCCGCGGAGGCCACACCGGGGTAGGCGAGGGCCACGGACGCCACCCGTCGGTGGAAGGCCGCGGGCAGCAGGCCGGTCAGCGCCGCGGTCCGCGCCGTGATGTCGGCCGGGTCCCGTCCGGCGTCGGGGTCGAGGACCAGCTCCCAGAGTGCGTCCCACAGCTCGCCGGGCGCGGCCGTGCCGGGGTCGCCGACCGTCGGACCGGGGACCTCCCCGCCGCCGACAGGGGGGCCGTCCGGCGCCTGGCCCAACCAGCCCCGGGCCAGGCCGTCGTACACCTCGACCAGCCGCTCGGGCTCGGCGATGGCCACCGAGACGCACTGGGCGGCGATGCGGTGGGTGGCATCGTGGTCGCCCGAGCGCAGCGCCCTGGCGTCGGCCTCGGCCCCGGGACCGTTGCCCCCGACCCGGACTCGGGCCTCGAACTCCTCCATCGACACCGTCTTGTCCACCATGGATCCTCCCCGGCTCCGGCCGGACAGACCCTACCGCGCCGGTGTCCGGCGCCACCGGGCCGGTGCCCCGTCCACCGGCGCACCGATCCGGCCCACGGCCCGCGTGCCAGGCCTAAGATCGCCGGACACGACGGCCGCTCCGGTCCCCGCCCGTCGGGGCGGTCCGGGGAACCGGAGGATGAGGAGGGGGAGACGTCGATGTCGCTCGAGTACGAGGCGTCCGTGGCCGAGGTCACCGGTCCGGGCCAACTCTTCGAGGTGGTCGACGGGGTGGTGGGCGGCACGGCCTACCGACTGTTCGCCAACGCCCCGCCCACCCTCGGCCAGGTCTTCGCCGGGGCCCGGGGCGAGCAGTCGACGTTCCTGGTCTACGAGGACGAGCGCTGGACCTTCGACGAGACCATGCGCCACGTCGACGCGCTGGCCCATGCGCTGGTGCACACCTTCGGGATCGGGAAGGGCGACCGGGTGGGGATCGCCATGCGGAACCTCCCCGAGTGGATCGTCTCGTTCGCCGCCGTGCTCTCGATCGGGGCGGTGTCCGTCTCGTTCAACGCGTGGTGGACCGAGAGCGAGCTCGACTACGCGGTGGGCGACTCGGGCATCTCCCTGCTGATGGCCGACCCGGCCAGGACCGAGCGGGCCCACCGGCCGGCCCAGGACCGGGGCATCCCCATCGTGGTGGTGCGGGCCGACCGGATCGAGCCCGTGCCCCCCGGCGTGCTCCGCTACGACGAAGTCGTCACCCTGGGCGATCCCATGCCTCTCGTCGAGGTGGGTCCGGACGACGACGCCACCATCCTCTACACCTCGGGGACCACGGGCTTCCCCAAGGGGGCGGTGTCCACCCATCGGGCCGTGACACAGTCGCTCATGGCCTTCTGGGCCGGCGCCACCATCCAGGCTGCCCGCAAGGGCCACGATCCGCTGGGCGGGGGCGGGTTCGCACCGTGCTTCATCCTGATCGTCCCGCTCTTCCACGTCACCGGGTGCGTGCCGGTCATGCTGTCGTGCTTCGGCATGAAGATGAAGCTGGTGATGATGCACCGATGGGACCCCGAGACCGCACTGCGGCTCATCGAGGCCGAGCGGGTGACGGCCTTCGTCGGGGTTCCGACCCAGAGCTGGGACCTGCTGGAGAGCCCGGCCTTCTCGGAGTACGACACCTCCTCGCTGGCCACTGTGGGGGGCGGCGGCGCCCCGGCACCGACCGCGCTCGTCGACCGGGTGGAGAAGGGGTTCCGCCGCGGCCGGCCCAACATCGGGTACGGCATGACCGAGACCAACGCCTTCGGGCCGGGCAACACGGGCGACGACTACGTCTCCCACCCGACCTCGACCGGCCGGGCCCGAACCACCATCATGGACGTCGAGATCCGCGACGAGGAGGGGCGCCCCGTCCCGACGGGGCAACGGGGCCAGATCTGGATGAAGGGCCCGAACCTGATCCGCGGGTACTGGAACAAGCCCGAGGCCACCGCGGAGTCCATCGTCGACGGCTGGCTGGCCTCGGGCGACCTCGGCCGCGTCGACGAGGAAGGGTTCCTCTACGTCGAGGACCGGGCCAAGGACATGGTGCTCCGGGCCGGCGAGAACGTCTACTGCGCCGAGGTGGAGAGTGCCGTCTACGAGCATCCTGGCGTCTACGAGGCCGCGGTGTTCGGGGTCCCCCACGAACGGCTGGGCGAGGAGGTGGCGTGCGTGGTCCAGCGGAAGGACCACGCCGATCTCACCGCCGACGGGCTCCGGGACTTCTTGGCCGAGCACCTGGCGCCCTTCAAGATCCCCAGCCGGATCGCCTTCACCGACCGCCGCCTGCCGCGCAACCCCTCAGGAAAGATCCTGAAGCGGGAGTTGCGGGAGGTGCACTTCGGCGACGGGACCGGCACCACCGTTCCGGCCGAGGACGGGATGCCGCGGTAGGTCCGAGACCATGGACATCGGTACCCCCACCGTCACACTGCTGACCCGGCCCGATCGCACCGTGTCCAGTCGGGAGGCGCTCGAGCACCTGCCGGCCCGGGTGGAGCGGCAGATGTTCGCTCCGTTCCGCTCCCATCGGCGCCTGCCGGGATCGGCCGGGCCGCCCGACGCGGCCGGGCCACCGGGGTTCGCCACTCGGCCGCCCGGTTAGCGTGGCGACATGGGCCTGCAGCACGCTCTCGCCGACCTGGGCCTCAAGGCCATGAACAAGACCCACCGCGCCATCCTCGGCGTGACCGGGGGTCGGGTCCTGCACTCCGCCTTCGGCATGCCGACGGTGGAACTGCACACCACCGGCCGCGTCTCGGGCCGGGCCCGCTCCACCATGCTGACGGCACCGGTGGTAGACGACGACCAGGTGGTGTTGGTGGCGTCCAAGGGCGGGGACGACCGGAACCCCGACTGGTACCGGAACCTGACGGCCCGGCCCGAGGTCGAGCTGACCATGGGCGGCCGACGCCGGCCCATGCGGGCCCGGACGGCCACCGCGGCGGAGAAGGACGAGTTGTGGCCCCGGGTGGTGGCGGCCTACAAGGGCTATGCCGGCTACCAGCGCCGGACCGGCCGCGACATCCCCCTGGTCATCTGCGAGCCGCGCTGAGCGCGGCCCCGGTCATCCGGCGGCCCGGTGGAGGGTGTTGTGGTCGGTGTGGGCCAGCGGCTCGTCGAACTCGTTCATCCGCAGCATGGTGACCTCGCGGTACGACCAGCTGTCGGTGCCGATGGTGATGGTCACCTCGTAGCTCAGCGTGCTGGCGTTGACGGCGAGGTACTTGTTCTCTCCCACGCCGTACTGCTGGCTGCCCAGGGCGGCCTTCAGGGTGAACTCGGTGGCATCGGCGTCGGCGGTGCCACCAGCCAGGGTGGTGATCCCGCGGGGCACGACGAATCCCTTGACGATCTCCCCGGTGGCCGCGTCCCACAGCCAGTAGCCCACCTCGGTGTGGAAGGGGTTCTCCTCGTCGCCCCGCCACATGGCCGAGCGGTAGTCGAGGCCGTACAGGTGCTGGTCCCCGTTGTCCACGGGGCCGAATGGCTTCATCGAGCACTTCTCGCGATACGGGGAACCGGCCACCTTGCCCTGGGCATGCGAGTAGGCAGTGTCGAGACCGCCGGTCTCGCTCTCCCACTCGCCGGCCATCAGCCCGAGCGGGCCCCATTCGTTCGCCATCGTGAACTCCCATCATCCTTGGACGCTGCCCCCAGTGTAGGGAGTCGACCCACCCGGGCGGACCGGGGCCGATGCCGGATGGCCGGCTCGGCGGCCGGCCGGTTCAGTGGGACGACTGGTAGGCCACGGCCTCCCGCTGCACCACGGCGACCAGGTTCCCGAGGGCCAGGTTGACGTCCACCAGGTGGAGGCCCCAACCCGGCGTGGGGCTGTAGTGGATGAGGGGGGCGCCGTGCCGCGGGGTGATCTCGAGCACCTCGGCGCCATTGGCGCGGGAGCACCGGGCGCTGTAGGCACCGGGCACCGACACCCACGGGGTGCCGACCGCCGGCGTCGAGTAGCCGAGCAGCCCGATCCCGGCGGCGATGGTGGAGCCCGGCGCGAACGGCTGGGTGGGCAGGATGGGATCGAGCACTCCCGATCCGCCGGCCAGCGCGGCGGGATTGGTGCACAGCACCGAGCGGTGGGCCGCCGTGGTCCGACCGAACAGCGAGCCGGCCGGGGGGACTGCGTCGAAGGTGGAGTAGGCGATGACGCAGCCCACCTCCGACGCCGAACGGCAGGCCGGGACGTGGTGGAAGTCCCCACCGATGTCCGAGCCCGTCTTGACGATGACGTTGCCGCCGGGGAGCACGGCGGAGACCAGCAGGCGGCGCACCGACGGGTCGGGGTCGATCTGGCTGGCGATGAGCCGGCGGAGGAGGAACGAGCCCTGGGAGTGGCCGATGAGGACCACACCGCGGCCGTGGTTGTCGTGGTGGAGGTAGTCGAGCCACGCTGCCTTGACGTCGGCGTAGGCGACGGCCGACTGCGCCGCGGTGACCTTGCCGCCGATGGCGGACAGGGTCAGCTGGCGGTACATCGGGGCGTAGACGCGGCACACGCTGGAGAAGCGGGCCGCCTGGAACAGTGCGATGGAGCGCTCGGTGGGATCGACGGTCAGGTCGGCGTTGGGCGTCTTCTGGTCGCTGACCGTCGGATAGACATAGAAGCAGTCGATCGGGGGGCGGGCGGGAACGACCGGGTTGCTCACCCCGAGGATCCCGCCCGAGGGGGTGGTCCTGGTGGTGGTGAGGCTCGGTGTGCAGGGGTTGTCGGCCAGCCCGGGCCGGCACAGCCACACGGTGGCCGGGGACGCGGCCGGTGTGACGGTCGGGGTCCCGGCGGCCGAGGCCGCCCCCTCCCCGCTGGCGCCCGCGGCCATGGCCATGAGGACCGACATGACGACGGGGCGGATCCAGGCCATGGCGCACCCTACCCGGGGACGGCCGCCGCACCACGTGGCCCGGCGCGGTGCCGGCCCGGAGTGGTGGCCCTCAGCCCACCACCGTCCCGTACATGTCGTTCAGGGGATAGGAGAGCAGCTCCAGCCGCTCCCCGTCGGGACCGGGGAAGTAGGCCGACGTGCCGTTGACGATGTGGGGATCGACCCCGGCCGCCACCAGCTTGGCCACCAGCCGGTCCCACTGATCGGGAGTGACGGAGATGGCGATGTGGTGGAGACCGCCCAGCACCTCGCGGTACTCCCCGAGGTCGAGGCCGGGGAAGTCGAAGTAGGCCAGGTAGTTGCCGTGGCCGACATCGAAGAAGAAGTGGGTGGAGCCCCGGTAGTCCCGGTTCTCGAACAGCTCGACCAGGGGGAACTCCAACAGGTCCTGGTAGAAGGCGATGGTGGCCTCGACGTCGGTGCAGAGCAGGGCGAAGTGGTGGAGGCCCCGGGCCGAGGAGGCCGGGCGCCGGCCCAGGGGCCGCAGGTGGCGCTCCTTCAGTTCAGCCCACTGCTCGCTGCGATCGATGCTGCTGCCGTGCTCGGTCACCGGCGCTCACCTCCCCGGGGTTCACTGTACCCAGCCGGACGGGCGGGGAGCCGGGCTCCGGGCGGAGGACCGCCCGCAACCATTCCTCGTCGGGCCCGCAACCGTGCCATCATCCTGGCGGACGAGTTGAGACATCGGCAGTCGAGACATCAGAGAGGAACCACCCATGAGCGAGCTCCTGTTGGCCGACGAACGCGAGGCAGTGGCGAGCGCCAGCCGCCATCTGGCCCGGACCGGACTGGTCATCGGCACCGCCGGCAACATCTCGGCCCGCCTAGGGGACATGGTGGCAGTCACCCCCACCGGGGCCGACCTGGGCGACGTCACGGCCGAGATGGTCACCGTGATCACCCTCGACGGCGAGGTGGTGGACGGCGATCTGGCCCCCACCTCGGAGGTGCCGCTGCACACCGGCATCTACAAGGCCACGAACGCCCTGGCCGTCACCCATGCCCACGCCATGGCGTCCACCGCTCTGTCGTGCTGCCACAGCGAGCTGCCGCCCCTGCACTACAGCTGTCTCGGCCTGGGCGGCGCCCCCCGGACCGCGCCCTACGCCACCTTCGGCTCCCAGGAACTGGCCGACAACGTCATCGAGGCACTGAAGGGCCGCAACGCGGCCATGATGCAGAACCACGGCTCCATCGCCTACGGCAGCAAGATGAGCGAGGCCATCGAACGCCTCGAGCTGCTCGAATGGCTGGCCGAGCTGTACTGGCGCGCCTCATCCATGGGGACCCCGCACATCCTCACCGACAAGGACTTCGAGGCCATCATCATGGCGGCCATGGAGCGGGGCTACGGCTCCTTGAAGAAGGTCGACAAGAAGGAGGGCTGAGCAGTGGGACGTCGGGGCCCGGCTACGAGGGAAGCCCGACCTGCTGGGCCTGGGCCAGGAGTCCGGACCGGTCGGCCTTCAGGATGAAGCCCCGATTGATGGCCTGGTCGAGACTGGTCCGGTAGTCGGCCAGGTACCCGCCCTTGGTGTGGTAGAGGTCCACCAACTTGGCCTCATCGAAGGCGGTGGTCGACCCGAACAGGGAGCACAGGAGGTTGGCACCCGCCGGTGCGGCGCCGCTGAGGGTGGACACCGGCACGTCGACGGCGGGGGTCCTCACACCCCCGATGACGTTGCCGTTGGCGTCGAGGGCCAGGGCCGCCGGATCGGTGGAGGACAGCCGGAACGGAGGAGGGCTGGGAGGGGCGGCCCCGCCGTCCACCCAGGTGTTGAAGGCGGTGAAGGCCGCCTGGACCACGATGTGCTGGGGCCCGTCGTTGACCGGGGAGGTGCAGCCCAGCACCCCGATCGCCGGTCCCACCTCATACGCATCGGCATGGGAGGTGCCCGCCACCTCCCAGGTCCGGATCCGACTGGTGTTCGGCTGCTGCGCCGGGGCGTAGCCCAAGGTGATCAGGTCGGTCTGGGTTTCGAACATGAACACCGGGATCTTGAGGTCGGTGCGAATCCGCACGCTCACCGCTCCCTTGTCCGAGGTGATGGACGACCCGTCAAGGGGAGCTCCCGCCCCGCCCCGGCTGTGGATGAAGATGCCGTCGAAGGTGTGGGTCCGGGGTTGGACGGCATCGGCGAAGGTGGTGAGGAAGTAGGCCGACTGGGACTCTCCCACCGCCACCACGTGCCTGGGGTGCAGACCGCCCAGCGGCGCCCCCTTCGGGGCGCGCAGCGCCCGGCCGATCTGGGCGAAGATGTCGGGGGCGTACTGGTCGCCCGGGTGGTGGAGCGTCCCGTACCTGGACGGCTCGGAGCCGACCAGGCCCCCGCTCGTGCCGGCCTGTGCCGACCCGAGGATGGGGGTGCCTCCGTCCACACCCACCGCCTGGGCCGACACCGCCACGTAGGCGTAGCCCTCCCGCATGAGCTGGGGGTTGAGGTAGTCCCAATCCGGCGCCGATTCCCCGGCGGACTCGTTCATCCACTCGACCACCAGCGTGCCGTTGAAGTGGCCCGGATCCTTCGGTCGCCGCACGATGATCCGGGTCCGGTAGGCGGCTTGGGTCGTGGGCGTGATCGACCACCTGCCGTCAGCGGGGGACGACGTGGACCGGAAGGCGGTCGCCGTACCCGAGGCGAAGAACTCGTGCTCCACGTAGTTGTTGGCCGCCAGGCCGGTCGGAAGGGCGGCGAGCGGCTCGATGATGTGCCCGGAGGTGATCGGACCGACCAGCGTGGCCGCCGACTGGAGGCCGACGGTCGTCGCCCCCGAGGCCGAGGGGCCGGTGACCCCGAGGTCGACCCCGGCAGCAGAGGCCAGGACCGCCACCGCCAGCCCGACCACCCCCACGACGGTCCGGCCCCCAGGACATCGATCTCTTCGCTTGGGTCCCACGTCGGACTTCCCCCCACGGTCGAGTGACGCCTCACTGTAGCGATCGCGGCGGCCGCGCACGCAGCGGGCCGCGGCCGGGCCGCGGCCGCGGCTGGGGCGATGGTCGGGGCCGGGTGGGTCGCCCTCCGTCTCCGAGGGCGAGCTCGGCGACTCCGTGGGCGCACCCCGTCACAGCCTCGGCCAGTGAGGCCTCTGGACCGGGGACCGGGGACCGGGGCCCAACGGGCCGCTCACTTGACCGACACCGCGCGCCACGTCGGGCCTGGCAATCCCTACGCAATAGATCTATCATGCCTAGTACCATGTTTGATGTCAGGGTAGACCGATCCGCGGCCACCGCTCTCCATGGCCAGGTGGCGGCCGAGATCCGCAGAGGCATCGCGGAGGGCGAGGTCGGACCCGGAGAACGGCTCCCACTGACCAAGGACATGGCTGCGGTACGAAGGTCCCGCGTGGCTCTACCGACCAGGCCTCCGCGGCCCTCCTGTCGATCTGGGGCCTTCGTTGCGCGTGATCGCGGGCCCGGCAACCGATGAGATGTGGATCTGGTCAGATCGATGCGCGGAGGGGCTCGGCTGCTCGTATGCCGATCCCGATCCGCCGAACGGTGTGGTCCAGCGGTTCAACGGTTCAGGCCAACCGATCGGACCGCCCATCGCCGTGCCGGTCGATGCCCACTGGTTCCCGACCGGCCAGATCGTCGACTCCGGCATCATTCTCGACGTTGCCTACGGCCCGGGTCCGAGCAGGGCCGAGGTCTGGAACCCGGACCTCAACCTGGTGACGCGCATGCTGCCCTTCGGGAGCGCAGTGCACGGGTCGCGATCGATCGACGAGGT
>Ga0307374_10013808_pt1 | contig 11101 bp, 7 predicted proteins | sample OX3MG_FD_202532 | JGI IMG/M metagenome (GOLD analysis project Ga0307374, IMG submission 202532) | Soil microbial communities from Risofladan, Vaasa, Finland - OX-3 | ecosystem: Environmental > Terrestrial > Soil > Coastal area > Acid sulfate soil | place: Finland: Risofladan, Vaasa | collected... | reverse complement strand
CCTTTTGGAAAATCGCTCCCGTCACGGAAAGATCGAAACGCGAAAATCGGTTGAGCGGATACGCCGCAACGCCGGCAATGCCCGTGGAGGTGAACCGGGCAATCGGGTAGGATTCCGTCGGCGCGTCGGGATCGGTGACTTCCTGCAAAAAGGCCGCGCTGTGATAGCCCTGCAAGCCCCAGTTTACCCGCTTGGCAAGATTATAATATGCCAATAAATAATCGGAATTCCGAAGGTCGAGAATGAGGTTCGTGGCAAAGAAAATCTGCTGGTTCCCAAGCTCGTCGGAAAAGAGCATTTGCGTCGTCCCCTGCAAACCATAGAATCCGGAATATCCCGCGGAGCCAATAATAACATCCGGCGAAAACACCGTTCGGTAAGGATGTTCGATATAGCGGCCGGCGGTATCCTTGTAATTTGTCACCACTTCGGCCGGCGCTTTGTGCTCGATGAGAGGTTGCTCGCTGCGGTCCACCGATGGATTGTTGCCAAAGACATAATCGTGCAAATCGACCCCGACCGATCCATAGCCCTTCGCCGTATCGGACGTATTCACGGCCGTATCGATATGGGCGATCATCAGGCTGCCCGCGTTCCTGCGATAGGCCGTGAGTGGAAGGGAATCGACATGGCGTTCGAGTGGATTCCGCAAAAGATAGAGGTCGTAGCCGCCGCGGTGCATTGTCGAAAAACAGAGCTTCGTGCCATCGCTCGAAATAGAAATCTGGTCGATCTTCGAAACGGAATTCGTGATCGGATGCGAATTCGATCCGTCCGCGTTCGCTTCGTAAATGTTGTTGATCCCGTTGGCATCGCTGATGTAAAAGAGCTTATTGTCCTTTGTGAGGACGGGATAATATTCGCTCGCCTCCTCCGTCGCGGTGATGCGCGTGATCGTGTTCGAGGCGAGATCGTAGCGGTAAATATCCCGGTTTGGGCTTTGGATATTCACCGGGCTTGGATACGTGAGTGGATACTGCCCCGGCACGAGATACCCTTCTCGTTCACTGGTGAAATAAATGGATTTCGAATCCGCGGTCCAGGATGGCTCGTGGTCGGAAAAGACATCGCGCGTCAGGTTGCGAAGCTCATGTTTTTCGAGATCGTAAAGATAAATATCGGACTGTCCATTCTTATAGCCGGCAATGGCGAGATATTTTCCATCGGGTGACCATTGCAATTCCTCGATGCCATCGACATCGATATTCGGCAGTTCCTCTTCCGGGCCGGAACCATCGACATTAAGAATAAAAATCGCGTCCGTCTGTCCGGCTTTCGAGGCGAGCGCCATGTGCTTTTCGTCCGGCGCCCAACTGAGGCCGGGCGTGAGCAAATGCAGCTCTTCGAAATTCGCGGTCGCCCCACCGCCATTCAGAATTTTCTTGATACGGCCCGGATGGACCAGGCTCTGGACATAGACATCGTAATAATCGCTGCGGTCACTGATGAACGCGACCTGATCGCCCTGCGGCGAAACCACCGGCGATACGTTCATGTAATCGTTCAGCTTTTTATGATCGGCGAGCGATTCCGCATAGTCATCCGGGTCCTGGAAGCGAGCGATGTCCGGATAGTAGAGGACCTTGAGCGCTTCGATGAACTTATCGCTGAACTCGCTTACGGTTAGGCCAAAGGTCGAACGAAAACCTGCCTCGACACTGCGGCTGGCGCGAATCCGGTGGAGCAGCTCGCCAATTTTATCAGGCCCATACTTCTGCATGATATACCAATACATCGTCTGCCCCACGCGGTATTGCACGTATCCGCCCAGCCGGTCGAGGGCCGGGACCGAGTTGGTGAGCGTGGCGTCGCGCATGAACATATCGGTCGCGATGTCCAGGCCATGCAGCGAATTGAACTCCGCGAGTCCCTCGTTCATCCAGGTTGGGATTTCCATTCCGCCGCCCGTCAGCAGCGATTGATACGTGCCGCCGATAAACATATCGTTCACTACGGCGTGGGTCAGCTCGTGATGGATGACGTGCCGGAACATTTCGTAATCGCCCTCATAAGGAATAATGACCCGGTTCTTGAGCAACTCCGTTACACCGCCAACGCCTTCGGGCAAAAATTCGCCGACGGCATTCGTTTGCTGAAAATCGTTGTGGGAATCATAAACTAAGATCGAGACGCGGTTCGTAATGTCGTATTGCATGTAGTGCTCGATCGAATCGAGCGATTTCTCGGCATGATCGGCCACAAACTCCGCCAGCTCGCGCCCGCCCTGATAATAATAGACATTGAAATGCGGGGACTGGATAAATTGCCACTTAAAATTCTTATACTCGACTTTATTCTTGCCGAAACTCGCGCCGACCTGCGCGTGCGCAGAAAGGATGAAGGCTGAAGGATGAAGGATGAAGGAAAAACTAAAAATCAAGAAATAAATGCTTAGCGCAAGACCAAAACGTCTAACGCTATGAGAAAGAAAGACGAAGCGAGTCCATTTTCCCTCATCCTTCATCCTTCAGCCTTCATCCTTTCCGTAAAATCCCTCATCCTTTTCTTTGGGGCTTGCGCAATTATCACACCAGTAATAATTAGTAATCCACCTAACAGTTCGAGAAAACCAATTTGTTCACTGAGAAATAATTCAGCAATGAGCATCGCCGTCACCGGCTCGATCATGTAGATGACGGCGGCCGTCGCCGGAGAAACCACATTCTGGTAGCGCGCCTGCAAATAGGCAGTGGCGCCCGTCGCGATGAGCGCGGTAAAAACCAGCGCTCCGATGCTATACGGCGTGAGCACAAACCGCGGCGTTTCGACCGCCGGAAGAAAAACGACCAACAGCAGCGATGCGGCGACCATTTGCGTGGAGGTGACCATCATCGTCGCTGCATGCTCGCTGCCAGTAACCATCTTCGCATGGAGCACCGCCCGGTCGATCCAAACGATATACACGCCGAACATGATCGCGCAGCCGAGCGTCAGCAGATCGCCAACGCTGAGTCCGGCTGCGCGGTAGGGCTGCGTCATGAGGAACACGCCGGCAAGCGTAAGCATCACCGCCATGCCGAGTTTTGCCGTAATTTTTTCGCGGCCAACGAGAGAGGAAATAATCGGAGTCCAGATAACGGCCGTCGAAGTGAGGAATGCGGATTTCGAGGTCGTCGTCGTGAGCAGCCCGGCTGTCTGGAGAAGGTATCCAATCCCGAAGGAAGCCCCGAGAACGAGAATATCCCTCCGGAAGAGACGCTCGGCGCTCGTCCGCGCGCGAAAAATGAGCTTCGCGCCTTTCCGCGCCGAGCCAGAAAGCACAAGGAATGCAACGCTCACTAATGCAAGCCGCACCACGCAGAACGCCATCGGCGTAATGTCGAGAAGCGCCCGCTGCACGATAGCGAACGTTGTGCCCCAAATAATGGGGATCGAATAGAGCGAAAGGAGCGCGACCGAGCGATGCTCTGAACTATGATCCTTCGGCAAGCTCAGGACAGGTTTTATGTGATTCGAGTGATTGATAGGATGATTTTTTTTGCGATTTAGCTTCACGCTAACACGCAATCGCAAAAATCATTTGAAGAAGTGTGTGGGGCGAAATGGTATTTCGACTCTCCGTTCTGAAACGGAAACGGCGAAATACCATTTCGCCCCACACCCTCACTTTGAAAGAAGCATGGCTGTTCGCCGCACCTCGCCATTCATCCACACCACGCACTCGTACATCCCCGGCGCCGCGCCGCTGGCATCCCACGAGAATTCATGCTCGCCCGCTGATAGCTCGCCGGAAAAGAGCCGCGCCACTTCCGCGCCGAGCAGATTCACCACGCGCACATCGGCATAGCCTTGCGCTTCGGAGGTGAAGGAAATCGAAGTTGATAGAGAAAAAGGGTTGGGGTAACTCGAAAGAGTTGACTTCCATGTGGGAACCGAATGTACCGAGACGAACGGATCGAACGCCGTTCCAAGAAAGGCGATGTCATCGACAATGAAAGAAGAACCTTTATGAATTTTGCCGGTCGGATTTTCCATTTCAATCAGGATCGTTGCCGAATCGTTGGGATTATATTCGGGATACAGGAAGGGCACGGAAAAATGCCGATACCCTTGTGAACTTTCCGAATCGACAAAAATCGCCTGACCGATTGGGACACCGAGATCCGATATCACGGCAAAAACCATAATTTCATCGCCACTATCGCTTATGAGTCGATAGTATCCGTCGAGCATATTAGGCCAGTAATCGAGTGGAAAGGAGGTCGTGAGAAAGGGTGCGTTGTCGCCGGTTGCTCCGACTGTTCCGGCCGTGGCAAACGAACCCGTGTGAGCGTCGTTCGATGAAAAGATGAACCCCGGGCTAATACTCCATCCCGCGGGGACACCATCCGCCCATACTTCAAAGCTCGAATCGGGAACCGGATTTATTTGCGCGCGCGATAGACTGGCGTGCGTGAAGAGCGCCGCCGCGAAGAGACCGATTGCAAGAAGCCATTTCGGGAACATGATAGTGACCTCCTAAAAGCTGTGAAGAGATGATGAAATTCTCATGCTTCAAACGGCGCGGGGAGGGAAACGTGCCCGGATTTACCTAATACACATCGTCATGCGTTCCAATGTCTTCGAAAGTTACTAAGTCCGGCTTAACGAACGAAAATACAACTCGTAATTTATGCGTTAAGCTGAATGCCATCGAATCCTTCAAGTTCCCGGAAAGCTTATGAGTATCGAGCGAGGGATCGAATGGATTATTGACGAAGACTTTTAATTTTTCACTCAATTTCTCGCGCAATTCAGGGCGCCGTTTGACAAGCTTCGAATAAGCTCGAATAAACCCCGCGCTCTCAACAATTCTAATCACGCTTGATCGAGTCGGCGCATGAATTCGTCCACATCCGAAGTGGGAATTCGCTTCCCACTCTTCGCTTCTTCGACAGCCTGGAGATGATTCTCGTATATCTCCTTTCTGCGTGCTTCGATTAGGTCGTGCTTGAGAAGATGTTCGAGTTCCGCCTTTTGTTCAACGGGCCGATGTCGAACTTCCTCCACTAAATCTGAGAATGTCATGCTCATAATTGTTATTCTCCCAAAGTGATAATTAAATCGCCGAGAAGTCGGTTCCAAAATTCAGATTCGGATTCTCTTATCCTCTCCCCGGCCATCTCCTGCGCCGGCCCTGATTTGCTTTCGGCTTTTGATTGGAATGCTGCGCGGGTTTTTGCAATTGCCGGTTCGGATTCGAATCTTGCTGCCTTCCATCCTGCCGATTCGAGGGCTGCGGCCGCGAATTCTGCTGCCTCGAATGTTGCTGGGGTCTGGCATGGGTTAGCTGCGGCTCGGGCGCGCGTTCGCTTTTTGCAAAGGGATGATCGTGCGCGACGGGAATTTTCTTGCCGGTCAGCTTTTCGATGTCACGCACGAATGGCTTCTCGTCCGGCGCGCAGAAGGAGAGCGCGGTCCCCGATGCGCCAGCTCGGCCCGTGCGGCCAATGCGATGAACGTAGGTCTCCGGCACATTCGGAATTTCGTAGTTGATGACGTATTCGAGATCGTCCACATCGATTCCTCGCGCGGCAATGTCGGTCGCGACGAGCACGCGGGTCTTTTTAGCTTTGAAATTCGTGAGCGCGCGCTGCCGGGCATTTTGCGCCTTGTTACCGTGGATCGCTTCGGCGTTGATGCGATTTCGTTCCAGCGTTCGCACCACGACATCGGCGCCGCGCTTGGTGCGAGTGAAGACCAGCGCGGAACGAATGCGTTTGTCCTCCAATATTTGTAACAGGAGATCGGGCTTCTTCGATTTCTCGACATAATAGAGCAACTGCTGAATCATATCGACCGTCGTCGCGGGCGGCGTGATCGCGACCTTCACGGGATGATCGAGTATATCGCTCGCAAGCGATACAATTGCAGCCGGCATCGTGGCGGAGAAGAAAAGCGTCTGACGCTTTTGCGGAAGTTCCGCGATAATATCCCGCACATCTCGGACGAACCCCATATCGAGCATTCGGTCCGCTTCATCGAGCACGAAAATTTCGACATGACTGAGATCAACATACCCCTGATCCATCAGATCAAGCAGGCGGCCCGGCGTGGCGACGACAATATCGACTCCGCGGTGCAGCGCACTCGTTTGCGCGCCTTGCTTCACGCCTCCGAAAATCACCACGCTCGAAAGTCCAACGTGGCGGCCATAGGCTTCGAAGCTTTCCTCGATCTGAACGGCCAGTTCACGCGTCGGAGTGAGGATGAGGCAGCGGATGTGCTTACGCTTTCCCTTCGCATGGCCTGCACCGCCCCCTGCACCGGCTTTAAGCAATTGAAGAATTGGCACGGCAAACGCGGCGGTCTTGCCCGTGCCGGTTTGCGCGACGCCAAGCAGGTCTTTTCCTTGCAGGACGATTGGAATGGCCTGCTGCTGAATGGGGGTCGGAGTGCGATAGCCCTCTTCATGCAAAGCGCGGAGAATCGAGTCGATAATACCGAGATCTTGAAATACCATGAGCGCCCTAACGCCCAGAGGCGAAATACCATTTCGCCCCACACAAGCCATTTGGCGAAATACCATTTCGCCCCACACAAGAAGAGTGGCCCAGAGGCGAAATACCATTTCGCCCCACACAATTCATCTTTGTGTGGGGCGAAATGGTATTTCGCCTCTTTTACAGGAGAGATATATGACTTTGCTCCGACTCCGTTTCATCGAAGCCGTCCAGCTCGGAACTAATATAGTAATACGACCATTCTCGAAAACTTTTTACCAATCCCGCTTTAACCGGATTGCGCAGGATGTAAAAAACGATTCTGCCAAACTCTCCATCTCGAATAACGTGATCGTAACTCTCATGTTGCCAGAAGGCTCCCGTCCTTTTGAGAAGGATGTTACACTGTCTCGCTGTGTGGCGCTTAAGCGATTGCAATACTTCGAAAAGATTCAGACGATTATCAAGCGTTATCACCATGTGAATATGGTTCGGCATAATCGTGTAAGCGTGAAGCAAATATTCGCTTCCATCTCGATAATGCAACGCTTCTTTAACAGTATTGGCAATGTCGGGTTGCTTCAGCCAGAGAGGACCAAGGCCTTTATCGAGATAGCCGTCCAATTCAGTGAAAGTCATGCCATCGTTGCCGTTCAAGGCTTTTCGGGCACGCTCTTCGATAACGGCGCGCGGAAGTGTGTCCGCAAGACGGAAGGTAACGAAATAGGGCTCGTCATTGGGAAGAAAGTGCGGCAGATCGCGCCGGTAAAACTTTTTTCGTTCCATAAAGATTTTGTGGTGTGGGTCGAAATGGTATTTCGACTCATTTCTTAAACCATTAGGGGCGAAATACCATTTCGCGCCACACAAGCCATTTGGCGGAATACCATTTCGCCCCACACACCTCTAAGTCAATCCCGTTTCATGGGATGCCGCCCAACCCACAGCGAATCGAAGGTATAATGACCGGTCGAGTCGCCAAAGCCAAGACTCAGATGTTGCAGGATACTATCGTTCGGGAACGCGGCCCAAAAAACATTGGCCATCGTAGGGACATGAATGTGCTCCAGCAATTTAATGGTACCACAATCTTTGCTGCGATTCGGGGGCGGATAGTTACCGTCCCATTTTTGCATGAGACAAGAAACCATCAGAGCAGAGTATAGCCCGTCCTTCAGATCGTCGGCCGCTTCCGGGTCACCTTTTGCCGCATCCCATCCTTTTGCAAAATCGATCGCAATTTTTGCTTTGTCGTCCTTTTCGAGGATGCCGATCCATTCTATCGCTGCTTCGGTCGCCGTGTGAACGGCGAAAAGCTGATGGTCAACCGCGCTTGCCGAGTCGAATGCCGGATGCACTCCAAAGTTGTGATATTTTATTTGCGAGCTGCCGTTATAATAAAGCTGCGAGTTATCGTGGTTCATCTCCGTATGCGACATCGGAACGCCAAAGCTGGTGAGCGGCACGTTATCCGCCGGCGGAAATATCCCGCTGCAAATCCGAAATTTCCAATTCTCCCGCCGGCTTCGCGCGGAGGGAGGCCCAAGCCTTTTCCGGACCTCGAACCAGGTCGGCGCGTAATCATCCCCCGCTTTTGTTTTTTGCTGCTTGAATCCCTTCTTCACAAAATTAAAATGGATCCAATCCGAGTGGCTATAAAAATCTTCCACCATGTGCAGGGATGCACCGAGTGAAATGAGAATAAGCATTTTTCTCTCACTCTCTTTGAGTTTGGTGTTTTTGTAATACCCATCAATCGTTGTGCGAGTATTCTCCAGTAAACGCGACCACAAATAATCGAACTTCCAATTGCGATCCAGCTGTCCGGCAAGATTATCGAAGTGCATGAAGTTGGACGCGGCATGGGTCTCGCCGGTCGTGGGAAGATTGCGAAGCTCCAGATAGCTTACGTTTTTTACAAAGCCACCAATTACTTCCGTAATGAACGGCCCGAAATAATCGACGCAAAAGCTGCTCAACTGAAGCACCTTAACGGCGTCGGAGCTAAAGCCCCATCGCGCACCGACCTCCGTTGCCATGCCGGTGTGCCAATACGTATCGAAAGCGCTTACGGAGCGATGGCTCGCCATAAGCATCAGACATGGCAAAAAAGCCCGCAGAAAAAATCGCCGAAATCCCGATGCAGCCTTGCCGAAAGGAGTAAGTAGATGCAACATGATGATTACCTCGATAGAATGGGATGCGAACGATTATCGAGAATAGTCATCGGCACCTGCTCCGCACCCCTGTTCAAGCGCAGAATGCATTTATACACTCCCGGCGCTATGCCATTTGCATTCCAACTGAACGAATGCTCGCCCGTCGTATTTCGAAAGGATCATGGCGAGTGTTGTAGCGAACGTATTTTTCGAAAGATTGCACGAAATGCGTCCATATCGATGTTTGCGTGGCGATGCATTATGTGACACGCCGGCCGCCACCCCCTAACCCCCTCCTTCTTAAGGAGGGGGAAATCAATGAGAAACCTCCGGTCCTCATAGTACTCCATGGTTATGGCACGGATGAGAACGATCTCCTTCCCATCGCGGAGCAGATCGGCAAAGGTTTTCTGATCATAAGCCTACAAGCCCCCATCGAGCGGCCGAATGGCGGACACGCCTGGTACGATTTGCTGCAAACGCCATCGGGAATCATTCCCGATGACATCACGCGTCACGAAAGCGAGGAGGAAATTTTGAGAGTGCTCCCCGGTATCGTCGAGCGCGAAGGCGGCGATGCCGGGCGCGTGGTGCTGATGGGATTCAGCCAGGGCGCCGCGGTGATTTATTCGCTGCTTGCGGTTTACAATCTGAAAAATTATGGGATCACTCCCATCGCCTCGATCAATCTGTCCGGCTATCTTCCGCGCGATATTTTGGAAGCACTCAGCGAGAAGCGCTTCGATGCCATCGCCCACGATGGATTTCCTTTCTTCATCAGCCATGGCGAATTCGATGAGCTTATTCCTTTCCAGGCGTTAGGCGAAGCGGAAAAGCTGCTGACGCAGCAAGGCGCGGATGTAACAGCCCGAATGTATAATTGCGGCCATGGCGTTTTGCCGGAGACGGTGGAGGATATTATATCCTGGATGAAGTTAAAAATTAAGAAATAAGAATTAATAATTTGGTGTTAAGGCGCCTTCAATTCATTCCTCCTCTGTTTGTCATTGCGAGGAGCATTTGGCGACCGAAGGGAGCCAAAAGCGACGAAGCAATCCGTTGAGTGAAACGCAACGGATTGCTTCGTCGAACAAAGCTCCCTTCGGTCGCTTTGTTCTCCTCGCAATGACGTAATTTAAACAACATCAATCACAGCGAATGCCAGATACCATGATCGCCCTGCGCAAAACGAAACGCGCGCGCGGGGCGGAACTCCAGGAAATTCCGATTCCGGATATTAAGCCAAATGAAGTTCTCATAAAAATTCAGGCCGCAAGCTTGTGCGGTACCGACGTTCATATTTATGAATGGGATCCCTGGGCGCAGTCGCGCGTAAAAACCGTTCCCTATACCGTCGGGCATGAAACAACGGGCATCGTCGTAACGAAGGGCAGCATGGTTACGCGCGTGGAGGAGGGCGATGCCGTTTCGGTCGAAACGCACATCCCCTGCGGCCACTGCAAGCAGTGCCTCACGGGGCAAATGCACGTTTGCCAAAATCTTAAAATTTTGGGTGTCGATACGAACGGAGCATTCGCGGAATATCTCGCCGTACCGGAGATTGTGGTGTGGAAGAACGATCCCTCCGTTCCGCCGGAATATATGAGCATTCAGGAGCCGCTCGGCAATGCCGTTCATGCCACGCTCATCGAACCGGTGCATGGTAAGAGCGTCGTCATCCTGGGCGATGGGCCAGTCGGATTGTTTTCCGCCGGAGTGGCGCGTGCTTCTGGCGCAACACAAATTTTTATGACCGGCATCGAGCCGTTCCGATTAAATATCGGCAAAAAGATGGGAGTCGATCGCACGATCGACGTATCGAAAGAGAATGCTATCGAGATCGTGAAAGAAGCGACGAATGGCGTCGGCGCGGACGTGGTGCTGGAAATGTCGGGCGTGGCCAGCGCGATGCAGGATGGCATTCAAATGCTCCGCCGCGGCGGCCGCTATTGCTTTTTTGGAATTTTCAAGGAAAACATGGTCGCGACGCCACTCAACGACATCATCTTCAACGGCGGACGGTTTTATGGCATCAATGGGCGCCTCATGTTCGATACCTGGTTCACGGTTTCGAATTTGTTGGCGAGCAAGCGATTGGATGTGCGCCCTGTCGTCACACACAAATTGCCGCTCTCGCATTTCGCGGAAGCCTTCGAACTCATGACCGAATCGCCGAAGAAAGCGGGGAAGATCGTGATGTTTCCGGACGCGGGGATGATGAATTAGCAGATGGATACTGGATCGCTCATCGGTTACGCCTGTCTGGGACTCCTATTGTGGGGAGTTGTCAGGTTTACGATGGGTACTTGGTTTCGTCGCAATGAAGGAACCGGGCACGATGTCGATCTCGATACCATTGGGCATCGCGGCTCCTGGAGCGGCGGAGATGTTGAACCAGACACCATCAATAAAATTGAACACGAACTCAAAGAGCAAGCGAACGAGCAAGACCACAACGTCTGATTATCTTAACGAATTGCTTTATACTTAATCGTGAACTACTTAAAAATCGGCCACTCG
>Ga0307374_10013807_pt1 | contig 11102 bp, 9 predicted proteins | sample OX3MG_FD_202532 | JGI IMG/M metagenome (GOLD analysis project Ga0307374, IMG submission 202532) | Soil microbial communities from Risofladan, Vaasa, Finland - OX-3 | ecosystem: Environmental > Terrestrial > Soil > Coastal area > Acid sulfate soil | place: Finland: Risofladan, Vaasa | collected... | reverse complement strand
CTTCCCGCATGTCGGTCTGGAAACTGACGTACATATAGCGACTGTATTTGAGCCGGGCGGCGAAGAAGTAGCGCGTTTGTGGCTCCATGTCCTCTTTGCTCCACTCCAGCCCACGCACTTCTCCGTAGGGTAGCCAGCCAGCGAAGGTGGCATTGCTGCTCCTTTTTCTGACTGGCCCCCACCAAACCCGGCGTGCGCGCTTTCCACGCACCGGGCTTTCCAGCATCATCAGGTTTCTCCTGTCCGTGAGCGTGATACCTTGTTGCGTCTGTGTGGGCGTCCGTGCTGAATGTCCATATGGCACGTATGGCAGAGGACAAGCGTTTTCCTCCGGCGTGCGGCCATGATTTGAACCCAGAGCGGCTTCTCTCGACCTGTATACTTGTTCAGGTCTTTCAGTGCTCGTATGTGGTGCACCTCAATTTTTGCGGTCATACGGGTTGCCCCGCATTGCTCGCAGACCTGGGCGAGGAGTCGTTGTTCGAGTTCTGATCGTTTCCAGTGGTATCGCTCTATTTCATCCTCGATGGGCGCGGTGACATCCCAAGTGAGGGGGATGCCTCCCCAGGTAGCTACCAGCGGCTTTTTGCCTTCACGCAAGATGGTCACTTGCAGTCCCTTGTATGCTCTCCCCTCCACATCGATTGCTGCTTTGTACTTCTTGTACACTTTTCTGACTGACATCTTGTATTTGCTTGCTAACGTCTTTGTCAGCGATTGCTCCATGACCCATTTGAGTTTGCTGAGCGTGTGAAGATTGTAGGCCATCCGGTAGTAGTTGACGAGTCCCCGGTATTCAAGTTGATAGGTGGCGATGATGGTAAAGTCACTTTCGTTGAGCAACTCTGCTCGGTGCGTGGGGTTTCCTTTACGCATATATCGCTTGCATTTGTCTTCGACGACGTGCCTGGGCACTTTCAGGCCGATTCCTCCATTGATGCTTCGGCCTTTTCGCCCATGCTTGTTGCGGGTTTGTTTGGTATCGCATTGTAAGGTCGTGATTTCGTAGTTGAGGAATTTGGCAGCGCTGTCCCGTGTGTGGGTAATCAACGTCTTTTCTTCCGAGAGATTGAGCTTGAGTTCTTCAAGCAGAAAGGTTCGGAGCCGCTGTTTAATGGCCTCTGCTTCCTCTTTGGGGCCAAAGAACGCTAAAGCGAAATCGTCTGCATACCTCACATATTTCAGTCGTCGAAAGTCGGGGTCCTGGGGATCGATGGAGGGAAGTTTTTGTGCTTGCTTCTTGAGTTTTTGGGCAGCCTCCTTCTGTCCTTTTTTGTGCAGTTTGTAGGCGCGTTTGATCAGGCGGTTGTATTCCTGATTGCGTTTTCTGATCTTCCCTCTGGTGTATTCGGGGATGAGTTCTGTTTCTATGAACCTGTCCAGTTTCGAGAGCAGAATATTGGAAAGGATGGGGCTTAATATCGAGCCTTGTGGAACACCACTCAGCGTTTTATTCACCTTCCAGTCTTCCATATATCCTGCGTCGAGGAGCTTCTTGACGAGACCCAGAAACCGTCCATCCTGGATGTGCTCGGCGAGCGCTGAAATGATGAGGTTATGATCCAGGGAGCCGAAGCAGTCGGCTATGTCGCCCTCGATGATCCAGGTGCAGCCTTTCCAGTTATGGTAGATTTCTCGCAAGGCCGTGTGACATCCTCGTCCCTCACGGAAGCCATGAGAGTGGTCGCTGAACGTCACATCAAAGTACGCGCTCAGGATCATTCTCATAACCTCAGCAAGAAGCTTGTCGCTCCAAACGGGCATGCCGAGCGGCCTCTTTTTCCCGTTTTTCTTGGGGATGTATGTTCTCCTCGCTGGTTGCCATTGGTATCGTTCTTGCCGCACTGCTTGAATGATATCGTTGATTTTTTTCAATGACATCGCGTCAACCGTTTCTTCCGTGATGCCGGGCGTCATCGAGCCAGCATTGCGGTAGATGCGACCATATGCGCTGAGGTACAGGTTCATGTTGTACAGTTGGCGGTAGACGCGCTTCAAAGGCAAGCCCCGCTTGCCCCGTTCACGGAGAAGTCCTAACAGCTCTTCAGTGTTTTGCATTTCGCATACCTCCATGCTTGAGAGACTTCCTGATACCTTCCCTCTGCGTGGGTATCATTCACGCACTCTGGCCTCCCTTCGGAGGCTGCCCCTTTGACCCCTCGAAATCTTCGTTGTTTTCTTGAGGTCTCATATGGGGGTTCCGTCGCCATGAGTTTCGCAACTTTTAGGCGATCCCGCTTTTGCGCATATGAAACGTGTAGTGTGTTTAGGTGCCCGTTTGTTCTCTTTCGGGTTCATTACCCGCCATTCATCGGAGGGGGTGTTGTCATGAGGATTGGGGTCTCATGCTTTTCCGATGTCGTTCTTTCAGGCATGGTTTAACGGATGCAAGATATCATCATGCGAGAACTCAGGTTTAGCAATTGGCCAGCTTCACCATGCACACAGGACTTGCAGAGCCACTCTTTACATGCCTTCAAGCGTTCTCCGCGTTTCCAACATGCTGTTTTCCCCTTTGCGTTTCCGCTCCAGGTCGGTTGGATGTCCTAGAGGTTCTTACCCCCTTCCTCTCCCGCGTCACGTGGGAATTTCATATGCACCGACACGGCGCACCCAATCGAATTGGACTTGTTCACCCGGCTTCGTCTCATACCGCTGGACTGGTGCGTGGCCAGCCAGCGCAGGCCGCAACGGTTGCACATACTCTTTCAGAATGCTGATCCCTCCTATATAGCCCATCTTCTGCAAGCGCTCGAAAATCACCTCACAATTAGCACAATGGTCTTCCATCACCCATTTCTTGATCTGCTCTTTGTACGCATCTAGCTTGGAGGACCGAGGCGGACGTGGTTTCGGAATCACGGCTTCCGGGTGCTTGAGATATTTGCGCACTGTTGTGCGGGAAAGCTTCAACTCGTGAGCAATCTCCTGCACTGTCTTTTCCTGTGAGTTAAGATCGTGTATGCTATTCACTGTCTGGCTCCTGATCACTGGCTGTCTCCTGTGGATAATCTCTACTAATATATCCACCAGCTTACAGCCTTCTTGGGGGCCAGTCAATTCTATTCCGGCTCGAGTATACACCGTCGTTAATATGGAGGAGTGGCGTGAACATCAGCGCCAGCACAATCTGAAACGAGTGACACTTAACGGGCCACGTTTGGCGGAGTTCTTGAGCGAATTGGAAAAGGATGAGGCGTGGCAGCTCCAACGCCAGCGAGATCTGGAAGAGCAACCACAACGCGAAGCCTTGCTCGGACCCTGGTCACAGGCCGTGGTGGCGATTCAAGAGCCTGAGCAGGCACCCATCGAAGTGGATTTGTCCACTCTTCCAACCTATGAGGTGTATCACTGATGCAAACCATTGATCCAGCCAAAGCCGGGCAAGTCGCTGACTTCAAAACCTTGAAAGTGAAACACCCGCGCCAAGAAGAAATCCAGCAATTTCTGCTGGGAGCCATTTCTGGGCACAGGTGTTACACCCTGGTTGACCTCTATGGGATGAGTGGGGTCGGCAAATCAACCGTGACGGGACAAGTTGCGCGGATGATCAGTTCCGCCGAAACCAACCCGGAAGTGGTTCCAAGCGTGCTTGTGCAGGGATCGCCAGAGGATGTGGGGTCGGCTGCACGCCTGGATTACTACCAGCAGGTCCTCGACCAACTTCAACACCATCCAGCCATCCGAGATCGGACGAAAAATCTGCCGCTCTACGTCCACCGAGGGAAAAAGAGCAGCGATCCTGCGGAATGGCTCCAGATGCGCAATGCCGTTGAATATGCTCTTGCGCTCTTGCAGGTGAAAGTGGTCTTTGTCGATGAGGCACAGCACTTGCTGGCTCCCGATCCCGTTCGCAAACCTACAGCGCAACTGGACTGGCTCAAAACGCTAGCCAACCGAACGAATGTGTTGCATGTGCTTGTTGGGAATTTTGATTTGTATGAGTATTGTCATCTTTCCGGTCAAGTCGTGCGGAGAATGCGTGATCAGCAGTTTCCTCGCTATCACCTGGATACCCAGAAAGAGTGTGAAGAATTTGTCGGTGCCCTCAAAAGCCTACTGGAGCATGTTCCACTGACCGTCGATGTGCCAGCACTCCTCTCTCACTGGCGGTGGTTTGGGGAATGGAGTGTGGGGTGTATCGGCGTTTTGGGCGATTGGATTGTTGATACCGTTGATGCTCTTTGGCGCAAAGGCGAAACCGTTCTCACCGTTGAAGCACTGATCAAACATGCGTTACAGCCCGATCAACGAGTTCGTTTGGAAATGGAAGCTCGGATTGGGGAAAACCGAGTGGCGCGAGCAAAAGCCCAAAGCGAGCAAGAATTGCAACGGTTGCTCGGCATCCCGGCACCTGATGGGAAACCACTCCAGGCCGCGCCTTCCGCTCCTTCGGCCACTGATGCAAACCGGGGAAAGGGTAACCGAATTGAGCGAGCACTTTCTCGCGACCCGGTGGGGGAAAATGCAAACGTCTCTCCGCCTAGCAAGTGTCCTGGATCAGGCTAGGTGTTGGATCTAGACGCACACCTTTTTACACAATCAGCAGTCGTTCATGTACAATGCAGAGAGTGTGGAAGCATCCGAAAAGGAATGCTCAAAAAGGATCATGTTGTCTGCCGTGACCATGAGAAACTGCGTGGTCGTAGCACCCATACAGGCCCACGATGGGTCAAGCACCCCGAGGCCGGATGGAAAGTCGAGGCATCAGCAAAAACGTGATCGATCCAGAAAATTCATGGGTCAGAAAAGGCACCCTTTAATGCTGCTTCAGGAGCACCTTCATTTCTCTGTATGAATAATTATGGGTCAGAAAACGAGGCGTTTTTCTTTGCCTCGTCAGCGAGCATTCGAGAAAAATGGTTCACTGCTGCTTGGAAAAGTTACGAGTCAGGACCATTTCACTGCTATGTAGCTTTAGCCGCTCCACTGGCCCCTCTCTAGCCACTGAGCGAATTTTTTATTCGTTAGAGCAGCGAAGTTATATTCGACAGACAACACGATTGTTTGCTGATCCAAACCAGTCTATCCCAGAGATTTGCTCGACACTTGAGATATCTCGCTCGACCTTGTATCGCTACGTGAGAGACACAAAGAAGACTTCAGATCCGCCCGCATAATTATACAGAAATCTCCCACTGAATTTTGGGATTTACAGATTACCTTTGGCGGGATGAGGAAACTAGAGAATTGAGAGAAAGTTATGAACCGGATTCTGAACATGTCGCCCCTGAGGACCATGACATTAATGTAACTCTATTAGCCTTCATTACAACAATTCTCTCATCCTCAGTTCTTGCAAGTTTCATAAAGTATTGGCTTCTCAGCAGAAGACGTAAAATTACTATCTCCGTCGGAAATAGAAAAATAGAATACGAGGGACCAGATATCAAACCAGATGAAGCTATGATTCAGACAATGATAGAACAACTTTTGAAGGAAGAGGAACGGCAAGAACTTTCCATTAATTATAAGTGTCTTCCAGAAGAAGATACCGTTGGCGAATGCAAAATTGCTGCTCATTTTGCGCGTAAGTATCCAGAGCATCACGCATGAAAATCGCATTCGCCAACTGTATCGAAGAAGGGACAAAACACCAAGCAGAAGAGTAAGAATGATTCCCGTATATTTTGCCGCATTAATTAGCGCATCTGCCAAATAACCCAGCGAAAGAAAAGGAATGCTGACGAAAAAGAGAGAAGACAAAAGGAAAAAAGAGCGATTCACCATTCACGCCAGTTTATGCGGCGGAGGCGATCTGCTGAAAGCGATTGGCAGCGTGGCACATTATTTGGCTGGCAGGTTATTACTACTCTGTTAGTATCGGTTCGGTCGGCCCTACAAGCCATCTAACAGAAACAGCTTTTTGATAGTCACTGCAAGGGCAAGGAGCTTGCCAACAGGCTTGAGTGAAATCTGCTCATCGAAACTAACAGAGTAGTATTATTTAACCTGTCAAATAACAATCATCTAGCGCATCTCCATCCGCGACAAACTCTAATTTGACGAAGAAACCGCTTTGGTAGCCTCAAAAATGAGGAAGGTCAAAAATTGTTCAATCGAACATACAGAATGCAGTATCTACATTTGTGCGCGAGTAAATCACGCATGAACTTCTACAAGGAGCTTTATGATTTCAGAGACACAATTGTTTTCAATGCTGTTGCTAATGCCTGTATTTGTCCCTGTCTCCTCGTTTCAAGCATGAGAACTTTCTTCTCCAACTTTCGCAATGGCCGCTTAAAATCACCATTCCATAAGCCTCGCGAGAGTTTCTGTGGAAACTTGACGATAATCTTCCCGATCTGAATTGGTATATATTCTTCCTCATTCATAAAGCTATAGTATTATACCATACACTTCCATAAGGAATTTTTTGTAATCTCTCCCGTTTTCTTCATATCGTGAGCAGCTCATCCCAACTGGTCGTAAACCGTTGAGATAAATGTAACCGGCGCATACCCCACGTTCTCTGTACCCCCTGCACGGCAAAAAACAAGGTATCCCTGCCATAAATGTGGTTGAGAGCATCAACAAGAAACATGAGCCGATCCTCCCTAACCCGTTCATCAAGAGTATTATCCCCAAATAAGTCCGGCTGCGCGACGTTCGGGGTGATTTTGCCTAGCTGCACCCCAACTTTCTTATACCGATAGCCGGTTCTATAAATCGCGTTCAGGGCCTGGAGGCCATAGGTTATAAGGGTCGGGGTAAAGGCCGTCGGAAACGGCAGGAAAATAGTGAATGCATTCGTATAACGGGGGATGTTCGGGTTGAACACATTGGTATGCAGGAACACCGATACCGTTCCTGCAACGCTCTCCTGCTCCCGCAGGGCTTCGGCTGCGCGGGCAATATAGGTACTTAACGCTTCTGCTACCTCTGCAAGCTCTGTTACTTCTCGTCCGAATGACTTTGCTCGGATGATCATCTTCTTCGGCACTCTATTGGTCTCTAACGGGATGCAAGATGTGCCGCGTAACTCAAGTACAATACGCTCTCCTACAACTGTTAAAAACCGGCGTATCCACCTCTGATCAGCCTCTTTCAATGCCTTCGCGTTTCGTATGCCATAGTTGCGCAAAAACAGGGCGTACTTGCTGCCGATACCCCAGACATCTTCAATTGCTACCTGACTAAGCAGGCTATTCAGCGCCTCCTGATCATAGTGTGTGATGTCCAGCACGCCGTGATACGACGGGTCTTTCTTCGCCCGTTCTGCTGCGATTTTGGTCAGGCACTTGGTTGGCGCGATGGCGACTGTGACCGGTATACCGGTATATTGAAACACCCGCTCTTTTATCGTTTTCCCCAATTCTGTGAGATTTTCCCCTTCGTAGCCGATTACATCTAACCACGCCTCATCAATACTGTACACTTCAAGGGTCGGGGTAAATTGCCCTAACACCTTCATAATTCGCGCCGAGATGTCGGCATAGAGGGAATAATTGGAAGAAAATACCTGCACATGATGTTCCCTAATAATCTTTTCACACGTAAATAGAGGCTGGCCCATTTTCAATCCCAATTTTTTACTTTCCGCGCTCCGAGCAACAATACACCCGTCATTGTTGCTAAGGACGACAACCGGTTTATTCTGAATACCTGCATTAAAAGCCCGTTCACAGGACGCATAGAAATTATTACAATCCACCAGTGCAAAGAGTTTCCTCCTCATACCAGGTGTTTAATGCAATAGGTGACTACCCCCCATACCTGAAACTCCATTTCGCCTTCTATCTTGATAGGGGCGTATTGTGGGTTCTCAGGAACCAGGTATAGCTGCTCTCCTCTCTGCACAAACCGCTTGATGGTGAACTCTCCGTCAAGCATTGCCACAACAATGGCATTGTGGGCTGCCATCATTGACCGGTCCACTACTAAAATATCGCCCGCGTCTATGCCCGCCTGGCGCATAGAGTCCCCTGACACCCGCACGTAAAACGTTGCTTCCGGATGCCGGATGACCAGTTCGTTTAAGTCAAGCTTATTCTCCTTATAATCATCGGCGGGCGAGGGAAAGCCCGCGTGAACGGGCGTGACAAATAACCAGGCCTGTCTTGTTTCTTCCATAGGGTGAGCCTCCTACACAAATTGCTAAGAACACCTGTTTCAAATATAAACTTGTCTTGTGTACACTTTTAGTGTTCGGTTGTTTAGCGCACATAGAGACAGAAAACGTCTCATAAGACAACGTGTATCACTTGAACAAGTGTTCAGTAAAACATATGGTATGTTTTTGGCAAGCAAGCTGTCAAGAGGGAATTTGGCTTCTTACAAAACTATTAGGCCTTTGAGGAACAGTGGAACAAAAATGGGGAGAACCGTTTAATGATCACATTTACAATAAGGGAAGCAAGAAAAATAAATGCACCCAGTTCCTCTGTTGCAGAGAGATGATAAACTAGAAGCAAAAAAGATTGGGGAGGATGAAAAGTGGAGGTAACGGAAGAAGTGAAAGAGTTAGTGATCAAGACAGCACAAGAGCTCAAAGGGAGCGCCTGTCGTCTTTTTATGGCACGGACAGTACGCGCATTGGGAAAAGGAGGGCAACGACGAGCGGAAAAGGAGTTCGGCTGGGATCGTGGACGGATCAGAAAAGGCGAGCATGAGCTCAAAAGCGGGATCGTGTGTGCGGATGCATGCAACCAACGAGGCAGAAAACGGAGTGAAGAGCATCTGCCACATTTGCTCAAAGACATCACTGCGATTGTGGATGGGCAAAGTCAGGCTGATCCCCAGTTTCGCAGTGCGCGGTTGTACACCCGGCTGACCGCTGCCGAAGTCCGTCGGCAATTGATCACGAGCTACCACTACACGGATGCGCAATTGCCAACGACTGCTACCATCACCACCAAGCTCAATGCACTGGGATACACCCTCAAAAAGGTGGCGAAGACACAACCTCAAAAAAAATCCCGGAAACCGATGCCATCTTCGCTCACCTCAAAGAGGTGAATGCGGTCGCTGATGCAGAAGACACCACCTTACGCCTCTCAATGGATGGAAAGCGCACTGGTCAAAATCGGCCCTTTCGCTCGCGGCGGAAAAAACCGGGTGCTGACCAAAGCGGCGGATCATGATTTTGAGGCAAAAGCCAGCGTGACACCAGTGGGTATTTTCCTTCCCGTCTTGGATGAGTTGTTTCTGTACGCAGTCACGTCCAAAGTCACCAGCGATTGCCTTGTGGATCGGCTGATTGAGTGGTGGGAAAGCGTCAAAGAGCGTTTTAGTCAGGTCAAAACGCTCCTCATCAACTTGGATAATGGGCCAGAGAATCAGAGTCATCGCACCCAGTTTATGCAGCGTTTACTTGAATTTGCCCAGGACTATCAGCTCACCATCCGTCTGGCGTATTATCCACCGTATCATAGCAAATACAATACGGTTGAACGTTGCTGGGGCATTTTAGAACACCACTGGAATGGAGCCTTGCTCGACTCCGTGGATGCCGTCATGCGCTTTGCGCAAACGATGACGTGGAAAGGGAAGCATCCGACCGTCACATTGGTCACGAGTGTCTATCAGACGGGAGTGAAACTGAGCAAGCAAGCCATGCACACGGTGGAAACCTCCCTGAAGCGATGGCCTTGCTTGGAAAAATGGTTCGTGGATATTCCCTTTGCGAGGCCCTCGGAGATACAACTGGAAGCTCGTCCTGCCTTGCAAGAGAAGTCAACACCTGCGAAGCGCCCACGAGGGCGTCCTCGCACAAGACCGCTTCCTGATCCAACTCAGCCAAAACGGCCACGAGGGCGTCCTCCTAAGCCTGTTTTGACTGAGCGTCTCACGCTGAGAGCGACCCCTGGTTAGTGGGAACTATCCTTGTTGGCTGGGAGGACTTATTCTTTGAGCTTCCCTAAGTCCCACTGCAATAATCAGGATTTAGGATATTGCAAAGGTTGTGTATAATAGGCATTGTGTTGTTATACACTCCTGTCAGACTATCCTAACGAAAAACCTGTCTCTCAAATATTTTGTGGAAAGCCGAATACAAAAATGAGCAAACTGACAAACAAGATCGAAGCACATGAACGTGACCTTAGTCACGTTCTCGAAAATAAAAAATATACGGTCGATTATTTCCAGCGGGAATACAACTGGCAGCGGAAGCACATAGAACAACTTATAACCGATCTTACTAATGCTTTTCTGAACGAATACCAAGAGGGTGACACCCGCACAGACGGTGAGAATTACAACAATTACTATCTCGGCCCTTTCGTTGTCAGCGAAAAGGAAGGTCACCGCAGTATCATTGATGGCCAACAAAGACTTACTTCTCTGACTCTCCTGCTTATCTATCTAAACAATCTGCAAAAATCATTAGGGGTTGACGAAAAAATTGAACCACTGATTTTTTCTGAACTCCGGGGCGTAAAATCTTTTAATATCCAGGTAGAAGAACGCAGGGTGTGCCTGGAGAACCTCTTTCTTACCGGCAGTTATACTGTCCGAAATGGAGATGACGTCTCAACTGTCAACATGGTCGAACGGTACGCCGACATAATGGAATTATTTCCAGACGATATTAAGGGCGATAATCTCCCATTCTTCATAGATTGGCTGAAATATAACGTGGTGCTGGTGGAAATCGTCGCTTACTCCGATGACAATGCCTATACTATTTTTGAGACAATGAATGATCGAGGGCTGAATCTGACGCCTACTGAGATGCTAAAGGGGTTTATACTTTCGCGTTTTAATGTGCCTGGCAAACGCAACAAGGCCAATGAAGATTGGAAGCAAGCCGTCGATATCCTAAAGACATTTGATACGAACGAGGATCAAAGCTTTTTCCAAGCATGGTTGCGTGCAAGCTACGCCGATTCGATACGGCCAGGAAAAGCAGGGTCGCAAAACGAAGATTTTGAGAAAATTGGAACCCGGTTTCATAGCTGGGTACGTGATAATCTCCCAAAGGTGGGACTTAATCCTGAACGCCCTGAAGATTTTGAACGTTTCGTGGCTAAGGACTTCAAATTCTACTATGAGGCTTATGTACGGATTCTGCGCGCTCAGACCCATTTAATCCCTACGCTTCAGCATGTTTATTATATAGCTCGGTGGGGTATTGCCACGTCACAAAGTTATCCCCTGAT
>Ga0307374_10013805_pt1 | contig 11103 bp, 7 predicted proteins | sample OX3MG_FD_202532 | JGI IMG/M metagenome (GOLD analysis project Ga0307374, IMG submission 202532) | Soil microbial communities from Risofladan, Vaasa, Finland - OX-3 | ecosystem: Environmental > Terrestrial > Soil > Coastal area > Acid sulfate soil | place: Finland: Risofladan, Vaasa | collected... | reverse complement strand
CAGGTGATTGGGATTGACGCCCTGCCTGAGCACGACCTGTATTTCTCCAGAAGAGCTGGGTTCCGTATAGGCCGTGTCCCGGGCTGAACCAATACGCGCAAACACGTCCGCCACATCCTTGTCTCTGCGGATTTTTGCACTGAGCTTATCTACAGTCCGGACTGTTTCTGTCAGGCTGGAACCGGGGGGGAGCGTAAATCCGTCAAGCAGCACACCTTCATTAGGCAAAGGCAGGAAATTAACCGGTACAAAAGCCATTCCGGCACAACTGACTACCAGAAGCACAACACATACTGCAAGCGACCACCTGGGTCGCTTCAGGGTCACATCAAGCAGCCGGCGATTCCCTTCGTGCAGCCATTCCAGAAAAGCCTTGCCCGACCCCTGGCCCAGGGTTGGATGCCGTCCGGCAGCAAACATGTAAAGAGGCAACAGGGTCAGGGAAATGAGCAAGGAAGCCAGCAGGGCAAGACTGATGGCCAGGGCAAAAGGTGAAAAGAACAGCCCGGCAAGGCCGCTGACCAGAAACAGGGGCAGAAAAACACACACTGTGGTCAAGGTCCCACTGACATCGGGGCTTACAATGCTTCTCAAGCCATTCCATATTCCTTCCGCTGTCCCATCGCCTTCTTCCCAGCAGTGATAAATGCTTTCCATGACAATGACCCCATCATCCGCCAGAAGGCCGATTCCCACAGACAGGGCGCCAAAGGTCAAAAGGTTCAGGCTCTGCCCAAACAGGTATAAGGCAGCAACGCCCAGCAGTAATGACGCGGGAATACTGAAAGCAAGACCCCAGACACTTCTTTGGAATCCCAGCACCCAGAACAGGGCCACGATGGCCAATAGGCCACCAAAGATCAAATCCATGCCCAAATCATGGCCAATGAGGCCCACCAGATGGGCCTGGCTGTATATGCGCTTCCAGGCAACACCCTCAGGCAGCTGTGTTTTCAGCTGATTAAGGGACTGTTCCACTTCTTTCATCACGGGCACGGTTGAAGCACCTGGCTGTTTGAAGATGATGAGGGCAACAGTAGAGCGCCCGTTCAGACGGACCGCTGAATGGACAGGTATGGGTGCCTGGATGACATGGGCAATCGCGCCCAGGGGCACGCTCCCCCCCTTACAGGGAATCAGGATGGATAACAGCTGTTTTGAATGCTGGGGAAGATGGCGCATTTCAATCACGACATCCTGATGGCCCAGGGTGACATAACCTGCCGGTCCCAGCACAACCTGCTGCCTCAGCACTTTCTCGATATCGGTGAGCGAAAGTCCGTAACGCCGCAGGGCCAAGGGGTCCGGCTGCACCCACAAGGCATCATTTCCAACGCCAAAGACTTCAACCCGCTGCACTCCTGGCAAGGCACGCAGGGCGGGAACCACATTTGCCTCGATAGCTGTCAGCACAGAAACCGGGGAAACAGAAGAAGGAATCCGGGTGGCATAGTCCGCCACTTCATTGATGGCATTTCCCATCACTTCGGCATAAGGCTGGATCCCTGGCGGCAGTTCGGCCTGGGCACGGCCAAGCGCTCCATTGACAGACTGCAGATCAAGTGTATTGCTGGTCCCTTCGCGAAACCGTGCCGTGATTTGCACCGTACCTTCACTCATGGCAGAACGGAGAGTGGTCAGGTTGCTCAATCCCATCAGTTGACCCTCCAGGGGACGGGTAATGAGCGTTTCCATTTCTTCAGCCGTTGCACCTGGATCGTGCGCAATAATACTCACCTGTGGATAATCAAACCTGGGCAGTACTTCAACCGGTATACGCCAGACTGCATAAACACTAAATGCAAAAAGCAGGCCGTAGAAGAGGGCCCAGACAACAGGACGGCGCAAAACGGCAGGAATAGTGGCAGGAACGTGAGACATCAGTCAGTCCGGAGATTGATAGGTAGAACCCAGCTCTTTATGAAAACGCAGATAGGCATCACGGATGACGACCCTATCCCCCACCTTGAGCCCTTGCCGGATAAGAGTCAGGTTTCCCATGGCCGGACCAGGTTCAACCCTTACCGGATGAATGCCGTTTTTTCCGGAAACCAGCACCCACCAATGTCCCTGATCCAGGATCAGTGCCGGGGTAGGCACAGCAGGCCAGATTGCTGAAGGAAGGGATAGTTTCAGGGTACCGCTTTCCCCATTTAGCCAGAAAGGAGGCTTCAAGGGTATCAAACCCACTTCAATCCCTCCATCAGGCCGCTCCATGGGAAGTAGCCCATGAACCCGGACACGAATCGCGGCCCTTCCGTCCGCAGGCAGGAAAGTCGCCAGCATACCCGGTTTAACCTGCCCGATTTTCCTACCATAAAACATTGCAACCAGCCAGAGCCTACTTTCAGGCTGCAGCTGAACAAGGGTTTCACCCGGCAAGACACGCGCCCCATTGACTACCCTGATTCTTTCAATAAAAGCGTCCATGGGAGCACGAACCCGTCCTGCAGCCTCGGTCCGGGCACCTTGCGCCAGGGCTGAAGACAGACGGGCCCTGGCAAGGCTTATCTGCGTCCTGGCCTGATGAACTTCCAGCAGGGTGACCAGGTGTTCACCATAAAGTGTTGTCTTGATCCTGTAGGTCTGCCGAGCCAGTTGCAAGGCAGCTTCTGCATCCGCAACATCTGCCTTTGCACCGACCTGCATTGCCTGAATTTCAGGTCCGGAAAGCCTGGCAAGGATTTCACCTGCCCGCACGCGGTCTCCTGGCATGACTGTCAGGCCTGAAACCACTCCGTCCGCACTGGCAACCAGGGGCAGGCTTCCCAGAGGTTCAACCCGGGCATAGGCATTGAGTGAGCCGGCATAGGTTCTGGCCACTACCCTGGCCATATCGCCCTGTGCCCAGGACCAGTCTGGAAAGACAAGCAGGATCAGAAAAAAAGGAAGGAAAACACTGATTCTGCATACCCAGGGCAGCAGGGTAAGGCGAAATGAAGAATCCAGTGAAATTCCGGGATTCCCTGCAAGTCCAGCCATAACCCTGATTAGACGACTCCGAAACACGCTAGGCCCTTTAACTGAATGTTTGCATTCTGCAAAAACAATGTGCGTATGTTAATCAACCCCAAATGACAGGGATCTGACAGGATCATGACAAATCGGTCATCTCGGGATCCGGAGAAACAGGAATATGCCTTCTGCAGATGGATAAGGGAATCCTTATGCCATGAATCAGAAAGATTGATTATTTTTAAGTTCTCTTATGAGTTAGAGTTGATCTACAGAATTTGCCTTTACCTCAAGGAGACGATAATGCAATTCGAGAATGTAACCGACAAGAATGTGGATTCGTCCAGACAGGCGCCGGCTGAAATCAAGTGTGCCGGAAATATGCCAGAAATAGCCGAACAAGGTGGCGAGAGGAGCATCTATGATTTCGCCGATCTGTGGATTGCCCGTGATCAACCACCATATCTTGTGTGAGCTGCAAAAGCTGCCTTCCGTCCAAAACAGGATTGCTACACATTCCCTGCTATTCTTCCCCGTCCTAAAGGACGGGGTTTGCCGCGCACTCGATCAACCAGGGTACGTCGCATGAAGATTTACGGTTTCAGCTTCATCTTGGGATTAGAAGATACGGATGCTTTGATCCCCCACAATTATTATTCCGATCTGGCCACGCATTATAATCACTTTACCTACCCTGTGAACAATCCAAGCATCCAGCACAGGGCAGGCAAACACCCTAGGCCAAGTGTATATATGCTCCAGGATGCGGCATCATTTCCGCAGATGAACAGTCAGCCTTGATATTCCGATAAAAATAACCGGGGCTAGAAACAGGGACATGAAAATGGCGATCACCAGCCCTCCCGTTACAGCCGTGGCCAGGGGTTTCAGCAAATCCGTGCCATGGCCGATACCCACTACCAGAGGCAAAAATCCCATTACATCTGCTGCCATAGTCATCAGGATAGGGCGTAGCCGTTGCCGGCAAGCCAGCACAATCCGGAAAGGGCGTACCTGATCTTCACCAGGGCGAGGTCGGGCAAGACTGAATATCAGGATCCCATTATTGACCACGATCGCAAACACCAGCAGCATGCCCAGAAAGGCAGTACTATCCAGGGGAATACCCCTTAGCACCAGCATCCACAGGGCACCCACAGCACTCAGGCTGGTTCCCAGAAGCACAGCCCAGGCAGCCCGTTGACTGCCCAGCTGCAATCCGACCATAATAAGCAGTACGCCCAGTGCTGCAACCAGAATAATACCCATTTCACGAAAACTGCGGGTCTGTTCCTTGTAATAGCCACCCATGGTCACACTCACGCTTGACGGCAAATGCAGATGTTTCATGACCTGCCGGGCGTGGGCAGCCGCCTGGTTCAATCCTTCCCCAGTTTTGGGGCGAAGCTGGATATAGGTATAGGCGGCCAGATTCTGGTGCGTGACATAGGGTATCGATGGGCTCAGCCTGACGTGGGCGACCGCACCAAGAGGCACCTGGGCTCCCTGCACGGTCTGTATCCATAAATCCCGCTGAAGGGCCGCATAACCATCCTGAAGGGGTAAATCAATCTGCAGCCGCAATGGTAGAACCTGTTCACCCTGCAGAAGGAAACCCACCTTTTCACCCCAGAAAGCATTTTTCACCTGCTGGTTAATACCACGTGATGTCAGGCCTAATAAACGTGCCCGGGCCCGGGGCAGGATATCCAGCCTGGGGCCAGTTGATCCGGTCTTGTAGGTTACATTGGCAAATGCATTCGATGCCTTGAGTGCATTGGCTGCACGATTTCCCCACTTGAACAGGGTATCCGGATTGCGACCAAACATCAGCACCTCCAGGGGAGCGTGTGCTCCGGAGAGATTACCCAGTTCATTAATCAGGACCTGATGCAGCTTGAGCATGCCGAGATTCGGATCCGCCGCTTTGAATGCCTGCCGCAACTGCCCGATGACCTGGTCTGTAGACAGTTTTCGTTGGGGTTTGAGCATCACCATCAAGTCCCCTTTGCTGGGTACGGCGCGCGGATTTTCAAGACTCTGGCCTACAATCAGGGAAACCCGATCGACGGCGGGGTTACGCATGGCCACCACAATCAGCTTGCGACCCACCGCAAGCGTTTCGGCAACTGAACTGCCAGTAGCCGTACGAAAAGGCACCGCAATGGCCCCTTCATCCCAGGAAGGCAGAAAAGCAGTGGGCAATTCACGCCAGGCAACCCAGGTAATGAGCAGGATCAAAACCACTACCGGTAAAGCAAGCCAGGGCCTGGCCAGGCCTGCGCGCAAGCTACGATCGTATCCAATCACCATACGGCGCGCCCAGCGCCAGCCCTTGCCGGCCGCGGAGCGCTCACGACGCCGAGACAGCCAGATCGCAAGTATCGGAGTCAGGGTCAAGGCAATGCCCTGGGAAATGACCAGGGCTACGACCAGTGCAATCGCCATCTGCCGGAACAGAATCCCGATGGTCCCGGAAAGAAACACCAAAGGAATAAATACCAGGGCGGAAGTCAGGGTAGCAAAAGTCATCACAGGCAGAATTTCACCACAGGCTGTAAGCGCAAGATCCCGCCTTGTACTCACGGATGCTCCCCGCAAGGAACGCTTCATTGCATGTTCCACAACGACAATGGCATGATCAACCAGTACACCAATCGCCGCTGTAATCCCACCCAGCGTCATGATATTGAGTCCAAAACCCATGGCTTTAAGCACCACCAGAGTGGCTCCCATGGACAGGGGAACAATAACAAGGGTAGCCAATGCCGTATCCAGGCGACGCAAAAAGAGCAACAATACCCCGCAGGTAATGAGCGTACCCAGCAGCAACGCTGTCCAGACATCCCCCAGGCTACTGCGCACCAGGTCGGAAAAATCATAAATCTTGACCAGTTTGACATCGTCGGGCAGGGAAGCGCGTAACTGGGCAATCTGGCGGGTAACCTGCTGACTGACCGCCTGCACGTTAACCCCTGCCTGCGAGGCAATATCCACCAGCAAAGCATGGCGATAACCAGATACCGAGGCAGCACGTATCCAGGGTGGAGCCCTCTGGCTTACCGTACCCAACTGGTCCAGGCGCACGTACCGATCCGAATATCCAGCATGGAACGGGCCCAGGGGGATGTTCACCTGACGCAAGGCCTGAATTGTGGCCGGACGGCTTTGCGTGACCATTAAAAACTGCCGGTGATATCCATAAAGCTGGCCTGCATAATATGGCCCCTGAAGGTCTTTCAGGACCTGAGCGACCCGGGTGCTGCTCAGCCCATACTGTGCAAGACGGCGTGAATCCAGCTGAATCCCTATCTCGGGCCAGCCCCGCCCAATACCCTGAACCGTATAGACCCCCGGAATATCCAGCAATGCTGGTCTGACCTTGAACCCGAACAGGGGCATCATCGCATCACTGCTTTGTGTATCCGAAACCAGAGCATACTCGGCAAAAGGAAAGATATTGGGCATCATGGGCCGGACACGAAGCCGGGTTCCAGTTGGCAGGCCAACCTGTGCAAGTCTGGCCTGTAACAGCAGGTAGGCTTTATCAGGATTGACGTTGTGGGCAAAATATACATGCAATTTCGATAGGCCATTACCCGTCTGGGAACGCACCAGAGTCACTCCAGGCGTTGACTTGGCAGCCTGTTCAAGCGGCATGGTCACCCGAAGCAGCATCAGATTAACCGGGGTATAACCTTTTGTCGCCATGACCGTAACACGGGGGAAACTGATATCCGGGAACACGCTGCGTGGCAGCGTAACAAAACCCATCCAGCCAGCACCCAGAACCATTACTCCCACCAGGCCCAGCGTATAACGATTGGACCAGAGAAAACTCAGAAAGGATTTCAATGATCCGCCCCCGTAGCTGAATTCTCTCTGACCGGCGTGCCCGGGCGCACCCACCCACTGCCTTGCACGATAACCCTGGCATCAACCGGAAACGAACCCTGTATCCATGCCTCACCCGACTGGATATGCAGCACTTTGACAGTCACCGCCTGCGCCCTGCCATGCACCATCAAATAAATCCGTGTTTGACTTCCATGCTGGACCAGCGCTTCCAGAGGTACCCGGAGAGCTTGATGCGCCACACCAGACAGGAACACCTGAACCACCTCACCTGCCATTAGCTCCGGCGTTCCCTTAAAGGTCAGATAAACGGGTACCAGACCCGAATCATCAGCCGAAGTTCCAACCGAATAAACGTTTGCATGGATGTCCTGCCCTCCTTCGGTCATGGTAGCGTGGAATCCTGCCCTTAGCTCGCGGGACTGGGACGGAGTAACCTGTACTTCTACCCAGAGCCGCCCTGATCCTGCAATACGGGCCACAGGATCCCGGGTATGCACCAGGGTACCAGGAGCGACCAAATAAGACACCGTTCCTGAAAAAGGGGCTCGCACCTCGCCCAGGGTCAGGCGCCGCTCAAGAATATCGAGCCGCTGATTTGCGACCCGAAGGCCCAATCTAGCCTGCTCAAGCTGCTGCCGGGACTGCAGACGCTCATGCAAAAGGATATGGACGAGATGAAGATGGTGCTCAGCATAAACACACTGCGCCTGGGCTTGCATGATCTTCCGGTCGAGATCCTGCGGAACCAGGACCATCAGGATCTGGCCTGACCTGACCCTGCTTCCCGGACGCTCCAGCAGACGTTTCACACGTCCATCAAAAGGGGCCAGCACTTCGTCCTGATCCAGGGTCCGGATCCGGCCCAGAACCCTGATTTCATGCCTCCATGAACGGGTCTTCAATGGCACTGAGCTTACGGACAAGGGAGCGGCACCAGCCGCACCTGCACCCAAGAGGATTAAACAAGCCACAAGTATGCCCAGCATCTGTTGCCTTCGAAGAAAAAAAGGCTCCCGTCTTTCAGGCAAACTAATTTGACGCCAAAGATTCACGATGGATCCCCCAACAAGATCTGCTGCAAGACGCACATGTTAGATCATGGCAGATGACAGAAAGCTGACCGGATTATGACAAATCAGTCATTTCTGAATCCGGAAAATAAAGCCAGACCATCGTTCCCCTGTCAGGCACGCTTTCCATACCCACTTCCCCTCCATGCATGGTCATGATGGAACGGACAATCGCCAGGCCCAGCCCACTTCCTGGAGACGCCGATGAACGGGACTCATCCACCCGGTAAAACCGGTCGAACACCTTGCCCTGGTGATGGGGGGCAATCCCGCAGCCGGTATCCCGGATAATAATCCGGCACCCGCTTCCAGGGCACGATATCAGTTCAATTTGGATCTGGCCATGGGCCGGGGTATAACGCAAGGCATTATCCAGGATGTTGCTCAAGGCGCGGCTGACCAGCTGAACATCGGCTTTCAGTTCAGCCTGTCCGGACACCTGGATCCGGATATCCTGTTCATCGGCCATGACAGAAAAAAAATCCCGCAACCGCTCAATCTCCTGACGGACATCAAAACGGCTGCGCTGCAGGGGATAAGGAACCTGATCCGCCCGGGCAAGAAAAAGCAGGCTATCAATCATTCTTGCCAGGTGTGAATAATTGTCGAGACTGGATTCAATGGCCTGGCGGTATTCCTCAATGCTGCGGCTGCGAAGCAGGGCGACCTCAGCTTCCCCCATGAGATTATGGATAGGCGTTCTCAACTCATGGGCCAGATCTGCCGAAAACTGCGATAGCCGGGTATAGGAATGTTCCAGGCGCTCGAGCATCTCATCAAAAGCCAGGGCCAGATCACGAAGTTCACGGGGCCATCGCGTTTCCCCAAGACGGGTATTCAGGGTTTCAAAGCTGACCTGACGTGCGCTTCGGGTAATATCCTTAAGGGGCTTGAGTGCGCGCTTTGCCGACAGGGCACCGAGTGCCGCAGCGAGCAGGATACCAGCAAACAGCACCAGGGCCAGTTCCTGGCGATAGCTCGCAATCAGTTTTTCTTCCCGTGTGACATCCAGCGCGAGCTGTATCCGGTCAGAATCCCCATTCCCCGCCTTTGCCCCGGCCGTCATCAGCATGAACGCCTTTCCACCCTTATGCCACCTGTCGCTGATATCCGGACCGGAACCGCTCTTGCCATAAGCCGGGAAAACAGTTACCGGCACCACCTTGTCCATCCTGTCCGTCTCGATGATGACCCTGCCCTGTGGATCCAGAAGACGGGCATAATAATGGGCATAACGGAAAGTATGGCCTTCCCACTGAAACTCTTCATGCAAGGTAGCCTGATCGAGAGGCTGGGTACGCAGGATATTGCGGATGACATGAACCTTGTCCCTGAGAAACTGGTGATCTTCCCCATAAAGATTACGCGACAGGGCCCACTGAAGAAAAGTGACAGCCACGAGCAGCATCACACAGGCAGCCAGGGTAAAATAGGCCGTCATGCGCGCCGTGATGGAACCGCCGGCCTGCCTTAACCTCTCAAGCAGGTGCTGAAACGTCATCAAGGACATATCCGATGCCATGAACAGTACGAATCAGCTTGACCCCGAAAGGGTCATCGACCTTGCGACGAAGCCTGCGTATGGCTACATCCACGATATTGCTGTCACACTCGAAATGAATGTCCCATACCTGTTCAGCGATGAGCGTACGGGAAAGCACTTCGCCCTGGTGCCGTGCAAGGAAGGCCAGAAGCTGGAATTCCTTGGCTGAAAGATCAATCACCTTGCCATCCCGGCTGACCTGGTGTCGAAGAAAGCTTATGTCCAGCCCTGCAATCGACAACCTGTCCATATGCTGGCCTGTACCCCGCCGCATCAGGGAGCGCATGCGGGCAACAAGTTCTGAAAATGCAAACGGCTTGACCAGATAATCGTCTGCGCCCAGCTCCAGCCCCTTGACCCGATCTTCCACCTTGTCCCTGGCCGTCAGCATGAGTATGGGCAGATTTTTTCCTGCGGCACGGATTCCAGCCAGTACGGCCCACCCATCGAGCCTGGGCAACATCACGTCCAGAATGATGAGATCATAGGGGCCCGTCAGCGCAAGATGAAGGCCTTCTTCGCCATCCTTTGCAATATCACTTATAAATCCGTGCTCATTCAGGCCCCGGGAGAGATAGGACAGGGTCTTGGGATCATCTTCGACTAAAAGCGTTCTCATGCAGACATGGCTTTCTGGGTATAAGTTTCATCATTTTACACGTGAAACCCCGTTCTTCAGTGCGGGCTAGTTGACGCCGTATCCAGGTATCCGGACTGGCCTGGATTCCCCCGATTATACGGGGGCCGTGCCAATGAGCAATAGCGGGGAAGGATCATTTATCCGCTGAACGCTCACCTCGCCGGGAAACAGTCTCCCAGACAGTGCCGAACACCGGTCCGCGCCTTTTTCCGTCCTGATAAGCGTCATCATGGATAGCAGCCTGGACATTTTTTCACAGCTCACCTCACCCAGCCAGAGCGGTTCGCGATGTAGCCCATCGAATGAAATCACATAACCTGAGGGCCACAGCCGCAGCACTTCCCGCCTGTCTGGCTGCGTAGAGGCATGGATAAACTGGATGGCCGGCATCACGCCACCATTTAGCCTGGGCAAAACCGGCAGATTCATGGCTGGAACCTGGGGGATAAGCCAGACAAGGAAACGGTGCGCCCAGGAGGCTCCAGGTGGGGGTTTCCAGCCTGCCATGACCAGTTCCCGGGTAATACTCCTGCGGCTTCCAGCCCATTGCAGGGTAAACGGCTCCTCTGGCTCACTGGCAAAATCAACCCGATAGGCTGGCAACGCCTGCCACCCACCCTGCTGCCAGGCCGAAAACCCCATGATCTCTGGCACGCTCTGCATCCCGTGATGGCCCACACCTTCCCCTATCCTGTAGAACCACTGCCCGCCACTCGCCAGAAGCATCGTCACAAGGGTAACCCCCAGAAGATTTTTCGTAGGAAGCCGGGGGGGATGATGATAGGTATAGGCCAGACTGAGCATGGCAACCCATGCCAGCCCAAGGCTGACCCCGCCGATCACGTCAGATAGCCAGTGCGCCCCAAGATAGAGCCTTGAAAAGGCAATCAGGAAAACCAGCATCGCCGTTACTGTAACCAGGATCCTGCGCATGAGGGACGAAGATTGACGGGCAATCAGAAAGACCAGGAATCCATAGATCACGGCACTGTTCGTCGCATGTCCACTGGGGAATGAATACTGCTCCCAACCCGTAT
>Ga0307374_10013803_pt1 | contig 11103 bp, 9 predicted proteins | sample OX3MG_FD_202532 | JGI IMG/M metagenome (GOLD analysis project Ga0307374, IMG submission 202532) | Soil microbial communities from Risofladan, Vaasa, Finland - OX-3 | ecosystem: Environmental > Terrestrial > Soil > Coastal area > Acid sulfate soil | place: Finland: Risofladan, Vaasa | collected... | reverse complement strand
ACTGGCGTTGTGGGACCGTTACCACGACGCCTACGAGCGGGCCATCGAGAGGACGACCACCGAGCGCGCCCCGTGGTACGTGGTGCCTGCCGACCACAAGTGGTACAGGAACTGGGTGGTGGGGGAGATCCTGGTCCGCACCCTCGAGAAGATGGACCCGCGCTACCCGCAGCTGAGCGACGTCGAACTGCGTTCACGGGCCCAGGACGCGCATCGACCCGGCCCCCCGAAGGGCCGGGTCGATGGTTGAGCCCCCTTCCGAGGTCAGCGTCGGTCAGACGCCGGCGGGGATCTTGACCTCGGTGTGCAGCGAATTGGGAAACTCGAGGTCCTCCGGCGTCCGGCGGAAGTGCCAGATCCCGAGGGCGGTGAGCAGCAGCATTACGAAGGCCAGGATGAACGACACCACGGCTCCCACTAGAGCCACCTGCCCGATAGTCCAGAAGGCGTAAGCCTCGAGCAGCAGGCCTCTCAGGGTGGTTCCCTGGAACACCGTCTGCACCTCGGTCTGTAGCGCCGCGTTGGTCGGGTTGGTCCGGGCTGCGCCGGACACTGCCGCGTACACGCCGTTCAGTGGCATCTCGCTCAGATGGACGGCGATGAAGTGGTCGGCATACGCCTCGGCTTGCTGGCCATTGAGCAGCTGCTGGCCGGCATACTTGTCGAGGAACGGCCCGATCTTGGGGCTGGCCAACTCGGCGCTGCCCAAAGCGGGGAAGGTGATCTGCTGGGCGGCCAACTGGTTATGGACGTTGGTGTTGGCGTAGTTGTAGCCCCACATCCCCAGAGCACCAGCAGCGATCAGCACCACGGCCAGCACCGCGCCACCGGCGGTGAGCACCATGTCAAATGTCTTGCGTCGCAACGTGTCGGCTCCTTGTCCGGGCCCCCTACGAGACCCTATGAGTCATACGTTGGCGCTCCGGTGATCGCGGCCCAAGGGTCCAAGGTCCCGGGCTCTGGCCCGAAAGTCGCCTTCTCGACGCTTTGCGCCCCAGGATGAAATCAGGTGGTGGCGCCCGACCGGGCGATGGCCGTGTCCTCGGTACCGAGGTACGAGGCGATGACGGCCGGGTGGGCCAGGACCTCGGCCGGGGTGCCCTCGGCGATCACTCCGCCGAGCTCCAGGGCGATGAGGCGGTCGCACAGTCCGCTCAGCATGGGCATGTCGTGCTCGATGATGAGGATCGAGCAGTTGGTCTGCTCCCTCACCCGGCGCAGCAGCGGCCCCAGGGCCTCGGTCTCCTTCTGGGCGATGCCGCCCGAAGGCTCGTCGAGCATAAGTACCTCGGGGTCCTGGGCCAAGATGCAGGCCAGGTCCACGATACGGCGGGTCCCAGTAGACAGCTCGCCGGTGAGCTTCTCGCGATAGGCGTCGAGACCCATCATGTCCACCAACTCGTCGACGACGTTCGCGACCTCCAACTCCGACTCGAACGAAGCCGGGAGCTGCAACGCTGCCGCGAACAGGTCCTTGTTCTGGAGGTGTCGCTCGCGAGCCACGGCGATGGTCTCGGTCACCGTCAGTGTGGGGAACAGCAGAGCGTCCTGGAACGAGCGTCCGAGCCCTGCGTTGGTGGCGCGGATGTCGGGCGACCAGTCAGTGACGTCGCGACCCCGCAGCAGAACGCGCCCCTGGTCCACCTGGAGGAAGCCGGAGATGCAGTCCATCAGGGTGGTCTTGCCGGCCCCATTGTGCCCGATCAGGCCGACGATCTCACCCTTGCGGACCGCCATGTCGACGTGGTCGACAGCGGTGATGCCGCCGAAGGTCTTCACCACGGCCCGGCACTCGAGCACCGGCTTGGCCTGGGAGTCGATCCGCTGGTCGGCGTCGTCCGGGGCCGAGCCGTTGGTCAGCTCGCTGGGCTCGTCGCCGAAAGAAGCGCCGGCAATGAAGACTGAGCGAAGGATGTCGGGTCGATCGAGCAGGTCGGAGGTGAGGCCTTCGAAGCGGACCTCACCCTTTTCCATGAATGCCGCCCGCTTGGCCAGGTTGAGCGCCACATTGACCGACTGCTCGACGATAACGATGGTGGCGCCGCGCCGATGGATCTCCTCGACTACCTCCAGCAGCTGGCCGACAACGGTGGGAGCGAGCCCGAGCGAGAGCTCGTCGATCATAAGGAGCTCGGGTCGCGTCATGAGCGCCGAGCCCAATGACAGCATCTGTTGCTCCCCGCCCGACAGGTTGCCGGCCATCTGGTGGTAGCGCCTGTCGAGGATGGGGAAGAGCGAAAGGACCTCCTGGCGGGCCGCTTCGATGCGATCAGGGTCGTCTCGTATGAGCCACGCCGCCATTCTGAGGTTCTCGGCCACGGACAAAGTGGGGAAGACGGCCTTTCCCCCCGGCATGAGCGAGATGCCCCGCCGGGCGGTGACATCGGCCGGAAGCTTGGTGATGTCCTCGCCCTTGAATACGACGGTGCCGCGCTTGGGACGCACCAGGCCGCAGATGCCCTTGAGCAGGGTCGACTTGCCGGCCCCGTTGGTGCCGAGCAGGGCCACCAGCTCGCCCCGCTCGACATCGAAGTCCACGCCGAAGAGGATCTGCACCGACCCATAGGCCATGTCGATGCCGCGGCAGGCCAAGATCTTGTCGTCGTCGCTCATCGCACGATCCCGACTGGCGTTCCAGCCCCGTCCACCGTGGAGCCAAGCGCGTTGCCGGCCGCCAGTGTGGACAGGAGATCCTCAGGAGGTTGGCCGTCGTCTTCGCCCGTTTGCCGTTTGTCGGCTACCAGGCTGGGCACCATGATGCCCCGGCGCGACGCCACAGCGCGCAGGAGCCGGTCGCGCACGTCGTAGACCACCTGTCCCATGCCACCTGGCAGTACCGACAGCACCCACAACAGCGCGGAGCCGCTGATGAGCTCGTGCACCTGCCCGAGGGCCGTGATCGACTCGAGGTACTTAAAGGTGAGCACCCCGATCAGCACGCCGGCCACCGACCCGAGGCCGCCGATGACCGAATAGCCGAAGACGGTGATGCTGTCCACGGGTGGGAAACTCCCGGGGGGCAGTCCCCGCAGCAGCAGCACGTCGAGGGCCCCGGCCACCCCGGCGATCACGCCGGCCACGGCGAAGCCGGCCAGCTTGATCCTGATGGTGGACACGCCGGCCGATGCCGCCGCACGCTCGTTGTCGTTGGTCCCGATGAGCACCCTTCCGGCTCGGGCTTTCCGCAGGCCCCTTGTCACCAAGATGGCTAGGCCCAGGAACAGTAGGCACACCAGGTACATCTCGTAGTCGTTGTTCAGGTCGAAGCGCTGAAGCAGCTCTGGGCGCGGCACCCCATTGACGGGGATGAACTGGGGGAAGGTGGCCTCGTTGAGGAAGTACTGGTCGAGGGCGACGGCCAGGGCCAGGGTGGTCACGGCCAGGAACAGGCCCTTGATGCGCAGGGCGGGGAGGCCGACGAGCAGGGCGATGGCAGCGCCGACGGCGCCCGATACCAGGACCACGACGAAGAAGTCGACGTTCCAGTGGGCCACCAGGTTGCCGGCGAACAACCCGGCTACCCCGGCCAGGCCGAACTGGCCCAGGCTGATCTGCCCGGTCCAGCCGGTGAGCACCACCAGGGACACGCCGACCATGGCCCACACGATGGCGAAGCCGGCGATGAGCTGGTCCGTGGAGTTCCACAGATGGGGGATCCACACGAAGGCGACGGCCACGGCCAACAGCAGTGCCCGGCGCACCCACACCACTTCCGGCAGTCGACGCAGCTCCCGCGGTATGGGCTTGAGAACGGCCACAGCCGACCACGACGAAGTGCCCGACTCCTCGGCCCGCGACATCTTGTTCGACTGGGCCAGTAGGGCGGCCACGATCACGGCCAGGTAGATGACCCAGATGATGGCCGGGTTCCCGGTGGTGTTCCAGCGGACGATGGCCTCCATGATCCCGAGGGCCACTCCGGCGCCGAAGGCGATGGGCAGTGACTCCATGCGGGCCACCACTGCCACGGCCAGCATGGGCAACAGCGTGATGGGCCCGAGTGACGCGATGCCGGGCTTCACGCCCTCGAATGGCGCCGACAGCATGTAGGTGAGCACGGCCAGAGCTCCGGCGATCGCCCACACGATGGTCGACAGACGCCGCACCGGGATGCCGAGGGTGAGGGCCCGGTCGCTGTTCTCAGCCGCGGCGCGCACAGCGATGCCGGAGTTGGTTCGCAGCAGGAACCACCCCAAGAAGGCCAGCACGGCCGGGACGACGGCTACGGCCATGATCTCGGCACTGTGGAACGTGTAGACGTCGATAGTGACCGACACGTTGAAGGGGGGGGCGAAGGCGCCGGTTAGGGCGGTGAAGCCTTCGTGAATCGATCCCAGCAGCTCGAACCCGCTAAGCACCTGGGCCAGACCGATGCTGGCTACCAGCAGGACCAGGCGCGGCGAGTTGCGGAAACGGCGGATGGTCACGACCTCGATGGTCGCTCCGACCAGTCCGCCCACCACGACGGCAGCGGGGAGGGCGATCCAGTAGTTGAGGCCGTGGACTTTGACCATCCCGATGGCCAGCACGCCTACCAGGCTGCCAAGTGCGCCATGGGAGAAGTTGATGAATCGGTTGGCTCGGTAGACGAGGATCAACCCCATGGCGCCCAGGGCGTTGACCGAGCCGTAGACCACCCCCACCAGGATGAAGCCGATGGGGGCGTGACGGTGCACGGTGCCGTGCGAGCCGGTGACGGCCAGTGCCACGAAGTAGGCCACCACTACGACCGCACCGGCCAGGACGGCCCGCACGCGGGCCGGAAGGCTCTTCCAGCGTTCGATGGTGGCAGAAGCCCGGGTCATGACGCCGGGATGGGGCACCCGGGCGGTCCCTTGGGAACGTCGCCGGCCGTCCAGCGCTGGTCCGACGTCTGATTGTAGGCGCCTTGCTTGTTGTTGTTGGGGGAGATGGTGGTGGGGCTCCAGCACACCTCCCGGAAGTCATTGGGGATGGTGTGCTGCGTCGGCCCCCAACCCCAGAGCCCGGCCGGCCCGAGGCGCGGCGGATAGGCGTACATCCCCTTTTGGAAGTTGGCCGGGGTGAGATCCGGGCCGGCCATCTGGATGCCGATGGCCATCATCTCCATCTGCAGGAAGATGATGTCCACGAAGAAGGCCGGCTCGTCACTGCGCACGGTCTTGTAGGCGGCGTACCCGAGGGTCTGGGTGTAGGGGACGGTGGCTTCGTTAGGACTGATCCCGAGCGCGTGCTGGAAGAACTGCTGGTTGTAGAGCTGCCCTACGTAGTCCTGGTCCACCAGGGCGGCGCCGATCTCGACGAACTCGGGGAAGTAGTTCTGCTGGGCCGCTTGGCCCGACAGGTAGACGGGGAAGATGGGGTCGCACCCGCACAAAATGGTCGTGTAGCCGTCGGCCTTCAGCTGGGCCACGAGGTTGGCCGCCTGCTGCGACTCGGTGCCCAGGTCGAGGGTGTACTGGAAGTTGTCCACCTGGCAGCCGTGGGCTTCCATGATCTGCTTGAACACGGTGGCCGACTCTTGGTACAGCTCGTTTTGCGGTGCGATGCCGGCAAACTTGCGCGGGGCGTTCTTGAGGCTCCCGCCGGCGTAGGAGGCCGGGGTGCCAGCCGGACACAGCTTCTGCACCGCATAGTTGGCCACGTCGGTGGCCAGGTCGGTGCCGTCGGTGGCCAGTGACCAGTCGTACGGGGCGTGCTGCTCGTGCCAGGAGTTCGGCATGTAGGGATCGCCGAAGCCCATGATGCCGTCGTGCCACAAGGCGGTGGCGTAGGGCTCGGATTCTGCCGTGATGTCGCCGAAGGCGTTGAACTGCGACTTGGCCGTGTTGGCGTCTTCCTCGGCCTGCGCCTGGCCGTATCCCTGTAACTCGTTGGAGAGCGACCCTTGGCCGTTGTAGAACTGGACCTGGATCTTGCGCCCGTAGAACTGGTAATGGGTGTTGAAGTACTGGGCCAGGGCCAAGATGGTGCGCTCGTTGTCGGCGTTGGTGTCGCGCAGCTGGGCACCGGCCAAGGTGGCCAGGGTCTGCTGGAAGCTCTGGTCCGCGGTGAGGCGAGCGGAGATGGTGATGGTGTTGGACGTGACGCCCTGGGCCGTGGCCCCGCCGTTCGAGCCCGAGAAGGTCATGCACGGCGGCGAGTAGGGGTCACCGGGCACCTGTAACGCCTGCCCGCTGCAGGTGGCCACTTTGCCCGGGGTGGTGATGGTCTGGCCGCTGGTGCCGCCGCCGGCGGCGGTGCCCGCTTGGGCCGGCACGGTGGTGGCGGCGCCGGTGCCGCCACCGCTGCCGCCGTTCGAAGAGCCGGTGGCGGCCGAGCCGTTGTCCGCACCCGGCCCCGACGACGACGAGCTGGCCGTCGGAACCTTGCTCGGCACCAATATGGCGATGAGCCCCACCACGAGAACGAGCACGGCCGCCGGGGCGTAGCCGCGCAGGAGCCGGTACGCGACGGGGAAGGCGCCGGCGGGGGGCCGGCGAGTGCTGTTCGGAGTCGTCAATGGCTCACTCCTCGATGATCGCTGTGCGCTGGGCTCGGCGCATCATGCGCCGGTCGCCTTCGGCTAGGAGAGCCATCAAGCCGAGCCCCCCGAGCCCGGCGGCCAGCAGGGGGCCGCCCGCCGGGGTGCCGCCGTGCTGGCGCGAGGCTAGGCGCAGGCCGGTGGCGGCGCGCTGGGCGGGGGAACTCGACCCGCCGCCGGCTGAGGTGGCCGAGGTGGCCGCTGTGGCCGCCGGTGTTCCGAGGATGCCGGGTGTGGTGCCCGAGGCGGCACCCGTCCCCGGGATGTAGGTGGTGCTCCCGGGCAGGCTGTAGGCGCTGAACTCGGACAGGTTGTAGGAGTTGGCCGGCAGCGTTGAGCTGGTGGCGTTCACGCCCCCCAAGGCGGCGTTGAAGTACCCGCCTCCGTCGAAGGAGGCCACCGTGATGTCGGTCACGGTGATGGGGGTATCGGTCTGGCACAGGCCGGCCTCGAGTTGCTGGCCGGGCGGGGTGGCTTCCACCTGCCCGAGACCGGAGTACGGCGACTGGTCGGTGCTGAAGCCGTTCTCGAGCCCGTTGGCCATCTGGTAGTACACCGGCTGCAATCCGGTCACCGCCGGGTCGAGGACCGCGTCGCGAGTCGCGTTGGGCACGACCTCGACCTGCAGCGGCGACAGGAAGTCGATTCCCTGTGCTTCCGTGTTGACCGGGAGTTGGACCTGCAGGCCGATGGTGCCGAGCGCCTGATTGATGGCGCCCTGCACAGCCGAGAGGTCGGCCGTGGTCGGTAGCGCCGTGCCGCTGATGATGGCGTGGGCGATGGAGAACGACGCCGTGGGCTGGGCGCCGGTGGGGTAGAGGACTTCCCAGTGCAGACCGTCGAGCACGACGACTCCGCCGATGTCTAGCGATGCGATGTCGGAGGTGGCGCCGGCCTCGTTCACACCGTTGACGTTCCCCGACCATGCTTTGGAGCGCATGCCGGTCACGGCGAAGGCGTTGGTGGGGTCGGCCACCGGTCCGGCGTAGGTGGTATCTGCTTCGCCGTAGGGAGCGGAGGTGGCTTTCACATACTCGGTGGCGAAGTAGTCGGACTGGCTGGGCGACTGGGTGACACCCTGATCCGCCCCTTGCTGGCCGGTCTCGGTCTCGAGCGGCTCGGGCACGGCGTTGTAGATGTACTGGTTGGGCGGGTTCCCGCAGTTGTAGCCCTGGGCCGACTGGCCCACCGCCCCGAGGTCCATGCCCTGGGACTGGGCCCGGGCCACCGTGTCGGTGTGGCCGGCAAGCGCCTCGCCGAAGACGGCTCCCACGGCCAGCGACCCCTCGTGGGGTGTCACCTGAAGCAGCTGTGCGTAGGAACTGCCCTGGCCCGGCGCGGAGTCGGCAGCCGCTCCACCGGTCCCCAGGAGGCTCGTGCCTCCGGCTACTACGAGGCCGGCGGCCAACGCCGCCAAGGCCCACCGCAGACGGCGCTCCCCATCGGAGCGCAACGACGGTCCCCCCAGCCTGTCCCGCATGTTTTCCCCCTGTGCCGCCGGTGCCGCCGGGCCGGGTCTGGACACTACCGGCCCGTCCCCTGCCAGTGCCTTCCGAGTCGGCTCCGACAGGGGAACGTACTCGTGTCCTTTTCCTTCCGTTTAGGTTTTCCCTCCTGCACCACCAATTGTCGCCGCCCGACCACAGGTCCTGTTGGGTGGCGGGCCCCGGAGGGTAGGCTGGGGCTCCTCTGCCGAGCGCCCGTGTCGGTGCCGGCCACCGCCGACAAGAGGAGACGCCGTGGCCCTCGGGACCTGGGGTCGGGCCCAGAAGATTGACCTGCTGGCCCGAATGCCCCTCTTCTCGACCTGTAGCCAGAAGGAGTTGGCCCAGGTGGCCACCCTGACGGTCCCGGCCCAGTTCGCCGCCGGCGCCGTGCTCACCCGCCAGGGCGCCTCGGGGGGGCTGGCCTTCGTCATCGCCTCTGGGCGAGCCCAAGTGACCCGGGGCGGCAAGAGGCTGGCCACGCTGGGTCCCGGTGACGTGGTCGGCGAGCTGTCGCTCATCGACGGCGAGCCCCGATCGGCCACCGTGAAGGCGGTGACCGATATGGAGGTCCTCGAGATCAGCGCCGAGGACCTTCGCCGGCTGTTGCGCAAGGCGCCGCCGGTGGTCCGCAAGCTCCTCGAAGCGCTGGCCGAACGCCTCCGCCACGCCGACCGGCTGCCGGTCACGGGCCTGTAGCACTGCCGCCCGGCCCGGACCGCCCACCTAAGGGCGGTGTGCCTCGCCTGCCAATCGGTCGGCGTAGGCCACCAGCTGCCGGCTGAAACGCCGGACGAACGTCCTGGCATAGCGCAGCACCAGGGCGCCGGTGCCGGGGACGACGGGCTCGAGCGAGCCGGTCCATGTCACCACGGTGTGGTCCCCGTCCTCGCTCAGGACCACGTCGGCCCGGTAGCTCCTCACCGGCAGGCCCTTGTGGGCCACGTAGCCGAGGTGCACCGGCGGTTCGAAGGCCACCACCTCCTCGGAACTGCCGAAGGGGCCGACGGCGAAGCGCCGCAGGGCGCCCACGCCGTCGGGCTCGGGCGCGCCGGGTCGCAGGAGGAAGCTCCTCGTCAGGAAGGACCAGCGCTTCCACTGCTCGGCTTCGCCCAGCAACGGCCACAGCACCGACGGCGGTGCCGCGCTGTGGGCGACCACCTCGAAGCGCCAGCGTCCAGGGACCCCGGCCACCCCGGCGGCCGGCTCAACCACCCACCTGCTCCTTGAGCGCTTGTAGCGCCTGCTGGTACATCCCCTGGAGCAGTCCGGCCATGTCGTCGGGCTCGACCTCCACATCCCACGTGACCGACGAGCCGGTGCCGTTCGAGGCGACGGTGATGGTGGCCCGGTGGTTCTCGACCGGCACCCCGCCCACTATGCGGTAGACGAGCACGCGCTCGTCGTCGTTCTTGCGCTCGAGGCGCTCGGTCACCTCCATCCCCATCAGCTTGAGGATGCGGTCGTCACCGTCCACCACGCAGGACTCGATGCCCGGCATCCACCCGGCCAAGCCCCCGAAGTCGCCGACGACGGACCACACCGCCTCGGCCGGCTTGTCGATCTCGATCTCTGCACGTGCGTCGGCCACCGGACCTCCCCGTCGTCGTTTGACCGCCGCAGCATGCCACGGCGTTCACCCCTGCAACGGCAGGACCGCTTGGGCCAACTCCTCGAGCTCGTCGTCCCATGACGCGGGGGGCTCGATGGGCCGGACCACGAATTTGGACAGGCCCCCGTCGACGTAGCGCTCCATCAGGGCGCGAAGCGCGTCTAGGCCTACCGGCACGACCTCGGCCATGTCGACGCCGGGGCGGCGCGCTGCCAGGCGCCCGAGCAGGTCGGGTCGCTCGCTGTTTCGCAGGTACCCGATGCTGACGCCGAAGTGCTCCGGGTCGATGCGGCGCCCAGCCGCCTCGGCGTGCTCCTCGATGTGGCGCCGGCCGTCGGCTGCTTCGTCCGGTGTGCACATGCTCGGCAGCCACCCGTCTGACAGCAACCCGGCCCGGCGCAGGGCGCCGGCCGAGGTCCCGCCCACCCACAGGTCGAAGGGGTCCTGCAGAGGCGTGACCTCGTCGTGGCGCCAGATCTGGCGAAGCCGTGGCAGCAACTCGTCCATCTGCTGCTCACGCTCGCCCGCCTCCACGCCCATAGCGGCCAGCTCCCGGCGCCGGCGCAGCCCTACCACGGTGGTCACGAGGAGCCGCCCACCGGACAAGCGGTCGACCGTGGCCAGCTGGCGGGCCAGGCGCACAGGATTGCGCCCGGGTAGCACCAGCGTCACGCCCAGCTTGAGCCGCCGCACCGACGCCGCCACGAAAGCCAACGCCGTCAGGGGGTCGTCGACCGGGGCGGCCAGCACGTCGGGCAGCCAAATGGAGTCGAAGCCCAGGTCCTCCAGGCGTGAGGCCAGGGAGTGCAGCACCTGCCCCGAGGAGCTGGAGCCGTGGGTGCCCACGCCCACCCGGATCTTCACGCCGGCCACGCTAGCGGTGCATGGCTCCTGGTAGCGTGCCCCCGCCATCGACCAAGGAGGCCGCATGCAACCCCTCGACGCCGCGGTGGCCACCACCGAGGCCATCGCATACCTGCCAGCCGGTTTCATGCTCGACACCGGCACCTACGAGTACGGCGCCTCGTTGGGTTACGACGGCACCGACTTCTATTTCGGCGGCCGCGGCGGTGCCCTCGGCGAGGTGGACGGCGCCGTGGTGGCCGCCTGCTTCGTCTTCTTCAACCCCGACACCGTGGTGGCCGCCTGGGACCGGGCCGCCAAGGTGGCTCGGCCCGCCGAGACCGCCTCGGCCTTCGCCCACTGTGCGGCGCAGTGGGCCGAGGCCCATCTGCCCGACGGCGTGGACTACGGCCGGCTGGCTGTTTTGGAAGCCAAGCTCATCGCCGGGTCGTCGCCGGCCGGTGCGCCCCTCTTCGCGGCGTGGGCCGCTCAGCCCGAGCCGGAGCCGGACCGGGCCTTGGCCCTGCACCGCATGCACGTCCTACGTGAGCTCCGAGGAGCCCTGCACGGCGCCGCCGTGCTGGCCGAGGGCCTCGCACCCGTGGAGGCCCTCACCATCAGGACGCCGTTCATGGCCGCCATCTTCGGATGGGACGAGCCCC
>Ga0307374_10013802_pt1 | contig 11104 bp, 7 predicted proteins | sample OX3MG_FD_202532 | JGI IMG/M metagenome (GOLD analysis project Ga0307374, IMG submission 202532) | Soil microbial communities from Risofladan, Vaasa, Finland - OX-3 | ecosystem: Environmental > Terrestrial > Soil > Coastal area > Acid sulfate soil | place: Finland: Risofladan, Vaasa | collected... | reverse complement strand
GGGGCGAGTCCAATCACCATGTATGCCGACCTGACCGACTTCCTCAAGGACCTCGACCGCAAGGACGAGCTCGTCCGCGTCGGCGACGAGGTCAGCCCCGATCTCGAGATCGCCGCGCTGACCGACCTGGCCTGCAAGGCGCCGGCCGGCGGCCCGGCGCTGCTCTTCGAGCGCCCGACCGGCTTCGACGTGCCGGTGGCGGCCAACGTGTTCGGCTCGATGCGGCGGATGTGCCTGGCGCTCGGCGTGCGCGAGCTGGACGACGTGGCCCGCGAGATCGACGAGCTGATGACGCCGAAGATGCCCGAAGGGCTGCTCGGCGCGGTGCGGATGCTGCCGTCGATGGCCCGCCTCGGGGACCTGCTGCCGAAGACGGTCAGGGACGGCCCCTGCCAGGAGGTCGTCGACCGCGACGGCACGCTCGACGACCTGCCGATCCTCCGGTGCTGGCCGGAAGACGGCGGGCGCTACATCACGCTGCCGCTCGTGTTCACGAAGGATCCGGCCACCGGCATGCGCAACATCGGCACCTACCGGCTGCAGGTGTTCGACGGCCGCACGACCGGCATGCACTGGCAGCGGCACAAGGGAGGCGCGCAGCACCACCGGGTGGCCGAACGGCGCGGCGAACGTCTCGAGGTCGCGGTGGCGCTCAGCGCCGAGCCGGTGCTCACCTACTGCGCGACGGCGCCGATGCCCGAGGGGCTCGACGAGCTGCTGCTGGCCGGCTTCCTGTCCCGCCGGCGGATCGAGATGGTCCGCTGCGTCAGCGTGGACCTCGAGGTGCCGGCCAGCGCCCACATCGTGCTCGAAGGCTACGTCGAGCCGGGCGAGCGCCGGCGCGAGGGCCCGTTCGGCGACCATACGGGCTTCTATTCGCTGCCGGACGACTACCCGGTGTTCCACATCACCTGCATCACGCGCCGCCGGAAGCCGACGTACCTCACGACCGTCGTCGGCATCCCGCCGATGGAGGACTACTACCTCGGCAAGGCGAGCGAGCGGATCTTCCTGCCGGTGATCCGGAAGACGCTGCCCGAGATCGTGGACATGCACTTCCCGGCCGAGGGGATCTTCCACAATCTCGTGCTCATCTCGATCGACAAGCGCTATCCGGGCCACGCCCGCAAGATCATGAACGCCTGCTGGGGGCTCGGACAGCTCATGTTCTCGAAGACGATCGTCGTGGTCGACGCCGACGTGAACGTGCAGGACGAGCGCGAAGTGGCGTGGATCGTCGGCACGCACATGGATCCGGAGCGGGACATCCAGTTCACGCGCGGACCGATCGACGATCTGGACGATGCCTCGGACCGTCCCGCCTACGGCAGCAAGATGGGGATCGATGCCACCCGCAAGTGGCCGTCGGAAGGCTTCACCCGGGACTGGCCTGCCCGGCTCCGGACCACGGAAGAGGCCGGTCGCCGCGCGGCCGCGCTGTGGGAGCGCCTCGCCCGGAAACGCCGCTGATCGATCGCCACGCCTCCGCCCGGTTCGCGGGCGGGCCCGGTCGCGTGCCGGACCGGCTCAGGCCCGGCCGGCGGCGCGGCGGGCGGGCGGCCGCTTCCCGGCGAGCGGCACGGTCAGGCGCAGCAGGCCGTTCTTCAACACCACCCTCGCCTTGTCCGGCTGGATCTGCTCGGGAAAATGCACGGATCGGAACAGCCGCCCGTGATGGAACTCGCAGAGGTGGACGTCATCCCCGCCGCGCGCGTGCCGGTGCTGCACGTCGGCCTGCAGGAGCAGATCTTCGCTGGTGAGCGCGATGTCGAGCTGACCCGGCTCGACGCCGGCGACGGCCGCCGTCACGATGAACCGGGCGCCGTGCCGGCTCAGCTCGATCGCGGGGCGCCAGGTGACGTCGCGCTCGGCCTGAAGCCAGTCGTCCGCCGGCCCTTCGCCCTGATGGGCCCGCTGGTGCGACAGCGCGTACGCCCGCCGGCGGATCTCCGCGTCGACTGTCTCGATTTCCTTCACGACGCTGTCGGTCGTGCGCAACGCAATCCTGGATGGCATGGAACATCGGCCTCCTTCCGCGTCCAACGAAGCAAAGCCGCTGCCAGGCCGCGGGGGCGGCGCCGCCAATCGGCCGGGTGCGAAAGCATCCCGCCGCGCCCGGCGACCGGGCGGGGCCGTTCAGTGCCGGTGCGGCACGGCGAACGCGCCGAGCGTCGGGCGCGTGACGTCCAGGAAGTCGGCGTACTGCATCCGGATCGCGTCGGCATGGGTACCGGCGCTGAACGCGATCTCGGTGTCGGCCGCGAGGCGGCGATCGACGAAGACACGCTGGCGGTACACCGGCCCGAGCGGCGACATGGCGCCGACCTCGCACTGCGGATACAGGCGGGCGACCTCGTCTTCGCGGGCGAGGCGCGCGGTCTGCCCGCCCGCCAGGGCGCGCAGCGCCTCGACGTCCACGTCGTACGGCGCCGGCAGCACCGCCAGCACCGGTTCGGCGTCGATGAAGCAGGCGACGGTCTTGGCCCATGCCCGGCCGCGGATGTGCGAGGCGGCCGCTTCCTCCTGGGCGCTGTAGGCGATGGGATGGTGGAACGTCGTGTACGGAATCCGTTCACGCCGCAGAAAGACTTCGATTGGCGCCGCGGTGGCCATGGTGCCCTCCCTCGATCGCGATGGATCGGCCGGCCCCCGGGGCGGAAGCCGGTGTCGAGGCGACTGCGCCGGACAGCGAAAAGGAACCCTGCGGCCATCATAGCATGCGGATGAGCTGGTCGGGCGCGCGCGCGGGCGGGGCCGGCACCCTGCGCCGCGGTTGCGGCGCCCCGGGGCGATTGCGTAGCATGGCGGGGGATCCGTATGCACACGACCGCGTCGCGACGATCATCTGGTGTCGTGCTGATTACCGCGCTCGTCACGGCGCTGTTGATCTTCGGGATCGACCTGCGCCTGCCCGACACGGCGATCGGCTCGCTGTACGCCATTCCGGTGCTGCTCGGGCTCTGGCTCCCGTGGCGCGCGGGGCCGCTGCTGCTGGGCGCCGTCACCTCGGTTCTGCTGGCGCTGGGCGACCACTATTCCGTGCTCGACCTGCCGCGCCACGTGGCGGTCACCAACCGGCTCATCGCCCTGTCGGCCGTCTGGGTGGCGGCCGGGCTGGTGTTCGCGTACCGGCGCGTGGTGCGGCAGTACGCGGACGAAGCGAGCCGCGCCCAGCGGTATCTCGACATCGTCGGCGTGATGATTGTCGTGATCGACCGCGACGAGCGCCTGACGCTGCTCAACAGCAAGGGATGCGAGATCCTCGGATGCGGCCTGTCCGAGGCGACCGGCGCGAACTGGTTCGACCTGTTCATCCCGCCCGAGCAGCGCGAGCCCCTGCGCCGGGGCTTCCATGAGATGCTGGCCGGCCGCGGGAACATCGGCGAGTATTTCCAGTACAGCATCCTGACGCGCCACGGGGAGCGGCGGCTGGTCTCCTGGCACGCCGTGCTCATCCGCGACGAGTCGGGGCAGGTGACCGGCGTGTTGAGCTCCGGGCTCGACGTCACCGAGCAGGTGGCGGCGGAGAAGGCCCTGCGGCGCTCCCTGAAGGAGCTCTCGGATCTGAAGTTCGCCATCGACCAGGCGGCCATCGTCGCGGCGACCGATGTGCATGGCACGATCCGCTACGTGAACGACGCCTTCTGCGAGATCTCCAAGTACTCGCGCCAGGAGCTGGTGGGGCGCGATCACCGCATCATCAACTCCGGCTATCACCCGAAGGAATTCATCCGCAATCTGTGGCAGACGATCGCCCGCGGGCGGATCTGGCGCGGCGAACTGCGGAACCGGGCGAAGGACGGGAACATCTACTGGGTCGACACGACGATCGTGCCGTTCCTGGACGAGGGGGGCGCGCCGTATCAGTACCTGGCGATCCGCCACGACATCACCGAGCGCAAGCTGAACGAGCAGGCGCTCCGGGAGAGCGAGGAGCGGTTCCGCAACATGGCGGATGCCGCGCCGGTGCTGATCTGGCTGACCGGGCCGGACCGGTGCACCCAGTACGTGAACCGGCGCTGGCTGGAATTCACCGGGCACTCCCGTGCGCAGGAGACCGGCGTCACCTGGCCGGACGGCCTGCACCCCGACGATCGCGAGCAGTGTCTGGCGCTCGTCGTCCGGGCGTTCGACGGGCGCGAGCCGTTCGAGGTGGAGGCGCGGGTCCGGCGGGCCGACGGCGAGTATCGCGTCCTGCGGTCGCACGGGGTGCCGCGGTTCGAGCCGGACGGCCGGTTCATCGGCTACATCGGCTCGAGCATCGACATCACCGAGCGTGTGGAGACCGAAGAGCGGCTGCGGGAGCAGGCGGCGCTCGTGCGGCTCGGCGAGATGGCCGCGGTCGTGGCGCACGAGGTGAAGAACCCGCTGGCCGGGATTCGCGGCGCGCTGCAGGTGATGGCCGGCCGGTTCCCCCCGGGCTCGCCCGAGGTCGCGGTCGTCGGCGACATGACCGCGCGGCTGGACGCCCTGAACCGGATGGTGCAGGACATGCTCCTGTTCGCGCGGCCGCGCCCGCTCCGGCTGACCGGGCTGCCGATCCTGGCGCTGCTGCAGGAGGTGGCGGGCCAGCTGAAGCAGGACCCGGAGTTCGCCGCCCTCGACATCGACCTCGCCGGCGAGGAGGCGTCGCTGCGCGGCGATATCGACCTGCTGAAGGCGGTGTTTCTCAACCTGATGATGAACGCCGCCCAGGCGGTGCGCGGGCAGGGGACGCTGCGCGTCCGCGTGGCCGCGGCCGGCGCGCTCTGCCGGATCACCGTCGTCGACGCCGGGCCGGGCATTCCGCTCGACGTGCGCGAGAAGATCTTCCAGCCGTTCTTCACGACCAAGCACCGCGGCACCGGGCTGGGGCTGCCGATCGCGCGGCGGACCGTCGAGCTGCACGGCGGGACGATCGACATCACGTGCCCGGCCGAAGGCGGGACGATCGTCACCGTGGAGCTGCCCCTCCTGGCGGCCGCCGCGGCGTAGCGGCGCCCCGCCCTACGACCGGAGCAGCCGGCGCAGGCCGGCCAGATGACGCGTGTTGGCGACGTCCTTCGCCGCGCACCAGCCGCGCCGCGCCTGATCGACGCCGTAGCGCATGAAGTCGAGCTCCTCGACGCGGTGGGCGTCGGTGCTGATCACGAGCTTCACCCCGGCGTCCCGGGCCAGCCGCGCGTGCGTGTCCGTCAGGTCGAGCCGCTCCGGCTGCGCGTTGATCTCGAGCAGCACGCCCTCCTCGCGCGCCACCTTCACGATCTCCGCCATGTCCACCGGGTACGGTTCGCGCCGGCCGATCAGGCGGCCGGTGGGGTGCCCGAGGATGTGCACGCGCGGGTGCCGCAGCGCCCTGACGATGCGCCGGGTCATCGCCGCGGCCGGCAGGTTGAACTTCGAGTGCACTGAGACCAGCACCACGTCCAGCTCCGCGAGCGTGTTCTCGTCCATGTCGAGCGAGCCGTCGTCGAGGATGTCGATCTCGGCACTCTTCAGGATGGCGATGCCCGACAGCTCGCGCCGCGCCCGGTCGATCTCGCGGAACAGTGTCCGGAATCCGGCCCGGGCCAGGCCCCCCGCCACGCGCACCGCCTGCGTGTGATCGGTGATGGCCAGGTACTCGTAGCCGCGATCGCGGCAGGCCGCGGCCATTTCGGCGACCGTGTTGTGGCCGTCGGTGTGGACGGTGTGCATCTGCAGGTCGCCGCGGATGTCCTCGACCGCGATCAGGCGGGGAAGCGTGCCGGCGCGGGCGGCGTCGATTTCGCCCCGGTCCTCCCGCAGCTCCGGCGGGATCCACGGCAGGCCGACGCTCCTGAAGACCTCGGCTTCGGTCCGGCCGGCCACCTGTTGCCGACCGCGGAAGACGCCGTATTCGTTGATCTTGAGGTGGCGCTTCAACGCCAGGCGGCGGACGGCGATGTTGTGCGCCTTCGAGCCGGTGAAGTAGTCGAGCGCGGCCCCGTACGAGGCCGGCGGCACGATGCGCAGATCGACCTGGAGCCCCGAGCGCAGCACGACCGAGCAGCGGGTGTCGCCGCGGGCGAGCACCTGCCGCACGTCGGGATAGCCGACGAACCGCTCGGCGATCGGTGCCGGCCGCGCGGCGCCGACGAGCAGATCGAGATCGCCGACGGTGTCGCGCCGGCGCCGGTAGCTGCCCGCGACCTCCATCGAGCGGATGCCGGGCGCCTGGCGCAGGTATTCGAGCAGCGGCCGGACGTACGCGTCGGCGTCGCTCAGTTTCACGCGCGCGGTGTGGGCTTTGTCCTGGCCGAGGCCGCGGAGGATCGTCCGCTCGAGGGCCGGGCCGAGCCCCTTGACGTCGCGCAGCCGGCCGGCCCGCGCCGCCTTCTCGAGCTGCGGCAGCGTCCTGACGCCGAGCGTCTCGTAGATCCGCTTCGCGCGCTTCGGACCGAGCCCGGGGATCCGCATCAGCGCCGTCAGCGTCGCCGGCGTCCTGCGCGTCAGCTCGGCGAGCAGCGGCAATCGACCCGTCCTGACGATCGCCACGATCTTCGACGCCAGATCGGCGCCGATCCCCGGCAGCTCCTCGAGCGCCTCCGGGCTGGTGCGTGCCAGCGTCGCGACCGGCGTGGCCAGTGTCTCGATGGTGCGCGCGGCCGAGCGGTAGGCGCGGATCCGAAACGTGTTGGCCCCCTGGATCTCCAGCAGGTCGGCCACCTCATTGAACACTCTGGCGACGTCGATGTTTTCCACGGCGGTCTCTCCCGGCCGGCGCACGCCCGGCTCAGCGCCGGCGGATCAATCTCAGGAACGCCGGCTCGTCGATGGTCCGGACGCCGAGGGCGGTCGCCCGATCGTACTTGGCGCCCGGCTCGTCACCGACGACGAGCAGGTCGGTGTGGGGGCCGACCGAGCCGGACACGTGGCCGCCCTGCGCCAGCACCTGCTGCTGCGCATCGTCCCGCGTGAGGCGGGACAGCGTCCCGGTGAAGACCACCGTCCGTCCGGCGAGTGGTCCGCGCGATGCGCGGGCCGGCGGGCGGAGCGTCACCCCGTGCGCGAGACAGGCGGCGATCACGCGCCGGCTGGCCTGCTGACGGAAGAAGGCGGCAACGCCGGCCGACAGCGTCGGCCCGATGCCGGAGACTTTCTGCAGCGCGCGGGCGTCCGCCTCCATGAGCGGCTCCAGGCGCCCGAAGAAGGCGGCCAGGTCGCGCGCCGTCTTCACGCCGACGCCCGGGATGCCGAGACCGTAGAGGAACCGCGACAGGTCGGTCCGGCGCGCCGCGTCGATGGCGTCGAGCAGGTTCTTGGCCGACACATCCGCGAACCGCTCGAGGCCGTGCAGGTCTGCGGCCCGGAGCGCGAAGAGATCGGCCACCGTGCGCACCAGGCCGCGGGAGACCAGCGCCTCCACCGTCCTGGGGCCGAGACCGCGGATGTCGAGAGCCGGCCGCGATCCGAAGTGCTCGATCGTCGCCTTGCGCTGGGCGGGGCAGGCCAGGCCGTTCGGGCAGCGGTCCAGCGGGCCCTCGCGGACGATCGGCGTCCCGCACACCGGACAGCGCCGCGGCATCGCGAACCGTCGCCCGCGCCGCCGGCCCGGCCCGGGCAGCCGCTCGACGACTTCCGGAATCACGTCGCCGGCGCGCACCACGCGGACCGTGTCGCCGACACGCAGATCCCGGCGCGCGACCTCCCCGCGGTTGTGCAGGGTGGCGCGGGTGACGGTGACGCCGCCGATCTCGATCGGCCGCAGCACGGCGACCGGTGTCAGCAGGCCGGTGCGCCCGACCTGGACGCGGATGTCCTCGATGGAGGTCCGTTCCTCGCGCGGGGCGAACTTGACGGCGAGCGCCCAGCGCGGGTGGCGGGCCGTGGCCCGCAGCCGCCTGCGGGCCGCCAGGTCGTCCAGCTTGACGACGATGCCGTCGATCTCGAATCCGAGCGAATCGCGCCGCGCCGCCATCCGGCGGTGGTACGCGAACACGTCCTCGACCGTCCGGCCGGGCCGGTTCTCGGCACTCGTCTTGAGCCCCCACGCGCGCAGGGTCGCCAGCAGGTCGCGGTCACGCGCGAGGCGGGGACCGCCGTTCATGGCCAGAATGTCGTAGAAGTACACTTCGAGCTGCCGTCCCGCGGTGATGCGTGGATCGAGCTGGCGGATCGATCCGGCGGCGGCGTTGCGCGGGTTGGCGAACGTCGCTTCCCCCCGGCGCTTCAGATCGGCGTTCAGCCTGGCGAACGCGTCCAGCCGGATGAGCGCCTCGCCGCGGACGGCCAGCCGGCGCGGCAGGGGCGGGCCGTCGCTCCGCAGCTGCAGCGGCACGGCGCGGATCGTCTTCACGTTCTCCGTCACCCCTTCGCCGCGCTCGCCGTCGCCGCGCGTCGACGCGCGCGTCAGCCGCCCCTGCTCGTAGACCAGCTCCAGCGACAGGCCGTCGAACTTCGGTTCGAGCATGTACCCGACGTCACGGCCGGCCGCCTCGCGGACGCGGGCGTCGAACCGGCGGACCTCGTCCGGATCGACCACCGAATCGAGGCTGAGCATCGGCGCCAGGTGGCGCACGGCCGGAAACGAGGGCAGCGCCGCGCCCGCCACCCGCTGCGTCGGCGACTCGGGCGTGACCAGCGCGGGATGCGCCCGCTCGAGGGTCTCCAGCTCGCGGAACAGGCGATCGTAGCGCGCGTCCGAAATCGCCGGGCGATCGCGCACGTAGTACAGGTAGTCGTGGTGACGGATCTCGCGGCGCAGGCGCTCGACCCGGGACCGGATGGTGGAGGCTCGGCTCATGGCGGTGCCCGGACCGGCGCGGCGTTCACCCCTTGATGCAGACGACCGGCTCGAGCCGCGCCACCAGCCGGGACAGGCCGGCCGTGTGCGCGGCCTCGACGACGGCGGTGACGTCCTTGTAGGCGCCGGGCGCCTCCTCGGCCACGCCGCGGCTCGACACGCTGCGGATGATGATCCCGCGGGCGGCGAGCTGCCGGACGATCTCCCGCCCCTGGAACTGCTTGAGGGCCTGGCTCCGGCTCATCTGCCGCCCGGCGCCGTGGCACGACGAGCCGAACGACAGCGTCTCGTTGACCGCCGTTCCCGCGAGCACGTACGACGCCGTGCCCATGCTGCCGCCGATCAGCACCGGCTGACCGGCCTCCCGGAGCGCCGCCGGCACGGACGGATGGCCCGGGCCGAAGGCGCGGGTGGCGCCTTTGCGGTGCACGAACAGCGGCACCCGGCGGCCGTCGAGGTCGTGCTCCTCGAGCTTGCAGGTGTTGTGGGACACGTCGAACAGCAGCGGAAGGCTCGTCCCCGGCACGAGGTGCTCGAACACCTGCCGGACGAGGTGCGTGATGATCTGGCGGTTCGCCAGCGCGCAGTTGATCGCCGCCCGCATGGCCCCCAGATAGGCCTGGCCGGTGGCCGATCGGATCGGCGCGCAGGCCAGCTCCCGGTCCGGCAGCACGAGCCCGTGCTGCGGCGCCTCGATCAGCATCCGCCGCAGGAACTCCGTGCCGACCTGATGGCCGAGGCCGCGTGAGCCGCAGTGAATCGTCACGACGACCTCGTCTTCGCGCAGGCCGTACGCCGCCGCGACCGCCGGGTCGAGCACGGTCGCGACGCGTTGCACCTCGACGTAATGGTTGCCCGATCCGAGGGTCCCCATTTCGTCCGCCTGGCGCGTCCGCGCCCGCGCGGACACCTCGTCCGGGTGGGCGCCCTCCATGCGGCCGTGCTCCTCGATGCGATCGAGGTCCTCGGCCCGGCCGTAGCCGCGCTCGACTGCCCAGCGGGCGCCGCCGGTCAGCATCGCGTCCATCTCGGCCCCCGCCAGGTGCAGGCGTCCGCCGCGCCCCACGCCGGCCGGGATGGTGCGGAACAGCGCCTCGGCCAGCTGCGGCTTCAGCGGGGCCATCGTGCCGGCGGTGAGGCCGGTCAGCAGCGTCCGCACGCCGCACGAAATGTCGAAGCCGACGCCGCCCGCCGAGATGACGCCCCCGGCCTCGGGATCGAACGCGGCGACGCCGCCGATCGGGAAGCCGTAACCCCAGTGGGCGTCCGGCATCGCGTAGCTGGCCTGCTGGATGCCCGGCAGCATCGCCACGTTGGCGACCTGCTCGGCGACCTTGTCGTCCATGGCGGCGACCAGCGCGGCGGTGCCGTAGATCACGCCCGGCACGCGCATGGCGCCCTGGCGCGGCAGTTCCCACTGCACGTCGGATCGGCGGGTAAGTCGCTGCAGATCCATGCCGGCCTCCTTCACACGTCGACGATGCACTGCGCGACCCACCGCCCGTCGGGCAGCCGGTCGACGCGCACATCGGTGAACGTGGCGCCTTTGACTTCGACCGCCGGCTCGTGGCGGGCGACGTCCAGCGGCTCGCCGAACGCGCGGGCGCGCAGCCGCGGGCCGTCCAGATCGACCTCGAACGCGCCGAACACCCAGCGGCGCGTGGCCGCCTCGAACACGAGCTCGTTCAGCCAGTCGACCAGCAGGACCTCGTCGCTGGGCGCGTCGCACGCAATCGCGACCGGCGTGGCCGGCCGGACCAGTTCAGGGCGGGTCGTGACGGCGGTCAGGGCCAGGGCCGCCTGCTCGAAGGCTTCGGCCTTCGTCCGGCCGATGCCCCGGACCCCGATGTCCGCCGCGTGCGCAAAGTGCTCCCACGCGGCCGGCAGGGCGTCCGGGCCCGGTTTCCCGGAAGGGGAGGTGACGTCGTGCATGCGGACCGGACTCCGGCCGGCGCGCGGAGCGGGAGATGACAGGGCGATCTCGTACTACTATAGTCCTGCACGGAGGTCGTCGTGCCTGGCCGGCGCGCTGCCGCGCGGGTCCGGGCAGGGAAGGGAACATGATTGCGCTCAAACGGATCCTGGTGCCGACCGATTTCAGTCCGACGTCCGAAATCGCCGTGAAGTACGCCCGCGCGCTCGCCGAGGCGTTCGGCGCTTCGCTCCACCTGCTGCACGTGCTCGAGAGTCCGCTGCTCCAGAACGTGGCCAGCGAGGTGTACGTGCCGCCGCCAGATTTCTACGAGGAGTGGGAGCGCGCCGTGCGCGAACGCCTCGACCGGGTCGTGCCGGCCGCCGAACGCGGGACGCTGGCGCTGTCGTGCGACGTCCGGACGGGCAGCCCGTTCGTCGAGATCGTCC
>Ga0307374_10013801_pt1 | contig 11105 bp, 9 predicted proteins | sample OX3MG_FD_202532 | JGI IMG/M metagenome (GOLD analysis project Ga0307374, IMG submission 202532) | Soil microbial communities from Risofladan, Vaasa, Finland - OX-3 | ecosystem: Environmental > Terrestrial > Soil > Coastal area > Acid sulfate soil | place: Finland: Risofladan, Vaasa | collected... | reverse complement strand
GCAGCTCGGCCAGCATCTGGTCCATCTCGGCGCGGAACTCCTCCTCGGGCCGGAAGGCGTCGATGCGCCAGGCCATGAAGGCGTGTCCGAGGTTGGCCGGGCGCGGCGGCACCGTGCGCGAGCCGGACACATAGCGGCTCCAGGCGGCGCCGGCCAGCTGGCCGCAGAGGACCTCGACCCAGAGCGCCAAGCCGTAGCCCTTCTGGCTGCCCAGTTCGCGCGTGCTGCCCAGGGGCGTCAGCCAGGTGGCCGCGTGCGCGTCGGTCGTCGGGTTGCCGTCGCGGTCGAGCGCCCAGCCCTCCGGGATCGGCTTCTCCTCGCGCCGGGCGATCTCGACCTTGCCCCAGGAGACGGTGCTGGTGGCCATGTCGATGACGATCGGACGCTCGTTGCCGGCCGGGATGGCGATGGCGATGGGGGCGGTGCTCAGGTAAGGCTCGCGGGCGAAGGTGGGCACGACCAGCGGGGTGGCGTTGGTCATCGCCATCCCGCACAGCCCCTCCTCGAGCGCCATCATGGCGTAGAAGCCGGCGATGCCGAAGTGGTTGCTGCGTCGCACGGTGGCCATGCAGAGCCCGGTCTCTTTGGCCTTCTCGATGCAGCGTTGCATGGCGCGGTAGGCGGAGGGGTGGCCCATGCCGTTGTCGGCGTCGAAGGCGATAGTGGCGGCGGTCTCGGCGACCACGTGGAAGTTCGGGTGCAGGTTGATGGCCCCCTCGCGCAGCCGGTTGGTGTAGGCCGCCATGCGCGGCACGCCGTGCGAGTCGATGCCGCGCAGGTCCGAGGCGAGGAGGACGCGGGCGCTGATGGCGGCGTCCTCGGGCGCGAGGCCGAACTTCGTCAGCACATCGGCGCAGAAGGGCTCGAGCACCTCCGCATTGATCCGCTCGCCTGCTCCGCCCGCCTCGGCCATCGCCGTCTCCCTCCTGCTCCGCGTGCTCTGCTCGTCTGATTCCCTGTGCCGCGCATCATACCGCAGCCCGGACCGGGCGCGGCCGGCGTTTGAAGCGGCGTCCAGTCCACCGGAGCGAGCATCGCCACCACGGTCGTCATGGACGGTACACTCCCGCCGCAAGGGGGCAGGCGCGTGGGCGGATGGCGGGGTGGGCTCAGGCACCACCCGGATTTCCTCAAGCTCTGGGTCGGTGAGACGATCTCGCTGCTCGGCTCGCAGGTCACGCTGCTGGCGCTGCCGCTGACGGCCATCCTGACGTTGCACGCCAATGCCGCTCAGATGGGTTACCTGACCGCGGCCGAGACGGCGCCCTCCCTGCTGGTGGGCCTCGTCGCCGGGGCCTGGATCGACCGGTTGCGGCGGCGACCGATCATGATCGGGGTCAACCTCGGCCGCTTTGCACTGCTGCTGAGCATCCCGCTGCTGGCGGTTACCGGCCGGCTGAGCATGCACGTGCTCTACCCGATCGCGTTCCTGGTCGGCACTTTGATGGTCTGGTTCAACGTGGCCTATCAGGCCTTCTTCCCCTCGCTGGTTGGGCGCGAGCACCTGATCGAGGGGAACACCAGGCTCGAGGTGAGCGCCTCCGGGGCGCAGATCGCCGGGCCGGGGCTGGCCGGGCTGCTGGTGGGGCTGGTCACCGCGCCGCTGGCGATCGCCGCCGACGCGGCCTCCTTCCTGGCCTCGGCCCTGTGTCTGGTCGCGATTCGGACGCCCGAACCCTCCCCGATCGCCCGCGAACCGGCCGGCAGCGTCTGGCGCGACGTCGTCGAGGGGCTGCGGGCCGTGCTGGGCAACCCCGTGTTGCGCGCGATCGCGGGCGGTACCGGCACGCTGAACTTCTTCGGCGCCGCGGCGGACGCGCTCGTAGTCCTGTACCTGAGCCGCCAGCTGGGCCTTGGGCCGGTGCTGCTCGGGGTGATCTTCGCGGCCGGCAACGTCGGCTTCCTCGCCGGGGCGCTCCTCTCGGGCTGGCTGCCGGGCCGCATCGGGCTTGGACCGACCATCGTCTGGTCATTGCCGATCGGCGGATTCGGCGCGCTGCTCGTGCCTCTGGCGGGCGGGCCGCTGCTGCCGGTCGTCGGGCTGCTCGTTCTCGGCCGGGTGCTGGTCGGGTTCGGCAGCGCGATCTACAACGTCCACCAGGTGAGCCTGCGGCAGCGGATCACCCCGGATCGACTGCAGGGCCGGATGAACGCCAGCATGTGGGTCCTGGTCTGGGGCACCCTGCCGCTCGGCGGGCTCTTGGGGGGCGCACTGGGCGGCACGCTCGGGCTGCGCGCGACGCTGGCGCTGCTGGCGGTCGGTCAGATGCTGGCCGTCCTCTGGGTCTGGCGCTCGCCGGTGCGCCGGCTACGCGAGCACCCGGCGCCGATCGACGATGGGACCATCGAGCCGGCCATTCCCTGAGTGTCTCGCCGTGTTGTGTGTTGGCATACCCCGCCCCGTGCGGCCAGGAGGGCGGGTAGCGGTCAAGGAGAGCGATGCCACTTTGAGGCGTGTTCTCCCCGCTCCGGCCGGTTTGAATCTCCGCCTGTTTCAGGCAAGAGCGAGCGTTGGTAGCGTGCAGGCCGCCGCATGCCTCCGTGCGCCGAGCCTGCCGGGCCGGCTGCGGCGGGCGGGGCTGCTGGACGTCTGGCATCGCAGGGCTCGCCCGGCCGCACGCGCCCTGTGGGACAACTGTCTGGCTTTACGGGCTGCCGTCGCGGCTAGAGAAGCGTTGCCCGCTGGTAACCAGGATGTCTGGGAGCAGTTCGGCGACTCGGCGGCACAGGCGCGCTTCCTCGACGATCCCGATTGCTTCCTCATCGAGGGAAACGTCCTGACCGTCGCGTCGGCGCCGAGCGGCGCGGTGTCGTGTCCCGTGGCCGAGCGTAGGTCTAGACGGGGAGCGCATGCGCATAGTACGCGCGCTCGCCGGCAGCGGTAGCAGTGAACCGGACATGCGGCTGCAGCGGCCCGCAACCATCCCATGGCTCACGACCGCGGACGACGCGCTCGCTCTCGGCACGATCCAGTCCCCGCTCCGTGTTGGTGTCCGGGTCCCAAGACACGAGTTGGATCAGCCCGTCACGGACGAGTTGAGTCAGCGCCGCCTGGGCGACCGCAAGCAGATTCGGCTCGTCCTCGTCAGGGAACCTGTCCCTGAGCCACCACAGAAGTTCCCACGGCCCCGTCGAATCCTCGACTCCCATGCTCAAGGCGTCGTGTTTGGCGGCGGCGAGGAGGATTTGGTAAGCGTCGGATTTCCCAGAAGCGGGATAGGTGGCAATCGCTTTCCTCCCAAGCTGACGCGGAGATAGGGGCCTTGCTTCACGGGGATTGGATCACTCGCATTCCCTGACATAATCCGGACTTGGTCGCCCTTCCGCAGTGGGTCTGCATACCGTGTCCCGCGACCACTCCGCGCCGGGAATATTCGCCTTGACGGCGGGATCAGGCCCGGCACAGTTGCTATGTCAGCCCCGAAGAGTGACGCCGGATCGTTGAGCGACGGGACTCCGCTCACATCCCGGCCAGTGCCTCGACCCACCACTGCGAATCGCGTGCCGCCATACGTTGCTTCCCCTCCCGAGCGACGATCCGAGTATAGTGCTGCGCAAGAGCGGCGCACAGCGGCGGAAGGTCCCGGCCAGCGATTCGAGCGCTCGCAGTCGCTGCGAGGGCAGACGACCAGCGTCCTCCGGCCCGTTGACGTCCGCCATCTCGCGCGCTACGTTCCGGCGACGTACGGGGGATTGCCCATGCCGACGATAGCCGTGCGTCGCCCGCACGAGAGCGGCGCGGCGAATGCGGGACGCCAGCACACGACCGGACTGCTGGCCTGGCTCGCGGTCGCCGGTGTCGCGGTCTACGTCGTCCTCGACGTGATCGCCCAGACGCTCCCGCCCCACTACAGCCCGATCAGGCAGGCGGAGAGCGACCTCGCCGTCGGTCCCTACGGCTGGATCATGACGGTCAACTTCGTCGTGCGCGGCCTGCTCTCGGCCGCGGTCCTCGCGGCGCTCTGGCGAACCCTGGCGCCGTCCGGGCGCACGCGGCTCGGCCTGTCGCTGCTGGGCGTCTGGACGGCCGGCGCCTTCCTGCTGGCCATGTTCCCGACCGACGTCGGCAGTACGTCGTCAACCCACGGGAAGGTGCACCTGGCGGTCGCACTGGTGGCGTTCGTCTGCATCCCGATCGCCGAGCACCTCCTGTCGCGCAGCATGGCCGACGCCCCGCACCGGGCAGCCCTCGCCGCCCGGGTCACGCCGGTCGCCTACCTTGCCCTGGCGGCGCTGGTCCTGCTCCTCGTCGGTACCCGCGTTCCCCGTATCGGCGGCTTGACCGAGCGCATCTTCCTGGCCGCCGTGCTGCTCTGGCTGCTCCTGGTGGCGCTCGACCTCTGCCACCCCGGCGGGCACACCGCGTAGGTCGCCGCGCGACGCGCGTCTCAGCCGGAGCAGGTACCGGCGTGGGAGGGAGATCTTGGACATGGACTACGTCGAGGAACTGGTCTTTACCCAGAGCGAGGACGGCTTCGAACTGGATGGGGCCGTCTTCCGGCCCAGCGGAGGCGGGGCCAAGCCGCTCGCGGTGGTCTGGGTGCACGGCCTGACCGGCCATTTCAACGAGCGCTACATCGTGACCATCGGCCGTGACCTCGCCGGGCGCGGCTTCAGCGTCGTGACCGGCAACAACCGCGGCCACCACATCGGCGTCGGTCTCGGCTCGAAGGACGGGCAGTTCGTGCTGGGCGGCGGGTGGTGGGAACTGTGCGAGGAGTCCTCCCGCGACATCGCCGCCTGGATCGAGTTCGCCGTCCGGCTCGGCGCCGGGGGTGTTGCGCTGGTCGGGCACAGTCTGGGTGGGCTGAAGGTTCTGGCGTACCAGGCCGAGCGCCAGGACCCTCGGGTGCGCGGGCTGGTCGCGGCGTCGCCGGCCGTCCACCTGCGGCACAACATGCTGGGTGCCTCGGCCGAGGTCCGGGCGCTCGCCGAGCGCATGGTGGCCGAGGGCCGGGGTCAGGATCTCCTGCCGTGGGGGCAACTGCCGGGTGGCCTGAACGCCAGCGCCAGGACGTTCCTCGCCTGGCTCCGGCCCGACCTCGACGTGGCCGGTCTGGATACCCCGGATCCAGTCGTGGCCCGGATCCGCTGCCCGCTGCTGGCAATTGCCGGCTCAGAGCGGGAGGCCCTGACCGCGACCGACCTGGAGACGATTCGCCACCGGGCGACCGCGGCCCCGCGCGTGGATACGCGGGTGTTCCAGGGCGCCGACCACGGCTATCACGGCCACGAACTGGAGGTGGCCGCATTCCTGGCCGAGTGGATCGACGCGCTCTAGCCGACCGGGCGCCTGATCGAGATCCTCGGGAGGTCATAGCCGGAGGTAGATACATGACGACGATCGATTCAGGGGCGATGCAGGGCGCGCAGAGCTCGCACGGTACGCAGACCATGGGGGGCATGCGCGGTAGAGTCGCGCTGGTGACCGGCGCGGGCTCGGGGATCGGCCGGGCCTCCGCCCTGGCCTTCGCCGCGGCCGGCGCGTCCGTCCTCGTCTCTGACGTCGTGCTCGACTGGGGCGAGGAGACGGTCTCGCTGATCCGTGTGCGGGACGGCGAGGCGACGTTCGTCCGCACCGACGTGACGGTGGCCGCCGAGGTCGCCGGGCTGGTGAGCACCGCCGTCGAGCGGTTCGGCCGGCTCGACTACGCCCACAACAACGCGGGTATCGAGGGGGCGGGCGGCTCGCTCCTGGACTACCCCGAGGACGTCTTCGATCGCGTGCTGGCCGTGAACCTCAAGGGAGTCTGGCTCTCGATGAAGTACGAGATTCCGCAGATGCTCGCCCAGGGCGGCGGCGCGATCGTCAACACCGCCTCGGTCGCCGGGCTGCGCGGCGCGACCGGGCTCTTCGCCTACGGGGCGAGCAAGCACGCGGTGGTCGGGATGACCCTGTCGGCGGCCCGAGAGTTCCGGGACCTGGGCGTCCGGGTGAACGCGGTCTGCCCCGGGGTGATCGACACGCCGATGGTCGAGCGCGCCTTCAACTCCGACCAGCTTGCGGCGATGGCCCGCCGGCAGATGGGCCGGCTCGGCACGCCCGAGGAGGTCGGGCAGGCGGTCGTCTGGCTGTGCTCGGAGGCGGCCTCTTTCGTCACCGGCGTGGCGCTGCCGGTGGACGGCGGCTATATCCTGTAGCGGCTCCGCTGGTCGGAGGCGGGAACCACGCGCAGCGCTACCTCGACACGGCGGTACGCCCGGCGTAGGCTTGCCGCTACCTCATGGTGCCGTGAAGGAGCGCGCCAGTCTCAGGGAGGGCAAGCGATGGCCCAGGTGCAAGCGCAACCGGCGGCGGCCGCGGCGCAGCCGGACACCGAGTTCGACGCGGTCATCGTCGGCGCCGGGATCGCCGGGCTCTATATGCTCCACCGCCTGCGCGGGCTCGGCCTCTCGGCGCGCGTCTACGAGGCGGGGGACGGCGTCGGCGGCACCTGGTACTGGAACCGCTACCCCGGCGCCCGCTGCGACATCGAGACCCTGGACTACTCGTACTCCTTCTCGGACGAGCTGCAGCAGGAGTGGCACTGGAGCGAGCGCTATGCCGGCCAGGCGGAGATCCTGCGCTACATCAACCACGTCGCCGACCGCTTCGACCTGCGGCGCGACATCCGGTTCGAGACGCGCGTGACCGCCGCCCACTTCGACGAGGCGACGAACCGCTGGCTCGTCGCCACCGACCGTGGCGAGCGGATCGCGGCGCGCTTCTGCATCATGGCGGTCGGCTGCCTCTCGACGGCGCAGGTGCCGGCATTCCCGGGCCGGGATAGCTTCCGGGGACCCCGGTACCACACCGGCAACTGGCCGCACCAGCCGGTCGATTTCAGCGGGCAGCGGGTGGGCATCATCGGCACCGGCGCCTCCGCCATCCAGGCCATCCCGATCATTGCCCGGCAGGCGGCGCACCTCTTCGTCTTCCAGCGGACGCCCAACTTCGCCTTTCCCGCCCGGAATGGGCCGCTGGACCCCGACTACGAGCGGTGGGTGAAGGCGCACTACACCGAGTTCCGGCGCGAGGCCCGCGAGTCGCGCGGGGGATTCGTCGTCGAGCGCAACGAGCAATCCGCGCTGGAGGCGACGCCCGAGGAGCGCGAGCGCGAGTATGAGAGGCGCTGGGAACACGGCGGCTTCGGCTTCACCTCGGCTTTCGCCGACCTCCTGACAGACCCGGACGCCAACGAGACCGCGGCCGCGTTCCACCGCGCCAAGATCCGGGAGATCGTCCACGACCCGGCCGTGGCCGAGCGGCTCTGCCCGCGTGACCACCCGGTCGGCACCAAGCGCCTGCCGCTCGACACCGACTACTACGAGACCTATAACCGGGGCAACGTGACGCTGATCGACATCCGCACGGCACCCATCGAGGCGATCACCCCGACCGGGCTGCGCACGCGCGACGCCGCATACGAACTGGACAGCCTCGTCTTCGCCACCGGCTTCGACGCCATGACGGGGCCGCTCTTTGCGGTCGACATCCGCGGGCGGGGCGGCTGCGCGCTGAAAGAGAAGTGGGCGGCGGGCCCGCGCACCTACCTCGGCATCGCCTCAGCTGGCTTTCCCAACCTGTTCATGATCACCGGCCCGGGCAGCCCCTCCGTGCTCAGCAACATGATGGTCTCGATCGAGCAGCACGTCGACTGGGTCGCCGGCTGCCTGGACTACCTGTGCGAGCGCGGCCTTCAGGGCATCGAGGCGTCGGTCGCGGCGGAGGACGCGTGGGTCGAGCACGTCAACGAGGTGGCGAACCGGACGCTCTACCCGCGGGCCAACTCCTGGTACATGGGGGCGAACATCCCCGGCAAGCCGCGCGTCTTCATGCCCTACGTCGGCGGGGTCGGGCACTACCGCCAGCTGTGCGACGAGATCGCGGCCAAGGACTACGAAGGGTTCACCCTGATCGCCTCGTGAGGGGCGCGACGGTATCGCCCTGCTGCGGCGCGCCGGCGGGTTCCGCTGCGCGACGGCGTCGGCTAGACTGGCGTGTGGGAGTGCCCGCGGATGTGCCGGGCGGTTTGCCGCGCCGCGACGCCGGGCCGGCCCGCGACCGAGGCGGCGACGAGCGTGAGATGGGAGCGGAACCGATGATCGGGACGGTCGTGGTGCCCCTGGACGGATCGCAACTGGCGGAGGAGGCACTGCCCTACGCGGTGGCGATCGCGGAGCGCTCCTCGGCGCCGCTGCACCTGCTGCGGGTGGTGCCGTCGGACGCGGGTGCCGCGGCCCAGGACGAGGCGCGGGCGTACCTCCAGGGCAAGGCGCGTGCGTTCGGGGACCGCGTCCAGGTCAGCACCGCGGTCGGCGACCCGGCGGAGCAGATCATCGACCGCGCGGCCGAGATGTCCGACCCGCTGGTCGTGATGACCACCCATGGGCGCAGCGGCATCGGCCGCTGGCTCTACGGCAGTGTCGCCGATCGAGTCGTGCGCAGCGCCGAAGCGCCGGTCCTGCTGATTCGCTCCGGCATGGCGCGCGCCGGACAGGCCATGGTGCGCTCGATTCTGGTGGCGCTCGACGGGTCGAGCTACGCGGAGGCGGCGCTGGCCTACGCGGTGGATCTGGCGAAGATCTTCAACGCCGAGCTGCAGCTGGTGCGGGTCGCCGAGACGGCGCAGGTCTACGCCATGCTCACGCCCGAGTCGCAGACCCCGGCCGCCGCCGAGGCGATCAACGAGGTGATCGACCGGCTGGACGACGAGGCCCGGGAGTACCTCGCGACGGTGGCCGGCCGGCTGCAGGCCGAGGGACTGCGCGTCAAGACAGAGACGCTCGAGGGCTTCCCGGCTGAGCAGCTTCTGGCGTTCGAACGGGAGGCCGACACCGACCTGACCGTGATGGCCACGCACGGGCGGAGCGGGATCGCCCGCCTCGTCTTCGGCAGCGTGGCCGAGCGCATCCTCAAGCTGGGCCAGACGCCGGTCATGGTAATCCAGCCGAAGGGCGAGGGCGCGGCCAAGCCGGAGGGCGGCGCGCGCTAGCCGGCCGGGGAGACTCCGTGCATCCCCAGTGGGGCACGGACGGCGCGCGACCTCCACACGATTGTGAGCCGATGGCGGGCCACGCCCAGAGCATGATGCGTCGTCCGGGCCCGGCTACGCGCCGACGGCTGCTGGCCGCGGTGGCGCTGGCCCTGGTGCTCGCCGCGTGCCGGGCCGGGAACCCGCTCGCCGTCACCTACCCTCGTACGATCCAGGAGATGGTCGACGCCGCGCCACCGGGCGCCGTCGTCTCGGTGCCGCCCGGCATCTACCGGGAGCAGGTTACCATCAGCAAGCCGCTCACGCTGGTCGGGCAGCCGGGCGCCGAGATCCGCGGCAGCGATCTCTGGACCGCATGGACGGAGGCCGGCGGCGTCTGGCTGGGCGGGACGCTGCCCGACTTCCCCCACCCGAAGGTCGCCTGCCTGCCGAACAGCAACGGCCGCTGCGGCTGGCCCGAGCAGGTCTTCGTCGACGGCCGTCCCCTGTTCCAGGTCGGCGGCAACCCCGGACCCGGCCAGTTCGCGATCGACGAGTCGCGCCGCGTGATCCTGGGCGACGATCCGGCCGGTCACACGGTCGAGGTAACGACGCGGCAGCACTGGATCATGGGCGCGGCGGCCGGCGTCACGATCCAGGGGTTCACCATGCGCGACGCGGCCTCGTCCCCGCAGCACGGCGCAATCGAGAACGACGGCTACGCCGGCTGGACCATGCGGGACAACACGCTGAGCGACGCGGCGGGGGCCGTCGTGTTCCTGAGCGGCGCGCCCGGCCTTCGCGTCATCCACAACGACATCTCCCGGGGAGGGCAGGAGGGGCTGTCGCTCGACGACACGGCCGGCACCGTCGTCCAGGACAACCACATCCACGACAACAACACCGAGGAGTTCGACCCCTCCTGGGAGGCCGGCGGCGCCAAGATCACCCGGTCGTCGGGGACGGTGGTCGGCGGGAACCTCGTCGACGGGAACTTCGGGGCCGGGCTCTGGTTCGACATCGGCTGCGTGAGCGCCACAGTGACCGGCAATCGCGTCCACGACAACGCCGGCACCGGCATCAGCTACGAGGTTAGCCATGGCGGGCGCCTGATCGGGAACGCGGTCTGGGAGAACGGCTGGGGCAACCCGGTGGCCTGGGGGTCGGCCGGAATCCTCCTCAGCAGCGCCGACCACACCGAGGTCGGCGGAAACGTGCTGGCCTGGAACGTCAGCGGCATTACGGTCCTGTCCCAACAGCGCCCGGACGCCAGCCCGGTGGTGGCCGACTTCGTCCACGACAACGTGATCGCCGCGACCGACGACGTCAGCCCGGGGAGCCGCTACGCGCTGCGCTGGCTCGAGGACTACGCCGGCATGCTCTACCGGCCGGCATCGAACAACCGCGGCGCGAACAACCGCTACTGGTACCCGACCACCACGTCGGCGACGCCCCGCTTCCGCTGGACGGGCGATCTGACCGACCTGGTGGCCTTCAACCAGACGCCCGGCGGGCGCGGTGGGTCGTACCTCTCCGACCAGCAGAAGGACCAACTCCTGGCCGCCGTCGGGGTGCCGGCCGTCCAGGAGAGTCGCTGAGCCGCCACCCACGCCGCGGGCACCGCCGTTCGTCGCCACGGGCGCGGGGCGCACCGACCGGCTCAGCCCTCGATGGCAGCGGGTCGGGGCGACTCGGAGGCGTTCGCGTTGGCGCCGGTGCCGCCGCGCCCGACCGGGCCGGGCATCGGAGTGAGCGTGGTGGCGTCGGCGAGCGCGTTCTGCGACACGCCAAAGATGCGCGCCAGCAGGGCCAGTTGGCGGTCGTTGGGCGAGGTCTCGCCGGACTCCCAGTCGAGCACGACGGCGGGGGCCACGCCGATACGGCGGGCCAGGTCCTCCGCGCTCATGCCGTGCAGGCGGCGCAGCTCCTGGAGCGTGGTCATGGGGTGACTCCTCTCACGGGGCTCTGGGGTCCGGGGTGCGGTATCCGGCTCTGGATGGGCGGGTTCGGGTCGGGCAGCGCGTGGCCTCTCCGGCTCCCATCGCAAGTCGCTTGCGCCCCGCACCCGCGGGCCATCCGATGGGTCCTCTCCATCGTACTCCCCTCGACGCAGGCTCATGCGTGGCGGCGCCAGACGCCGTCAGGGGACAC
>Ga0307374_10013800_pt1 | contig 11105 bp, 6 predicted proteins | sample OX3MG_FD_202532 | JGI IMG/M metagenome (GOLD analysis project Ga0307374, IMG submission 202532) | Soil microbial communities from Risofladan, Vaasa, Finland - OX-3 | ecosystem: Environmental > Terrestrial > Soil > Coastal area > Acid sulfate soil | place: Finland: Risofladan, Vaasa | collected... | reverse complement strand
GCACCTTCTCCAGCAGCTTCAGTGTTCCCGCCGGCGCGTCCGGCGCGGTAGCCGTCCTGGCTACCGGCGCCAACAGTCAGGTTACGGCCAATTCCTCTTTCACCCGCATCGGCGCCCCGGCCGCGCTCACGATCTCGCCAACCACCGGTGCTCCTGGGATGCGCGTGACGGCCAGCGGCTCCGGCTTTACCCCGAACGAGCCTGTTACCATCTCGCTAGGATCCACCACGCTAGCCACGACCACGGCGAACAGCCAGGGCCAGATTTCGACCAGCCTCACGCTGCCGCAACGGCTCTCCGCTGGGACCATTAGCCTGGTTGCCACCGGATCGACCAGCCGGATGACCGGGAGCGCCGCCTATGTGGTCGTCGCCCCCACCCTCGCCCTGAGCGCCACGAGCGGCGCGGCCGGCAGCACGCTGACCGCGGTAGGGCGCGATTTCGCGGCGGGCGAAATCGTCCGGATCTCCTTTAACGGCGTCGTGACGGCGCAGGCCACCGCGGATAGTTCCGGGACCTTCTCCGTCCCCTTCGCCGTCCCCGCCGGCGCATCCGGCTCGGTGCCGGTCACGGCGGCAGGCGCCAGCAGCCTGATTACCGCTAACGCCACCTTTACTCGCGCGGGAGCGACGGTGCGGGCAAATGTCAACAGCCTTGCCGCCGGGGCCACGCTGACTCTGACCGGAAGTGGGTTCGCGGCAGGTGAGGCGATCCAGGTTACCATTCCTGGCCGCGTCTTGCTTGAACTGCACGCGACCGCCCAGGGTACGTTCTCTACTCCTTTGACCCTTTCGCCCTCGCAGGCAGCAGGAGCGCTGTCGATTACCGCTACTGGCTTGACCAGCCACATCAGTGGCGCGACCACGGTCACGGTCACGTCCGCACCCAAGATCACCTTGAGCGCGAGCTCGGTCGCGGCCGGAAGCGCTTTCACGGTTACGGGAACTGGGTTCGGGGCCAACGAAGCGGTGACCGTCAGCGTCGCCAATGCCCTGGCCAAGAGTGTTACCGCGAACGCGCAAGGCGACTTCACGGCCCACATTACGCTTGGAGCGAACGACGCGGCCCGTACCGTCCAGGTAGTCGCGACCGGCCAGCAAACCCATCGCACGGTGGCTGCCGCGCTCACGATTACTCGTTCCACCGTGATCGTCCGATCCAACGTCAACGACGTTACCGCCGGCAACGTCTTGACCCTCACGGGGAATGGATTCGGGGCCAACGAAGCGATCCAGATCACCATCCCGGGCGCCGTGCTGCTGAACATCCATGCCAATGCCCAGGGCGCCTTCTCGACCCGGCTGACCATTCCCGCCTCCCACGCGGCCGGGGCTCTGATAATTAGTGCCACAGGCCAAACCACGCGGCAGGTTGGTACCACCACCGTGACGGTGATCGCGGTGCCCGTAAGCACCCTCACCACCGGAGCCACCACCTGGTACTTCGCCGCTGGGCAGACCACGGGCGGTACCGACGAATCCATTGCCGTCCTCAACTCGAACAAAGTAGCGGTACAGGGTACGCTAACCCTCTACTATGGCGTGGGCCAGACCCGAGTGATCCCCTTCAGCCTGGCGGCCGAGGCACGCGGCACGTACGACATCAGCCGACTGGCTGGCGGCGCCCTGCCGCATGTCGCGGTGGTGGTGCATGCTAACCTGCCCATCGCGGCAGTGGCCATCAGTAATCGGGGCGGGAACGACCGCACGGGCAGCGCTGGGGTCTCCAGCCTCTCCCGCACCTGGATGATGGCGGAGGGTTATACCGGCCTGAGCTTCACCGAAACCCTCTTCTTGCTCAATCCAGGTTCCGCTCCGGCGCGGGTTCACGTGTCGTGGCCGCTGGGCAACGGTCGAGCGCCCGTCCAGTACGACCTGACCATTCCCGGGCGTACCCAGGTGATGGTACCGGTTAACAGCTACGTCAAGCATGCTTCGCATGCGACCATGATCAGCTCCGATCAACCGATCGCCGCTGCCCGGCGCATCATCTTCGGCACCCAGCAACAGGGCGCGACCCTCAAGCCGGGCACCACTCAGAGCGCGACCACCCTCTACTTCGCCGAGGGCTCCACGGCGAACGGCTTCGAGGAGTATCTGACCATCTTTAACCCGGATCGCTCGCGCGCCGCGGCGGTCACGGCTCAGTTCCACGATCAACTGGGACATCTCCTGGGAACGCGCACGATCACGGTTGATCCCATGTCGCGCGGGACGATCAAGGTCAATACGGTGGCGCGTGCGTCGTCTATCGCCTCCGTGCTCCATAGCTCCCTGCCCATCGTGGCCGAGCGCGCCCTCTACTTCGGGGCGCCCAACGGGAACTCGGCGGGCGGCACGGACGTGTTTGGGCGTTCTACTCCGGCCATCGGTTGGATATTCGCCAGTGGCGACACCAGTCCCGGCTCCTCGGAGTTCGACCTCCTGTACAATCCCAACCCGCGCGCCAACGACATCTTGATCACCTATCACACGGCAAGCGGTCAGCTTGTGCAGGCCAGTTTCAACGTACCAGCCAACGCTCGGATAACGGTCGATTTGAACCGTTCGGTACCCGATCTCCCGCGTGGAGTCCACGGGGTGGAGATGCGCTCGCTGAGCGGGTTGCCGTTCCTGGCCGAGCAAGCGATCTATAACCAAAACCTTACCCGCGGCTACGCTCTGGCCGGCGCGCCCGCGAGTTAATTCGAAGCCGGATCTTAGGATCCGCGAAAAGGAGGCGCGATCTCGGAAGAGATCGCGCCTCCTTTTCGTCTCGCTGTCTCACGTCGTTGGGGCTGAGCCTCCAATATCGGGATGCTCTCCTCGTTCCTTACTCAACCAAGCGGCGCGGGACCTCCGGTCCTGGTTCCGATTTCACTGTGAGAAGATCAGTCAGGCGCCTCAGCGCATATCCGATCTACTTGGCGTCGTCGTCCTCCCGCAGCGCCAGATCGATGGCCTCCTCCAGCAACATCGCTTGTCCCGCCGCCCACGCCGCGGCGAAGGTGTCCTCGCCCAACACGGTCTGAATTTCGGCTAGCTCGCGGTCATAGGCGGGGTGATCGACCGAGGCCATCGGCGTGCCGATGGCCTCGCGCAGACCGTGTGCCGTGCCAAAGAGTTGCGCGGCCCGTACCGGCTGTCCTTCCGTCATAGCCACGACGGCCAGCCCCTCAAAGCACTCAGAGACGCCGAGCTTATCCATTAGGGTGCGCCGTAGACCCAGGCTCTCGCGATACAGTCGTTTTGCCGACCCATGGTCACCCTGGTCCTGTGCGATGGTCCCGAGATCGGCAAGCCCATAGCCAATGCCAAGCTTGTCTCCTAACTTCTGGAAAACGGCCAGGCTCTCCTCATGGAGAGTGGCGGCTTGGGCGTAGTCGCCCTTGGCGGCACGGATCGAAGCCAGGTAGGACAGTGCCCAGGCCTCGCCATGCGGATCTCCCTGCTCCCGGTGTGCGGGCAGCACCTGCTCAAGAAGCATGGTCGCCCGCTCGTACTCACCCAGCCTGAGCGCCACCAAGCCCTGGTAGTTGAGTGCCCAGGTAGCGCCTGTGACATTCCCCTCGCTGGTGTGCAGCGCGTGGGCCGACTCGAAGAGTTGTATCGCTTGCCCGCAATCGCGCTGATAGTAGGTCAGCAGTGCCAGGACTTCAACGGCGCGTGCTCGTACGGCCGCCGGCACGGCGGTGCCGGCGCGTTCGAGCAGCCCCTCCAGCCGGCGTCGTCCTTCACCCGCGTAGCCTCGTATGTACCAGAAATCCTCGAGCGCCGCGGCCAGCCGAAGCCCTGCCTCCCACCGGCCATCTTCCTGACTGCTCCAATCCAGGGCAGTCCGCAGATTCTCTAACTCTTCCTCCAGCCGTTCCAACCACACCTCGCGCTCCGCCCCGCCGACGTGCAACGCTGCCTGTCCGGCCAGGGTCAGGTACCACTCAAAGTGCCTTTCCCGCAGCAGTGGCGCTTCTCCTGCCGCCGCAAGCTTCTCCCAGCCGTACTGCCGCACCGTCTCCAGCAACCGGTAGCGAGGGCCCGTTCTCTCCTCCAACAGCACCAGCGATTGGTTCACCAGCCCGGCCAGCAGGTCCAGCACTTCCCCCGCCATAATGCCTCTGTCGGCACAGATCGACTCCGCCGCCTCCAGCGTCCAGCCTCCGGCGAACACCGCCAGGCGCCGCAAGAGGAGGCGCTCCCCTTCCTCCAGGAGGTCATAGCTCCAGTCGAGGCTAGCCCGCAGCGTCTGCTGGCGCGGCAAGGCGACGCGACTGCCCCCGATCAACAAGCGAAAGCGGTCGTCCAAGCGGGCCGCGAGCTGGTCGAGCGCGAGGGCCGCGAGGCGCGCCGCCGCCAACTCGATGGCCAGCGGCATGCCGTCCAACCTTCGGCAGATCAGGGTCACCAGGGCCATATTGTGTTCCGTGAGGGCAAAGTCCGGTTGCCTCACCCGGGCCCGCTGCACAAAGAGCCGCACGGCGTCGGAGGCGCGCGTCCGCTCCAGGGTGAGCCGAGCCATGGGAGCGGGGAGGGTACACGACGGCACCCGCCAGAGCTGTTCGCCGCCGATGCCCAGCGCCTCGCGGCTGGTGGCCAGCAGGGTGAGCTGGGGGCAGACGCGCAAGAGGGCGTCGGCCAGATGGGCGCAGGCCGGCAGGATGTGCTCGCAGGTGTCCAGGAGCAGCAGCAGCCGTTTAGGGCGCAGGAAGGCGGTGAGGGTTTCAAGCAGCGCTTCGTCGCCCCGCTCCCGCACGCCCAGGACGGTGGCCACCGCGCGGGTGACGAGGGCCTCATCGCTCAGGGCGGCCAACTCCACCAGCCGGATGCCGTCCGCGTAGGCAAGCACCAGGTTGGCGTCAACGGCCAGGGCACGGGCCACCTCCAGGGCCAGGCGGGTCTTGCCGCAACCGCCGGCCCCGGTCAGGGTCACCAGACGCGCCTGGCCCAGCAGGCGCCGCACCGCCGCCAGTTCGCTTTCGCGGCCGACGAAGCTGGTGAGGGGGAGCGGCAGGTTAGTCGGCGCCTTGGCGGGCGGCCCTGGGCGCTCCGTCGGCGGCGCCGCCTCGTCCGCCGGGACGGCGCTCGCCTGCAAGGCCGCGCGCTCCACGGGCTCCAGGGCCAGCGCCGCCACCAGCAGGCGCACCGTGCTGCCACGCGGGCGCTGCTTGACCCCCCGCTCCAGGTCGCTGATCGTGCGCCAACTCACCCCGGCCCGCTCGGCCAGCCCCTCCTGGGACAGCCCGGCCCGCAGGCGCAAGCGCTTGAGCAGGGGGCCGAACGGTCGGCGCGCGGGGTCCGGCTCGGTCTCGCTCCGCCCTTCGTCCGGCTCGGTCTCGCTCCGCCCTTCGTCCGGCTGCCAATGCGCGCCATGCTCCATTCCGCGGCTCCCTGGTTTGCCCCATCGTATCACATCGGTGCCCGGCAAAGATGTTGGCTTGGTGTAGGTGAGGTGTGGGTATCGGGCATTGCCTCGCCCTACACGGCGGCGTATACTGCGAGCCAGATAGGCGCACGGGAGAGGCCGTTCGGGCAAGCCCGTAAGCTGAGAGTGCGACCGGCGGACAGCGTCGGCCACCTCCGCCTACTCTTGGCACGCTGCTTGGAGCCGGCCGTTGGGACGGGCTTGTTGCTGTTATCGGGTCGAGCGGCGTCAAAGGAGAATCGAGAATCACGGCACCGGTGCAAGGAGTGATAGCGCCGATGGAAGTGAACGACTCAACTCAGGTTCTTGTGATCGGAGGAGGACCAGCCGGCTCTACCGTGGCTACCTTGCTCGCGCGCGAGGGGCTTGACGTCACCCTGGTAGAGCGCGCCATCTTTCCCCGGTTTCACGTCGGCGAGTCGCTGCTGCCCTCCTGTTTAGAGATCTGTGATCTCATCGGCGCTCGGGAAAAGGTGGAGGCGCACGGCTTCGTTCGCAAACATGGTGGCTTTTTCTCCTGGGGGCGCGAGTCGTGGGATTTGAATTTTCAGAATCTGCCTTATCCCTATGGCTTCCAGGTCCTCCGCTCCGAGTTCGACCAGTTGCTTTTGGAGCATGCCAAGAGTGAAGGGGTGCACGTCTTCGAAGGGGTCGAGATCCATGATCTCTCATTCGACGACAATGAGCGGCCGCGGCGTGCGACCTGGAAGCAGGTGGGCGCGGGCAGGGTCGGCGGAGAGATCGCCTTCGACTACCTGATGGACGCCTCGGGCCGCGACGGCTTGATCGCGTCCCGCTACCGCAAGAATCGGCGTTATCACGATGCTTTCCAGAATGTGGCGCTCTGGGGCTACTGGACCGGCGCGACTGAGATGGCATTCGCTCCGCCCGGCGCGATTGCCAATGGATCCATCGATGACGGCTGGCTCTGGGGTATCCCGCTGCACGACGGAACCATGAGTGTTGGGGTGGTGCTGCACAAGACGACGTTTAAGGAGAAGCGCCGCCAGTTTGGATCACTCGATGAATTGTACCGGGCGGCGATCGATGACTGCCCGCTGATTAAGGGGCTGGTCGAATCGGGCCAACTGGTCTCGCGCTTGAGGATGGAGCAGGACTACTCGTACCTTGCCGAGACCCTGGCTGGACCCGGCTATTTCCAGGTTGGCGATGCGGCCTGCTTCATCGATCCACTTCTGTCCACCGGCGTCCACCTCGCTACGCACGCGGCGGTGCTCGCCGCGGCGAGTCTGGTGAGCCTGATGCGCGGCGAGGTCACGGAAGAGCAGGCCCGAGGGTTCTATGAACAGAGCTATCGACAGGCCTACCTCCGCCTCGCGGTTATCGTGTCGGGCATGTACCAACTCTACGACGGCAAGAAAACGTACTTCTGGACGGCACAGCAGCTCACTCAACACGATTATGATGACGGCGATGCCGTGAACCAGGCATTTCTCTACGTCGTTTCCGGTCTGGAAGACCGACAGAATAGCGCGCGGGCGCTGCGCGAGGCAGAGGTCGCGCTGGTGGCCTCCGGGGTAGCCGAGGAAGAGGCCCAGCGCACCTTGTTTCTCCACCAGGCCTACCACAAAGTCTTCTTCCTGTCCTCGCTGGCTCCGCGGGAAGCCGACCCTGGCCTGTACGTCACGACGACCCCACGCTTGGGATTGGCTTGGGCGGCGCCGACCTTGCAGGCCAGTGAAGAGACGGCGGAGGTTTGAGCTATGGATCCGTCCAGGTCGCCCCACGAGAACAAGCACGTACTCCCGCCCGGTCCTCGGGGAATGCCCCTCCTGGGAAACCTTGTGCGGTTCCGGAGGGATCAGCTTGGCTTTCTGCTCCGCCTCCAGCGCACCTATGGGCGGATGGCGACCATTCTTATTGGCAAGACGACGGTCGTCCTTTTGTTCCGCCCGGAGCATGTTCGCTATGTCTTGACCGATAACCCGCGCAACTTTACCAACCGTGAGGTTGCCGGGGGCCTTATCTTCGGTAACTTGCTCGTCCTCTCGCTTCTGGCGCGCTCCCTCACCGAGAAGGCAACTCGAGGCTTGCACGATTTCGTCGGTGACGGCCTACTGACGACGGATGGGGAATTCCACGACCGCCACCGGCGTCTCTTACAAGGGGCCCTCGCCCGGCGCCGGGTGGAGCAGCACGCCGGGTTGATCGTGCGCTACACCCAGGAGGCCGTCGAGCGGTGGCGTGGCGGGACGGAGATGGACCTGGCCCACGAGATGCAAGCCGTCATTCTCCGCATCACGGCGAAGATCCTCTTCGATCAAGACGTGCGGGACAGCGCGCTCGGATCGATCATCGATGCCGTGCTCGCGCAACCGGTCGGCCTGTTCGAGGGGCTCTTGAACCTGCGGGTCGCCCTCCCGTTCACGCCCTATCGCCGACGGATGGCGCTCCTGCGTCAGGCTGACGCTGTTATCTACGCCGTCATCGATCGGCGGCGTGCCGAGAACCGTGATGTCGGCGATGTCCTCTCCATCCTGCTGCAAAGCGGGACGGAGACCACGGTTGACGCCCTGACCAGGCGCGAGGTGCGTGACGAGTTGGTATCCCTGCTCGCCGCCGGCCATGAAACCACGACCAATACGCTTGCCTGGACCTTCTACCTGCTCGCGCGGAATCCGGCTGTCCTGGGGCATCTGATCAGCGAGATTCAGCAGGTTCTTGGCGGTCGAGATCCGCGGGTGTCCGATATGGTCAACCTGCGCTATCTTGACTGGGTCGTGAAGGAATCGATGCGCCTGTATCCTTCGGCCTGGACCCAGGGCCGGCAGGCCATCGCGGCCTTCGACCTCGATGGCTATCACTTCCCCGCCGGCACCTTTTTGATGTTCAGCCAGTGGGTGCTTCACCGGCTGCCCGATGTCTGGGGTGACCCCGACGTGTTTCGACCGGAGCGCTGGGATCCCGCGCACGGTGAGAAGGCACAGCGCTGGGCCTACTTTCCGTTCGGTGATGGCCCGCGCAGTTGCCTCGGCATGCCCTTAGCCAATCTGGAGGTCCGTTTGGTGCTCGTCACGATTCTGCAGCGCCTCATCCCGATCCTCGTCCCCGGCCATCCGGTCGAGCCATTCCCCCTCATCACCTTACGTCCGAAGCATGGCCTGTGGATCCGCTTCAAACCAGCTTCGACCGTCGTGCCGGCGCCCGTCACCGGCGCAAGCGATCCGTCACCCATCTCTGCATGTCCCTACCAGGAACGTTTAACGACCGGCAGGGAAATGGGGTTCGGATGACGCTTGCTGCCCGGATCGTGGGCTCGGCAACGGCAACGCCTGCCCACAATTACCCCCAAGAGATCTTCCGTCTCGGGCTCTGTCAGAAATTGTTCGGGGACGACTGGGCCGCGCGATCCGACGTGGCCAAACAGGTCCGCCTGATTGAGCGGCTGTTTGCCTCGAGTCGGGTCGAGCATCGACAGATGGCGGTGGAAGTCTTTTCTTACTACCGTATGCGGCCGCCCACGACTGGCGAGCGGATGGTTGCGTATGAACAGCTCTCCTACCCACTCGCGCGAGCCGCGCTTGAGGCCTGTCTGCAAAGCGTTGACTGTCCGGCGCGGGTGATCTCAGACTTCATCGTCGTTTCTTGCACCGGTTACAGTGCGCCCGGTTTGGACATCCTCCTCGCCCGCGACCTGGGCATGCCGCCCAATGTCCGGAGGCTCGTCATCGGCCACATGGGCTGCTACGGCGCGCTCGTTGGCCTGCGCAGCTCCCTGGCAAACTTGAGGGCGCACGCGGGCGCGGTAGTCGCGCTCACGACGGTCGAACTCTCCAGCCTGCACTTCCCCCCCGCCAGTCACCGGTTGAATTTCGGGACCCTGGCCGGATCGGCGCTCTTTGGCGACGCGGCGGCAACGCTGCTGCTGACGGTCGGTAAAGATGCGATGGGGCCGGAAATAGTTGACCTCTACTGCGCGGCAGACTTCGCGACGACGGACCAGATGTCGTGGAAGATTACCGATGAAGGGTTTGTCATGGGCCTTTCGCCCCGGATACCGATCACCCTGCGGCGGAACGTCGCCGGGGTCGTGGCTCGGCTCCTGGCGCCGCACGACGTCGCGCCGGCTGCCGTCACCCATTGGCTTGTACATCCCGGCGGTCCGGATATCCTCGACGCCGTAGCCGGCGCGCTCGACCTGACCGAGGAGCAAATGGCGCTGTCGTGGCAGGTGCTGCGTGATCACGGCAATTGCTCGTCCTCCACCGTCTTACTCATGCTCGACCGGCTGCTGCGATCTGGTCGGACTCGGCGCGGTGAATGGTGCGTGATGATGGCTTTTGGTCCTGGCCTGACGCTCGAGACGTGTCTGCTCCGCTTCTAAACTAAGGGGCAAGAAGCCCTGGTTGGGCCTAGGCGGCGCGGGGACACGAGATGGCCGGCGGAGAGACAGGCAACTCCCAGTCGCAACAGGAGGACGAGGTGGAGGTAGCGTATAGCGTGACGATCCGGCGCCCGGTTGACGAGGTTTTCGGCTTCGTCGGCAATCCCAACAGCGACCCTATCTGGGGATCGCTGATCGTGGAGTCGGCGCCGCTCTCACCGGGTCCGGTTGGCATCGGCGCGACGTTTCAGCAGACCGCGACCTTAATGGGTACGCGCATAACCATGCTAATCGAAGTCACGGATTACGAACCGGGGCGCCTGCTGCGCTACCGAGCATCGCGCCCCTTCCCGATCGAGCATTGCCGCACCGTCGAGCCGACCCCGGAGGGGAGCCGGCTCACCTTCGTCACCGAGATTGACGTGCAAGGGAAATTCCACTTCGCGGCACCCTTCCTGCGGCAGGCAACACGCCGCCAGATGGAAGTGGACCTGGAGGCAATCAAGGCCCTTATGGAAGCAGCACCGCGGGAGAGCAGCGGCGTACCCTCCCGAGAGACGTAGCATGTACTGGGAGAACGGCCCTCCCGCGAGTCGGACGGCTCGATGCCGTGCCCCCCTGGTTTGCCTCATCGTGCCACATCGGTGCCCGGCAAAGATGTTGGCTTGGTGTAGGTAAGGTGTGGGTATCGGGCATGGCCTGGGCCCCCGTGACGGCGCATACTGCGGCCCAGACAGGCGCACGGGAGACGCCGTCAGACAACGTACGGAAAGGAGCATCCCACACATGCCACGGTTCATGGACTTCCACCCGGATCTGCGGTTGCCCAGCGAGGCCATCGAGCAGTTGCGCAACGATGCCCAGGCACACCGGTCTGACGAGTTCGGAGTCCGCCAGGTGGAGCTGTATCACGATCACGACGGACACGTCTATTGCCTACTCGAGGCCCCGGACGCGGAGGCCGTGCGCCGGCACCACGCCGCCCTTGGCGTGCCCTGCGGCGACGTGCACTTGGTCGACTCGCTGCTCTAGTCAAAATTGCTCGCGGCGTGGGAGGCGGCGGGGAGGTGGCCACAATCCAGCCATCGGTCTCGCCGCGGTCCCCATTCAGCTCGGACTGGACCGCCGGTTCGTCGGTGCAAGTGGTGCCCACGGCGGGGCGCCGAGGGGGAGAGGTGGATGACCCCAGGGTGTCATCGCCAAAATCATTGCCTTGCATGAGCCAGCCGCCTCTCAACCTGATTGAGACGCGACCTCGGCGGTCGGATGAGTCTCGGTCTGAGTTGGGTCAAGCGTGTCGGCCAGGGAATCGGCAAAGCGTGCCGGGACCAAGACGGTGAGCCGGTCGCCCCGCTGGACCTCG
>Ga0307374_10013798_pt1 | contig 11109 bp, 15 predicted proteins | sample OX3MG_FD_202532 | JGI IMG/M metagenome (GOLD analysis project Ga0307374, IMG submission 202532) | Soil microbial communities from Risofladan, Vaasa, Finland - OX-3 | ecosystem: Environmental > Terrestrial > Soil > Coastal area > Acid sulfate soil | place: Finland: Risofladan, Vaasa | collected... | reverse complement strand
AGCGAAATAAAATTGGAATTGAGATATGTTGAAGCAGATTCCTTTGAAGCAAAAATGTTTCTTTGGTGGAATTTAGTGTGGTGGAGGATACCTTATGAACATCCAGTAGGTAGACAAATGCGATTTGTAATATGGGATAAAACACATGATTCACCGTTTGGATTAATTGGTCTTCAAAGTCCTATTTTAAAAATGGCAGTCAGAGATCGTTACCTTCAGATTCCAAATGATAAATTAGATTATTGGTTGAATATGTCATTACACGGTCAACGGGTAGGAGCACTTCCACCATACAATGAATTACTGGGAGGTAAACTTGTAGCATTGACACTTACTTCTAACGAAATTAGAGAAATATATTCAAAAAAATATAAAAACAAAAAAACTCTCATTCGAGATAGAAAGATTCCATCTCATCTGTTATTCACAACAACTACTGGTGCTTTTGGTAAAAGTAGCATGTATGAACGGTTACAATATGAGAACGAAAAAGTTGGAAGTTTTCTTGGTTTCACTGCTGGTTCAGGTACATTCTTTGTTAACGATGCTTTGTACCATGAAATTCTAGATTATCTTTTATCTTTAGGTTATGATGTGAGAAGAGGAATCGGTATTGGACCCTCTAGGAAATTGAAATTTATAGATACTGCACTATCAAAATTGGGAATACAAAGATCTTCTAGAAATGGCATAAAAAGAGGTTTTTACTTGTTCTCAAATGTAGATAATCTAAAAGAGATCATAAGTAATAACAGTAAACCAAAATGGCTTGATAGATCTTTTGATTCGATACAAAACTTTTGGATGCAAAGATATTGTATTCCTAGAGCAAAACGTATGCAGGATTTTCAAAGTTTTACTCCAAAAAAATTGTTCAATGAATTACGTACTGAGTTGAGGAATTGAAATAATCATAACCTCTGATGAATTATCCTTACCACAAATGACATTTTAACAAGTGTACATAATTACGTATATGTCAAACGATGTATTAGGTTCTAGAAATGTTAGTCAAATTAACACTACTATCATAGACGATTCCGATAAAGTACTGTATATGTTCACATCTACTGCACAACCTTACATTAAAGATACTCTTGATCTTTTGGCACTTCCAGTTGGGGTCAGTTATAGATTCAGATACGATGTAAAATGGTTACCTGTTGATTTATTTGAAAATGAGAACAAAATTAAACTCAAATCTCTCAAAGATCAAAAATCTATACTTGTTCATGTAAGAACACTTCCTAAACCAAAACTTCACGGTAAAATTTCCTATGAAATAATCGAATTCATACCAATGAGAGAAGCAAAAATATTGGAGGCGAGCATGGTTGGAGATTTTGTATGGGTGTATTTCCTATTAGGAGATTGGATTGATTATTCCTTATTAAGTAAAGAATCACAGCAGCTATACCACAATAAAATAAAAGATGTTATGTCTAATCCATTAAAAACTGAATTGGTATATACTGCGTTATTATCTAAGAAACCCGACTTACAGACTATTCAAGAAGACCTCTCTGCCGATTATCATAACAGTAAAGTTGTATCTAACTGGTCAACACTGATTAATTTTATAGGTAGTAAGTCAGAGCATAAGAATTCGATATTTATCAAATTGTTATCAATAGAAGACATTCGTAATAATAATAAATTGAAACCTGTCAAGTTGTCTGGATCCATATATGGATTTTCGTTAGAAAGTGAAAAGACATATCAAATTAGAATCCTACAGAGATCTCTTAATTCACCCTCTCCATCTTTTAATCTAAAAATAATTACTAATTCTGATGATATATTGCCAATAAAAGATACGGATATTGTTCAAGGTAAATATGATATTTTCAGATTTATAATTTCACCAACACCGCTTTTGAAATCACGATATACTTTTCTATTGATTCAACCCGAAGACGATTATCCTAAAGAATACAAGATCGCACATTGTTTTTTCAACATCAAAATAAATATACAAAAAAAATATCTTGCAGGATTATTAGGAGGACTTACAGCAGCTCTAGCCTTGAGTGGTCTTGGAAGCACAATTGCAGATGTATCAGGTGTTAAATTATTATCTACAGTTCTACCAATTTTAGGAGGGTTTGGAAGTGCTGTTATAGCATATCTTATGCCCAAGAGATAGAATTTAAAATATAATTCGATCTAAGATATTCTTTCTACTTAGTATAAAATAATTGAAAATTAGGGGAAAAAAGAGTTTATGCAGGTATTTCTTTTTCGTTAAATTCTGCAGGCACTATCGTTAGTCCATTCTTGGTTTCTTTCACCAATACGAAGTCACCTTCTTTCAAATGCCATTTTTTTAGAATAGGTTCTGGAATTGATACCCGCTTTCCTGCTAGGATTTTTTGGGGTTGACTTGTGAATTCCACACTTCTTTTTGTTACCAAGCTAGGATATCTACCTTTTGTAGGATATACACTAGTGTCAATTCTCTTTATGCGTATAATCTACCCTTATTCACCATGGTGAAATGTAGGAGCTAACTTATATGCAAAATGTAGGACCTACATTTCGATGGAATTGATGAAAAACCTGAATCCAATTGGGGAGTCTTTTGGTATCGGCAAATTATCAAAATACCCTTTGAGATTCACTCATCATCCAAATAGAGAAGGAGGTGAAAAAAAATTGCATATAGAACACGACGATCACGAAAAATTCTTCACCTTCTTTGTAGACAACAAGGAGTTCCATACTCCTGAACCTCAGATAACAGGTGGACAAATTATGGACATCACGGGTATTCCTAGGTCCACTGGTCTCATAGAAATTATGGAAGATGGGTCACAGGTCCAAATAAACGAGAATGAAGTAATCGAGTTTAAAGGTTCTGGAAGACGTTTCAAAAAAGCACCCAGATTCAAGAGAGGTTAGAAAGTGATAGAAAGAATTCTGCAAGAAATTCAACCCTTGCAAAACAAATATGGTGCTCTGGAGTGTGGTCCAAATGCGGAATGGATTTTATTCAAAGAGTTCAAACTTCCTCCTGGATGGGATAGGGAAGTAACTGAACTTTTGATTATAATTCCGCCTGGCTATCCTTCAACACCTCCCGACAATTTTTTTGTTCCAATGGGTTTCAAGTTAGCGTCGGGAGCACAAGTAGCCAATTATACCGAGGGTCCAATGTATCTAGAAAAGCAGTGGGGACAATTCTCGTATCATATTGATGGTGATTGGCATCCTGCAGCTGATATACTTGGCGGAGATAATTTGCTTTCTTTTACGATTAAAGTTTTGGATAGGCTAAAGGAGTTGAATTAATTGAACGATATTAGAATAACACAAAGCATTTGGGAAAAAACAATTAAACATCTTTTTCAAGATGATGATGAACATGTTGCATTCTTTCTAGCAGAACCAGTACACAGTAAAGGGATAAAATTTCTTGTAAAAGATGTAATTTTGGTAAAAAATGAAGATATGGAATGTGGAGGGTTTTCTGCACAGGTCAAGGTTAGAGCTCTGTTAGAGGTAACCAATAAGGCAAACAAAGACAAGTTGGCTCTAATAGAGATACATAATCATAATTTTTCTTTTGGGGATGTTGATTTCTCAAGAACTGATTATAATGGTTTTAAAGAATTTGTACCTTACATATTTGATGTTTTACCAGGTAGGCCTTATGCTGCAATTGTAGTGAATCCTAAAGAACAGATCAATGCAGTAGTTTGGAGAAGAGCAGACACTTTTGAACCAATATCGGCTTTACGTATAGTAGGTTCTAATTTTAAAAAATATGTAACAACTCTGGAAAAAAGAACTAAACCAAGGTCAACAATTGGATCTGATGTTTATTCTAGACAAGTACTGGCTTTTGGGAAAGAGGGTCAAGAAAAAATTCAGTTAGTACAAGTAGCGATTGTTGGCTGTGGTGGTATTGGAAGTCATATCTCTCAACAATTAGCGTATTTGGGAGTTAGAGAATTTTACCTGATAGACTCTGACATTGTTGAAGATACTAATCTGAATAGACTTATCGGCTCTTCTAAATCTGATATTGGAAAGCCAAAAGTACAAGTGATAGCAAAAATGATTTCCATCATTACAAATGGAAAAGCAGAAGTTATAACTATACAAAAAAATCTCAGAAGTTCAGAAGCCCTTGAAGTACTAAAACAAGTTGATATTATTTTTGGATGTGTAGATAATGATGGAGCACGACTGATTCTAAACCAGTTGTCCTTTAGCTATCTTACTCACTATGTGGATTGTGCAACTGGGATAGATGCAGAAGATGGAAGATTAGATTGTGCTGGAGGTCATATTATGATACTACAACCAGAGGGACCGTGTATGGAATGTTCAAACATGATAGACAAGAAAGAAGTATCTAATGATCTGACTTCACCTGAAGATTATGAAAACAGAAAAAAATTAGGATATGTAAAAAATGCTGATATTCCTAATGCTTCGGTTGTCTCATTAAATGGAACAATTTCATCAATAGCAGTTAATGAGTTTATGATGCTAGTAACTGGAATTAGACCGCCTAGATTGTTGACTATATACGATCTGTTGCAAGGAAGAGAACCTGCTACTGTACAAAGAAGCATAAAAAATGATGAAAAATGTCTACATAATTTCTTTATAGGAATTGGTGATAAAGTTCATCTTGAACGATACCTAAGAAAAGAGGTGATACGATGAGAGATGATAGCCTTACTACTAGAAAAAAACCAAAAGAATATCTTCATTTAATTGAACAGACACATTTTCCATTTTTCAATAATATTGATACTTTTTCATTCTTACTTGTTATAGCAACCATTGTATTCTGTATGTCAATTCCATCTATTTCTCATGTTCAAATCGCTCATGATTTAGGTGTACCAATAAAACCATCTATTACTAATCCTGCATCTCAATCTTCAGATAAATCAGAGCTGCATGGACATGGTGAATCTGAAATACATGAAATACCATTCTTGGTAACAAAAATGGGGCCAGTTTCAATACAAAAAAATTCTGCTGGTAGTATATCATTGCGTTTTAGTGGAATCAGTATTGTACAAATGAAATCTATGGATGGAGAACAGCCTATTCCTGTAGATAAAATGAATGCTACAACTATGGTTGCTATCAAAAAACCTTCTATGGCATTAGATGAACCAAGCTATGTCTGGGGAGATAAAGTCTACATATCATTCATAGATCCTTTTAGCGTTAAGCATCCAGATAAGATTGAAACCATTGGCGAAAATCATAATATTATAATTTCTATTGGTAGTTCAACTAAATTAGATTGTATTTTTAGAGAAACAGGTTATGGTACGGGATTCTTTAGTGGCATGATCACTTTGAAATGGCCATTTGTTCATGATGGTATTTCTGCAAATGGTCTTACATGTATTGTTGTATATGATGATAAAACTGTAAATCAACAAAAGAGTTCAATTACTGTATCGTATGAGTATGCTCCTAATGAATATGCAATAGCTACTGCTCCCATAGAAATTAGTAGGAATCAGAATTTACAATGACAATGCCTATGCGTCATAAGAAATTGGAATGGCTTGATTTTGACTGGTTTAGTCATAAAAAAGAAATTTTCTTAGACAATTTAACTATACGATGCAGAAGTTCTAATAAGAAAAGTCAAAAGATTCTATTTTTCTTTGGTGATCTAAAACATGTTACTTTGGATCTCTCTAAAAAAATGTTTGATGTACACATGACTAGTGACATTAGTGGAAGGCCACATCAAAATATAATGGCTATACCGCTTAGAAGAATCAATAGAAAAATAAGAAGGGATAGACAAGTTCTTTCAAAATATGTGCAGTTTATACCGTTTAGTAATAATTGCTTCAAACACTTCGTATTGGTTGATCCATATTCAAACAAATTCCTAAAAAATTGCATCAGTCTATCAGAACTTGGTCATTTGCAACCTCCTAAATTACTAAAATTAATGGTGAAACATGAAGATGCTATACGACATAACAAAAAACACTATCTTGTGTATGCTCTTTCTGGTAGAAGACAGGGAGTGGTTGAAGTAGAAACCAGAAAACATGGATTCAAATTCTGTTCAGAAATCCCAATTCAAAATATTTCTAATGAGTTGTATAATAAAGAACATCTCAAGAATAAGCTTGAGGAAGTATTAGGATTAAAGTATAATCCTAAACATGAGAAAATTTGGAAAAAATGGGAATACTTTATTCCTATGATTGAAAAAATATTCCGAATTAAATCTCTAATTAATTAGAAAATCGACCTAACAAAAATAATCTATCTTGCACGTATTCTTCTAAGCGGTATAGCCATCAAATCTATTTCAAATCTTTTTTCTTTTTGTCCATTCCTTCCCGTTTCCTATGACAGTTAATACATAAAATTTCTAGATTTTTCAAAGAAACATCAGAAGGATCACTATTCTTGTGATGAGTTGTGAGATTAGTTCTTGTTCCACACTCTTCACATCTAGCCTTAAAATGTTCAAAAATAGTAGTTTGGTTAAATCTCCTTCTTTTCTTCTTGGTTTTTTCAGTTAGGTCCAATTCTTGCTTAACCCTATTTTGGAAAGATCTCTATCGAACATAAAGAATTTTCAACAAATCATGCCAACCGAAATGTAATTAACAAAAAAGACTAATAACAAAAAAAAAGAGAATGAAAACCATGCTTAAGGAAACATTTTGTGAAGAATGTGATGACCATCACTATGAAGGACAATTATGTCATACTCAAAAAGATGTATGGGAAAAATACAACAGATCATTAACTTTGGCTGAATTGAAAAAACTTCTACCAAAGGGCACTTACATGTCTAAAACTCCAAAATTCTAGTCATAACCAAGTGAAAATGATTGATTCTAAAATAACCCACATAATTTATCGCAGATGTACAACGTGAACTCGTGTCAGTAAAGAATGCACTTGGCGGTCTTGATATTTTGATTGAGCATAAGAAAAAAATCAAATCTGTCATGCAAGATCTCTTATATGAATGGCGGAATGATAGCGAAGATGTTGTAAGCCGTAATGCAAAAATGATCGTAAGATTTCAACAATATGACTTGGATTGGTTACATGCCATCAAGAGGCAACTTTTACCAGAACAGCACAGAACCAAGATAGTATGTAAGCATCCAAAGAAAGATCATGATGTATGTGATGGTAAAAAGTACTGCATGAACTGTAATGAGGAACTTGAATAGTAAGTCAGATCATGCTGGTTTCTAACATTAGATTATCCGAAAAAAACGATAAGCTAATAATTGCTAAATACGAATATTGTGATATATGATGGAACTAGTATCTGCCATTCTCCCTTTGCTCAATTTAGATCCCATCACTCTGATCAGTATTGCTGTTGTGATGGCACCTGTGTTCACAGCATTCATGTTTAGTTTTCCAACAGCAGTTTTTAATTGCGGTATTACAGAATTAGAACAAATAAAACAATGTGATTCACCATTATCTGAATTTCAATACAGAACAGACAATAAAGAACATGAATACAAGATAAGAATAGATAGAAAAAGAAGTCTAGTCTATTTCAAATAGTCTTCCAAGTGGTAATCTTAGTATTATTGTATCTAAAAACCTAGATCCAGTTTATCTAAAACAAGATTCTAGGCTAGCAATGGGCCTAGTATGCACTTTTATCGAGTGCTTAAAACCTATACACTCTTTTGATGTTTTCACATGCAAGTACTGTGGATTCAAATTTTGTTCAAAACACAGGCAACCAGAAAATCACGCTTGTGGAAAGCCAACTTATGCCAATAAATACATCAGAAAGACTTGGCTTCGAAAATATGAGCAAAACATCACTAGTGGTCAATACATTGTTGTCTGTGATACATGTGGTTACGTATCATCAGAACCCCAACTCATCGAGCTTGCAGGTCGAGAGTTGGAAGCACATCTGTCACACAATGAAAAATGTTCCAAGACTGTATTTCTTGAAGAAGTTATTCCACCAGATGTGTTCAAAACTTTAGCAAAACATCGTGAAAATATTATCCGCGAACAAAGATCATTTTGGGTCTGTGCACATTGCCGTCCTCCTAGAAAATTTACAGATCATGATGAATACATAGCACATCATTATACGCATAATTAGGAAAAAACATGGGCGAAGACGACTGGCGAAACTGGAAGAATGGCAGATACGATAACCGCTATCGGGGAGTACGAAGGCATTCAGGACAAAGAAATCGCAAGATGATAACTACAATCTTGGTAATCGTGGCAGTTTTGTTTGTTAGTTATTTTGTCTATCAGAATTATTTTACTACGGGAATAATGCAAAAGGAAGCTAGTAATGCAATCAACAATGCTAGCAAGATTCAACCAGCTCTAGTCAGCATCACTAAACCTGCTTTGGATGCAATTTCCAAAGTAGCTTCACAGGTAAATACACAAGTTACTTCTCCATCAAAAAACAGTCCAGAAACTCCTAGTCCTGCAACTCCTGGAATTCAACCAAGTTTAGTTAATACAATCGATTTAGAACATGCAATACATAATCAAATCAATAGCATGAGGGCAAATGCTGGTTTGAAACCACTATCTTATGACGAACAAGTAGCTACTATGGCAAGAGAACATAGTAAAGATATGGCGATAAATAATTACTTTGACCACACATCGCCAGATGGAAAAACTCTACAAGATAGAATCATTACTGCAAGAATTCCGTGCTTCCCAGACGGAGAAAACATAGAACAAACTTACACAGGTGATACGCCCTACTCAATAGTTCAAACTTGGATGAATAGTCAAGGCCATAGAGATAACATACTTACTCCATTTTACATGCGTGAGGGGATAGGAGTGTATGATAGTTTAGGTAATGTTTTCATTACAGAAGATTTTTGTTAAATCCTTAAGTTCATACAAAAATTTAGAAGACATGAGTTTACAAAAAAGATAATTCAGACATGATGTATAATGATGCAGATCAGAATAATGCTCACGGAGATAATATTCTAAATCCAAATCATAAATCAGTGTCTTTAGGTATTGCATATGATAATAACAACTTAGTTTTGGTAGAGGACTTTCAAGAACCAAATACTTTAGGTTGGAAGAGTTTTGATTTGGCGTATGATGATGGGAAATTCTGCTGGTAATTTAATCTCAAAAGTGATTTCTAAATACTTATCAAGATGAGTGCAAAAATAGTTTATGGATCAATACTGTTTTCTATGTAAGAAAAAATTTGGGTTGATAGATGAAAAATTTGGTAAGACTATGCTTACTAATTCTAATATTCCAATTCCAGAAGGTTTTGATCTGGAAGATAAGTTGTGTTACAAATGTTTTAAAGCACATTACAAACCAGATCCAACACCACCTAAAGATGTGAAAAAAGATGATTCTATTAGCGTGATATGGTGCTTAATACTGACTTTCCTAATTCCTTGGAACTTACTTTATTATGCTTATAGAACAAAACATTTTCGAATAGCAAGTATAATTATTGGCATTGTAACGGCTGGTAGTATAATGTACTTTGCAATTCCTGAAAACACTGTCGCCAAAAGTATCTCTGTTATTTTTGTGATTGTTGGAATCATTGGATTTTTTGGCTCTCATATTTATGCACCAATTATTGCGGGTTGGTGGGTATCCAATTGGAATGAAAAAATACGCTCTCAACCTACAACTTCATCTTCTAATACCTGATTGATTCTAAATCTCAAAAGTAGGTTAACTAATAAATTCTGACTGTCTAATTGTAAGCATGGCTACAGAGTTCATTGAATCGATGCGATATTCTGAAGCATTAGAATTTCTTGACAAAAATCTGGACAATAATCCGAGGGATACCATTTCATTACTATACAAGGGAAAGGTGTTGAGTACTATTGGATTATACGAAGAAGCAATAGAAATTTTTGATTTCATAGACGAAATTGCTCCTAATTATACCGATGCAGCCTTGTATAGAAAAAAACTTGTAGATCATCTAAAACAATTACGCATATTCACAAGACATGACGAGTTGAATCAAAGCAATCCAAATCATTCTGCAAAAGCACTCATCTATCAAGGTCTAGCAAATTTCTATCGACAGAATTATGGGGAAGCATTATCTTGCTATGAGAAATCTCTGAGAATCATTCCGAATAATTTTTTTGTATTATTTTACATGGGAAATGCGTTTGCAAAACTCCAAAAATACGGAGATGCAATAGCGAATTACGATAAAGCTTTACATGTTGACGTCAATGATTTTAATGAATTAATTTTCAAAGGAATTGAACTTGATAAACTCAAGAGGTATGAAGAAGCTATCACGTGTTATAAGAAGGCAGAAAAATTAATTTCATATGATAATAACGATTTTGTTTTAATGCTCATTGGATATGCACTAGACAAAATGAAAAAATTTGATGATGCGATTGCCTATTTTAACAGAATTTTAGATAAAGATCCGAATCATTTAGCTGCATGGCATGGAAGAAGGGATGCAGAGTATGGTAAACATGATGGTCCTGTTCCTTATTATCGATAAATTATATTTTTAAAAGTAGGTTTCTTTACTTTTTCTTCTTGTAATTCTCTAGCAGTTCCTTTAACGCATCATCTAGTGTTGGAATCTTGCCAGTTCTTGCTTGAATCTGCCCCATCACCTTCAATAATTCAGTATGAGTGTTCTTTCCTATTCGAATAGTTGTATTGTCTGCCAATCTGATGCTTATCAGATATACCTGATATATTAGATTTGAGAATTTATTTTTCTTATTATAAGTTTTAACTTGCAATAAAGACACTTGTTATACGATTTAATTGTTATATCGTATTATAATTTAATCTGATTTTTCCTAGGTTTAAATTACATTTGGTAACAGAGTCAAAATTATAACCATATTTTGATTGGTTTGTAATTGTTTATAGTATGTCAAATGAAATGAAACCAAAAATTTAACAATATGGTCCAGTAACATAACTAACATGAATGATGAAACCATGAAAAATGAGAAAAATTCAGGGGTTTCAGACGCTGCAGTTAGTGGACCCCCCAGGATTCTACACTATTGTCTTATTTTCTTCTCTGAAAAATTATTGTATGGAATATTTGGTTAACAATTGACCTCTAAAAAATTAATTATGTGACAT
>Ga0307374_10013797_pt1 | contig 11110 bp, 6 predicted proteins | sample OX3MG_FD_202532 | JGI IMG/M metagenome (GOLD analysis project Ga0307374, IMG submission 202532) | Soil microbial communities from Risofladan, Vaasa, Finland - OX-3 | ecosystem: Environmental > Terrestrial > Soil > Coastal area > Acid sulfate soil | place: Finland: Risofladan, Vaasa | collected... | reverse complement strand
TCACGGATGACGAGTCGGTGGTCACCGCCCTTACGGTAGTCGGATCGACGCGGTATCGAGGTATGGGGCGCCGACCCGACAGGCCAGTCAGAACACCCGAAGGATGGCCTCGGCCTGTTGTCGGTAGCCGCCACCGAAGAGGACCGTGTGGACCAGCAGAGGGATGAGTCGGAACACTTCGACCCGATCCGCCCAGCCATCCTCGAGGGGACGGACCTCTCCATACGCGCTGAGAACTCGTTCGGGCACCGCACCGAACAGACCCAGCATGGCGAGATCCTCCTCAGGATGGCCGCCGTGGACCGATGGATCGATCAGCCACGCCACATCGCCGGTGCCCCACAGGACGTTCCCCCACCACAGATCGCCATGCACCAGGGCTGGCCGGCAGGCTGGGACGATGTCGGCGAGTCGCGCCACGAGCGGGGCAACTGATCGCTCCAGCCCGCATCGGGTGGCCAGGTCGAGCAGGCGTCTCCCGTAGAAGGCCGTTGCGTCCGGGGCCACCGAGGGATCGACCGGACACCCACCGATCCACGACGAGCCCCCACCCCATTGCGACCACGGCGCCGAGTGCAATGTGGCCAGCCGCCGGCCCAATGCCACATGGTGGGCCGGCGTCGGCTCCGCCGGCTCAACCCACTCCGTGACCAACGCGTCCGGATCCGACAGCACCACCTCGGGCACCGAAGGGGCCCCATCGACCTGGGCCAAGAGTCGAAGCCCCTCCGCCTCATCGGCCACGCCGGCGCCGGTCTTCACCACCAGCCGGCGGCCTCCGGCCGTGACCCGCCACACGCTCTGGCCGACTCGTTGGAGATGGTCGGTGGGACCAAGGGAGTCGGCGAGGCGATGCAGCCAGGTTTCCGACGAGGCCACGCCCATCCGTTCGACCATGGGCTCAGTCTTCCGGTCGGCGGCCCATCAGGCCAGCGCTCGAACCGCCCCCAACCCACTATTACGAACGTCTGTTCGCTATGGTGGGGCCATGGAGATCGCCGTGCAACGGTCTTTCGACGACCTCGACACCCCGCTGAGCCAGGTCACCTTCGTGGTGATCGACGTGGAGACCACCGGCGGGTCTCCGACCACCTGCTCCCTCACCGAAGTGGCTGCCGCCCGGTATCGGGGAGGCGAACTGCTCGGCACCTACCAGACGTTCGTCCGGCCCGACGAACGGATTCCGCCGTTCATCACCGCGCTCACCGGCATCAGCGACGCCACCGTCGCCGATGCTCCCCGCGTCGGAGCGATGCTCCCGTCGTTTCTGGAGTTTGTGGGCCGGTCGGTGCTGGTCGGGCACAACCTTCGCTTCGACCTGTCCTTCCTCGACCACGCCCTGATCTCGACGGGACGGGACCGACTGACCAACGCCACCGTCGATACCCTGGCCCTTGCTCGTCGCCTGATCCGCGACATGGTGCCCAACTGCAAACTCGGGACCCTGGCCGCCACCCTCCACCTTCCGCATCAGCCATCCCACCGAGCCCTGACCGACGTGTTGGCCACCGGCGACCTGCTGCACGCCCTGCTCGAGCGAGCCGGCTCGTTCGGCATCCTCGGTCTGTCGGAGCTCCTCGACCTCCCGCGGTTGGTCGGCCACCCCCAGGGGGCCAAGCTCCGCCTGACGGTCCGCCTCCCCCACCGGCCCGGTGTCTACTGGTTCACCGACTCGGCCGGCCAGGTGCTCTACGTGGGAAAGGCCACCGACCTGCAGGCCCGGGTGCGCTCCTACTTCAGCGGGGACAAGCGACGCCATGTCGGCCGCCTGCTCCGCCAACTGCACCACGTCCACCACCGGGAGTGTCCCGGCCCGTTCAGCGCGGCGGTGGCCGAGGGAAGGATGATCCGGACGTTGTCGCCACCGTTCAATTCGCAGGGGAAGGTCCGGCGAACGGGCGCCGCCGGCGCCACCCGACCACGGTCCCGACCACCGACGACGAGATCGTCGACCCGGCGCCGCAGACGCCCGACGTGGAGTCCCGAGGAGCTGGCCGGAGATCCAACCGCGCTGCTCGGCCCACTGGCCGTGGCCGTGTGCGAGCTGTCCGACCAACAACGCTACGAGGAGGCGGCCATCGCCCGCGACGAGGCCGAGCGCCTGCGGCAGTTGCTGGTCGGGCATCGACGAGTCGAATCCCTACGGGCCGGCGGAAGGGTGACCCTCTCCATCGAGGGGGAAGGGGTTGTGCAACTCGACCGTGGTGTGGTGGCCGATTCCGGCGTGCTGTTCGACACGGCGGAACGCCCCAGCCCAAGGCCTCCGAACGACGACCGCTACCGGTCGGCCATGGCCGCCGACGGCCACGACAACGAGCGCACCATCGTGGCCCAGTGGCTCGCCGCCCACGCCGACCGCGTCACCATCATCGACGTCGAGTCCCCCGGGGGCCTCAGCATGCCGGCGGTACGGGTCCCCACGTTGAGCGAGCTGTGCGGTCCCCGGGCCGGGCTCGACCCGGCGGAGGCGACTGATCACGACGACCGGTGCTCCTCGGCCGCCTGACTCACACGGTGGATTCGGCGGCCGAGGCCTCGTGGGAGACCCGGATCAATGCCTCGAGCACCGCGGCGGCACGACCGTTGTCGATCACTGCTCCGGCCCGCGCCACACCGGTCGGGAGGTCGGGGGCCTGCCCGATAACCACCAGGGCGGCGGCGGCGTTCAGGACCGCGATGTCTCGATGTGGAGATGCCTGGCCACCGATCACCCGGCGAATGGCGTCGGCGTTGAAGGCCGCATCGCCGCCGCGCAGATCCTCGAGCGCAGCAGGGGCGAACCCGAGGTCCGCCGGATCCACCCGGTAGGCCGACGTCTCGTACCGGCCTCCTCCGGTGGCGATGAGCTCGTGCACGGTGGACAGCCCGGTAGTGCTCAACTCGTCGAGCCCGTCGTCCCCGTAGACCACCACCGCCCGCTTCGCCCCATTGGCTCCCAGCACTCCGAGCATCTTGTCGGCCATCGCCGGATTGCTCACCCCCACCACCTGGTACCGGGCGCGACCAGGGTTGGCCAGCGGTCCGAGGTAGTTGAAGACCGTGGGGATGCCCAACTCCTTCCGCACCGGTCCGGCGAAGCGCATGGCCGGGTGGAACCGGGGGGCGAAGCAGAACCCCATCCCAACTTCGTCGATGCAACGAGCCACGCCGGCCGGGCCGAGATCGGCCACCACGCCGAGGGCCTCGAGGACGTCGGCGGCTCCCACCGCCGAGGACGAGGCACGGCCCCCGTGCTTGCACACCTTGGCCCCGGTGGCCGCCACGACCATGGCGGCGATGGTGGACACGTTGATGCTGCGCAGTCGGTCGCCCCCGGTTCCGCAGGTGTCGATGACCTCCATGCCGGCAGGCAGGTCGAGGGGAAGGGCGTGGGCCACCATGGTCCGCACGAAGCCGGTCATCTCCTCGACCGACTCCCCCTTCGAACGCAGGGCCACCAGCAGCGCGGCGATCTGGGCCGGCGTGGCCTCGCCCGACCACACCTGGTCGAGCACGACCTCGGCCTCGTCGGCGGTGAGCGAGGCGCCGGCGACCAGGGAGGACAGCACACCAGGCCATCCGCCGAGGGAGGTGAAGGTGGGCGACGAGGCCGCCATCAGTCCCACCACAGGTCGTGGGCGAGCACTCCACGCCCGATCAACCCCAGCTGCACCTGTGAGGTGCCCTCCACGATGGTCAGTTGTTTGGCGTCGCGGTACCAGAGCTCGGTCGGGTGGTCCTCCATGTACCCCGCCGCCCCGAGCAGTTGGACGGCCAACCCCGAGGCCCGCACGGCCAACTCGGTGGCGAAGTACTTGGCCATCGAGAGGAACGGCACGTGCTCCTTGGTGAATTTTCCCTGGTCGGCCAGCCACGCAGCGCGGTAGGTGAGCAGGCGGGCAGCCTCGATGTCCACCGCCACCTTGGCGATCTCCCACTGGATGCCCTGGAAGTCGGCGATGGTCCCGCCGAAGGCCTGGCGCTGCTGGACGTACTCGGTGGCGTACATGAGCGCACCCTCGGCCAGGCCGATGCCGCGGGCGGCCACGACAGGGCGCATGGCGTTGAGGCCGAGCATGGCCAGGCGGAAGCCGCCCACCTCGCCGATCACATTCGCGGCCGGCACGTGGACGTTGTCGAGCACCAACTCGCCGGTGTCGACGCCCTTGACCCCCATCTTGTGGTCGGTACGACCCACGGAGACGCCGTCCCACTGGCGTTCCACGATGAAGGCGGTGATCGAATCGTGGGCCCGGGATGCCGGGTCGCCGGTTTTGGCGAACACGGTGTACCAGTCGGCCTCGACCACGCCTGACATCCAACACTTGATGCCGGAGAGCACCCACCCTTCTCCCTCCCCCGCAGCCGAGGGCACGGCCCTGGTCTGGATGCCGGCCACGTCGCTGCCGGCGACGGCCTCGGACAGGCCGAACCCGGCCCGCACCTTGCCGGTGGCGATGCCCGGGAGGTACCGCTGCTTCTGCTCGTCGCTTCCGGCGATGAGCACCGGTCCCACCGGCAGCCGGGTCAATAGCAGCATGAGCGAGGCGGCGTTGGAGTACTTGGCCACCTCCTCGATGGCGATGGTGAGCCCCAGAATCCCTGCGCCGGATCCGCCGAGCTCAGTGGGCAGGCACAGTCCGAGCAGGTCGGCTTGGCGGAACGCCTCGAAGATGTCGGTGGGGTACTCACCGGTGGCGTCGATGGCGCGAGCCCGGGGCTTGATCTTGTCCTGGGCCAGGCGCCGAACACTCTGTTGGAGCTCGGCGAGCTCGGGCGACAGGTCGAAGTCCACGGTCGATGAGGCTACCCGAGGAGCACTTCCGGCCGGCACGACCGGCACGACCGGCACGACCGGCACGACCGGCACGGCCGGTGCGCGGGCGGCGTGCCGACGCCAGCCGATGGCGGGCGGGCATCCAGGAACAGCCGATCAACCCGTCGGTAGGCTCTCCGACCGTGACCCCACCCGGCCTCCAGCCGCCTCCACCCACCGGCTCTGCGGCGCTGGCGCCGGGAACCTACGACGGCCGCGTGGTGGTCGTCACCGGTGGCGGCACGGGACTGGGGAAGTCGATCGCCGTGGAGTTCGGCCGGCTGGGGGCATCGGTGGGCATCGTGAGCCGGGACGAGGCACACCGGGCCGCCGGGGTCGAGGCTGTCGAGAAAGCGGGCGGCACGGCGTTCGCGACACCCTGTGACATCCGCGACCCCGATGCCATCGCCACCGCCTTCGATGCCGTGGAGACGACCCTGGGACCCATCGACGTGCTCGTCAACAACGCGGCCGGCAACTTTCCGGTGCCAGCCGAGGACATGAGTCCGAACGCCTGGCGCACCGTGGTCGACATCGTGCTCAACGGCACCTACCTGTGCTGCCGCGACCTCGCCCGACGGTTGATCCCGGCGGAACGGGACGGGGCCATCGTGAACGTAGGTGCCTCCTACGCCTGGACGGGTGGCCCCGGCTTCGCCCACTCCGCGGCGGCCAAGGCCGGGGTCAAGAACCTCACCGAGACCCTGGCCGTCGAATGGGGCCCGTACGGCATTCGGGTGAACGGCCTCGTACCCGGGCTGATGCCCCATGAGGACGAGTCGGCGGCCATCGCCGCGGTGCCCGGCAAGTACGAGGGACAGGACTCGCGGGTCCCGGCTGGTCGGGTCGGATTCCCACGCGAGCTGGCATGGGCCGCCACCTACCTGTGCTCCCCGTACGCCGCGTACATCAGCGGGCACTCGTTGGTGGTGGACGGTGCCAACTGGCAGCGCCGGCACACGGTGATGCCCCCCTTCACCCCCATCCGCGAGCAGCTCAACCGGCCGCCGTTCGGTGGGCCCACGCCCACCGGCGCCACCTCACCCACCCCGCAACCGACGCCATCGAAGGGAACCCACCCATGAGCCAGCTCACCGACGAGGACCGCGACCTGGTCCGGCTCGAGGTGGACGGACCCCTGGCCGTCATCACCAACAACCGGCCGGACAAGCACAACGCCATGAGCGACGAGATGGACCGAAGGCTGTGGGAGGTCCTTTCCCAAGTCCACGCCATGCCCCAGTTGCGGGCCATCGTGTGGCGGGGTGAAGGCCGATCCTTCTCGTCCGGCCGGGACACCAACCAGTTGGGCCTGCGCACCGAGGACATCTCCGACCTCGAGTTCATCGAGCGGGGTCACCGGCCCACCCAGATGTTCCTGACCATGCCCTGCCCGATCGTGTGCGCCCTGAAGGGTTGGGTCATCGGCGGTGCCTTCGAGCGGGCGCTGCTGTGCGACATCCGGGTGGCCGCTGTCGGCACCAAGATGGTGCTCCCCGAAGTGGTCCATGGCGTCATCCCTGATTCGGGCGGCACGGCCCGCCTGTTCCAGATGGCCGGGCACGGCCTGGTCGCCGACCTGGCCCTCACCGGCCGGGTCATGACCGCCGAGGAGGCCCTCACCCACGGGGTCATCAGCCGCCTGGTGGAGAACGAGGAGGAGCTGGACCGGATCACCATGGAGATCGCCGAGACCATCGCCGGGGCGTCAGCGTTCACGGTGAAGATGGCTCGACGCACCTTGTTCAACCTGGGCGCGGCCGAGGTGCAACGCTCCATCAACGATGAGGCCCTGCAGCAGTCCATGGTGTTCGCCTCCGATGACTACACAGAGATGAAGTCGGCGCGAGCCGAGGGTCGCCCGCCCGTCTATCGGAACCGCTGAGCACCCCGCGTCGGGCCCCGGCCGTCCGCGGCGCGGACCGCGCGTCGACGTAGGCCCGACAGGGTCGGTGAATGAAATTTCACAATGTGACGGATTGCGGCTATGGATCCGCCGCCACTGTCAGTGGTCAGTTGAATCCACAGAGCCGACCGTTGGGGCTATTGGATCCCGCCGATTCTCTCGATACCGAACACCTTCAGGATCGACCACTCGCAGGGCAAGACTCACATCTACCCAGTTCAGTGGCACTATTCGCTGAAGCAGGTCATGACAATCGAAAACTACCCACTTCACTCTCTATGGTATTAACTGAACAACAGCCCTTGAACGTGTCGATCCATCCTGTGCTGTTGGGATCGAGCGCCGACCCACGGGGGGTCGCAACGGTCCGCGCCGGACTGGGCTGGAGTTGGAAGGAAGTCGACGATGGAGAGACGCCGAACCGGTTCGGGACGAGCACCACGCACACAACCTTCGCCACTTCGGTTGACGGGTGCGCTCAGCATAGCAGGGGCAGTCCTGATGACCCTGGTGACCGGAGCCATCGTGGCGTCCGCGGGGCCGGCGGCCTCGGCGGCCAGCCCGCTCGCCGTCACGGTGACCTCGTCTCCTGCGTCGGTGGCAACCAGCCAAGCGGTCCTCTTCCGGGTCACGGTCACCAACAACGGAGCAGCCCCAGCCACTGGCGTGACCCTCACCAACACCATGGCCGGAATCGGGGTGGTGGGACCGTACCCGGTGCAACTGCCGAACGGACCGGTGACCTCATCCGACCTCGGTAACTGCACGTTCGCCTCCCCGGCCGAGACCTGCACCGCCCCCGCCCTCGCCGCGGGTCAGGTCTGGAACGTGACCATCACGGTTGGTATGACCGCCGCAGCCGGCACCCCCTACTCCGATGTAGCGAAGGTATCCGGCACCGAGTCCGCCGCCACCGCGACCGGCACAGCCACCGTTTCGGCCGCTGCGGCCCCGTCACTGGCACCCGGCTTCGTGCAGACCAAACTGGTCGGCGGATTGAGCAAACCGATCGTGATCAACTTCGCGCCCAACGGCGACATGTACATCGGGGAGCAGGGTGGGACCATCGTCATCGACCGGAAGGGGGCGGTGCTGGCCACCCCGGTGATCCACTTGAATGTATTCAACGTCGGAGAGACAGGGCTGCTCGGGATGGCCCTCGACCCGAACTTCGCCACCAACGGATACATCTACGTTTCGTACACCATCCCAATCACCAGCGCGGGGGTGGTCAAGCCCTATGCCCAGCTGTCGCGCTTCACCGTGGTCAACGGTGTGGCCAGCACCGCCAGTGAGAAAGTCTTCCTCCGTGGCAACCAGGCCCAGAACCCGGATGGGACCGGGGGGAACTACGACCACGCCGGCAACGACGTCAAGGTCGGGCCGGACGGAAAGCTGTGGTGGAGTGTGGGCGACAACGTCCCCGCCATCAGCAACGCGCAGGCGCTGTCCAACATCTACGGGAAGGTCCTGCGCTTCAATCTGGACGGAACCGTCCCGGTCGACAACCCCTTCGTCGACGTTGCCGGTGCGGTGCCCTACATCTACGCCTACGGGCTCCGCAACCCCTGGCGTTTCACCTTCCTGCCCAACGGGAAGGCCATGACCGAAGACACCGGGTCCAGCTACTGGGAAGACATGAACACCCTGCAACCCGGGAGCAACTACGGCTGGCCGGTCAAAGAGGGCTACTGCGGGAGCTGCGGCTACCTCAATCCGGCCTACGAATACGGCCACTATCCGACCGATGCGGCGGCTTCGGCTATGGCCGCCTACTCCGGATCGGCTTTTCCAAAGGCCTACGGCAACGTGGTCTTCGTCGGTGACTACGTGCGCCGGGACATCGAAGCAGTGTCATTCGACCCGACCTACAGGACCGAGAAGTCCGATACGATCTTCTCCAACACGGCAGGGACGGTCGCCGACCTGGTCGAGGGACCCGACGGCAACCTGTATTTCGCGAGCATCTTCGAAGGCACCATCTCGGAGATCTCAGCACCTGGACCGTTCCCTCCGATCGCAGCCGCGGCGGCCACCCCGAGTGCCGGCGGGAGCCCGCTGACCGTCCAGTTCTCGTCGGCGGCATCGTCGGATCCCTACGGGCATGCCCTCACCACATCGTGGAACTTCGGGGACGGCTCGCCGGTGTCCACCGCGGCAAATCCCTCGCATACCTACACCGTCACCGGCAGCTACACCGCCACCCTGACCGTGAGCAACGGCAGTCACACCGGTACGACATCCACCACCGTGGTCGTGGGACCGTCCCCTCCCACCGCGGCCATTGCCGCCCCGGCCACGTACAACGCCGGCCAGACCGTGGCCTTCACCGGGACGGCCACCGATCACACCGACGGAGTGCTGCCCGCCCGTGACTACACCTGGCAGGTGGACTTCATCAGCGACGGCGTGGTGAAGCCGTCCTACAACGTCGAAATCGCCGACCCCTTCTACGGCCCGACCACGGGATCGACCGGTGGCAGCATCACCATCCCCACCGACCCGAGCCAAGTCCCCGGCAGCTTCTACCGCATCACCCTGGCGGTCACCGACTCCCATGGCCTTCGGACCACGGTCACCAAGGACATCCATCCCAACCTGACCACCTGGTCCGCCGGCGCCAATGTCCCCGGCACCGGCTACTCGGTGGACGGCAACTGGAAGACCGGACCGACGACCACCCAAGACGTGGTCGGTGTCGTCCACGTGCTCAGCGGTCTGGGATCTGCACAGACCGTCGGCGGGGTGCGCTACCGGTTCGCCGGCTGGGCCGACGGGAGCGCCTTGACCGACACCGTCACCGCCGGCACCGGATCGGGAACCTTCACGGCCCAGTTCGATCCCGTGACCGCGGTCCCATCTCCGTGGGCGAGCAGCGACATCGGGGCACCGATCACCGCAGGCACAGCCGACTACTCGCCAACCGACCACACCTTCACGCTTGACGGGGCGGGAGCAGACGTGTCGGCGACGAACGACCAGTTCCACTACGTCTACCAGACCCTCAACGGTGACGGGACCATCGTGGCCCGGGTCCGCTACCAGACCAACTCGAGTTCCTGGGCCAAGGCCGGGGTGATGATCAAGCAGTCGGCCACGGCCGGCGCACCGTATGTCGACGCCCTGGTCACTCCGGACGTGAGCCCCAAATCGCCGAACATCAACGGGGTGGGCTGCGACGCCAACGGCTGCTTCAGCCCCCTGCCGCCCGTCACTCCGGCCATGGGCTACGGGGCCCGCATGCAGTACTCGGGCACCAAGTCGGCCACGCCGTCGACCTATCCCGCCGGTTTCAGCGATCCCAACAAGTGGCTGAAGCTCCAACGATCGGGCAGCACGTTCACCTCCTGGTTGTCGGCTGACGGGGTGCACTGGACCCAGATCGGGATCGCCACCGTGGCCATGTCAGGCCCAGTCACGATCGGTCTGTTCGACACGTCCCGCAACATCGGGCAGGACAGCACGGCGGCGTTCGACAACGTTCAGGTGACCGGCGCGGCTCCTCCCCCGCCCCCAGGACCACTTCCCTCCCCGTGGGTCGACACCGATGTCGGATCGCCTGCCATCGCCGGGTCGGCCGCGTACTCGGGCGGCGTCTTCACCGTCAACGGGGCCGGTGCCGACATCTACGGGACCAGCGATCAATTCAACTACGTCAACCAACCGGCCGTGGGAAGTGGGACGATCGTCGCGCGGGTGACCTCGCAGACCAACACCAGTTCGAACGCCAAGGCCGGGGTCATGTTCAAACAGTCGACCACGGCAGGCAGCCCCTACCTCCTGATCGCCGACTCCCCCTCGGGGGTGGTCAAGGTTCAGTACGGGTTCAATTCGTCGATCGCCAGCACCACGACCTATCCGTACCCCAACGCCTGGATGAAGTTGAGCTGGTCAGGCGCCACCGGGAAGCTCGTCGCATCGCTCTCCACCGACGGGGTCACCTGGACCCCCGTGTTCACCAAGACGCTGGCCATCACCAGTCCGGCGACGGTGGGGTTGTTCGAGTGCTCGCACAACGCCACCGCGTTGGGGACGGCCACATTCGACAACGTCAGCGTGACGGGCTCGGCTCCTCCCCCACCTCCGGGACCGTTACCCTCCCCGTGGGTTGACACCGATGTCGGATCGCCGGCCATCGCCGGGTCGGCCGCCTACGCCAACGGGATCTTCACCGTCAACGGGGCCGGGGCCGACATCTACGGGACCAGCGACCAGTTCAACTACGTCAACCAACCAGCCGTCGGGAGCGGTACGATCATCGCGCGGGTGACCTCGCAGACCGACACCAGTTCGAACGCCAAGGCCGGGGTCATGTTCAAACAGTCGACCACGGCAGGCAGCCCCTACCTCCTGATCGCCGACTCCCCCTCGGGGGTGGTCAAGGTTCAGTACGGGTTCAATTCGTCGAT
>Ga0307374_10013796_pt1 | contig 11110 bp, 8 predicted proteins | sample OX3MG_FD_202532 | JGI IMG/M metagenome (GOLD analysis project Ga0307374, IMG submission 202532) | Soil microbial communities from Risofladan, Vaasa, Finland - OX-3 | ecosystem: Environmental > Terrestrial > Soil > Coastal area > Acid sulfate soil | place: Finland: Risofladan, Vaasa | collected... | reverse complement strand
CCACCAGCCATCGCCAGTCCGTCACGGCGGAGGCGGCGCCCAGCAGGTGCGCAGCGACCGCGGGCAGCCAATACACAGCAGCCAGCACGATATAGACGCTGAGCAGCGATACCGTACAGGTGAGCAAATAAAGGCGAGCCTGGAGCTGGTACGCAGGGCTGACCGGCTCATCAAGGAGCCGCGAAATCCAGTTGAACTGGCCGTCCCGCCCCCAGAGTTTCGGCGAACGGTACTGGCGGATGACCAGCAGGGAAAAAGCGATGAGGACGATGCTGACCAGCACGATTCCGACCGCCGAGCCCGCCGTATAAATTCCTTGCGCGGTGGGAACGCTCGGCTTCCTTTGGAAAGACAGCGTGTAGCCCGAGGTATCCGGCAAGTCCAGCAACCTTACCGGCAGCGGCCCGTTCCGGCCCACCGCAGTGACCCACAGCGCCGGTCTTGCCTCCTGCTGAAAGACAAAGGGCCTGCCGTATTCCAGCATTTGCAAGGGGCGCCCGAGCAACGCCAAGGTGGCGTTATAAACCCCTTCGGCGGCCTGGTTTGAAAACTGCAGGCGCGAGGCCTCGCCGAGAAAGGGCGGCGTCCAAACCTGGTTGAGATCAAACAAGGGATAAGGCGTGAACACCAGCATCCCCCGCGTGGAAGGGCTCGCCTCCGGGTGCGTGTAAAGCAAGTCGGAGTTTACGGTGAAAGCCAGGGTGCTCGGGCAGTGCAGGTGGATCTCACGAGCCAGAAAGATCGTGTCGCGCACGTCGGTGGCCAGAATTCCGACGGCGTGGATTTCCTCGCGCGAGATGGTTGAAAGAAGCCTGGAAAGAACCAGGTCCGCCGACGACACCTCCAGGGGTGAAAAGGAGGGTGGAGTCTCTATCGGCTGGGTGGAGTCTCCTTCCTCCAAGGGAATCGACGTTGTGGGGCTGCTGGCCAATTCGGAATTTGACTTCTGTTGCGAGAGCCGCTGCTTGGCGGAAAGCGCGCGCAGTTGGGAAATGTGCAAGGGAAACGGCAAGTTGAGAACTTCGGTTCGCAGCCGCGCATCGCGCATGTTGGTTTGCCCGTAGGCCGTTGATGCCTCGGAGAGCATGGCCACCCGGGCGTAGCCAAGGCTCTGGATGTAGGCGATCATGCGCGGCAGCGTCTTGCTGTCCGGAGGAACGACCGCACGGAAGGTCAGGCGGCCGCCGCCCATGCGGGAAAACTCCTGAGGATCGATGGCGGTGGCGGTGCCGGAAACGATCCGGAACCCGACGGGCGGATTGCCGAGCGCCGCCCGCCAATCGCGCAGCGCAAAATCCATGGACAAAGCTGAGCCCGAAAACGTCGGCCCCATGATTCTGATGGCGCTTTGGGAACCCGGCGTGGTCAGCTTGCGAAGTTCCTCCGGCAACCGGCCATGCTCCGGTCCCCAGGAAAAAAAATTCGCAAGCTGGCGAAGCGCGCCCGCCATGGCGGCTTTGTGAAGCCCGCTGGTAGGAGTCTCGCCCACCAGGAACACCAGGAGCAGTTTCCTCTCGTCCGGACTTCGAAACAGCAAAAGGCTGGGGTCCCGCCGGTAGCGGGGGATATCGGTGGCCGCCGTTGCTGTGGCACCCGCTGCCGTCGCACCTCTCCAGGCCAGGTCAAAGCTGTCCAGCACGTACCCGCTGGCCTCGCACGCCCGCTGGATCGAATCAACCGAGGAGTCAAAGAAATAGGGAAGGCGTGAGTCAACCGGATCGGGCACCGTCGCAATGATGAAGTCCAGAGAGTACTTGCTTCGCGGGTCCCCGTCCGGCCAGGGCCCTTGATCGGAGCGAGCGCGCAGGAAGTCTTCAATCAGCCTGGCAGCGCTATGCGGGGGCAGGCCGGAGGCGGGGCTACCCTGGGGCGGTTGGGCTCGAAGCTGGGCGGCCTGCCGGCTCGCGCTGCTGGAAGCGCCGGACGAGCGAGGAGTCATGGCAAACGGAAAAGCAATCGCCAGCACGGCCAGCAAGGGAACCAGCAGGGCTGATGTTCCGCTCTTGTTCATCTCATTCTCCCAGCGCACCCGACCATGCCTCGAAGCGGCGCCCACCTCGTTCGTCATCCTTAAAAAAAGCGAGGTAGGTCATCAACTGGTAGGGCACAAACTGTTCTTCCTGAGGATGGTGTTCTGCGAGCTGGTGGTAAGGCCGCCACGTTCCGGAGTTGATGTAAACCTGGTTTAAAGTGCCGCCGGGGGTGGTTGAAACTTCGAGCGGGGCCAGCACGTATTGGTGGGTGTGCCCATAGACAACACAGCGGGCGCTTCGGTCGAGGAAGGCGGCTTCCTGCAGGGCATTGGTATAGTCCGGGTGATCGGAGGAAGGAAACAAGCCTCCGAATTTCTGTACCAGCCAGCTGAGCAGGTTGAGAGACAATCCGCTCGTCAGGTTCTGGGCCCATTTCATTCTGCCGATCTTGGGATGATGCCTGACAAAAGGGATGTTGAAGAACTCTGCAGCCAGGTGGTTCCAAACATCCTTGACCTGCTTCGCCACCTGCGGATCAGGGCAGGTGCGGCGAAGCAGGCCATCAATCCACGCGGCAACGTCCGGAAGCGGGCGGATATTATCAACCTCGCGCAAGCCCTGAATGAATTCCACCGGCACCACGCCGCCCAGTTGCGCTTGCACCGCGGGGGAAAACTTATCGATAAGGTCAATCACAATCGCGTCGCCAATGGACGATTGATCGCGATTGCCGTCAAAGTTGTCGGGATCGTAGATATCCCCGTGCCGGGCGAAAACAGCATGCTGCGTGTAAGCCGTCGCCAATTTCTGGAAAGCAGCTGATTGGCCGAATTCCGCCGGATCATGCGGGAACGGCGCGTCCGGCGGATTATCCAGCCCCATGGTTCTTATAATGTCGCGGCGAAGTTCGTCATAAGCCGGCCCGCGCAGGTGGTAAAACCAGTCATGGTTGCCCACCATATAATAGGTATGAACGTCGACAGGAACTCGCCCCTCGGCTTCCGGATTCCAACCGACCTCGGCAGGCGTGCCATCCGGTGTTGCGTGCGGAATGGTGATGGTTCTGCCATCCTTGAAGTTCTTCAGGACGGCGAGAGACTCGCTGTTATGGGACAGGATTTTTTGCGTGATTGCGGCGATCTTACGGGTGAATTCAGTACTCTGCGGGTCGTCCCACGGCCTCACGGGATCATCGATCCACTGGGTAGACCGAATGACGTCTAGAATATCGCCGAGTAATAAGAGATGCAGCTCCTTGATGGGCTCATAACGGCCGTCCGTGCGCTTCGACGCGTCGTAAGCCAGGTCGCTCAACTCTTGCGCGAAGATTCTGAAGGCGCCGGCGCGAACCGTATTACCGGAAGACCCATCCGACAAGTGCGTGTCACTGATAATCACCAGCATCGGCTTGTCCTGTTTGATTCAGGAATTTCGTCAACGCTCCACAACTGATTTGTGGTAGCTTTCCCAAAGCTCCCCCAGGAAGAACCGGCCAAAATCGGAAAGAGCTTCAAGCCGGGTTTTTGCCGATTCCGCATGGGTCACGTGCATGGAAGAAACCAGATTCACAATCTCGCTCGCGCCGATGTGCAGGATTCCCGCGCCCACCACAGGTCCCGTCTTGTCCGCGCCTTCGTGCAACTGCGCGTAAAGCGTTGTGCTTTCCTTTAACAGTTCGAGGCCCGAGCCGCTGCGGATTTCCTTCCGGCCCGCCAGGTAATACTGCCGCCCGCTGTGCTCGAATCCTATTTCATAAACCATGAGCTTCGTATCGGGCTCCCCGGCAGGACAGAAGAGATTGAAGACGCCTCGCTCAGCGGAAAGGTTTTCTCCCCAGGGCGCAAAGGTAAGATCGCCGTAAAGGTCGGCGGTGTGATTCGGGTCGGAGACGAAGGCGTGGACATCATGAATGTGAATCGCGGCGTGCAAGGTCAGCGGGGTCTTCGCGCCTTTTTTCTCCCCGGTGTTCGGATCGGCCTCGTCCCAAGAGAATCCGCCGCAAAGCATTTCGCGGAAAGTGAGGCCCAGCGTGTCGTCTCGCATCTGGGTGACTTCCGGCTGGAAAGGAAGCCCGCCGGGCTGCATGGCGGCCAGATACCGCCGGGCATCCGAGTAGCCGCGGTCGATTAATGTGGCGGCATCGATGTGCCCGAGAAAATAATCCGGGTCAAGCGGCAGAGCGTACTCCGGCTTGATGACGTGCAGCTTGATAGGGCGAGTGTGCCCTTCCACGGTTTCACCGGCGCGAATGCGCGCGTTGATCTCTTCAATGATTTTGAATTCCTCGAACAGGCGGCCGTTGGCGCTCAGTTCGATCATGTGAACGTACTGGTTGAAGGCTCCGTTCTTGTATTCCCGGAGGTTGCCAATGCACCAGACCAGCCAGAGTTCCTCGGAGCCGCGCCGGACCGCTTCCAGCAGATTGGCGTCCTTGATCCAGACGGAGTCGAGATAGAGGAACCCGTTCTTTTCGACCGGAGGCATGAAAATCGGGAGCGAGATCCCGGCCACCAGCAGGTCAAGGTCAATCTGCTGGTGCGGAATCACCTCGCTGGTTTTGAGCGTGTAGTTGCAGACGTTGAAGGTCCCCTGCATCCCCGTGGCGGAATTAATCCTACCGGCGTCGATCCCGAGGTGCGGAAAAACCTGCCGGGTGACGCCGCGCGCATCGCCCATGGCCGGCAGATCCCAGGCCTTGAGGTAATCCTCGATGGGCATCAAGGAGGCGAAGTGTTTCACGTCGAGCGTGCGCCACCGATCGCACATTTCAACCGGGGAGAGGCCGGAAAAAAGCATGCCGAGGTTCATAGTGCCGCCGGAGGTGCCGTCCGCGTGCGCGAAGGTAAGCCCCGCCTCAAACAGCGCGCGCAGCACGCCGGCCTGATAGGCCACGCGCATCCCGCCCCCGGCCAGGATCAGGGAGCGCTGCGGGCCCGGAGTCCCGGGCGGCGCTGCGCCGAAAACGTTTGTCGTGGGTTCGTTCAAGCATTCTCCAGGGTGCGCCGTGAATACGCGTAAATGCAGATGACTCCGGCAAGCTCGCTCGCCAGGAAGAAATAGAAAATCGAGAACGGGTGGCCGTCGAGAAGCAGCGAGACAATGCGCGCCACGACGCCGAAAGACATCGTGGCCAGGAACAGCCGGTTGAAGGCTCGCGCGGTAAAAATCTCGCGGCGATAAATGATGCTGAACATTCCAAAGCCAAATTCCATGGCCCGCAAAAAACGGTACTGGCTGACCAGGCTGGCAGCGGGCCTGGGCGCCAGCCCGCGAACGTCCAGATGGAAGAGCAGTCGGTGGTCAAACCTGGCAAAAAATACACCCCAGGCGCCGGCCAGAATCAGCAAAATGACGTACCCGTAAAATAAGAGGTAAGCGAGAATCTTCATGCGGATTTCCTGATGCGCGACCAGTAGGCAATAATGATCCCCGCCGAGACCAGGTCAAAGCTGGCCACCAACAGCGCCAGCGGCGAAAAGATTCCCCGGACGACTCCCAATGCCACGGCGCCCACGGCGCCAAATTTCTGCAAGGCCGTCCAGAGAGCCACGATCGGCTGCGCGGAGGAGCTGAAAACCTCCTGCAGCAGCGCGCCTCCAAACAGCAGCATGAACATCCCCACAATCCCGAAGAAGTGCGCGCTGGCGGGGGTGATTTCGCCGCCGATCACGCGCAGCACCAAACGCGGCTCGAGCATCTGCACCAGGCCGCTCACAACCGTGATGGCCGCGATGGCCGCGACGATGTAACCAAGAAGCGATCGTGTTCTCATCCCTGGCTCCCCTGGATTTTAATCTTGGAGGCAAAATAAGCCATCATGGCCACCCACTGGACGCTCCAGAACGACACCCGAACCTTGTTCAGAAACATCCAGTGGTCGAGCGTGGAGTGCAGTTCAGTAACGTCTTTGATTCCGTGGGTCATCGCCTGGTTCAGCGGAAAGATGTATTTCAGGGTCAGGCCGGTGGCCGCGAACACGGCGAGCAGCACCACGATCGGCACCCAGCGAAAGCCCGTCTTCCACTCCGCGATGATCATGATGATGCAGAGCACGATCATCAGTTTGGTCATAGTGGTAAAGAAGCCGGTGGCGGCAGCGACCTGGGGAACAAAGGCGTAGTAATAGTTGTCCGGCGTCAGATGGGGCGCGGTGGGAAATGAGAACAGCACCATGGACCAGCCCGTTCCCAGATACATGGATACGCAAAGAAACAAGAGTGAGTGGTTCAGGAGCAGCAAATTCTGTTTCACGCGTCCTCCTTCCTAGAGATTTTCCGATACCGATTCTCCGTCACGGGAGCTCCTTGGGGGGCGGCGGCCATTCCTGGCTCAGTCCCAGGTTGACCACGCTTTCCATGCCCTCGGGTTGAACGGTGGGAGGCTGCGGGTAACTGACAAACCAGCTCTCGCAGTGATCGTCCAGAACGCCGTTGGCCTCGGCGATAAAAGCCGTGAAGATCGGCTGCGGGTCGATTTCCAGTGTCTTTAGGGCCCTGACGCGCGGGTGATCGCCAATCGTGAGTGTCGCCTTGGCTTTCTTGAAGAGTTCCAGCCCAGTTTCCCCCCGGAAATAGATGTAGGACTTGAACAGCATGCCGCGGAACTCGCAGAAATTGACGGCGCCCAGGTTGATGGGCAGCCAGGTCTTCCTGGGCCGCGCGATTTCAATCTTCATCGCAAACTGGCCGTCGCAGTCGTATTGCGCGCTCACCGTATCATCTTTGATGAGGAAGTCGAGACTTGCCTGGTGCTTGGGCATGCCCCAGATCCCCTTGCCGCCCTTGACAGAAATCTCCGTGGAAACCGGCAGGTCGTAAACGTACTGCCCCGTGTCGTAAGTTTTCATCAAGAGCGCCGGAAGCAGGCGGGGAGCTGGCTTAGAACCGTGCGTGCAGGCGATGGCGATGGAGTACTCGATATACTTGCCGATCGAAGTGATGAGGTAATTCACGACGGTGATCACCAGCAAGCCGCGGTTCCATACCTTGAGCGGAAAGATCTCATTGCCGGGCATCAGCGCCTGGGCCTTTTCCGCGTTGATGGGGAAGGCGGCCATCAGCACGGGTGACTTCTCGCACGTGACCGGCAGCTTGAACGGAATTCCGTCCACCAGGGAATAGCGTCCGGCAGCATCCAACACGCGCTTAGGGATTGACATCGCTGCACCTCATCGTGGTTTGTCCAGTTCCGCCAGCATGAGCGGGAAAACGTCGCGGGCCGCCGCGGAGCCCATGAAAACATCCAGATGGCTGTAGCCCGCCAGGGTATGAAGAGAGTGACGGTTCCGGAAATGCGAATCGAAGAATTCGTACGTCTTGACCTGGCTCTGGGGAAGAAAGCAGCGGTTCTTCTCCCCGGCGAAGAAGGCGAAGCGCGCGTCCGTCCGGGGAGGCTGCGCGAGGAAATCCTCCGGCAGTTCCTTCTTCCCTTCCACGCTCACCAGATGCCCGCGCTCGATGCAACGCTTCATCTGTTCAAAGAACGTGAGCGGAACCTTTGCAAACTCCTGCTTTAACCACTCGTGAGTTTCGTTGCTCAGGTTCTCGTGCCGCCAGAGCGCCGGGCGCCCGCTGCCGTAGGTGAAACTGACTTCCTTGCAAACAGGATTGTTGCACTCATGGTGGGTGAGTTGCACGATGAAATCGACGGTCTTGGCAGCCAGCGTCGGCGCGTACAGCCCCCATTGGGGGTCGAGGTAGTCCGTTGCCGATTCGATGAACGGGAGCGCGTACTTGATCTTGAACGCGGAAAACTCCGGAACGACCGTATGCAGGGAGACGGCGTTCGAGACGATGGTCTTGACCTGGGGAAGCAATCCTGCCACCGCTGACATCGTGAAGCTGGTGGAACCCTGGCAATGGATCACCGCCTTGATTTCGTCCGCCCCAGTGAGTTTCGCGATCGTTTGCACGGCCACGGGATGATCGTAGACCGCAGCCTGGTCCAGGGTCCACCGGTTGGGAGGCAGGTCGATGCTGGCCCGCCAGTTCTCAAGCCATACGTCATAGCCCTTGCCGATGAGAAAATCGACGATGTTCTCACGGGTGGGAGCGCGAAAAATGTTGGCGCGGACTCCGGCGCCGTGGACCAGCAACACGGGCCCCTTGGTAGCGGGGTGATCGCCTTCCACGTGAATCAGGTTGCATTCGAAGCCGTCTCCGGCGCGGAAGGGGATGACGGTGTCCCTGAGCGCTGACATACGATTGTCCCTGCAGGCGCTTGTTTCCGCCTTCTCTCTCTTAGGGTTTCCCCGGCGTCCTGAAAATCCTACCGTATTTCTGGGCCAGCACGCCCATAAAGAAGCGTGCGAATTTCCCTTCCGCCTCAATCCGCTGTTGGAGGCTGGCAGCGTTCGTGGCCCGCATGGTGGTCAACTGGTGCAGGAAGTCCTGCGGGCGAATGACGAGAATTCCTTTTCCGAGCACGGGAGCGCTACCGTCCGCGCCGTCGAACACCGTGATGTAGAGTGTGGTGGTGTCGGCCCACACGTCGGTCAGAGGACGGTCGCGAATCAACTTAAAGCCTTCAAAAAAGTAAACGCGGCCATCATCGGCGGTGAGCGGCATCTTATACCACATGCGGCGCGTGGCTGGCTCCGACGGGTCAACGACAAACAGGTTGAATTTTCCGTTGTTCACGGTCAGAGGATGTGGCGAAAGCGCCGGAGCCGTGACCGTTCCGATCATGCGCGCTTCGTGCTGCGGGTCCGAAATCGTCGCTTCCACGTCTTCGGAAACAATGGTCAGCGTGAAAGCGAAGGGTGAGTTTTCTTTTTTGCCGAGGTCGGAGCCGCGCTGGTAGTCGTCTTTGACGCCGGCAGAAAAGTACCCGCTCATGGTCTCCGTGAATTCAATGCCCACTTTTTGCGGCGCCGGCACATCGTGGGGCCCGGAAGGCAGATCATACTTGATTTGCCAGCCACGGTCGCCGGCGGCGAGCGCCACGGCGCGCTCCGCGAGCGCCGAGATGGTGAGCAGCGGGTTCACGCCGAGCGGACGCGGGATGACCGCGCCGTCCATCACGTAAAAGCTGTCGTAAACCTCCGAACCTTGCGCGGAGGAGAAAACCTGGCTTTTGTGGTTCACCACACCTTGCTCGGCAGCTTCCGCCATCACGCACCCGCCCAGCGGATGGACGGTGATCAGGCTCTTGTGCAGCAGCTTGCTCCACAGGGGATTATGGATAAAGGTGGCTCCGAGCGCCTTGGAGGCTTGCTCCAAGCGTGCGTTGACTTTCTCGAAGATCGGCTGATCCCCCACCCCCGGCCAGTGGATGCGCAGGCGGTCATTTTCCAGCTTCATCTTTCCCTCGCCATCGTCGTGAGTCATCACCAGATACGTTTGGGTGTTGTGAACGGCGCCGTGGTAAGGCCCTTCCACCCAGGTGGCAAGCCGGCGCGCACCTTCCCGAATCTCATCGAGCACTCCGGACTTGGCCCCGCGCCCAACGAGATCCGCCGCCACCGCCAGCGCTCCGGGCAGGAATCCCGCAAGCGGGCCCGGCGGCGAGCCTTCTTCAATGATCATGCCGCCTTCCAGCACCGGTTGTTGGCGCAGGTCGATGACGCTGGTGATGCAGGGGCCAACGGGAGGGATCTCACCCGGACGGTGGTGCCCCCAGCCAACGCCGTTGATCACGCGGTCTGCGTCATAAGCGAAGCCCAGCACGTCACCGTTGCCGGTAAAGCGCTCGCCCACCTGGCCGGAAAGCGCCAGGCCTCGCGCCTGCGAGCGCAGCAGGATCTCAGTCGATCCCAGCGATCCGGCCCCCAAGATCAAAATATCGGCGCTCACGGCCAATTCCGGCGCCTGGAATTTCTCCCTGCCCACGCCCAGAACCTCAGCGTGCACCAGCCAGCGGTTGCCGCTGCGTTCGATCCACCGCACGTCCACTCCGGTGTAGATCTCCGCCCCGTGATTTTTGGCGTCGGGCAGGTAGTTCATGATCAGGGTATTCTTGGCCGCGTAATTGCACCCCGTCACGCAATCCCCGCAGCACGAGCAGGGGCGTTGTTCCACGCCCACGTGATTGGTGCCCGCCACGGTGAAGTTCACGTTGATCGGCGTGCGCGCGAAGGGAGCGCCCATGCTGCGCGCCGACAGTTCGTGCGCCTCCAGCTTGGGCAAGGCAGGAAAGCCCGAAGCCGGGTAAGGGGTGGGCTTTAGCATTTCCTCCGCGTGGCCGTAACCCGCTTCCAGGCCCGCGGCAAGATCGTCCCGCAGCGCTTTCGGCCATCGAAGGTCGTCAAAAACGCGCGGCTCGGCGCGCAGGGCGACGTTGGCGTTCACCAGGGAAGTCCCGCCCAGGCCGCATCCTTTAAAAACGTTGATGTCCTCATTGACATTCATTTCATAGAGGCCGGTCTTCGAGCCAATTTGACCGTCGGGCAGGTTAGCTTGCATCTCCTCGACCGCGCGAAGTTCCGTGTCCGGATATTCGCCCGGCTGGAACTCTTTACCTCGCTCCAACACGCAAACCTGCTGTCCCGCCCGCGCCAGGCGTGAGGCGGCAATCGACGCGCCGTAGCCGGAGCCGATCACCACCACGGTGTAGTGCTGCTGCAGTTTTTCAATTGGCAACGAAAGCCGTGCCATAGCTTAAACCTCCGGAAAGCATCTGAATCGCAAAGGTCTTGACTGCGCTTTTCCGAAAATCACGCCGTTTTCTGTTGAGATTAGCCCCGATAGGTATCCACATGGGCACATATAACACCAAAATGTGTTGAACGCAAGGTCAAGTTACAAGGGGGTAACGGCTGGCTCCTGCGGGAGAGTTTCCGAGGGGCTCAATGCACTCAGCCGGCTTGTTCCGCAGCGGGCCATCCACGGCCGCGGGAGGAACAGGAGGAAGCTTCGCGCCGGGGATCGCGGTCATCTTCACTGCCTGCATGCCTTCTTTGATCCATTGCTCCGCCGTGCCCCGTTTATTATAGAACCGCACCACCGCCCGGCTCGGCAGGGTCAGGTTCGTCACAATGAATCGGACCCGAGGGAACAACTCTTCGGAGTGGAACTCCACCTTTGCCACAAACCGCGCCCAGGTGCCCTTCCGGCAGCCAGTCCTCCAGCGACGGCGGCAACAACGACCCCTGATTCAAATCGCAATTCCGAAATCGTTTGCTTATGCCGCCTTCCTAC